>Ga0207657_10000635_pt1 | contig 37241 bp, 36 predicted proteins | sample KBSC33metaG_FD_184316 | JGI IMG/M metagenome (GOLD analysis project Ga0207657, IMG submission 184316) | Corn rhizosphere microbial communities from Kellogg Biological Station, Michigan, USA - KBS C3-3 metaG (SPAdes) (version 2) | ecosystem: Host-associated > Plants > Roots > Rhizosphere > Soil ... | reverse complement strand
CACTTTGCGGATTTCGGTGGTGGCGAAGATGAACTTCACATGCGGCGGCGGTTCTTCCAGCGTCTTGAGCAGGCCGTTGAACGCCTGCTTCGACAGCATGTGCACTTCGTCGATGATATAGACCTTGTAGCGCGCGCTCGCGGGGGCATAGCGCACGCCGTCGATGATCTCGCGGATGTCGTCGATGCCGGTGCGCGAGGCCGCGTCCATTTCCAGCACGTCGATGTGGCGGCTTTCGGCGATGGCGACGCACGGCTCGCACACGCCGCAGGGATGGATGGTCGGCTCGGTGCGCTTGCCGTCCGGGCCCACGCAATTCAGCGCGCGGGCGATGATCCGCGCGGTGGTGGTCTTTCCCACGCCGCGCACGCCGGTCAGCATGAAGGCATGGGCGATGCGGCCCGTGGCGAAGGCGTTGGAGAGGGTACGGACCAGCGCTTCCTGCCCGATCAGCCCGGTGAAATCCTGCGGCCGGTATTTGCGCGCCAGAACCCGGTACGCCTCCCCCTTTTGCGGGGTGTCGATCGCGAATCCGAGGTTTTCGTCATCAGCCATGGGGCGACTATAGCAAGGCCGGCGCGGGGTGCGCGCGGATTCGAAGGTTTGTTGTGGAAAGGTGGAAGCCGGCCTCGACCCGAAGCGGATTCGGTACGGCTGCTTCCTTCCGGACCTGACCGGGTTCGCGAGTGCATTCGTCCGCGACCGACTTCCAAGGCGGATATAGGGGTTCCGTCCGGAAATTGCGAGTCGTCAGGTGTGGGCGAAAATCCAGGCGCACATCAGGTCTATCGCGCGGGTGCGGTGCGCTTCCGAATCCTCGAAATAATGCGCGCCGGGGAAGAATTTGAGCACCTTGTCCTCCGAGCCGATGCTGTCGAAGATTTTGCGCGCGTCCGACGGGAACACACCCATGTCGGCCATGCTTTGCACCACCAGTGCGGGAACCGTGAGCTTGGCCAGTTGCAGCGGGCCCTGGCATTGCGAGGTTTCCAGACTCCACATGGAGAGCCACGCCTTCAGTGTGTTGGCGCGGCCAATGCCGAAGGGCGATTTATTCGCTTGCGCGGGATGGCCCGCATAGCAGCCCGGACAGGGACGTTCCGTCGGCTCGATCGCCGGGTCCATGAAGCGCAGATCGGCCCATGTGCGAAACAGCGGGAAGATGCGGTCGGGAATGCCCGCCGCGTTCAACCGCGCCAATTCCTTTTTGGCATAGGCCGTGATGCGGTGATTGCGGGCCACTTGCGCGGCGCGATAGCGCGCGATGAAATCGGCGCTATAAGGCGGTCCATTATCCGGGTTGAAGGGATCGAGCGACGCATCGGTTTTGATGGGATCGGTTTCATCGATCACCGATGCATCCATCCAGTTGGTGAGAACCTCCGGACGGCCCGGATGCGCGTTCAGCGAAATATAAAGATCGCCGGGCGGCAGCTTCGCCAGCGCCTCCGCCATCGCGCCTTTCGCATTGGCGGCGAGCGTCGGCGCGGTCGCTTCCGCCTGATAGGCCGCCATCAGCGACCCCCCGCCGGAATTTCCCAGCAGAACGATGTGCTCGACGCCCTGCTCGCGCAGCCACGCAACGCCCGCGCCGATATCGATCAGCGCATGTTCAAGATGGAAGAGGTCCTCCGCGCCGCGATAGCGCGTGTTCCAGCCCAGAAAACCGTGACCGCGTTCGGCGAAATAGGAGGCCGCGTAGTGCTCCGAGAAATCGACATTGTAATGCGTCGCGATCAGCGCGGTCTTGGGGCGCTTGCCTTGCGGCGTCCAGTAAAGACCCTGGCACGGAAACCCGCCGGCGCCCGCGCGCGGTGATGTGGCGGAGGCCAATCCCACAAATTCGCGGCTTACAGCCATGACCCGCCCACTCGAAAAACTTCTCGCCCGCTATTTGAAAAGCCAGACGATCAGGAACGCAAGCGACAGATCAGGCTGGCGGCGTTCCGCGCTTCCTGTGCTTGCCCTGCGCCAGCGCCACGATGATGCCGCGCAAGGTGCGCACTTCCTGGTCGGTGAATTCCGCGCGGGAGAGCATCTGGCGGATATTGCGGATCATCGTCTCGGCCTTGTCGGGTGGATAAAGGAATCCGTTAGCCAACAACTCGCCTTCCAGATGTTCGAAGAGCTGGAACATCTCCTCGCGCGTCGCCTTCTGCGCGTTGGGGCCATGCTCCAGTTTGTAGCCCGGCGTCGCATCGCCGGATTTGAACCATTCATAAGCGATGAGCAGAACCGCCTGCCCCAGATTGATGGACGAAAACTCTTCCGAAGTCGGAATGGTGATGACGGCGCTGGCGAGCGAGACTTCGTCGTTCTCCAGTCCCGTGCGCTCATTGCCGAAGAGAATGCCGCAGCGCTCGCCGCGCGCGATGGCATCGCGCAACAGTTTCACGCCGGCCTCAGGCGTATAGATCTGCTTGGCGAAGCCGCGCCCGCGCGCCGTCGTCGCCAGAACGAATTGCAGATCGCCGATGCCGTCTTTCAACGTCGGAAACACGCGTGCGTCGTCCAGCACATAGGACGCGCCGACGGCCATCACATTCGCGCGCTCATTCGGCCAGCCGTCGCGCGGCTTGATAAGGCGCAGATCGGAGAGCCCGAAATTCGCCATCCCGCGCGCCGCCGCGCCGATATTTTCGCCCAGTTGGGGGTGGCTAAGGATGATGCTGGGCGCGTTCATGGACCGCTTTGACCTCGTTTCCGGCCCCCGCTATACCCCGCGCCAGCCAATAATCCGAGGGCCTCCATGAACAAGATCAAGGTAACCGGTACCGTCGTCGAACTCGATGGCGACGAGATGACCCGCATCATCTGGGATCTCATCAAGAAGAAGCTGATCCTGCCTTACCTCGATGTGAATCTCGAATATTACGACCTCGGCATGGAGCATCGCGACGCGACCGACGACCAGGTCACCATCGATGCGGCGCATGCGATCCAGAAACATGGTGTCGGCGTCAAATGCGCCACCATCACGCCGGACGAAGCGCGCGTGAAGGAATTCGGCCTCAAGAAGATGTGGAAGTCGCCCAACGGCACGATCCGCAACATCCTGGGCGGCGTGATCTTCCGCGAGCCGATCATCTGCAAGAACGTGCCGCGCCTCGTGCCCGGCTGGACCAAGCCCATCGTCATCGGCCGTCATGCCTTCGGCGATCAGTACAAGGCGACGGATTTCGTTTATCCCGGCAAGGGCACGCTCTCGATCAAGTTCGTCGGCGAAGACGGCAAGGTCATCGAGCATGAAGTGTTCAAGGCGCCGGGCGGCGGCGTCGCCATGGCGATGTACAATCTGGACGATTCCATCCGCGATTTCGCGCGCGCCTCGATGAATTACGGCCTCGGCCGCAAATATCCGGTCTATCTCTCCACCAAGAACACGATCCTCAAAGCCTATGACGGCCGCTTCAAGGATCTGTTCCAGGAAGTGTTCGACAAGGAATTCGCCGACAAGTTCAAGGCCGCCGGCATCACCTATGAGCATCGCCTGATCGACGACATGGTTGCTTCCGCGCTGAAGTGGGAAGGCGGCTATGTGTGGGCGTGCAAGAACTACGATGGCGACGTGCAGTCCGACACCGTGGCGCAGGGCTTCGGCTCGCTCGGCCTGATGACCAGCGTGCTATTGTCGCCGGACGGCAAGACGGTGGAAGCGGAAGCCGCGCACGGCACCGTCACGCGCCATTATCGCGAGCACCAGAAGGGCAAGCCGACCTCGACCAACTCCATCGCCTCCATCTTCGCCTGGACGCGGGGCCTGGCGCACCGCGCCAAGCTCGACAACAATCCGCAGCTCGACAAGTTCGCGCACACGCTGGAGAAGGTCTGCGTCGATACGGTGGAAAGCGGCTTCATGACGAAGGACCTGGCGCTTCTCGTCGGCCCGGACCAGAAATGGCTGACCACCGAAGGCTTCCTCGACAAGGTCGATGAGAACCTGAAGAAGGCGATGGCCTGAAGCGATAAACGGCGATGACGCTTTCCGATCTTGCCAATCTTGGCACCTTCATCAGCAGCATCGCCGTTCTTGTCTCCGTTATTTATCTTGCATTGCAAATCCGCCAGAGCGCACGCAATCAGCGTTCGCTGATTGACCGTGGCCGCTCGCAGGAAATCAGTGAATGGTTGCGCTTCATCGCTTCGGCAGAAATCTCACCGCTGGTGCAGCGCGGGCATGCCAACGATCCGTCGATGCGCGCGGATGAGCGCCAGCGTTACATCTGGTGCGTCTATCCGCTGTTCCTGCATTACGAAGACAGCTTCTATCAATTCCACGAAGGCATGCTGGGCAAGTCGCAATACCAGTCGATCCGCAACCAGATGGAAGACAGCGCGCGGTCGGAAGGACTACGCGCCGTGTGGGCGGAAATCCGCGAACGCTTCCCGGAGGGCTTTCGTGGCTTTGCCGACGGATTCTTCGTGAAGCGCTAAGACTTCGGCACCATGCCCATCAGGCCGAGTTCATTGCCGTCGGGATCTTTGAAGAATTGCAGCTTCAACTCATGCGTCTCAGTACGCTGCAAGGTTTCGATGCTGCCGATCAGCTCCACACCTTTCGCCTTCAGCGCGGCTGACAGCGCTACAACATCCGGCGCATCGAAATAGATATAGGTGCCGCCGACAGGCGCTCCCGGTTTCTCGGCAAGGCCGACCACCAGCCGCTGCCCGCCGATATCGAAGAACAGCATGTTTCCCGCTTCGAACATCAGCGTCAGGCCCAGCGTGTCGCGATAGAAGACCCGCGCGCGGTCTAAATCCTTCACCGTCAGCGCCACCTGCACCAGCTTGCGGCCCGCCAATGTCGTTGAATCGGTCATGCAGCCCTCCACATTGCGCGCATCCTAGCCCGGTGCCAGGCGCATTCACATGACGGTGAAGTGCGCTGCAGCAAGCCTTCCCACCGAAGGGATCGCCGCTAACATCGCCGCCATCCAAGGGGGATGTCATGACGGGCAAAGCATTCGGCTGGCGCGTCTTTGGGCTCGGCATCATCGCGCTGGCGGTGATCTGCCTGATCTGGGGTGATTTCCACGGTGGACAGCCTGTTCCCAAAGCTTTCCCCGCGCGCACCGCGCTCGCTTATGCCGCGGCGACTTTCATGCTTGTTGCGGGCGTCGCGCTGGAGTGGCGCAAAACCACGCTCTGGGCCGCCGCAGCGCTTGCCGCCTATTACGGCATCATCGTCGTCCCGGTGATGAACGGCCGCCTTCTTCTGCGCAATCTCGAAATCTACGGCGCCTATGACAGCATGGCGGAAGAAGTCGCCATCGCGGCGGCGGCCATCATCATCTGGGCCAGCCTTGCAAATCTGGATGCAGCAAAGTCCACGCGCATCGTCCGCATCGCGCAGATCGCGTTCGGCGTCTGCGCGATTTTCTTCGGCGGCGCGCATTTCGTTTATATGAACCTGACCGCACCGCTTGTGCCCACATGGCTGCCGCCGAACCAGTTGTTCTGGGGCTATGCCACCGGCGTTTTCCATATCGCCGGCGGGCTCGCCATCATCATGAACATCCGCGCCCGTCTCGCCGCCAGCCTGCTCGCCGTGATGTATGCGATCTTCACGCTGGTGCTCGTTCCCGGGTTGCTCGCCAAGTCCAGCTTCTTCGGCTGGACCGAAATCGCGACGAGTGTGGTCCTGGTCGGCGTTGCCTGGATCGTGGCGGATTCGCTGGCGCGGAAGACCTGAAGCTCAGCACCGCAATTTTCTCCAAGCGGCCGTCTGGCATCCCATGCGGTTATTGCAATGCCCCTGTGGTATTTGTGTTCTTGTTTTGTTCCATGCAAACGCTATATTCCACGGGCGGTCCTTGGAGAGGTCGCCGGAGGGGCCCCCCCTCCCCCGATGTTTTTGAAAAACAACCTCTCGGCGAATTTCATTCATTTTCAATGACTTGAGTAAAGTGAGGAGCAGAAAGATGATCGGATACATCACCATCGGGGCCAAGGATACCGAGGCTTCGGGCAGGTTCTACGACGCGGTGTTCGGCGCCATCGGCGATGAGCGCAAATTCTCGGACAGCGGCTGGATCGGCTACGGGCCGAAAGGCAGCGACGACAACAGTGTCTTCGTCTGCCCACCTTTCGACAAACAACCTGCGACATTCGGCAACGGCATGATGATCGCCTTCAAGACCGATTCGAAGGCGAAGGTGGACGCCGCGCACAAGGCGGGCCTTTTCCATGGCGGCTCGGACGAAGGCGCGCCGGGATTCCGTCCGCCGGAAAAAGAGACGTGGTACGGCGCTTATCTGCGCGATCCCACCGGCAACAAGATCGCGATTTACTACACGCCGTGAGTTTGGCGCACGGAGATCCTAGTCGATCTCCGTGCAAGCCTTTTTTGCCGCCGCGATCTCTTCGTCGGAAATCGCAACGGCTTCGGCGATGGCGCGCATTTTTTCGCCGGCACGTTTTTGAACGCGCCGCCTGAGATTGGGGTGGCGGCGCATCAGGGTTTCGAAATCGTCGGCGGAAAGCTCCAGGAGCCGGGTTGGCGTCAACGAGGTGATGGTGGCAACGCGCATCGTCTCGCGCAGCAGCGCCAGCTCGCCGAAGAAGTCTCCGGATTCGAAGCGGATGGTTTGCCCGGGCAGTTGAGCCTGCACTGAGCCGGACACGATGAAATACATCGCCGCCGCGCGCTCGCCTTCCGCGGAGATGACCTCGCCGGGACCGACATTCTGCGAACGCAGCAGATCGAGAATCTCCCCGATCGTCTGCGCATCGAAATCCTTGAACAACGGCACGCGCGCCAGCATGCCGAAGGTGACGTTGAAGTCGCGGCGGTGGATGGTGCTCACAAAGCCTGTGGCGATGATGCCGACGGGAAGCGCGAACAATCCGAGCCCCGCGATCATTGTAACACCCGCGATCATGCGGCCAGCAAGCGTGATAGGAACCGCATCGCCATAGCCTACCGTGGTCAGCGTCGTGATCGCCCACCACATGGCCAGCGGAATGGTGCCAAACAGATCGGGCTGGATGCTGCCTTCCGCGGCATGCATCGCCGCCGCCGCGAATGTCATCGCGCAGAGGAGAAGCAGGATCGTTCCGTACAGCGCATGCCGCTCGTCGACGATGACCTTGCCAAGCGTGGTGAGCGCCGGCGAATAGCGCGCGATCTTCAGAAGGCGGAACACGCGGATCAGACGCAGTACGCGCAGATCGAAGAACGGCACGAAAAACTGAACGATGGCCGGCGCGATGGCGATGAAGTCGATGACCATCATCGGCCGCGTCGCGGCGTGCAGACGGCCCGCGATCTCGCCTTGCGAAGCGACCGTGGTCTCTTCCGCCGACACCCACAGCCGCAGCAGATATTCGAGCGCGAAGATCGTGACCGACACGACCTCGAACCTGTCGAGCGCCTGTCCGTACCCCGCGCGCATTTCGGGGATGCTTTGCAGCGTGAATGCAACCACGTTGGCGATGATCAGAACGATCAATCCCGCTTCAACGAGACCGCCCGGCAACCCGCCCGCGCGCCCTCCCTCGAGCACGACATAGGCGCGCCGGCGCAAGGTTTCCGGCGCGGCTTTGGTCATACGGGCGCGAGTTCGCCGAGTCGCTTGGCGATGGCATCGAGCGCGGCTTGCGCCTTGGCGCCATCGGGACCGCCGGCTTGCGCCATGTCAGGCCGTCCGCCGCCGCCCTTGCCGCCGAGCGCTTCGGCGCCAAGCTTGACGAGATCGACGGCGCTAATGCGCTTGGTGAGATCGTCGGTGACGCCAACAACCAGCGATGCGCGGCCTTCGGCCACCGCGGCGAAGGCGACGACACCGGATCCGATCTTCATCTTGGCGTCGTCGGCAAGACCTTTGAGGTCCTTCGCGTTCACGCCTTCGACGACGCGCAACACGGTTTTCACACCGGCGATTTCTTTTGCAGCATCGCCTGTTTCGCCGCGCGAAGGTCCGGCAAGTGCCAGCGCCTTCTTCGCATCGGCCAGTTCGCGCTCCAGCCTGCGGCGGTCTTCCGACAAGGCCAGCGCGCGCGCGGGCAATTCGGCGGGACTTGTTTTCAATGCGGCGGCGGCCTCGCGCGCCAGCTCCGCCTGATCGGAAAGCCAGCGCCGCGCGCCTTCGGAGGTCAGCGCCTCGATGCGGCGAACGCCCGCCGCCACCGCGCTTTCGCCGAGGATCGCGAAGATGCCGATGTCGCCCAGGCGGCGCACATGCGTGCCGCCGCAAAGCTCGACGGAGTAGGTCTTGTCGCCATCAAGATCGCTGCCCATGGTGAGCACGCGCACTTCGTCGCCATATTTCTCGCCGAACAACGCTTCCGCGCCCGCCTCGATCGCCTGATCGGTCGGCATCAGGCGCGTGGAGACGTCGGAGTTCTGCCGCACCACCGCATTCACCTGGTTTTCGACGCGGTCCAACTCATCCTGCGTGACGGCCTTGGGGTGCGCGAAGTCGAAGCGCAACCGGTCCGGTGCAACGAGAGAGCCTTTCTGGTTGACGTGCGGCCCCAATACGCGCTTCAGCGCCGCATGCAGAAGGTGCGTCGCCGAGTGGTTGGCGCGCGTCGCACGGCGACGCTCGCCATCGACGCGCAGTTCCACCGCATCGCCCAAATGGAATTCGCCGCCCGTCACGCGCACGACATGGACATGCAGGCCGTTCTTTTTCTCCGTATCGGTGACCGCGCCCTGCGCGCCCTTGCCGGAGAAAATCGCGCCCTGATCGCCGACCTGCCCGCCCGATTCCGCATAGAACGGCGTCTGGTTGGTAAGCAGCAGAACGGTATCGCCGGTCTTCGCGGATTTCACCCGCGCGCCGTCCTTCAGCATAGCGACGATGTTGCCTTCCGCTTCTTCGGCGTCATAACCAAGAAATTCCGTCGCGCCCAATTCGTCGCGCAGCTCGAACCAGATCTTGTCGTCGGCCGCTTCGCCAGAACCGGCCCACGCCTTGCGGGCTTCCGCCTTCTGCTTCTGCATCGCGGCGGTGAAGCCATCGGTATCCACGCCGATGCCGCGCGCACGCAACGCATCTTCGGTCAGATCGAGCGGGAAGCCGTAGGTGTCGTAAAGCTTGAACGCGGTTTCTCCAGCGAGCTTGTCGCCGCTTTTGAACGTCCCGGTCGCTTCGTCGAGCAGCTTGAGGCCGCGCACCAAAGTCTCCCGGAAACGGATTTCCTCAAGCTTCAGCGTTTCGGTGATGAGCGCCTGCGCACGGTTGAGTTCCGGATAGGCGGCACCCATTTCCGCGACCAACGCGGGAACGAGGCGGAACATCAGCGGGTCCTTCGCGCCGATGAGATGCGCATGGCGCATGGCACGGCGCATGATCCGGCGCAGCACATAGCCGCGCCCTTCGTTCGAGGGCAGCACGCCATCGGCGATCAGGAACGATGTCGAGCGCAGGTGATCGGCGATGACGCGATGGCTGGCTGCATGTCCGCCGGTCGCCGAGGAGCCGCTCGCTTCGGCGGATGCCGCGATCAGATGGCGGAACAGATCGATATCGTAATTGTCGTGAACGCCCTGCATCACGGCGGTGATGCGCTCCAGGCCCATGCCGGTGTCGATGGACGGCTTGGGCAGCTTTTCACGCGTGCCGTTCGCATGCTGCTCGAACTGCATGAAGACGAGATTCCAGATCTCGACGAAACGATCGCCATCTTCATCCGGCGAACCCGGCGGCCCGCCTTCGATATGCGAGCCGTGGTCATAGAAGATTTCCGAGCAGGGGCCGCAGGGACCGGTATCGCCCATCGACCAGAAATTGGCGGAGGTCCCGATGCGGATAATCTTCTCGTCCGCAAAGCCCGTGACCTTCTTCCAGATGCCGAATGCCTCGTCGTCATCCGCATAAACGGTGACGCAGAGCCGGTCCTTCGAAATGCCGTAGTCGTGCGTGATCAGGTCCCAGGCGAACTTGATCGCGTCGTCCTTGAAGTAATCGCCGAACGAGAAATTTCCCAGCATCTCGAAGAAAGTGTGGTGGCGCGCGGTATAGCCGACATTGTCGAGGTCGTTGTGCTTGCCGCCCGCGCGCACGCATTTCTGCGCCGAGGTCGCGCGCGGATTGGCGCGCTTTTCCTGGCCGGTGAAATAGTTCTTGAACTGCACCATGCCCGCATTGGTGAACAGCAGCGTCGGATCGTTGCGCGGGACAAGCGGGCCCGACGGCACAATATCGTGGCCGTTGGTGCGGAAGAATTCGAGGAAACTCGAACGAATATCGGAAAGACTGGTCATAGACCTGTTTTAGAGCCTGATCCTGCCCTTTTGAAGCGCCATATTGCGTTGCGGAAGGCAGGTCAGGCTTCGGATACCGGTGGCGCCGCTTCCACCGACGGCTTCAGCGGTTCCGGTACGCTGACGGGGAGTGCCGCCACAGCGTCCAGCAGCTTTCTCGTATGGGGGTCCTGCGGGGCATGCAGAAGCGTTGCAATCGCGCCGCGCTCCACCACCTGCCCGTCCTTGAAGACAAAACCCTCCTCGCAGAAGGCGCGCGCCAGGCCGAAATCAGAGGTGATGACCAGAAGCGCCGGTCCTTCGTTTGAGCGGAAATTGCGCAGCAGATCGCGCACGACCGACTGGGCGAAAGCGTCCAGCCCCCGCAAGGGCTCGTCAATCACCGCCAAAAGGGGCTGGCTGACAATGGCGCGGGCGATCTGCAAGCGCCGGCGATCGAAGGGGGAAAGCGACAGGACGGTACGATTGCCCGGACTCGCGGCGAGCCCGACGCGCTTCAGCGCCGCATCGCGATTGTGCTCGACGAGATCGCGCGGCATGGCGAGATGTGCACGCAGCGGCTCGGCCACGGTGTCGAAGATCGTCATGCGTGGATCGAGCGCGTCATCGTCGCCTGTGACAAAGGCGACGCGGCGGCGCAGGCGCGCCATCATGGTCGCGTTGAGGACGCCGATATCGACCTGATCGAAGACGATGCGGCCGCCTGCGACCGGATCGAGGCCTAGCAACGCACGGGCCAGCGCACGACGGCCCGAACCGATTTCGCCGATCAGCGCCAGCGATGCACCGCGCCGCAATTCGAAATTCAGCTTGGCGCGCGCGGTGGGTTTGCCACGGGTGGCGAGCTGAAGGCCCTGTACGCGCAGCAAGGGCTCGCCGCGCGCGGCGCTACGGTCCGGATTTTGCCGCTCGCCGGCGGACATCGCGCGGAACAGCGTTTGCGTGTAGGCGTGCGACTGCGCCGTCGCCAGGCGCGAAGCCGGTCCTTCCTCCACAATATGCCCCGAGCGCAACACGACGAGATTTCCGCCCAGAAGATTCGCCGCCTCGGCGCGTGCCGCCGAATAAAGAAGCGCAAAGCCCAGACGCTTCTGTTCCGCCTTTAGCGCGGAAGCGAGCGCGCGCGCATGGGCCGGCGACAATTCTCCCAGCGGATCGTCCGCCAGCAGCAGGTCCGGGGTCTGTGCCATGGCCGCGGCGAGAAGCCCCGCGCCCAGCACTTCGGGTGCGATCAGCGCGGGCGGATGATCGAGTGCTTCCAGCGCTGGCGCTCCGGGAAGGCGTTCCAATGCAAGCGCAAGTTCAGCCCGCGCGCTCGCTTTCGGCTGGCGCAGTTTGCGTGCGATGATCAGCGCGAGCTGCGAGAGTACGCTGGCGTGCGGATTGAGGACATTCGCATGCGGCCCCGGCAGATAGGCGATGCGCAGACCCGGCGCCGTCATATGGCGGATCGGTTGTTCGGGATGCCCGCGCAGCTGGATCGTGCCACTCGCACGCGCGCTACGCGATACCGGCTGCGCCAACGCGCGCAGCACGGCGCCCTTGCCGGAGCCTGTCTCACCCAAAAGAATGAGCGTGCCGCCGGATGCCAGCGTCAGCGAAAAGTCTTCGATCGCGGGCTTTGCGGCCCCGACAGGCGTTAGCGTGAAATCGCGAATGCGCAGCAATGGCTCATTCATGGCGGCTCGCCTTCATCCAGCGCAGCCGCCAATCGTGCAAAGAGAATAAGCAGAATAAGCGCCAGCGCCGGAAACAGCGCCGGCCACCATTGATCGAGATAGGTCGCGCGCGCCGCCGCAATCATCAATCCGAGATCGGCATGCGGCGGCGTGGCGCCGAAGCCCAGAAAACCCAAAGTCGCCAGTGCGATCGTTGTGGATGCCAGCGCACGGCCCGCGACGTTGAGGAAATTGCCGCGCACTTCATAGACCAGATCGCGGCGCAGCAGCGTGGATGCCGGAATGCCGGTGGCGCGCGCATATTCGGCATGGCGTGAACGGGCCAGACGCATCGCACGGTCGAAACTGCGATTGAAGATGGAGGGCGACGCCGCAAGACCTGCGGCAATGGGCGCAAATTCATGGCCCGCGATGCCGACAGCGACAACAGCCAACAGCAGGACCGGCACGGATCCGAACACGCCCATGATGCCGCGCAACGCTATGCCCAGTCGCAGCGGCGCGCGGACAGCGGCGAAGCCTGCGATCGCGCCGACAACAATCGCGATGATGGTGGCGAGAACGGCGCTGGAGAAGGTCACCGTCAGCGCATGCACGGTCTCGCTCATCACGTCACGGCCCAGCGCATCGGTGCCGAAGGCATAGACCACTTGAGGGGGCAGCGATGGCGGGCCGACCTTAACCGCGCCGGCCGGAACCCGCGCAATGACGTCGCCAAATGCCACGACCACCGCAATCAATCCCACACCTGCCAGACCCATGGCGCTGATTGCCGCCCGCAAGCGGGATTTGGTCCCGCTCCCTTCGACAATGCTCATGCTGCACCCTCGTCCGGTGCGACGAGCCAGGACGCCGCAAGGCCGAGAAATTCGGCAACCAGCTTTATGATGGCAAACAAGAACAGGACCGCGGCGGCAACATTCCAATCGCCGAACGCCGCCGATTTCAGGAACAGCACCGCAGCGCCGTCCCGGTGAAAAACCCATTCGGCCACGGCGGTCGCAGAGATGAGGGCGAGAGCAATCTCACCGGCATCGCGCAACAATGCGGCGATAACCTCTGGCACAGCGTAGCGCAGATCGATATCGAGCGTGCCCAGTCCCATCATGCGCAACCCGTTCCGGTACGGTGCGGACCATGCCCTTACCGCGGCGCGCCGCAGGGAGAGTTGCACGCTCGCCGCACCTGCGGCACCGACTGTCAGGGCCGGAAGCGCAAAGGTCTGCCATGCCGCGTTCCAGCCGCCGGATCTGACAAGTGCGGTCCAAGACAGCGCGCTTGTCTGTGACGCATCGCTCCAGTGCAGAACGCGAACGGCAATCCAGATCAAAGCCAGCGCCGCGACGAATACCGGCATTGCCGCGATGATCTCTATGAGAGGAGCCGCAGCGCGCAGCGCACGGCTTGCGCTCAGGACGATACCGAGCGGAATTCCGATCACGAGGGCAATCACCGCGCCCACCGTCAGAAGCTGAAGTGTCGCCGGAAAGGCGGCCACGGCAGCGGCCATGGACCGCGCACCGGTGACGGCACTGCGGCCAAAATCGCCCTCCAAAGCGGCCATGAACTTGGCGCAGAAGACTGAGAGCAATGGCCAGAAGCCATGCGTCGGCTGCGAGAGCGTGGCCAGCAGTGATGCCAGCACCAACGCCCCCAACAGGCTCCCGATGACTTGGGCCGCGCGCAGCAGCCAATCGCGCCACATGCTCCCCTCGCGGCGTTCGCGTAGCTGTTATAGCAGGCTGGGGCCGCGGTGCCGCAAGGCTAGAGCAACCCCAAGGACTTGAAACTCAGGACACCGCCCCGCGCCACGACAATGTGGTCGTGGACGGCGATGTGCAGCGCCCGGGCGGCATTGGCGATCTCGCGCGTCATGTCGATGTCAGCCTTGGACGGTGTGGGATCGCCACTGGGATGATTGTGCACAAGGATGATGGCCGAAGCCGAGAGCTCGAGCGCACGCTTGACGATTTCGCGCGGATAGACAGGCGTGTGGTCCACCGTGCCCTGTCCCTGCACTTCGTCGGCGACGAGTGCGTTCTTGCGGTCAAGAAACAGGATACGGAATTCCTCCTGCGCGTTGCGCGCCATCGCGGCGGTGACGTAATCGAGCAGCGCCGCCCAGGACGACAGGGCCGGTTTGCCGAGAAGCTTCGTCCTCGAAAGACGCAGTGCGGCAGCTTCCACCACTTTCAACTGCGCGACAACGGCGTTCCCCACGCCCTTGACCTCGAGCAGGCGTTCGCGCGGGGCACATATGACTTCGTCAAAAGAACCGAACCGCGCGAGCAGCGCTTTGGCGAGCGGTTTCAGATCGCCGCGCGGAATCGCGGCGAACAGGACCAGCTCCAGCATTTCATAGTCGGGAAGTGCATTGGCGCCGCCGCTCATAAAACGATCACGCAAGCGCGCACGATGGCCCAGATGAGGCGGAAGGGTCTCTTCCGTCTCTGCTGCCAAGAATGCTTGAGAAACGTCAGAGATACGGGGGCTTGTCGTAGCCTTTGGGCGATTTTGTGAAAATTTCGACGCCATCCTCGGTAACCCCCACCGAATGCTCAAACTGCGCGGAGAGCGAACGGTCGCGCGTCACAGCCGTCCATCCGTCGTTGAGAATCTTTACGCCATATCCGCCGATGTTGATCATCGGCTCGATGGTGAAGAACATCCCCGGCTTCAGACCGATCCCGTAACCCGGACGGCCATAGTGAACAATATTGGGAAGCGAGTGGAAAACCTTGCCCAAGCCGTGTCCACAGAAATCGCGCACGACGGAGCAACGCTCCTCACCTTCCGCAAAGCTCTGGATGGCGTGACCGATATCGCCGGTGGTGGCGCCCGGCTTTACGACCGCGATGCCGCGCATCATGGACTCGTAAGTGATGTCCACCAGACGCTTGGCCTTCAGCTTCACATCACCGACGAGATACATGCGCGAGGTATCGCCATGCCAGCCGCCGTCCACAATGACCGTAACGTCGATATTGACGATGTCGCCGTCGCGGAGCGGCTTGTCGTTCGGAATACCGTGGCAGACAACGTGATTGATGGAGGTGCAAAGCGTGTGGCGATAGCCGCGGTAACCGAGGCAGGCCGGCACTGCACCCTGCGCGATCACATAGTCATAAGCGATCTTGTCGAGACGCGCGGTGGTGACGCCGGGCTTCACTTCCGGAACCATTAGATCCAGTACTTCGGCGGCGATACGGCCGGCCTTGCGCATGCCCTCGAAACCTTCGGGGCCATGCAAGGTAACGCCAACGCCCGCGCGTCGAGCGGCTTCGAAAATTTCCTGGTCGGGCATTTCGGACATATGGGCTCTGCTTGATCTCTTTGAAGGGCCGCTTGCGGCAGGCCCTCCCGCTTACTAGCGTTTGGAACTCAAGGATTTCTTACACCCGCAGGGCGAAACACGCCAGAAGGCCGGATTTTCCGGAAACTCATGCAGGAAAACCGCACCCTTACCGCGGCCATTCTCGTCATCGGCGACGAGATCCTTTCTGGCCGTACACAGGACACCAACACCAATTACATCGCCCGTTTCCTGGGAGCGATGGGCATCGATCTGCGCGAGTGCCGTGTGGTGCCGGATGTTGAAGACGAAATCGTCGCGGCATTGAACGCATTGCGCGCACGATATACCTACGTTTTCACCACCGGCGGGATCGGACCGACACATGACGACATCACCGCCGATGCGGTGGCCAAAGCCTTTCGCGTCGGCATCGACTATCACCCCGAAGCCATGGCGCTGATGGCGGCGCGCTACAAGAATCCGGAAGATTTCAATGAGATGCGCAAGCGCATGGCGCGCATCCCCGACACGGCTTCGCTCATCAAGAACACCGTTTCCACCGCGCCCGGATTTCAGATCGGCAATGTGTTCGTGATGGCTGGCGTGCCTATGGTGATGAAAGCGATGCTGGAGGAACTTTCGTCGCGGCTGGAGCGCGGCGCCGCCGTCCATGTGGCGACGGTGGAAGCGCATCTGCCGGAAGGCCAGATCGCGGCAGCGCTGGCGAAAATTCAGGCCGGTCATAAAACCGTCTCGGTCGGGAGCTATCCGTTCTATCGGGAAGGGGGGCCCGGCACGCAGCTGGTGGTCCGGGGCCGTGATTTGCCGGAAGTCGATGCAGCGGCGCGCGAGATCGAGGAGGCGGTGCGGCTCGAAGGTGCGGAACCGCTCAGAATCTGAGGAAGATCGTCGCAATCGGCCTAAGAGTCTGAGGAACCTGCAAAAAAGGGATGACAGCCCCGCCCGCAGGATATACCTTCCCGGAAATTAAGGGCTTTCGATGTGGGAATCGGAGGCTGGGCATCCGGGGGGGGCGCCGCACATCAGATGGGAGCACGAGGCTGGAACTCGCTCCCGACCAGAACCTAAGGGCCGCTTTGAGACGGTCTATCTGAGGAGCCGTATTGCGCATGAGTATCGGACGGATCATTGGAGCAATCGCCGGCGGCGTTCTTTTCGCCGTGGCAGGTGTCGCGGTTGCGGCCAATTTCACTTCCAGCCATCAGACGGATTTCTATGCCTCTGGTACCCACCAGTTCTATGTGTGGTGCGCCGGATCGCATGATTACATGGCGACTGAAAACGGCTCGAACGCCGAAGATGCGCAGATGAAGCTCTACGACACCGCGAAGGCGAAGGGCAAAAGCAATTGCTGGCCCGTGTGGCAGGGTCGCGTACCGACGTAATCCCTCGGCAAGAGAATGATCGAACGGCGGCTTTCACGAGCCGCCGTTTTGGCTTTCTAGAAACGATCGTTCGTCGCTTCTGCGTTGAGCGCCGCCAGCCCCACCGCATCGTTCTTGAGCGCCTTACGTCCATCCGACAAAGCACGGCGCGCTTTGTCTTTCTGGCCCAGCACCGCATAGGCGCGCACCAGGCGACGCCATCCGCTCGCGTCCTGGGGATTGGATTTGAGGCGCGCCGCCAACCCTTCCACCATCGCGTCGATGTTGGGCACATTGCCGGTTTGCGCACGCAGCATCGCGATGCGGTTGAGCAACAGATCGTGCAGCGGATTGTTTGCCGGGATTTCCGGCAGCAAACTGCTCCACAGCGTCAGCGCGCGTGCATTATCGCCGCGCTGCGCCGCAACCTGGCCCAGATAGAAGCGTGCTGCGCGATCGCGCGGATTGGATTTCAGCACGTCGGTGAACGCCGCTTCGGCCTCCGGTCCGACCGCGCCATTCGCGGCCAGTGTGAGGGCCTCGGCGTAAGCTGAGAGAATATCGTGCCGCTGAGGCGCCGCCGCTACCGCCAGTCCGCGCTTGAATGCGGCAGCGGCATCGGCGGGATCGTTGAGAGTGAGATAGCCGCGGCCCAGCAGAGTCCATCCGCGCGCATCATTTGGTCTGTCCAGCACGCGGCGGGCGAGAACCGAAACCATGCCGCGTATATCGTCGCTTGAGGGTCCGGCAAGCGTGCGAAGTGCAAGCGCCGGAGATCCCAGCAATACATAAGACCCCAGGCCCAGCCCTAGAATAAGTGCCGCGATCGCGCCGACCAGCAAGGCGCGCCCACGCATGGCGGGTCCGCGCAGCAAAGGCCATACCGCGAAACCGATGGCCACAAGCGCGAACAAGATAAAGATGGAAAAAAGCAGGATCGTCATGTGAAACAGCCACTAGCACGCACGCGGCGACAATGCGACGCTGTCTAGAACGCTATCTGTTTTTGGGGCTTTCATGATCCCATTTTGTGGAAATCCGCTCAACCGCGCGAGCGAAAAGCGCACCGACGCCGAATGGGTCGCGGCAAAAATGCGCGACCCCAACTCCCTTATCCTTCCCATGTGGAAGTTGCAGCCTTTCCTGATTGGCCCGGAGAAAGGGCCGCTGGAGACAGGGCTTTTAAGGCCCGGATTGTGCGAAAGCCTCGCCGCACCCGATGCCCCTTGGGTACTGTTGGGGTTGGAAGGTGAGCGGGTCCTCTTTGCGCTGGATATTTCTGCGGCGCGCGATCCCGCCAATGAAGGGCCCCTCGCGGGTTTGGGCACTTTCCGAGATCTGCGTGCCGCAGCGATGACAGCGGGTTTGCCGGAAAAGGATATCGCAATCCTGGGCCAGGCCAAGGCGATGATCGACTGGCATGATCGCCATGGATTCTGCGCTCGTTGCGGACATCACACCATGATCGCGGATGCCGGCTACAAGCGCGCCTGTCCGAACTGCAACGCCGAACATTTCCCGCGCACCGATCCGGTGGTCATCATGCTGGCGACGCACGGCGATGCTTGTCTCGTTGGGCGCGGCAAGCAGTTTCCACCGGGGTTCTTCTCCGCGCTGGCGGGCTTCGTTGAACCGGGCGAGACGATCGAAGAAGCGGTCGCGCGCGAAATTCACGAAGAGGCGGGCGTGCGCGTGAAGAATGTCACCTATTTCACCACGCAGCCCTGGCCGTTCCCATCGTCGCTCATGATCGGCTGTTTCGCCGAGGCTGAGGGGCGCGACATCACCATCGATCCCAATGAGATCGCCGAAGCGTTCTGGCTGGAGAAGGATCGCGCGAAGCGTCTTCTTGCGGGCGACACGACCGACAGCGTCCGCATGCCGCCGCCCGTCGCAATCGCGCACCATTTGATCCGGCACTGGGCGGAGACATGAATGAGGAAAGCCCGCTCGGGTTTCACCGGCGTTGGACACGACTGAAACCGCCGCTGCGGCCGGACGATCAAATCGTTTCGGCCTATCGCCATGCGATTGAAGGACATGACAAAAGTATCCTGCTGCTCGGCGTAACAGCCGAACTTGCGGACGTTGGCAAGAAAACTACCGCCGTTGATATCAGCAAGAAGATGATCGCCAACGCGTGGCCGGGTGATAGCGAAACGCGCAGAGCCGTTCAGGGCAACTGGCTCGATATGCCTCTGCAGACGCGCGAATTCACCGCTGCGATCGGGGATGGCGTTCTGGCGGGAATACCGCTTGCCGAATTTGTGACGTTCTTTGCGCAACTCGCGAGGCTGCTTCTTCCCGACGCGCGTCTTGCCATACGTCTTTATGAAACGCCTGAGCCCGGCGAAACCGTGGCGCAGGTCCGCGCAGAAACGATGGCAGGCAGGATCGCAGGCTTTCATGCATTCAAATGGCGCCTCGCCATGGCGCTCGCCGCCGAAGCGAAAAACCCGGCAGTTCCCGTTGCGCTGATCCACCAAACCTTTCAACGCGCATTTCCCGATCGAACGGCTTTGAGCGCGGCGACGGGCTGGAGCCTCGATGACATCGAGGAAATTGATGCCTATGACGGTAAGCCGATGGTTTATCAATTTCCGACGCGCCGCGAACTTCTCGCACACCTGCCTGAGATCTTTGCCAATCCGCGCCTTGTTGCTTCCGGCGATTACGAGCTGGCCGAGCGGTGCCCGATTCTGGTCGCGGATTTCCATCCGTGAATACGCAGGCGCAATTGCTTGCCCGGGCAATGCAAATGCTCGAAGCAACGCAATGGCAAAGCCGCGAAGAGATCGCGGCGCTTCAACATCGAAAGCTCGCGGTCCTGGCGCGGCATTGCCAAACCCATTCCGCGCAATTCCGCGCCCGGCTTCAGACCGCCGGGCTGAATGCAGCGGAGCTGGCTTCGCCGGCGGAATTCGCGAAATTGCCGCTGCTGTCCCGCCGCGAACTGCAAAGCGCGACGGATTTGTTCTGCGTCCACATCCCGCAGGCTCATTTGCCGACTTACGACACAACAACGTCCGGCTCGACCGGCGAACCAGTGCGCATTCGCAGGACGGCCTACAGCCATCTCGACTGGCTGGCGACGACGATGCGCGAGCATCTGTGGCACGCGCACGATTTTCTGGCGCCGTTTTGCGCCATCCGCGCGAATATCCCGAAGCGGACGCGGACGGAGAATTGGGGAGCACCGGCAGCGCTTCTGCGCGCAACAGGCCCGGCACTGGGCCTTCCGATCACCACGGACATCGCGACGCAGGCGGCGTTGGTGCGCGCGTTCAAGCCGGGAACGCTTCTCATCTACCCCAGCAATCTGGACGCGCTGGCGCAACATTGCAGCGCGAATGGAATTCGCTTCGAACATCTCACAAAAATCCTTACCATCGGAGAGACGCTGGCGCCACACGTCAGAAACTCTGCGGAAGCCGCATTTGGTGCCGAGATCTCGGACGTTTACTCGTCACAGGAAGCCGGCAACATCGCGCTGCAATGCCCGCAATCGGGCCTCTATCATGTGATGGCGGAGAACCTGATCGTCGAGATCGTGGATGTGAACGGTATCTCCGCCGCAGAAGGCGAGACGGGCCGTGTCGTGGTGACAGACCTTAACAATTTCGCGACGCCTCTGATCCGCTACGACATCGGCGACTACGCCCAAGCCGGACCGACTTGCCCCTGCGGACGCGGGTTGCCGACGCTGAAGCGGATATTGGGGCGCGAGCGAAATCTCATCCGTATGCCCGACGGCTCGCGGCATTGGCCGCTTGTCGGATTTCACAAGTTTCGAAAAATCGCGCCGATCGTCCAATACCAGATGATCCAGCAGGATCGCGAACATGTCGAACTGCGTCTCGTCGTTGAGCGACCGCTCACTGTGCAGGAGGAGAGCAACCTGACCGCACATGTTCAAACATCGCTGGGGCATCCCTTCGCACTGAGCTTTTCCTATTTCGATGGGAAAATCCCTGCCGGCGCGAATGGAAAATTCGAGGAATTCGTCTGCCGAGTCTAATCGGCCACTCGCCCCCTTTGAGACAAGGCTGCTTAACGGTTCTTCGGGATGCCGCCTTTAGCCTCTGCCGCATGTTCGCCGAACAACCAATACGCCCCTCCGGCCATCCGGATGGACCGAAGGAATCTTCGGTTCATATTGTCTCGTCACACTGTGCCTCGCGCTGGCGCTGCGCAACTCGAGCGCAAGAAAGCGTAAATTCGCCCAGGTCATTACGGCAATGAACGCGAGACTTGCGCGAAAACATAGCGCCAGAGCATCGATGCCTTCATCCGCAATTTTGCGCTTGCGACCGCGGTGTCACGGCAAATTCTTGCGATAGGAATGCGCGGGATAAACGCCCAGAATGGAAAGCTTGCTCGTAAAGAAGCGCAATTCCTCCAGCGCCAGCCGCACGAGACGGTCATCGGGATGGCCTTCGATGTCGGCGTAGAATTGCGTGGCATTGAATGAGCCGCCAAGCTGATAGCTCTCCAGCTTGGTGACGTTGACGCCGTTGGTTGCAAAACCACCCATCGCCTTATAAAGCGCGGCAGGCACGTTCTTCACGCGGAAGACAAAACTTGTGACCACCGGCGTTCCGTCATGCGGCGCATCGTCCGGCTCACGCGCCATGATGATGAAGCGCGTTGTATTGTGCTTCTCGTCCTCCACATCGGCCTTCAGAACCTCGAGCCCATAAAGCTCACCAGCCAGAGACGACGCGACCGCCGCCGCCGAGGGATCCTTCAATTCGGCGACGTGACGCGCAGAGCCTGCAGTGTCATGCCATTCCTGCGCGCGCAGTTTCATGTCCTTGATCAACTTGCGGCACTGGCTGAGCGCCGGCGCCTGGCTGTAGACGGTTTTGATTCCCGACAACGGAGCACCTCTCATCCCCAGCAATTGCAGGTGAATGCGCAGGAAATGCTCGCCGACGATGTAGAGGCCGGCTTCCGGCAAAAGATGATGGATGTCCGCAATGCGGCCATGCAGCGCGTTCTCGATGGGGATAATTGACAAATCCGTTTCGCCCGAACGCACCGCTTCGACCGCGTCCTCGAAGGAAGGTTTCGGAATCGCTGCCGCATGGGGCACCGCCTCACGCGCGGCCTGATTGCCGAACGCGCCGGGCTCGCCCTGAAACGCGACTTTCCTTGCTCGGGATATCAACGAAGTCATGGCCTGCTCAATTTCCGGAAGCGGCGATGACAGCGCGCGCCTTTTCAAGATCGGCCGGAGTATCGACGCTGAGCGGAACGCTGTCCACGCGCGCCACCGCAATGCTCATATTCGCTTCCAGCGCGCGTAACTGCTCTAGCTTCTCGCGCAGTTCCAGCGGCGAGGGCGGCAATTTCACAAACCGAGACAGTGCATCTCGCCGGAAGGCGTAGATGCCGATGTGGTGATAGAGTGGACCATCATTGGCCGGAGCGCGCGCGCGAGTGAAATAGAGCGCCCGGCCCCGATCGCCGGTCACGTCCCAGGTCACCACCGGCTTCACAACGGATGGATTGTCATAGTCGGCCGGATCGTCGATCTCGGCCGCGAGTGTTGCGATATCCGATCCGGTCCGTGCCAGCACCTCTGCGACGGCGCGAATGTAAGAAGGATGTAGTGCGGGAAGATCACCCTGCAAATTCACGACAACATCGTGCTTGTGCGCCTCGTCAAATTTCTCGACCGCCTGAAACACACGGTCCGAACCGGAGGGTAGATCGGCATCCGTCATGACAACCGTGCCGCCCGCATTCTCGATGGCGTCCGCGATCTCATGCTCGGCTGCGGCCACGATCACTGGCCCCAGTTTCGCGGCCATGGCCTGCTTCCAGACGCGCACGATCATCGGCAGTCCGGCGATATCGGCCAACGGTTTGCCTGGCAGTCTTGTGGACGCCATGCGGGCGGGGATCACGATCACCGGATTCATCGGGCTTTTCCTTATTCTCCCGGCACTTATGCGACGTTCCGCCGCAATGACGCACCCCATCGCTCAAGTCAAATTCGCCCGCATTCTTGGGGGTGTATCGTCACGGGCTCCCGCTCGTGGAAACCCTCGCCTTCCCAAGAGTTCAAAGCGGCGAAAGCTGTAGCCAGAGCGGAGCGTGACCTTATGGATTCCTGGGAGTGGAACAAGATCGCAGGTGCGGTTCTCGGAACACTGATCTTCGTGATGGTGGTCCGTATCGCCAGCGAATCTCTCTTCGAGGTCGAGCCGCCGGCGAAGCCCGGTTATGTCGTCGAAGGCGTCGAAGAGACGGCGACGGCAAGCAATGCCGCGCCCGTTGAAGAAGCCATGCCCGATTGGGGCACAGTGCTTGCCAGCGCAGACGTCGCAAAGGGGCACGACATTTCGCACAAATGCGAGCAGTGCCACGATCTTTCCAAAGGTGGCCCGAACAAGATCGGCCCCAACTTGTGGAGCGTCGTCGATGCGCCACGCGGCGAGGGCCGCAATGGCTTTGACTTCTCTGCTGCGATGAAGGCCAAGGGCGGCACCTGGACCTATGACGAGCTGTTCAAATTCCTGAAGTCTCCGCAGGCCTATATCCAGGGCACGAAGATGAGCTTCGCCGGTCTGCGCAGCGCCAACGACCGTATCAACCTCATCGCCTATCTGCGCACGAATGCGGATTCGCCGGCACCCATCCCACCGCCCAATCCGAAGGCCGCTGCGCCTGCGCCATCTCAGAGTACAGCACCGGCAACGCCCGGTGGTCCGGCTGCGACGCCGCCGGCAGGTTCTTCGACGGCGCCGGCCAAAACTCCGCCGGCTGCAACGCCGCAGGGTACGCCACCGAAGAAGTCCTAAACCTGACTTGAACGGATATGCGAAAGCGGCGAGCGTGCGGTTATGACCGCACGCTCAACACTTCTCCTCGCCGTCCCTGTCAGCTGGGCAGGACTCTGGACCACACCGCTCGCGGAGCTGGCACCTGACCTCAATGTCGTCGTGCATGGCCACGATGAATACGATCCAAAGACGATCGACTACGCGCTGGGCTTTCGGCCCGAGCCGGGCATGCTGGCCACGCTCCCCAATCTGAAAGTGGTGTTCTCGCTTGGCGCGGGCGTGGATGGCTTTCTGATCGACCCAAACTACCCCAGGAACGTGCCGCTGGTGCGGTTCGTCGATCACCAGCTATCGCGGGAGATGGCACAGTATTGCGTGATGCACACGCTGATCCATCATCGGCAGCAGCGGATGTTCGACCAATTTCAGCGCGAGAAGAAATGGCGCCAAAGTGTGCCGCCGCGCAGAACGGAAGATACACGCATCGGAATTCTTGGTATCGGTGAAATCGGAACGATGGTGGCCGAAAGGCTGCGCGAACACGACTTCAAGATGGCGGGATGGAGCCGCACGCGCAAACAGATCGATGGCGTGGAGAGTTTCGCGGGCCACGACGAACTGGTGAAGTTCTTGGCCCGAAGCGACATCCTTATCTGTCTGCTGCCGTTGACGGCGGATACACGTCACATCCTCAATGCGAAAACCTTCGCGCAGCTGCCCAAGGATGCGTACGTGATCAATGTGGCGCGGGGTGGGCACCTGAAGGAAAACGATCTGATTGCGGCGATCGATTCGGGACATCTGTCCGGTGCAACGCTCGATGTGTTCGAAACCGAGCCGCTGCCGGAATCATCGCCGTTCTGGAGCCATCCCAAGATCACGGTAACGCCACACGTGGCGGCGATCTCCGATCCGCGCGTTATGGCGAAGAATGCGGTGGACGGCATTGCACGGCACAAGGCGGGAAAGCCGCTCGAAAACGTCGTCGATTTCGCGCGCGGCTATTAACGCTTCGCCGGATAGCGCGCGGCGATCAATGCGTAGAGTGCGCGCGCCGTATTGCCTTCCGCGCCGGTCCTGCGCCCGGGCTTGGGACGATCCACCCATGCCGGGATGTCGAGATGCATCCAGCTTTTGGTGTTGGTGACGAAGCGATTCAGGAACAACGCCGCGGTAATGGCACCGGCAAAGCCATAACTCGGTGAATTGTTGATGTCCGCCACGCTGCTGTTCACGGCGGATTCGTATCCGCGCCAAAGCGGCAAGCGCCAGACGAAGTCCTGCACATCGACGGCATGATGCATCAGGTCTTTCGACAACTCTTCGTCATCGGTGAAATAGGGCGGCAGCTCAAAGCCGGTTGCCGCGCGCGCCGAGCCGGTGAGCGTGGCGATATCGATCATCAGCTCCGGCTTTTCTTCGTCCGCCAACGCCAAGGCATCGGCGAGCACCAGACGCCCTTCGGCATCGGTGTTGCCGATCTCCACGGTCAGTCCCTTACGGCTCGGGAAAATATCGCCCGGACGATAAGCATTTCCGGATACCGAATTTTCCACCGCGGGGATAAGAACCCGCAGACGCAGGTTGAGCTTCGCGCCCATGATCATGTGCGCCAGGCCCAGAACCGTCGCCGATCCACCCATGTCCTTCTTCATCATCAGCATCCCGGAGGACGGTTTGATGTCGAGGCCACCGGTGTCGAAACAGACGCCCTTGCCCACCAAGGTCACCTTCGGCGCTTTGGGATTGCCCCAGGTAAAGTCGATCAGCCGCGGGGCCCGCACCGACGCACGGCCCACCGCGTGAATAAGCGGAAAATTCTTTTTCAGAAGATCGTTGCCGGTCACGAATGAGATCTTCGCGCCGTGCTTTTTCACCAGATCGCGTGCCGCGGCGGCGAGTTCTTCCGGTCCCATATCGTTGGACGGCGTGTTGATGAGATCGCGCGCCAGAAAGATACCTTCAGCGATGCGCGATGCTTCTTGGCCATCCACGCCCTTGGGCAGAACAAGCTTCGCTTCGCGCTTGCCGCTCTTGCGATAGCGCCCGAAAACATATGTACCCAAAATCCAGGACAGCGTTCCGCCCGCACCACCATAGCCATCGGCAACATCGCCGAATGCGTAAACGCCAGGTGGAAGCTGCTCGGAGAATTGCGCCAGCGCATATTTGTCGCTGCCTCTGCCCAATCCCAACACCGCACCGGCCAGGCCTTTCGCACCAGGAATGAGAACAAGCTCGCCATCCTTGCCGGTAAAATGCGCCGCTTTCAGCCAATCCTGCTCGCGTTTGGGCCGCGTGGAGAGCCAGCGTTTGAGATCGGCTGCTTTCACGGCATGGAGCGGCACGGCGCCTTTCGCATTTCTCACAATACTCGCATGCATGACGGAACCTTTGACGACGATGGCATCGCGACTTTAGAAAGCTGTGCCGGATGCCGCAATGGAGAGATCATGTCTGCACGTTACACATTGGTCGTAGGGACGAAGGACTGGTCGAGTTGGAGCCTGCGGCCCTATCTCGCGCTGCGTGCCGCCGGCGCACCGTTCGAGGAGGTCGTCATTCAGCTTCGCCACACCGATAGCCCCTCCACGAAGGAGCAGATCGAGAAGCATTCTCCGACGGGCCGGGTGCCGGTGCTGAAGATAGAAGATACCGGCAAGACAACGACGGTGTGGGATAGTCTGGCTATCTGCGAAACGATCGCCGAACGCCATCCCGAGGCCGCGCTCTGGCCTGCCGATGCAAGCGCCCGCGCCATCGCACGCTCTTATGCAGCAGAGATGCATTCCGGCTTTCCCGATCTGCGCGACCAGCTACCGATGGATTTCGCGCGCCGTCTTGCAACACCGTCCTTGCGTGAGGCCACCAAGGGACAGATCGCGCGCGTTCTTTCGTCGTGGGAACAGGCGCTTGCCCAATATGGTGCGGCTGGTGGATTTCTCTTCGGCGAATTCTCCGTGGCCGACTGCATGTACGGTCCTGTGGTGTCGCGCTTCGTCACCTACGGAATCGAAATGCCAGGCGCATGCAGCCGCTATGTCGAACGCATGATGGCATTGCCGGCCATGAAAGACTGGGGCGCCGCTTCGAAGGCCGAAGTCGACTCCGGCAACGCCTGATGCGCTAGGGCGCGTTGTGCCTTTTCACGTCCTGATAGAATTTCGCGGCGCCCACATGCAGCGGTGCAGAAAGATTCTGCGTGGCACGCGACAGAACAATCGCGCGTGCGGCCGGAGGTCCTTGAACGAGCAAATTGCGGTTCGATGAACTGAACAAAGCCCGTGTGATGGCGAAAACGGTGTCTTTCGATTCCTGATCACTCACGATCCACAAGGCTTGAACGGCAACGGTCGGAACAGCGGCAAGGCGCCCATAGGTGCCTGAGAAAATCGTGTCTTTGTAAAGCCCATGACCGCGCGCGAGCAGCCGGTCGCGGCCGATGCCATCAATGGGGAGAAGCGTGGCCTGGCCAGATTCGATCAACCCATCGACGAGCGGTACAGGGGCACCGCCGACAAAAAAGAACGCATCAAGCGTTCCGTCCTGCAGCTTGCGTGCTGCCAAATCGGGAGAATCGTTGCTGGTTTTCGCGCGCAAGCGATATGCGGAGAGCACCGCGCGTGCCGTCACCGCCGTGCCGGAATTGGCTGCACCAAGCGACACACGCTTGCCGCGCAACTTCGAAATGCTGGCGATATGTTCCCGCGTGGCAACGACAAGATGGATTTCTTCCGGAAACAGCGCTGCGATCACCCGGATATGCGTCTGTGGCTTCTTGAATGCTCCCTTACCCGCGACCGCCTGCGCCACCACATCGGATTGGGCAAGCGCGGAGTTAACGCGTCCACTTTCCACAGCCAGGACATTCGCATAAGCGCCCGCGCTCGTCTGCGCGGAAGCGATCAAACCTTCCGGCCCGCAGGATGCGCTGCGTGAGCAACGATCCATGCCGGCTGGATGACTGATGAGACCGGCGATGGTTTCGCCAACGGGAAAGTAAGTCCCGCTGCTGGGACCGGTGGCGATCGAAAAGGCGATGCGCTGCGCGTAGCTGTTAACGGTTCCGAAACCAAGAAGGGCGCCAAGCGCAATCGCGCCGGCGATTATCCCGCCTATCACGCTCGAAACTGTAACCCGACGCGCCATGCTTCAATATAGGACGCAACTATTGCGACATTATTTGGACGGCTTGTTTCCTAACAACATGCTTAAGCCTTTGTTGAGAGGTATCTGAGCATCCTGAAGCCCAGATATTTCGGGCCTCAGAGGAACGAAAATGAACCGCTTTCTCACCTGCACTTCCGTCATTGCGCTTTGCGCCGTTTCCGCCGCGTCAATGGCTTATGCCGGAGATGCCAAGCCCGCGGCCGCGGCTGCAACCGCATCGTTGCCCGATACGCTCAATGGCGAAATCCAGCGCGCAAAAGATCTGCGCCAGAAAGGTCAGTTCGCGGAAGCATCCAAGGCGCTACGCCAATTGATGCTGGTCGCCAGCAATGACCCGCGCGTTGCCGGTGAATATGGCAAGGTCCTGGCCCAACAGGGCTATGCGAAAGACGCGGTCGCCGTGCTGTCGAAGGCTGTGCAGTTGAGCGGATCCGACTGGACACTCTATTCCGCGCTGGGTGTCGCCTACGATCAGCTAGACGAACATGAAAATGCGCGCAAATCCTATGACCATGCCCTGGCGCTGAAGCCCGGCGAACTTTCAGTCGTCAACAATTACGCCGTTTCGCGCATGCTGACCGGAGATTATGACGGCGCGGTGCAGATGCTTTCGCAGCTGCATTCCAGCGACCCCAAGGTCGTGGCCAATCTTTCCAAGGCGGAAGAATTGAAGGCGGTGCGCACGCAGAAAGCTGCCGCCGTGCAAGCGCAGGTCAAGGCGCCGGCTTCAACGACCGTTGCAACGAAAACCGACCCCAACGTGGTGATGCAGAAAGTGCCGAGCGACCCGCATGCCGGCCCCGTTCGCAGCGCAAAGGGGGCGCCCCGCGCACTCGAAAACAAGGCGCCGATGAAGCCTGTTCTCGCCGCTGAGGCCACCAAGCTCGACGTCAATCCCAAAAGCATCGTTATGCAGAAGGTGCCGTCGGATCCGTTGGCAGGCCCGGTGAAAACCGCAGCGAGCACGCCCAAGGCCAATCATCCGGTCGAAGTGGCCAAGGCCACACCGAAGACCAAGACGCCCCCGCCGCCGAGCTTGCGCACCGCGTCGGATTGATCGTCCGCCGTCGTTGGAGGCTGCGCTCCAGCGTGAGCGCCGGTGCGTGCCGATCAGTGGAAAGCGTGCATCGCCTTCATGATTGCCGGCCCCAGGATCACGACAAACAGACAGGGCAGGAAGAACAAAATCATCGGAACCGTGAGCTTTGCTGGCAACGCGGCGGCCTTGCGCTCGGCCTCCTGCATGCGCATCTCGCGGTTTTCCGCCGCCGTCACCCGCAGCGCTTGTCCCAGCGGCGTTCCGTATTTCTCCGCCTGGTTCAGCGCCGCGGCAACCGCTTTCACGCCGTTGTGCCCGCAACGTTTGGCGAGATTTTCGAACGCCTGGCGACGCTCCGGCAAATAGGACAATTCCGCCGTTGTGAGCCCCAGTTCCTCTGCGAGCTCGACGGATGTCTGGCCGATCTCCGATGCCACCCGCGTGAACGCGGCTTCGATCGACATTCCGGATTCCACGCAGATCAGCAGCAAGTCGAGCGCGTCCGGAAACGCCCGCATGATCGATTGTTGACGCTTTTGAATCTGATTGGAGACGAAAGCATCCGGCAGGTAATAACCGACAAGCGCCGCGCCCAGCGCCATGCTGAGTTTCATCAGCGTGGTGTAATGGAAATGCGTGACGATGAAGAGATAGAACAGCACGACGCCGAAGACGATAAAGGGCATCACCAGGCGGAAAAACAAGAATGTCACCATCGGCGCCTGTCCGCGATAGCCGGCCATCGTCAGCTTCTCGCGCGTATCGGGCGATTCCATGATGTTGGACAGCTTCAGCCGATCGACGGTCTGCTTCATGAAGCTGACAGGTTCGGAACGCAAAGAGCGTTTGTTGAGCGCTGCGTGATGGCGGGCGCGTAGTTCTTCACGCCGCTCCGACACGGCCTTCATGCGGTTGCCGAGCGTATTGCGCTCCAGAAGCGGCAAGCCGAACGTGACGATCGTGGCAAAGGCGAGTATCGCGGAAATCGCGGTTATGAGAAAGCTCTTCTCAAAGAGAATATTGAAGAACCCGATGTCGATGCCGCTCATATCGCTGCCTAGTGTTTGAAGCTGATCATTTTCTTCATGACCATGATTCCGACGGCCATCCAGACGACGCAGGCGCCAAGCATGATATTGCCCATGCGCTCGGTAAACAGGAGACTGATGTACTGCGGCGACGTCATATAGACGAGGCCCATGACGACCGGCGGCAACGATCCAATGATGCCGGCGGACGCTTTTGCCTCCGACGACATCGCGCGAATCTTACCCTGCAGGCGTTTGCGATCGCGAAGCACGAAAGCCAGATTTGAAAGCGCTTCCGAAAGGTTGCCGCCCGACTTCTGCTGGATGGTCATGACGATGCCGAAGAAGCTCACTTCGGCGGTCGGCATGTTTTCAAACATCTTCTTCAGGCCCTGCTCCAGCGTCACACCGACTTTCAAACCCTCGGTCAGTGTGTTGAACTCGCCGCCCACGGGATCGGGAATCTCACGGGCGACGATCTTAAGCGCCTCGTTGGTCGGCAGACCGGATTTCACGCTGCGCACGATGACATCGATGGCGTTGGCGAACTCGGCGGTAAACGCTTTCTCGCGGCGACCCTTCAAGAAACTTAGAATCCAACGCGGCAACCCCAGGCCCACCGGGATCGTGACGAGCACCGTCGCAAGAAGCGACTGGTGCGTGAATATGCAGACGCCAACCGCGATCAGAGCTGCCGTGGCAGACAGCATCCAAAAGGATCTAGGTTCGATGTCGAGGCCGGCCCACTCCAGGCGGCGGCGTAACGTGATCCGCTTCTTTTGCTCGGCCTGCTGCTTTTCGAGATCCTTCAGCAGTGCGCTGACGTTCTTGCGGCGCTGCGCGGTGTCCGCAGTGTTGCGGCCGCCTGAGATCACCACGGCGGCCCCCGACACCGAGGCCAAGCGTTTTTTGGAAGCTCCCGGATTGCCGGCGAGCGCCAAGCCGGCTGCGCCCAATGCCAGAACCGTGAACATCACCGCCAGAACGAGGATCATCGTGCCATCCTCATTCCTGCAAGGCGTCTAGCGCTTCCGCGAGTTCGCGATCGAGATTGTAGTAGCGCGCGCGTTCCCAGAAGGACGGGCGGACGATGCCGGTGCCGACATGCTTGCCCTTGATGCGGCCGGTCTCGTCTTCGCCTTCGATCTCGTAAGTCATCAGATCCTGGGTGATCACAACGTCACCCTCGGTGCCAACCACTTCCGTAATTTTTGTGATACGGCGCGAGCCGTCACGAATGCGTTCGGCCTGGATGATGACGTCGATCGAGGCCACGACCATTTCGCGAATGGTCTTTGTGGGCAGCGCGAAGCCGCCCATGGTGATCATGGATTCCAGACGCGACATGGCTTCGCGCGGGCTATTGGCATGCAGCGTGCCCATCGAGCCGTCATGGCCGGTGTTCATGGCCTGAAGCAGGTCGAACGCTTCGGGTCCGCGCACTTCGCCCACGATGATGCGTTCGGGACGCATACGCAGACAGTTACGGACGAGATCGCGCATCGTGATCTGACCCTGGCCCTCGAGATTGGGCGGACGCGTTTCCAGGCGCACGACGTGCGGCTGTTGAAGTTGCAATTCAGCGGCGTCTTCGCAGGTGATGATGCGCTCATCGACGTCGATATAGGCCGTCATACAATTGAGAAGCGTAGTCTTGCCCGAACCGGTACCGCCGGAGATCAGCACGTTACAGCGCGAACGGCCGATGACGCCAAGCACGCGTGCGCCGGCAGGTGAGATCGAGCCGAAGCGCGTCAAATCTTCCAGGGTCAATTTGTCCCTGCGGAACTTACGAATGGTGAGCGTCGGGCCATCCAGCGCCAGCGGCGGCGCGATAACGTTGACGCGGGAGCCGTCAAGCAGGCGCGCGTCGCAGATCGGCGAGCTTTCATCGACGCGCCGACCAACCTGGCTGACGATACGCTGGCAGATGTTCATGAGCTGCGCGTTGTCGCGGAAGCGAATAGGCGTCAGTTGCACCTTGCCGGCGACTTCGATGAAGACGCGATTGGCGCCATTGACCATGATGTCGGCGATGTCGTCGCGTGCCAGAAGCGGTTCAAGCGGGCCGTAACCCAAAACGTCGTTGCAGATGTCCTGGAGCAGATGTTCCTGCTCCGCGATGGACATCACAACGGCTTTGATCGAGATGATCTCGTTGACGATGTCGCGAATTTCCTCGCGCGCCGAATCCGGGTCCAGCTGGGCGAGCTGCGCAAGATCTATGGTGTCGATCAATGCCCCGAAAATGGTGGTCTTGATCTGATAGTAGTCTTCCGAACGCTGATCGGGGATCGCGCGTGCCATCGGCTTGCTGGGCGCCGGCGCCATCTGAGGCACCGGACGCGGCGGGGGTGGCGGCGCAGCAGTTTCTAAGGAGACGGGTGGCGGCGGAGGCGCGGACGGACGCGCGGCAGCCGGCTCCGCGCGCGGCGGCGCGGCGACAGCGGTTCCCGTATCGGAGCGTTTGCCGAACATCGCTTAAGCCGATTTCCTTCCAGTAAGGAAAGACAGGAAAGGAAGCACGCCCTTGTCTTCCGCCTGGACCGCCCGGCCCGTAACCAATTCGGCGAGCTGGCGGATGCCTTCCGCCGTTGCCGAGCGCGGTTGGACTTCCATGATCATCTGCCCGTTGTTCGCGGCGGATCCGTAGAGCTGCGGCTCGAACGGCAGCACCAACGATGGGGCAATGCCCACAGTCTCGGAGAAATCCTTGATCGGAATTTCCGGCCGTTTGGGCGTGTTCGCCTGATTGATAACCAGCTTCGGCGGCGGGTCGTTCGGCCGGTTCTGTTTGAGCAGATCGACAAAGCTCTTGGTGGTGCGCAGACTCGCCAAATCCGGCGTGGCGACGATCACGATGTCGTCGGAGGCAAGCAACGCGTCACGCACCCACGGCGCCCAAATATGCGGCATGTCCACCACCACGCAGGGTGTGGTCGCGCGCACCGTGTCCAGCACGGCTTCATAGGACGAGTGTTCGGCCTCGTAATTGCGGTCCACGACGGCGGGAGACGCCAGCAGCGAAAGGTGATCGGTGGACTTCACCAGCAGGCGATCGAGCAGCACATCGTCCAAACGCTCGGGGCTGGACAGCGCGTCCGCCACACCTTGGCTCGGCTCTTCGTTGAAATTGAGACCAACCGTGCCGAACGGCATGTCGAAATCGACGATCGTGGTGTTGATCCGCAAGCGTTCGGCGATACACCAGCCCACATTGTGCGCAAGCGTCGAGGAACCGACGCCCCCACGCGCACCGACAAATGTCACCACGCGCCCGATCGGGGCAGCTTCCGGGTTTAGATAAAGGCCGGAGATAACTTCGATCAGATGCAGCGGGTTTAGCGGAGCTACAAGATATTCGCTTACGCCGCGGCGCATCAACTCACGATACAATTCTACGTCGTTGACACGACCGACGATGACGACCTTCGTCGCCGGATCGCAGACATCCGCAAGGCGATCTATTTCATCCACCGCCGTCTTGCCCTGCAGACGCGTCTCCACAATCAGAAGATTGGGCGTGGGATTGGCGGCGTGATGCTCGACCGCGGCCTGAATGCCGCCGAGCTGTACCGTCACATGCGCCTTGGCAAGCCTGCGGTCGGCCGCCGCACGCTGAAGCGCCGCGCCCGTATCGGGAAATTCGCAGAAGGCTTGAATGGAAATGCGCGGAACCGGGCGTTCGTGCGGTGCCGCACCAAAGCCTTCCTCCTCTCCGCCTCCCAATCCACCCGGCGTCGATTTCGCCATCATAATCTCTCCGAACTAGTGGCCGACGTCGGAGACGGCCACGGATTGGTCTGCGTTCTTGGTGGCCGCCGTCGGCGTGCCCTTTTCATACGCGCTCATGACTGTCGCGCGGCGCATGGCATCCGATGGGCCGAGCGCGCGCGGCTCTTCGAGGTCGCGGGGATTTTCGATCTGCGCAGCGATGTTGTGCTGGACCGCGCAGCCCAAATTCGCCATCGGCAAATTGGACGCGGTATCGGAGGCCTGCTGTGTTGACCAGTCGCCGCAATTGGCGGCATGCGCGGTGACGCCGATATAGCGCAGCTCGACACGCCAATCGCCATCTTCGCGCGTGCCCACCATGATGCGAGACCGCGGGATGCCGGCGGCTGCCAGGCGTTCACCGAAATAGGACAGTGTCTGCTGTGCGGTCGGACCGGATGGTGCGGTAACGCTGACTGTGCCGGTGCCATCGGATTTGTACTGTGCAACGAACGCATCGAAGCGCGCCGCGTCGTCCGGCATCAGTCCGGCATCTGCCGCTGAGAATGAGAGACGGACGGATTTGGGCGCGGTATCCAGCACGATGGGATGATTCATGTCCGGATCGTCGGTCAACCCCATGCCGTTGTTCACCGGCGCGGCGCAGCTTCCCGCGAGCAGAACCGCGGCGATCGCGGCGGCGCGCATTGCATCGCTCATGACCATGGCTGAACTCCTATTCAACGATAAAGCCGGTTTTTGCGGCGCCGGCCGATTTCAACCCTTGCGGATCGTTTTTGTAGGTTGCATTCAGGCGGCCGAGCATGACCGTTTCAACATCCGCGGGCGGCACGAAGCCATCGCCCGGCGATGCGAAATCCTTCTCCTTACCCGGCTTCACCAGATAAGCGGTTGCGATCACGACAAGCTCAGTCTCGTCATTCTGGAAATCCCGGCTGCGGAAAAGCGCGCCGAGCACCGGCATGTCTCCCAGACCCGGAAACTGATCGAGCGTTTGCTTGGTCGCATGCTGCATGAGGCCCGCGATCGCAAAGCTTCCACCCGATGGCACTTCCACCGTCGTTTCGGCGCGGCGCACCGCCAGCGCGGGAATGGTGATGCTGGGGATCGTTGTCGACGTGCCGGTATTCGTGGTCGACGAACCGCCCGCTTGGGTGAAGGCACCGGTGTTCGTCAATTCGCTGACTTCGCTCGAAATCTGCAGAGAGATATTGGTCGGGCTGAGGACGATCGGCGTAAAGGACAGACCCACGCCGAACTGTTTGAATGCGACCGTGACATTGCCGTATTGGTCGCGGGACACCGGCACCGGGAATTCACCGCCCGCCAGGAATTTCGCCGTCTCGCCGGAAACAGCCGTCAAATTCGGCTCGGCAAGCGTGTGGACCAGGCCTACCTGCTCCAGCGCATTGAGAACGCCCTGCACGTTGTTGGGCCCGGGATGCAAAAGATCGCTGCCGATCGATCCGATCTGTGCGCCGGAATTCGGCGAAAGAGCGGAGCCGGCAAGTCCATAAGGATTGACCGTCGAGGCGATCAGCGGAACGCCGGCGACCTTGAACGCGCCGACCGCATTGATCCCGAACTGCTTGGCCACCGAACGCTGCATCTCGGCGACACGCACCTTGAGCATGACCTGCTGGCTAGTATCGATCTTGAGTAAATTCGCGACTTTGTTGGGATCGCCGGCGAAACGCGCGGCCAGATCTTGCGCACGCTGAGAGTCGCCGCTGTTCTGTACTATGCCCGTGAGCACGACGTTGTCGTTCAAGGCTGCGACGCGGATATTCGATGTCGGCATATCGGTACGGATCATCGCCGCAAGATCGGTGACATCACGCTCGACACGAATGTCGATCGTGAGAATTTGATGGCCCTTGGCGTCGAAAAAGAATGCGTTCGTCTGCCCGGTCTTCTGTGCAAGCAAGAAGATCCGGCGCGGGGTGCGGACGACGGCGTCCACCACAGCCGGATTGGAAACAAGAACATCGCGCGCATCGGTGTCGAGTTGCACAAGCGCAGCCTTGTCGAGAGACAACGTAATGTGCTGCTGCGGAGCCGCCCCACCATGCGTTGCCACATTGATGACGCGCGTGGCGGGAGATTTTCCGCCCGCAAACGCCGGTGTCGCACTCAGTGCGACGGCGGCGAGAATCGTAAAAAGCCCCCTCAGCATGGCTTCTACTCTCCCCCCAAATCGACGCCGCGCGTTATGCCGTAGCGGACGACGACGATTTGTCCGCCGCCCTTGCGGCTGCTGTTGGCCGCGACATCGGAATTGGCGCCTTCACCCAGCGCACGCAGGGTAAGCGAGATCGTTCCCGCCGCGGCTGAACGTGTGAGCAGCGTTGCCTGATCTGGTGCTAGCTCGAGCGTGGCCGTCTTGGCGAGAACGGTTTTCTGATCTTTGTCCTGGCCAAATGTCTGGTCCATCGCGAGAACACGGACATTGCTTAGAATGACATTGGAGCCGAAACGGCGCGGCGTATCCGAAATCTGTTGGGTAAGCACCACGTCAACGCGATCGTTCGGAAGAATGAAACCGCCGGCCCCCGTGTCGGTTGAGATCGCTGTCGATACGGCGCGCATGCCCGGTGTCAGGCTGGCGGACATGAAGCTGGCCGCATCGGCGTGAACAATCTTCGTGGCGGTCAGCGGTTCACCGGCGACCAACGGCGCACGAGCGACAGTACCTTTCACGATAGAATCCGTATCCGGGTTTCCCGCTTCGGTGATGAAGCTGGAATCGATCGATGATTTGGGCCAGCTCTGCCAGCGCACGAGTGCGGGCGTGAGCGCGGTGCCGGACTGGATATCGCTCTGCGCGACAAGGACGTTGAGCATCGCCGCCGGTGCAGGCGCAAGCGCAGCTTTTACAGCCGGCGTGCCGCCGCCCAGAAGACCACGCACGAGAAGCGCAGCGATGCCGGCGGCAAATGCAGCCAGCACAAGAACGATAACGCGCGACCTGTTCATGGAATGCGGCTCCTTTGCGGCGATCCGACCACAAAACCCTTTAGAAATTGATTAATGGAATGCTTCGCAAATGCTCTAGCCGGCGAGCGCTGCGCGGAAGATCTCTGCTTGCGAAAGAATGAAGAAAGCGCCCGCCGCGAGCGCCGCGCCATAAGGAATTCCTTCGCGATCATCATGAAGGCGCAGAAGCCAGCTCTGCGACGCGAGCGGCGCCGGAAGCGGCCAGTTGCGCATGGCCAGAAGCCCCAGCGTCAGCGCGCCACCGAACACCGATGCGATAAGCGTAAAAGCAAGAAGGTCGTCGATACCGAACCAGAGAGCTATGCAAGCGAAGAGCTTGGCATCGCCACCGCCGATATAACCGAGAGCAAACAGCGTAAAGCCGGCGACGAGCCCAATGAACCCCGCCAAAAGGTGCATGCCGAAGTCGCCCGCGCCCAACGGATGAACGATCATCAAAAGAGCGAAGGCTGCGAGCAGGCTCATTTGCAGGAAATTCGGAATCGTGAAGCTCGCGATGTCCCACACGGCAGCAGCCAGCAGCAGCGCCGGAAGAACAAAGAGAAGAAGAGCTTGTGCGATCATTCTACCTTACGGAAAAATGCGAACGGCCGCCTCATCCGAGAGCGGCCGCCGCTTCTGTTCCAGACTCCTTTACCCCGGCCCAAGTCGAAATCGGCAAGGAACAAAGAGCAGCGTCCGGATTGATTACTGGGTCGGGCCGATCTTGCTCGCGACCTTCTGAAAGGTGGCGCTGAGATTCGAGCCGACAAGCTGAACAGCCGTGATGATCACGACCGCGATACCCGCAGCGATCAGACCGTATTCAATGGCCGTCGCGCCGGATTCATCGCGCACAAAACGCGAAACAAGATTTTTCATGGAAGCCTCCATTGTTGACACCCTAACGATCCCGCCAGCGCCGATCTTCAA
>Ga0207657_10000634_pt1 | contig 37262 bp, 37 predicted proteins | sample KBSC33metaG_FD_184316 | JGI IMG/M metagenome (GOLD analysis project Ga0207657, IMG submission 184316) | Corn rhizosphere microbial communities from Kellogg Biological Station, Michigan, USA - KBS C3-3 metaG (SPAdes) (version 2) | ecosystem: Host-associated > Plants > Roots > Rhizosphere > Soil ... | reverse complement strand
GCCGACACGATCTCGACGAGGCCGATCGCGTCCACCTGGTAGGCGGCGTCGGAGCCGCCGTGGTCGCCCGGCGGCGGGTAGTCGCCGGTCACCGCCAGCAGGTTTCGGATCCCGCCGGCGTGCGCCCCCAGCAGCTGCGATTCGAGGCCGCGGGCGGTGGTGTCGCGCGGAGTCAGGTGCGGGATCGTCTCCACGCCGAGATGCTGCTGCACCAGCGTCGATGTCATCAGGGAGCTCATCCGCGCCCGCGCCATCGGGTTGTCGTTGATGTCGAAGAACTCGACGGAGCCCCCGGCATGGATCTCCGCCGCCGTCCCCAGCAGCCGTTCGAGGCTGCCGCCCTTGGGCGGATCCAGCTCGACCGAGACCACCCACTCCCCGGCCGCCAGCCGCCGTGCCAGGCGGCTCGCATCGGCCTCGGGAGCGACCGACGGTGGCGACGGCGGCTCGCGGCTCGCGAACGTGTAGCGGGCCGGAAGGTGCTCGTCGACCGCGCGCCGGATGGCCACGACGTGGTGGGGCTGGGTGCCGCAGCAGCCGCCGACCAGCCGCGCGCCCAGCGCCACCGCCTGCGCGGCGAACTCGGCCGCGTAGGCCTCCGATGCGTCCGGGTAGAGCACGCGGCCGTCGCGGTACATGGGCAGGCCGACGTTGGGCTGCACGGTCAGCGGCGTCGTCGCCGAGCGGCACATCTCGCGCAGGCCGGCCAACGCCGACTGCGGTCCTAGGCTGCAGTTGACCCCGACGGCGGCCGCGCCCATGTCGCCCAGCACCCGGGCTGCTTCCTCGCCGCCGGTGCCGGTGACGGTCTCGCCATCGTCCTGGACCGTGAGCTGCGCGATCACCGGCAGGTGCGTCTGGGCGCGCACCGCATCCAGCGCGACCGTCAGCTCCTCCAGCGACGTGAACGTCTCCAGCACGATCAGGTCGACCCCGCGGCCTTCCAGCACGGCCGCCTGGCGGCCGTACAGCCCGGCGCCGCTGGAGCTGGTGCCGCCGACCACCTCAACCGACGTGCCCAGCGGCCCGATCGACCCGGCGATCAGCACGTCGCGGCCGGCCACCTCACGCGCGTCGCGGGCGATCTTCGCGCCGGCCGCGTTGATCTCGTCGACCTGATGCTCGCACCGGTGGGCACCCAGCTTGACCGGGTTGGCGCCATAGGTATTGGTCTGGATCACGTCGGCGCCGGCCCGGATGAAGTCGACGTGCGCGGCCAGCACCGCCTCCGGCGCGGATAGGTTCGCCTCCTCCGGGAAGCGCAGCTCGGGGAGCTCGAGCGAGAGCAGCGAGCCCATGCCGCCGTCGCCGACCAGCACCCGCTCCGCCAGCCGGGCCGCGACCGTCACACGAGGCGCCTGACGCAGACCGCTGCCAGCGCAGCGACCACCACGACAAGCAGGATCCGCCGCTCACGCGCGTCGGCCGGACGGCCGCGCACGCTGTCGGCCGAGCACGCCGAGAGCAGCGAGCGTTTGGAGGCGTACGACAGCACCGACCCGGCGGAACCCGCCGATCCGATCGAGAGCATTGATCCAGCCGAGCCGATGCAACCGATCGAGCCGACTGATCCGACCGAGCCGATCGACAGGATCGAGCCGTCGCTCGCGATCGAGAGGAGCGAGTCACGCGACCCCAGTGACCATTGCGAGCTCATGGTGGGACTCTAAACGTCTTTGCGACCCGCGCGGCCCGCCGCGATCAGCTCACCTACGCGCCGTACTCCAGTGCGTGGCCCTTCAGCTTGTCGTACTCCTCCTGCCCGATCACTCCCGCCTCCAGCAGCCGCTTGCTGTGCTCGATCTGGGCGGCCGCGCTGCGGTTGTAATCGGTCGGGCGATCGTAGGTGTCGAGCGCCGCCTGGCCCTTCCCGGTGCGATCGAACGTGCGCTGGGCGATGCCGTCACCGTGGACGTACAGGTACGCGATCAGGCTGATGATCGGAAGCACCAGCCAGAACACGAACCAGACCGCCTTCTTCGGGCCTGACACGTCGTGACGGTGGAAGAGGTCGACGATCACCTGATACAGCATGATGAAGTAGACGATCATGAAGAACAGGATCAGCAACGACCACAGCAAGTTTGCCAGCGACAGCACCGCCATCGAATCCGCCTTTCGGGTGTGAGACGCGGATGTTTCCACGAAACCCGCGCGCGTGCCTCCTCCGATCTGGATGAAGGGGCGACCACCGCCAGCCGCTATGGTCGGAGGCGGACATGCTTCTCCTGCTCGCCTTCGTGCTGCTGCTGTTCCTGCCAGGGCCGTGGAACGTGATCGGATTCGTGGTGGCGCTGGCGCTGTTCATCGGCGAGATCGCGTACTGGAACAGCACCGTCAAGGGCCGCCGCGCCCGGGTCGGAGCGGAGACGCTGATCGGCAAGACCGGCACCGTGATCTCGGAGTGCCGGCCGGACGGGCAGATCAAGCTGCTGGGAACGATCTGGGCGGCCCACTGCGCGACCGGCGCCGCGCCCGGCCAGACCGTGCGCGTGATCGCGCGCTCGGACCTGGTGCTCGACGTCGAACCTGAAGGGAAGCCATGAACACCTCCGAACGACGTGCCGGCACGATCCTGATCGTCGGCTCCTATGACCATGACAGCGGGGCGGCGACGGCGCTGGCCGGCATCCAGTCGCTGGTCGACAACGAGTCCGCCCAGGTGCACGGAGCGACGGTCGTGCGCCGCCACCACGACGGCAAGATCAGCGTCGACGGCGGGCCCGAGGAATCCGGCAAGGCACCGGTGGGATGGGGTGCGCTTGCGGGGGTGACGGTCGGCATCCTGTTCCCGCCCTCGCTGCTGGCCGGCGCCCTGGTCGGCGGCGGCGTCGGGCTGGGCGTGCGATCGAAGCGCAACCGCCGCACCAAGCAGCTCTCGGATGCCATCCAAAATACGCTGCCACCCGGGTCTTACGGCGTGATCGCGATCGCTCCGACCGACCAGATCGATGCGCTCGACCGCGTGCTCCGCGACAGCGGGCGGGTAACCAAGAGCGAGGTCGACGACTCGCTGGTGGCCGAGCTGCACGCCCATGCAGGTCAGCCAGGCGCCGGGGCCTGACCGGCCGCCTGGAATGCGGCGACCGCTGCGGGTAGATCCTCGTAGATGCCGTCGCCGAACGCCTCGGTCAGCCCGAACTTGTCGATCTCGGCCTGCACCCGGGCGGTGACCTCGGCCAGCACCAACCGCACCCCTCGCGCCGCCAGCTGGTCGTGCGTCTCTCGCAGCGTCTGCGCGGCCGAGTAGTCGATGTCGTCGATTGCCTCGGCGTCCACGCAGATCCAGCGGGGGGCATCACCGGCACCGCCCAGCGACAGCGTGCGCACCTGGTCGGCGAACCGGTTCGCGTTGGCGTAGTAGAGGTTGGCGCCGAAGCGGTAGACGGCGAGGCCGGGCACGGCCTGCGCGGCCTCCTCGAGCGGCCGCTCCTTCCACGCTCCGTCGGCGTCGCGCACCAGCACCGCATCGTTGGGCTTGTAGCTGAAGCGCAGGTGGTCGAGGATCGAGAGCACGATCGCAAGCAGGATGCCCTGCTCGACACCCACGACCACCACCACCACCGCGGTGATCGATGCCACGATGAACTCGTCGGGCCGCAGCCGGTAGATCTGCTTCATGCTGTTGATCGCGATCAGCTCGATCCCGATCAGGAACACCACCGTCGAGAGCACCGCCTCGGGCATGTACTGGAGCGGCCGGGTCAGGAACAGCAGCACCACCAGCACCACCCCGGCACAGGTCAGCGAAGCCAGCTGGCTGCGGCCGCCGGCACCGTCGACCATCTGTGTCTTTGTGGGGCTGCCGTTGACCACGAAGGTGCCTGACACCCCGGCGGCCGCGCTGGCCAGGCCCAGGCCGACCAAGTCGACGTCCTCGCTGAACCGGTCGCCGTACTTGGCGGCGAACGCGCGCGAGGTGGCGGCGCTCTGGGCCAGGATCACGATGAAGATCGAGAACGCGGTGGCGGCCAGCGCCGGCGCGTCGGTGCCCCAGTTGACGTCCGGCAGGCCGAGGTTGGGCAGGCCACCGGGAACGTGTCCGAGCACCGCCACGCCGTGGCTCTGGAAGTCGAACACCTTGCTCAGCACGATCGATCCGACCACGGCGATCAGCGCGCCCGGCACGACCTTCTCGACGTACTTGGTGCCCAGGATCACCACCGCCACGCCGATCGACACGCCCAGCGTCCAGCCGCTTGTGTCGCCGGCGTTCTGGAGCGTCCCCCACAGCTTGTGCAGCGTGCCGCCGGTGCCGGAGGCGACGCCCAGCATGCCCCCCACCTGGCCAGCGGCCACCTGGATCCCGACGCCGGTCAGGAAGCCGACCAGCACCGTGCGGGAGAGGAAGTCGGCCAGGAACCCGAGGTGCACGAGCCGGGCGACGATCAGGTAGAGGGCCGCCAGCAGCGCGACCAGGCCGGCCAGCGCCACGTACTGGGCGGAGCCGGTGGCGGCCATCCCGGCCAGGCCGGCGGCCAGGATCGCAGCCGACGCCGAGTCGGCGCCCACCACCAGATGGCGCGACGAGCCGAACAGCGCGAACACGGCCAGCGGCAGCAGGATCGTGTAGAGCCCGGTGATCACCGGCGTGCCCGCGATCTTGGTGTAGCCCATCGTCTCGGGGATGGCCAGCGCAGCCAGGGTCACCCCGGCCAGCACATCCGCGGGAATGCGGGCGCGGTCGAGCGGCGTGATTCCCTCGAACACGGGAATCGGGAACCGCCGCGCCTTCGCTGGCGTGCCTATCGGCGTCTCCAGTTGTTCACAGTCCGGGCGATCCTTTCACTGTTGCGGCCATCGCAACAGGGTGGACGTTCACCCGCACGGGCTGCTACTCCACGCCGGAGAGTGCCTACGCTTCGAGCGCCGCGTCGATGTCGTAGCCCAGCGCCAGTGCCAGCTTGGGCGCGGCTGACACGACGCGATCTGCGCCGGTCGACGGCATCACCGCGATCAGCGTTCCCACCAGATCGTCCACGCTGGCGCCGGCGGACAGAGCTTCCTCGACGACATGCATGAAGGACACCTGTGCTCCGTCCAGCGCGACCAGCGCCGCCAAGCGGGCCAGCGCCGCCTGTTGCGCGGTCAGCTCCGAGACGTGCAGGTTGTCCTGCTCATCCTGATCGACCAGCGTGAAGTACGCACGGTCTCTCACGGACAGCATCAGCAGCGCGTGATGATGATCCATGGCCAGCCATCCAACCACCCGGTCGCGGCGAATCCGTCATCCGCTTCGGATGATCGGGGGCAGTTGCACCGTCACAGACCCGTCTTGGCCTCGATCCTACCGCTGGCGACGGCGTCGGTGAGCGCCTTGTAGTCCCGTTCGTTCTGGTCGGCGTACGCCTCGGCGAAGTCGGCGATGGCACGGTCGAACGTGTCACCCGAACCGAGGTAGGCGCCGATCGCGATCCGGTCGCCCGAGCGGGCGTGGGCGCGGGCCAGCGTCCAGCCGCACATGCGCGCGTACAGCCGCATGCCCTGCGGCACCATCAGCTCGATCTCCGCGGATCCCTTCCAGTCCTTCAGCTGGCGCCCGTAGAAGTCACGGGACACCCCGTCGATTCCCGTGACAGTGGTCCAGCCGAGGAAGATGTCGCTGGCGGCCTGCATCAGGTGCTGGCCGTTCACCACCCGCTCGCCGTTGCTCTTGACGGTGCTCTTTCCGGTGAACTCCTCGAGCACCGAGGGCTGCGCCTCCTTCAGCTGCAGGAACAGCGGGTCGTCGGAGTCGCGGCCGAGCAGCAGCCCGATCCAGGCCCGTGTACCAACGCTGCCCACGCCCACAACCTTGCGCGCAACGTCGACCAGCCGGAACTCCTCAAGCAGCACCCTGCGGTCGTACTGGAGGGTCGAGCGATAGAACTGAAGGACCTTGTGCAGCTCCTCGTAGATCTGATCGCGACGGAAGCCCGAGAAGATCTGGTCGATCGGCTCGATCAGCGGCGGATCGCCGACGATCCGGGGCTCGCCATCCACGACCTGGGTGAGCTTCTTGAAGGCCTGCATGCTGTCCTTGGTCTTGGCCTTGTCGAGCGCCTTCTCGGTTCGCTTGAGCATCGCCTTCGGTGCCAGCTGGCGCATCGTGGCCATCAGCTCATCGACGTCCAGGTGCGAGTACCAGACCTCGAGGTTGGTCTTGCCAGCGAGCTCGCGCAGCGTCTCGCGGTATGCGCCGACGGCGCCTCGCACGATCGTCTTGCGCTCGGCATCCGGATACCCGTTCTCACGACCTGCAACTGAGAGGCTGGCCGCCAGCCGCTTCACGTCCCACTCCCAGGGGCCCGGCAGCGTCTCGTCGAAGTCGTTGATGTCGAACACGAGCCGCCGCTCCGGCGATGCGAACACGCCGAAGTTCGACAGGTGCGCGTCGCCGCACAGCTGCACCCGCAGACCCGACGAAGGGGTGTTGGCGAGGTCGGCGGCCTGCAGCAGCGCGGCGCCGCGGTAGAACGTGAACGGGGACACACCCATGCGCCCGTAGCGAATCGGCACCAGCTCGGGCACCCGGCTCTGCGCCTGGCGCTCCAGCAGGTCGATCGGGTCTGGCCGGCCGGACGCCGGCTTGAACTCGGCATGGCTGGAGCGCGGTGTCTTTGCGCGAGCCGCCTTGCCCAGCGCCACACGTTGCTCGACGCTGAGATGCTCTACCTCGGCCATGCGTCGTTCTTCGGTCTCGACAGGTGTCATCGTTCTCCTCTCGGGCGTCATTGGCCATTGGCGGCCGGCGACGTCCTTCATTGTGCACGCTGCCGGCCGAACGGCCTAGTCCAAGGCGGATGAAACGCAGTTCACCCTGTTTGGGCGACGAGCCGGCCAGCATCCTGGGCGAACCTCCAGGTCGACGATCCACCACGACGAGGAGAAGGACCATATGGCTGAGCTGATCGCGATTGGCTACCCGGACGAGACCACCGCCCTTCAGGCGCTGGACGAGGCGCAGAACCTGGCTGCGGATCTGATCATCGAGACCGACGCCGCCGCGGCCATCGTGCGGCACGCGGACGGCAAGTACCAGGTCACCACCAAGCACGGCCCTACGGCCGGCGGCGGTGCCACCTGGGGCATGTTCTGGGGCCTGCTGTTCGGCCTGCTGTTCTTCATCCCGGTGTTCGGGATGGCCGTCGGCGCCGGACTGGGCGCCCTGTTCGGACACCTCGAGAAGTCCACCATCGACAAGGAGTTTCAGCAGCAGGTGCGTGACATGGTGCAGCCCGGCACGTCGGCGCTGTTCCTGGTGATCGAGAAGGCCACGCCGGACAAGGCCGTCGCGGCCATGAGTAAGTTCGGCGGCACTGTGCTGAAGACGTCGCTGTCCGAGGAGGACACGGCCAAGCTGCAGGAAGCGCTGCACGGCACCACCGTGAACGCCTAGCACCACCGGCTGAGCCGCCGGACGGGAGCGCGCCGCAGGCGGCTCCCTCCGGCGCAGGGTCAGCGATCGCCGGGGCGCGTCGCCAGCGGGCTCAACTCAGACAGCAGCCCCAGCTCGGCGGCCTTCTCGAGCGCCTGCGTGCGCGAGGACACGCCCAGCTTGCGGTAGATCGAGATGGCCTGCGTCTTGATCGTGTTTCGCGACAGGAACATCTGGTCGCCGATCTCGCGGAACGACCAGTGGCTGGCCAGCAGCGGCAGCAGCCGCAGCTCGGCCGTCGTCAGCGTCGCAGCCCATCCGTCCTCAGAGCCCATCGCCAGCCCTCGCACCTGCTGGCGGAGGCGGTCGACCTCGACCAGCAGCGGGCCCATCTGGGGCCGCCGGTGCAGGATGTCGTCGATCTCGAGCAGCAGCGTGCGCACCTCGGCCGCGTCAGCCAGCGCCAGATGCGCGAGGCCGAGCTGGAGCCTGCACTGCACCGCGAGCCACGGCAGCGCATAGGTGAGCAGCGGTGTCGTCTCCTGCGCGCGGGCCAGGTGCAGCCGCGCCCGAGCGGGATCGCCCTGCGCGATCGACAGGCGTGCCGCGACCGCCTCGAGCACGGGCGTGAAGGCCGACGGCCGCAGCTGCGCCACCAGCGCCGGCTGCGACGCCTCGTCGACCAAGGCGCGCGCCCGCGCGATGTTGCGATCGTCGAGCGCCAGCAGCGCCCGCTCGGCCAGCGCCAGGGCATGCACGCCGGCCGAGCCGCCGGCCGCCGCCGCATCGGCGCCGTCGGCCAGCATCGCGTCGGCCTGGGGCGTCCGGCCGGCCAGCTGGTGGGACACGCCCAGCGCGACCAGCGCGGTTGCGCGCCACGGGCTGAACGGCGACAACTCGGACAGCGCCAGCTCCGCATCAGCCTGCATCTCGCCCAGGCCGCGGCGACATGCGACCGCGCGCAGCACCGCGGCCCAGGCTGCGAACGCGCTGTCGTCGGGCATCGGGCCGGCCTCGCCGGCACGCTGAACCGCACGGCTCCAGCGATCCGCCTGCTCGGCCCGGCCACGGGTGGCATGCACCCAGGCTCCGATCACCCCGACCGCGGGATGACGGACGAGCAGCCGCTCACCGTCGAACGGCTGCAGCCAGCTCTCGACCTGCTCGACCAGCCCGCGCCCGTAGGCGTCAAGCGCCACCTCGCCGACGAGCCGGGCCAGCAGGTCGGTCTCACCGGCCCGCAGCGCGTAGCCGGCGGCGAGCTGCTTCTCACCGCGGCCGACCAGCCAGCTCGCCGCCCGCCGGCAGATGTCGGCCTCCGCCTCCGGCTCGCGCATGGCCAGCTCCGCCAGCAGCGTGTCCCGGTAGAGCCGGTGGTAGCGGTACGACTGATAGCCGTTGCCGTTGGGGATCGCGAACAGGTTGCAGATCACGTTGCGGTGCAGCCGTTGGGGCGTGTTGGGTAGCCCCAGCGCCGCGTCGCAGAGCTGCGCGCTCATCACATCAAGCACGGCCGAACGGGTCTGGAAGCGCACATCGCTGTGGGACAGGTGCGACAGCACCTCGGCGCGCAGGTAGTCCATCAGCAGCCGGTCGTCGCCGCGGATGCCGGCGCCCGGCGGCAGCACCCTGCGCTGCCCGGCTCGGCGGAGTGACATCGCAGCCATCACCAGGCCGGCCGGCCAGCCCTCGGTGAGGGTATGCAGCCGCTCGAAGTCATCATCGGCCAGCCGCACGCCGGCGTCGGCCATCAGCACACGCGCCTCAGCGGGGCCGAGAGCGAGCTCGCCGGGGCCGAGCTCCAGCAGCTGCCGCTCGAGGCGCAGCTTCGGCAACGGCAGGGCCGATGGCTCGCGGCCTGACACGACCATCGCGGAGCCGGGGCCGAGGTGGTCGATCAACCGCTCGAGCACGGCCACCGAGCTGGATGAGACGAGGTCGCCGCCGCCGTCGAGCACCAGCACCACCGGCTCATGCATGCGTGACATGGCGTCACCGAGGATGGCCGAGCCCTCCGGCCAGGGCTGCGTCGTCGCCTCGGCGACGAGATCCGGCACGCCGGCGTCGATGGCCGCCACCTCCGCATACGCCGCCGCGATGTACCGCAGCAAGGCGCCGGGGTCGTTGTCGGCCGCGTCGACCGACACCCAGGCAAACGGCCGCGGGTCGGCGGCCGACCACTCGGCCAGCAGCGCGGACTTGCCGTAGCCGGCCGGCGCGGCGATCGCGATTACGTCGGCGTCCGACGTCATCAGCGTCCGCACCAGCCACGGACGCGGCACCAGCCCCCTCCGATGCGGGGGTTCGAGCTTGGCCTGGATCGGGTCGGAGCGCCGCGCGCCCCGGCGGGGCGCACGAACGACCGAACGGCGGTCGGCCGCTCCAGATCCACGATCATTCGTGACAGGTTTCAGGTGCCCTGACCCCCCAAGAGTCCTGACGCTCCCGCAACCCTATACCGCATGGGCAGGTGGCACCGGAACGAGCGCCAAAACGACCGGCCAGCGCCCGGTACACTCATCAGCAGCTTGTGTCCGGCGGCACGATCGACAAGGAGGCGACCATGGCCGGTGAGCCGGTGGAGGCGGACGAGATCGCGGCTGCCGAGGATGGCGACGATCAGCAGTCGCTGATGGAGCTGGTCGAACGGTTCGGGCGCGACTCGAGCGTGCTGGTGTTGCGCGAGGCGGAGCTGGCGGGGGCACGGCACGAGACGGATGTGCGCCGAGCCGGGCGTGACGCCACCGCCGCCGCGGTCGCCGCGGTCGCTCTCGGCACCGCGTTCCTGCTCGCGAACTGGGCGGCCGTGCGAGGGCTGTCGGGATCGCTGTCGGGCTGGCGCGCGCCGATGTTGCTCGCAGCCATATGGCTGGTGGTGGGAATCGCGGTGGCCGCGTTGCCGCTGTCCCGGTTCCGCCACCTGCTGAGCCGCCCCAGCCCCACCATCGAGGAGCGCGAGCAGGCCCGCGACGGCGCCGCGCAGCAGGTCCGCGAGTCGCTTGAGCAGCTCGCCGGGGGCCTGGCTGACGAGGCCCAGGCGCGGATGGTGTCGGCCATGGTGCCCTCGGCGGACGGAATCCTCGAGACCGGCGAGGATGTGCTGCAGGCCTCCGAGGAGCTGCTCGACGACATGGTTGAGAGCGCGCCCGGCGGCAGCGTGGTTGGACAGGTGATCGACTTCGCGCTGATTCCTGGCCGCTACGGCGTCCGCGTGGCCACGACCGTGCTCAAGGGCGGGCCGTCCGAGCAGGAGTAGCCGTTCAGGGATCGCCCAGCTCGACCTCGAACAACTCCGGCAGGGCGGCATCGAGCGCGAGTGGCAGCCGCTGGTGCGGCCAGTGATAGTCGAGGCGGCCTGAGGCGGGCCGGTAGGCGGCGGTGAACAGCGTGGCGAACCCGGCATCCCACTCCCGTGCCAGCAACGGCGGCCGAAGCAGCGCCTCCGTCATCGTGACGTCGTCCGCACCCGCGGACGACATCGCCTGGAGCAGGTCGAGCCGCTCGACGCTGCCGACCCAGGCCGAGTGCTCCGGCCACTCAACCGTCTCGGGATGGTTCGTGACCGCGCGCCGGTCGGTCACCAGTGCCGGGCGGTCGGGGGAGATCATCACGGTGGCGACCCGCCCGGATCGGTCGCAGAGCGTGACGTTGTAGGAGATCTGGTGCGGCAGCCGCCGCAGCACCTCGATCCCCTCCGCGACGTCGGCGGCCACCTCCAGCAGGTAGCGGATCACCAGCGGGATGCCGAAGCCCTCGCCCACCTCGCGACGCCCGCCGAACGTCAGCGACACGGCCAGGCCGTCGTCGTTCACGCCGTCCACCAGGCCCCACAGACAGTCCCCGGTGCCGAGCACGCGCCGCGCCGACCAACGTGAGCGGTAGATCGTCGCCTCGAACAGGCGCGGGTCGTAGTCGTAGTTGCGAAGCAACACCGGCTCGCCGCCCTCGCGATCAGGGACGACCACCTGGGAGCAGGCCACGATGAACGGCGGCGGGTTCCACAGGGTCAGCATGGCTGCGGCCGTGTCGTCGCCTCCGGCCAGCGCCACCAGCTGCGCATGCACCTCGGCCAGCTCGGGCATGTGGTGATGAAGCGCGGCCTCGGCGGCCGCACGGGCCGGCCGTTCACGGCCGCCGTCAGCTCCCACCCACCAGGCTCGATAGGCGTCCCACGTCTCGCGATGCAGCGCACTCCAGCGCGGGCCCGGCGTGTCCTCGTCGATCCCGATCAACCGCAGCGTCCGCGTCTGCGGGCGCGGTGCCGGCGAGTCGCTCAGCCAGCGGCGCCACTCTGCCGGCACGAACTGCGTCCAGTCCTCGGTTAGCAAGCCGGTGGGCAGAAGGTGGCGCACGGACTCGGGCACCCAGCTCTTCCAGCCGCCCGCCTCCGACTCCGGCACCTGATCGGTCTCGTGCGGCATCGCAGGGCAGTGTACGCCGGTCGACGCCGGGCGCCATTCGTGCGAACATATGTTCGTGCCGGACGAGGCGAACATCCTCCACGCCGACCTCGATGCCTTCTTCGCGTCGGTCGAGCAGCGCGACGATCCGCGCCTGCGGGGCCGCCCCGTGATCGTCGGTGGAGGCGTGGTGCTGGCCGCCAGCTACGAGGCCAAGGCGCGCGGGGCGCGTACGGCCATGGGCGGCGGCCGGGCGCACATGCTGTGCCCGGAGGCGATCGTGGTGCCGCCGCGGATGTCGGCCTACTCGGACGCCAGCAAGGCCGTCTACCGCGTGTTCGAGGACATGGCGCCGGTGGTCGAGGGCCTGTCCATCGACGAGGCCTTCCTGGACGTGCGCGGGCTCGAGCACATCACCGGGACGCCGGCCGAGATCGCCGTCCGGCTCAAGCGCGAGGTGCTGGAGCGGGTGGGGCTGCCGATCACGGTCGGCGTGGCGCGCACCAAGTTCCTGGCCAAGGTGGCCAGCGGAGTGGCGAAGCCGGACGGGTTGCTGATCGTGCCGCCCGAGTCGGAGCTGGCCTTCCTGCATCCGCTGCCGATAGAGCGACTGTGGGGAGTCGGCCCGGCCACGTCGGCGAAGCTCCATCTGCTCGGCATCGCAACCGTACGGCAGGTGGCGGAGCTGTCGGAGGCCGATCTCGTGTCGATGCTGGGACGGGGCGTCGGCCGCCAGCTGCACGCGCTGGCCCACAACCGCGACCCGCGGCGGGTGCGGCCGCGGAGCAGGCGCCGCTCGATCGGCGCCCAGCACGCCATGGGACGGCGGCCCAAGTCGTGGCACCAGATCGACGCCAGCCTGGCGGCGCTGGTGGAGCGGGTCACCCGGCGCATGCGTGCGGCAGGGCGGGCCGGGCGCACGGTGGTGCTGCGGCTGCGTTTCGACGACTTCGCCCGCGTCACGCGGTCGCACACGATGCCCTACCCGACCGCCCAGACGCAGGCAATCCTGCTGACCGCACGCGCGCTGCTGGCGACCGCCCGGCCCATGATCGAGCGCCGCGGCCTGACCCTGGTGGGCATCGCCGTCACCAACCTCGAGGACGGCTCAGCGCTGCAGCTGGAGCTGCCGTTCAGCCGCCGCAGCCGGGACGAGCTCGACGCCGCGCTCGATCAGGTGCGCGACCGCTACGGGTCGGCGGCCGTGATCAGGGCTGCGTCGCTGGGTCGCGATCAGCGATCACCACCGCCGCTGCTGCCGGACTGACCGACGGCGCATCGTCCGGGCCGGGAGCGGTCGTCCACGACTCGCCGTGGCCCAGCCGGTCGGGGTGCTTCGCGTCGTGCTTGCGGTGAAGGGCGGTGTGGTGGTCGCGCGTGTGGTGGTTCGGGCAGACCTTCCAGGTCGTGCCCCTGACCGGATGCCGTCCCGGCCGGTAGCACCAGATCACCCGGCAGCGGGTGTGCCACCACGCCCATAGCAGCGCAAGCGTCGTGAGCAGCAGGCCGGCGAGGCCTGCGAAATCCGAGAAGGCGGTGCCGGGAGCCCCCGCCCACCAGTGTTCAAGCCACCCGATCACTCGGCTCGTCGGTCTCCGGTGCGGTCGCCGCGGGTGCGGAGGGCGTTGCGGGCGGGGTCTCCGGCGCAGGCGCCGGCACGGCGGTCGGCGGCAGCGGCGGCAGGGCGGCGGCCGGGATCGGATCGACCGGCAGCGGCGTGCGCCGTCCGGTCACGGCCGACGCCATCCGCGACAGCACACCGGTGTGCTCCTCGCTGGCCTGGAGGCCGGCGACGAAGGTAGCGCGCACCGCCTCCAGCGCGTGCTCGTCGACCGGCGGCGGCTCGGGGTTGGGGATGTCCTTGGGCAGCTGGCCGATCACGGTCGCGTCCAGCCAGAACAGCTCGTCCTCGCGGCAGACGGCGATGCTGGCCGTCACGGCGCCTGCGCCGTCACCGGGCTGACCGGCCTCGGCCTCGTCGGCGTCCACCTTGACGCTGACGTCGACCATGGACGTCCCGCACATCGGACAGGAACGCTCGCCCGCGGCAGCATCCTTGGAGCCCTGCCAGATGGCCTTGATCTCGTCGTCCTGCACGTGGCCGTAGGCAGCCGTCATGGTGCAGGCGGCGCCGTGGCCGTTCGGGCACGACCAGAACGTGTCGTAGCCATTTGCGCCGAGCGCGAGCACGGCCTGACAGGTGGGGCAGGTGGGCGAATCGGGAGATGCCATGGGTTCTGGGCTCCTTCGTAAACGATCAATTGGCGACGCCGGCGCTGACGCCGCCTGAGAGGTATCGGATGGGAGGCGGCAGGACATGAGCGCCGCTGGCGCGGGGTAGAGTTGGACGCGATGCACCCCGCGGCACCGAGATCGGTCCCATGTTCCTGAACTCGATGCCGCGCCTGGATGTGCTGAGCGACGACGACCTGGCCACGCTCGACGCCGGCTGGGAGCGGCTGGCCGCCGAGGTGGGGGTGCGGTTCGACCACCCGCGCGCGCTGGAGCTGTTCCAGGCGGCCGGCCAGACGGTGGACGGCGAGGTCGTGCACTTCGACCCGGGCTTCCTGCGTGCGCAGGTTGCGCTGGCGCCGGCGAGCTTCCACCTGCACGCCCGCAACCCCGCCCGCAGCCTCGAGGTGGGCGGCGACCAGATGATCTTCGCGGCCACCAACGGCCCGCCGTTTGTGCGGGCAGGCGGCGAGCGCCGCGACGGCAGCATGGCCGACCTGGAGCGGTTCCTGATGATGACGCAGATGACCGACGTGCTGGACACTCCCGGCCGCAGCATCGTCGAGCCCAACGACGTGCCGCTGGACGTGCGTCACCTGGTGCGGGCGCTGGAGGCGATCCGGCTGACCGACCGGGTCTGGTCCGGCGAGCCGTCGCCACAGCGCTCGGCCGAGGACTGCCTGGCGATGGCGGCGATCGTGATGGGCGGAGCCGAGGCGCTGCTGGAACGGCCGGCCGTGTTCTGCAATATCAACGTCAACTCGCCGTTGCACTATGACGTACGCATGCTGGAGGGCCTGTTCGCCTACGCGGATGCCGGCCAGCCGGTGATCGTGACGCCGTTCCTGCTGATGGGTGCGATGGCGCCGGTCACCGTTCCGGCCGCGCTTGTCCAGCAGACGGCCGAGGTGCTGGCCGGGTTGGCGTTGGTGCAGCTGGTGCGCCCGGGCGCGCCCTGTGTGATGGGCTCGTTCCTGTCGGCAACCGACATGAAATCGGGCGCGCCGTCGTTCGGCGGGCCGGAGTCGGCGTTCGGGCTGTATGCATCGGGCCAGCTGGCGCGCCGGTTCGGGCTGCCCTGGCGATCGGGCGGCGGCACGCTGACTGCCAGCCAGACCGTCGACTTCCAGGCCGGCTACGAGGCCTTCAACACGCTCAGCGCCGCCTTTCTGTCGGGCGCGAACGTGTGCTGGCAATCGGCCGGGTGGCTGGAGGGTGGCCTGGTCACCTGCTTCGAGAAGTTCGTCGCCGACGTCGAGCTGATCGAGCTGCTGCAGCAGCAGTTCGCGCCGGCCACGATCGACGAGGCCAGCCTCGCCTACGACGCGCACGTCGAGGTCGGCCAGGGCGGGCACTTCTTCGGCACCGAACACACGCTCGCGCACTTCCGCGACTGCTTCTGGCGGCCCACGATCGGGTCGACCGACAACATCGACCGCTGGCGCAAGAACGGGTCGCGGGACTATGCCAGCCGCTCCGAAGACAGGTGGCGGGCGCTGGTTGAGAGCTACCAGCAGCCCCCGCTGGAGGACGCCGTCGAGGCGGAGCTGGTCGAGTTCGTGGAGCGGCGCGTGCGCGAGCTGGGTGACACCGTCAGCATCCGGCGCGGACCGGCTCAGCCGGCCCGCGAGCAGGCCTCCTAGGCACCCTCCTCGCGGGCCGCCCGGCGCCGCAGCGCCACCCCGGTCAGCGACTCGCGGATGACGCGGTCGGCGACCAGCGCCGTGATGTCGGCTCCGCCGACCATCGTGGGCAGCACCTCGACCACGTCCGAGCCGACCAGGTCGAGCCGGCTGGCAAGCGACCGGCAGGCCCACAGCAGCTCGGTCGGCGTCATGCCGCCCGGCTCCGGGGTGCCGGTGCCGGGCGCGAATGCGGGGTCGAGCACGTCCACGTCGACGGTCAGCAGCACCGGGCCGGGCCCGACGATGGCGACGGCCCGCTCGACGATCTCCTTGATGCCGCGGTCGCGCACGTCGTGGGCGAAGAAGGACGTGATGCCGCGCTCCCGCTGCCAGGCGAACTCCTGCTCGCCGGGCCAGTAGCCGCGCAGGCCGATCTGCACGTAGCGTGAAGGATCGACGTGGCCGCGGTCGACGGCGTTGTACATGGGCGTGCCGTGCGAGAGCACGCGTTCCCACTGGAGCGCTCCGGTGTCGGTGTGGGTGTCGAAGTGGACGAGGCCGATCGGGCCGTGCACCGAGGCCAGCGCCTCAGCCTCGGGCTGTGTGATCGAGTGGTCGCCGCCCAGCAGCACCGGCATCACGCCCGCCGAGGCGACCTCGGCCACCAGCGCCGTGATGGCGGCGTGTGAGGACTCGGGGTCGGCGGGGACACAGGCGGCGTCGCCGTAGTCGACAACGCGCAGCTCCTCGAACGCGTCTATGCCGGCCTCGAGATGGACGCCGTGGGGCGCGCCGGCGGCGCGGATCGCGCGCGGGCCGAAGCGGGTGCCGGGGCGGTCGGTGACGAGCTCGTCCATGGGCGCGCCGATGATGGCGGCGTCGACGCCGGCCAGGTCGGCCAGATCCTCGGTGTAGGGCAGGCCGGCGAACGTCAGCAGCCCGGCATAGTCGGGCTTGCCGTCCGCGTGGCGTGACCAGCGTCGCTGGGGATCGATCATGCCGGGTCTCCTTGCTCCTGGGGTGGGAGCGGACATTCTGGCGGGCGGCGGCGCCGCGTGCCGCGGCTCAGCGCTCTGGCACCTCGCCCGGCTGCCACAGCTCGAAGCGGTTGCCCTCCGGGTCAACGGCATGCCCGAAACGGCCGTAGCTGGCCTCGGACACCTCGTCATCGACGGTGGCGCCGGCCGCCCGCAGCTGCTCGAGCATGGCGTCGAGATCGTCGACCCGGAAGTTCAGCATGGTCTGCTGCTCCAGCCCGCCGAAGTAGTCGGTGTCGGTCGGAAACGGCGCGAACACGGTGGGGCCGGCCTGCTGCGACCACGACCACCTCGTATCCATGCTGGGGATGCCCAGGTTGGCCTCGTACCAGGCCGCCAGGCCGGCCGGGTCCTTGGCGCGGAAGAAGAAGCCGCCGATGCCGGTGACGCGCTGCATGCTGGCACCGTACACGCTGCGGCCGTCCGCGACCGGGCAGGTCGCTGGGCGCCGCCTATGTACTGCCGATGCGGTCTGCAAATCGGTTTGCGGCCGGAGCCGGAAGGGGCAAGACTGGTGGCGACGACCTCTCGACGAAGGGACTGCGGATGCCGCGACGAGTCGTGCTGCTGGTGGGTACGCGTAAGGGATGCTTCGTGATGGAGAGCGACCTCGCCCGCCGGGACTGGCGGATCCGCGGGCCATACTGTGACGGGTGGCCGGTCTACCACGCGATCCACGACGGCGAGTCGGGCGCGATCTACGCCGCCGCCGCCAGCGAGTGGCACGGCACCGGCATCTGGCGCAGCGGTGACCTGGGCGAGAGCTGGCAGCTTTCCAGCGATGGTCTCGGCTACGGCGAGGACGGCGAGCTGAAGCTCTCGAAGGTGTCGGGGCTGTCGGCCGCACACGGCCGCGTGCTCGCGGGCGCCGAGGCGGCGGGCGTGTTCGAGAGCCGCGACGGCGGCGCTACCTGGTCGCTCAAGAGCACGCTCGACGGACAGCCCGGCCGCGAGCTCTGGAACATCCCCGAGAACCAGCCGCCCGGCCATCTGGGCATGCCGGCGATCCTGCCGCACCCGACGGAGCCCGAGCACTTCTGGGTGGTGATCCAGGGCATGGGCATCTTCGAGACGACCGATGACGCGGCCACGTGGACGCCCCGCAACAACGGCCTGCGCGCGGCGTGGCCGCGCGAGCACGAGGACGTGGGATTCTGCGTGCACAAGCTGGTGATGTCGCCGCTCGACACGGATCGCATGTACCAGCAGAACCACGTCGGCATGCACCGCAGCGACGACGGCGGCCACTCATGGGTGGAGGTGACCGACGGCCTGCCCACCGAGTTCGGGTTCGCCGCGGCAACGCATCCGCACGACCGCGACAGCTTCTATGTGATCCCGCTCGATCCCGGCCACGGCCGTTTCATGCCGGACGGGCACGCGTCGGTGTGGCGGACGAGCGATGCCGGCTCGAGCTGGCGGCGGCTCGACGCCGGTCTGCCGAAGCAGGACGCCTACCTGGGCGTGCTGCGGGAGGGCATGGCGATCGACGACCTGGATGTGCCCGGGCTCTACTTCGGCACCAGCACCGGCCAGATATTCGCCAGCGCGGACGAGGGCGAGAGCTGGAACGAGATCGCCAGCTACCTGCCGGCGATCGCATCGGTCGAGGTGGCGGTCGTTTCCTAGTGGCAGAGCTGCACCTCCCCGCCACCCTGCCCTCGCTGTTCGAGGACCTGCCGCGCACGCTCGAGGTGGAGGCCGGAACGGTGAACGAGGCGATCGACCGGCTCGATCAGCGCTGGCCCGGGATGCGCGACCGGCTGTGCGAGCCCGGCCCGCAGCTGCGCCGACACATCAACGTCTACGTCGACCGCGAGCGAGCCGGGCTCGACACCAGGATCGAGGACGGCTCGCGGGTGGACGTGATTGCCGCCATCAGCGGCGGATGAGGCCGGTGAGCGGGGTGGGCGGGTCGCAGTCCACCCACCCCGCGGAAACCTCCCGCGGCTAGAAGCTGCCGCTTGCGATCAGGGTGCCGCCCAGCGTGCGGACGCGCACGGTCGAGCTGTTGGTGATGCGCGGCACGCGCTGCCCACGCTGCGTGCTTCGCTGCACGTTGAACGCACCCAGGCTGGACACCCGCGGGCTCGCCCACTTGGTGCCGTTCACGAACACGTTCACGCGCTTGCCGGCCAGGACGCGCACGTGCTGCACCTCGACTTCGAGCTCGCGCTCCTCGGCCGAGGTCTTCGAGGACGCGTGGCCGGTCGCACCCGGGAAGCTGACACTGCCGTGCAGGGTGATCGTGCGCGTGGTGCCGCCGCCGTGCCGGGCGGCTGCCACCGGGGCGATCACGGCCATCACCGCGAAGCAGCCGATCAGGGCCGAGATGAGAGATGTACGTCGCATGCTGTTCCTCCGTAGGTTGGTGACTTCGGAGGGCAGATTGCTCGCCGGCCGGTCGCGGTCGCAATGGGACGTTGGTCCTAGGACCGTGGCGCCGATCGATCGCAACGGGCATCCTGGGGCCATGCAGACGCAGGTCGTAGCGATATGAGCCGTGGCGGGATCCTGCGGCCGGTGGCGGTATTCGCGCTGTCCGGCCTGGCCGTGCTGGTGCTGGTCGGCATCGCCGGCGCCGTCGCGCTGCGCAGCCTGGCCACGTCCGAGGCCCTGCGCCAGGCCAAGCAGGTGACAACGGTAACCGGCCACGGCATCGTCGAGCCGGCGCTCACCACCAACGTGGTGCGCGGCGATCCGCGGGCGATCGCCCGGCTCGACCACGTCGTGCGCACCCGCGTGCTCTCGTCGAGCGTGGCCCGCGTCAAGATCTGGAACGCCGAGGGCAAGATCCTCTACTCCGACGAGCCGCGGTTGATCGGGCGGCGGTTCGTGCTCGCGCCGGACGAGCTGCAGGCGTTGCGCAGCAAGACCGCCACCGCCGACGTCTCCGATCTCTCGGGCCCCGAGAACGTCTACGAGCGCCACCTCGGCAGCCTGACGTCGGTCTACCTGGGTCTGCGCGCTCGCGACGGCACGCCGGTGCTGTTTGAGGAGTACCTGCGCTCGAGCGCGATCGCCGGCAACAGCCGCAGCGTCGTCCGGCTGTTCGCGCCGGTCGTGATCGTGGCGCTGCTGGTGCTGGCCGCGCTACAGATCCCGCTGGCCTGGCGTATGGCCCGTCGCATGCGAAACGCCCAGCGCGACCGCGAGCAGCTGCTGCAGCACGCGGTCGACGCGTCGGACAGGGAGCGGCAGCTGATCGCCGCGGGACTGCACGACGGCGTCGTCCAGGAGCTGGCGGGCCAGTCATTCCAGATGGCGGCGGCGGTCGAAGAGGACCGGCCGCCGGAGGAGCTGCGCGCGGTGCTGACGGAGGGAGCGGCCGGTACGCGCAACGCGATCCGCCAGCTGCGATCGCTGCTGCTCGAGATCTACCCGCCGGCGCTGCGTGACCAGGGCCTGGCGGCGGCGATGCCTGACCTGGTGGCGCCACTGACGGCTCGGGGCATCGAGGTCAACATGGACGTCGAGGACGATCTGACACTGCCCACCGAGGTCGAGCAGCTCGTGTTCCGCACCGCCCAGGAAGCGGTCCGGAACGCCGGCGCCCACGCGGCCGCCGGCCACGTCCGGATCGGTGTCGAGCGCAGCAACGGGCTGGTGCGGCTGCGGGTCAGCGATGACGGCCGCGGCTTCGACCCGGACGACCTGGCCGAGCGCCGCGCGGACGGCCACCTTGGCCTGGACATGCTGCGCGACCTGGCCGCGTCGGCCGGCGGCACCCTGCTGGTGACGTCGGCGCCGGGCGAGGGCACCACCGTGCAACTGGAGGTGCCGGCCTCGTGATCCGGGTGGTGGTGATCGACGACCATCCGATCGTCCGGGACGGGCTGATGCGGCTGATCGGCTCGGATCCGGAGCTGGAGGTGGTGGGATCGGGCGGCGACGGCGACACCGCGGTGGCGATCTGCGCCGAGCTGGGACCCGACGTCGCCCTGATGGACCTCTCGATGCCGGGGGTGGGCGGGGTCGAAGCCACACGCCAGATCGGCGAGCGCGCTCCCGGGGTGCAGGTGATCGTGCTGACGTCGTTCATGGATCGCGAGCGGGTCACCGAGGCGCTGGATGCGGGCGCGATCGGCTATCTGTTGAAGGACGCCGAGCCAACGCAGCTGCTGCACGCGATCCATGCTGCGGCTCGTGGCGAGTCGCCGCTTGACCCGCGTGCCGCGCGCGCGATGCTGGCGGCCCAGCGCACCCCCGACCGGCTGGAAGCATTGACGGCGCGCGAGCGAGAGGTGCTGGCGCTGGTGGCCGAGGGGCTGCCCAACAAGCAGATCGGGCGGCGGCTGGAGATCAGCGAGAAGACGGTGAAGGCGCACCTGACCAGCGCGTTTCGCACGATCGGCGTCGACGACCGCATGCAGGCCGGCCTGTGGGCGCGGCGGAACGGACTCTAGGCCGCCGCCAACGTCTAAGGAACCCAGCCGAAAGAGATGTAGCTGCCGTTCGCGCGCGGTGCGCGCTGCTGCCGGCGGCCGACGCGACGAACACCGCGCTCAGCCCCGCGACGACCGTGACGGCCGCAACGGCTGACACCGAACGCGTGAGCATCGAGCTACTTGTCCGGCTTGCGAGCGCGGCTGGGGGCGACGCGCGCCGGCTCGTTCGGCATCTTCGGGTAGACCGGCGGCCACGGAGCATCCATCAGGCCGGCCGCCATATCGCGGCGGTGCATCTCCATCAGCGGCTCCAGCGACTGCGGTCGCTCCGGCATCGACTCCCAGGCGTCACCTTTTTCGGCGACGCGCGAAGGCACGGTGGCCAGGGTCAGCGCCTGCGGATCGGTGTCGTCAAGCTCGTCCCACGCGAACGGCATCGAGACCTGGGCGCCGGGCCGCGGCCGCACAGTCCATGCCCCGATCACGGTCTTGTGGGGCGCGTTCTGGTTGAAGTCGACGAACACGCGCTCGCCCCGCTCCTCCTTCCACCAGGCGGCGGTGGTCAGGTCGGGCCGGCGGCGCTCCAGCTCACGGGCCAGTGCAACCGCCGCCTCGCGCACCACAAACGAGTCCTGCTCGGGCCGCAGCCGCACGTAGACATGGATGCCGTTGCGGCCGGTGGTCTTGGGGTGGCCCTCGATGCCGAGCTCGTCGAGCAGCGCCCGCGTCTCGGTGGCCGCCTCCTTGACCATGGCCAGATCGACGCCGGGCGAGGGGTCGAGATCGATCCGCAGCTCATCGGTGTGGTCGGGGTCGGCCGCCAGGTAGGGCCACACGTGCAGGCCGATGCAACCAAGGTTCACGGCCCACACGATATGGGCGACGTCGGCCGCGACCAGCGCCTGCGAGGGCGTGCCGTTGGGCGTCTGCACGGTGGTGGTCTGTAGCCAGTCGGGCGCGTTCTTGGGCACGCGCTTCTGGAAGAACGACGATCCACCGGCGCCGTCCGGGTAGCGCTCCATCAGCACGGGGCGGCCACCGAGGGCGCGCATCAGCGGCTGCTCGATCGCCAGGTAGTAGTTGGCGAGATCGAGCTTGGTCTCGCCCCGCTCCGGGAAGAACGTCTTCGCCGGATTCGACAGGACGAGCGTGCGGCCGGCCGCCGCGATCTCTGCTGAGGCTTTTTCGGGCATCCCTTCGCTGGCGATGATACGCCGCCCTGTGCGAGGGTTCGTGCAGATGACGACCGACCTGGCACCGGTGATCCGCCGAAACACGCTGCTCCTGTCCACCACCAGCGCGGTCAACTCGGTGGTGCTGCAGCTGGCCGCTGCCGTGTCGACGCTGACCTTCGTGCTGGTCACGGGCCACGCCGGGCTGCTGGGTCTCGGGCCCGCCATCTTCCTGACGTCGTCGGGCGTGACGGCGGTGATCGCCGGGCGCACGATGGATAGGCACGGGCGCCGGCCGGTGCTGGTAGTCGGGTTCGTCGCGCTCTCGAGCGGGTGCGCGTTGAACGCGCTGGCAACGCGCACGTCGTCGGTGCCGGCGCTGCTGGCCGGGCTGGTGCTGATCGGCGTGGGCATGGCCACGTCGCTCCTGATCCGGACCGCGGCCGGTGACATGTACACCCCGGAGCGCCGCGCGCGCGGCATCTCCTACGTCCTGTTCGGGTCGGTGTTCGGGGCGATCCTGGGCCCGGCGGTGTTCAGCCCGATGTTCGCGGGCAAGCAGGTCGACCCGGACGTGCTGACGGTGCCGTGGCTGGCGGCCGCCGCGATCGCGCTGGTGGCGATGGCGATCGTGATGCTGGTGCGGCCTGACACGCGGGAGATCGCGATCCAGATCGGCGCCGAGCAGGGCGCTCCGCCACCCGGCGCCGCCGCGCCGCTGGCGGAGATCCTGCGCCGGCCCGGGGTGCTGCCGGCGATGGCCGCGAGCCTGGCCAGCTTCGCCGTGATGGTGTCGGTGATGAACCTGTCGGGGTACGTGGTCGTTCAGGTGCACCACCATGCGCAGGACGCGGTGTTCCCGATCATCGGCGCGCACGTGCTGGGCATGTACGCGCTGGTGATGGTGGTGGGGACGCTGATCGATCGGATCGGGCGGACGCCCGCGCTGGCGATCGGGCTGCTGGTAATGGGTGCGTCGGTGCTGTCGCTCCAGTGGGTGCAGGGCGTGCCGGCGACGGCGGTGCTGCTGTTCGGGCTCGGCATCGGCTGGAACATCTCGTTCGTCGCAGCGACGGCGCAGCTGGCGGATCTGAGCAGCGCGCTCGAGCGGGGCAAGCTGCTCGGCTTCAACGACCTGATCGCGTCGCTGCTGGGCGCATCGATGGCACTGGTCGGCGGCTACGGCCTGGAGACCTCCGGTGTGGGCGCGCTGGCCGTGGGTGCGGCGGTGGTGGTGGTGTCGCCGGTGGCGTGGATCCTTTGGCGGGAGCAGCTGCCGACCGCGTCGTCGGAGGCCTAGCGCTAGTTGTGGATGCGCTCGCCGCGGGCGAGCATGGCCACGAACGTCTCGATCCGCCGGGCGCGGGTCTCCGGGCGTTTGGCGTCCTGGATGCGGTAGAGGATGGCGTAGCGGTTGCGGCTGTCGAGCGCCTCGAAGAAGGCGCGGGCGGCGGGATCGCGGTCGAGCTCGCGGGCGAGGTCCTCCGGCACCTGGGCGGCGCTCTGCGGCTCGTACGCGGCGTCCCAGCGACCGTCCTCGCGGGCGCGCTCGACCTCGCGCAGGCCGGGCGGCTGCATCTCGCCGCGCTCGATCAGGAGCTCGGCCTTGGCGCGGTTGACCTGCGACCACCTACTGCGGCGAGCGCGGGGAGCGAAGCGCTGCACCCAGTGGTCGGCGTCGAATGACTGCTTGCGGCCGTCGATCCAGCCGAAGCAGATCGCCTCCTCCAGCGCCTCCGCGTGGGTGACGGATTCGACGCCGCTGCCCGTGCGGGCGATCTTCAGCCAGATCCCCCCGCTCCCCTCCGGCTGGTCGGCGAGCCACTCACGCCAGGCCTGCCTGCTGGGGAACGAGAGCGTCGGGTGGGGCTTCTCGGCCACGCGGGCACGGTAGTCGCAAATCTGATCGCCGGCCGGCGCCGTATCCGCGGTAGGGCCGGCGCCGGTCGCCGGCGAACCGAACGACAGGGGACCGAGATGGGGGCGCGCATGATGCTGGCGGCGGCGATCGCGGGAGTGTGCTGCGTGGCCGTGGGAGCGGTGCTGATGGTGAGCGCCGCGCGCAGCGCAGCGACCACGGTGCCGGTCTCCGTGGACCCGCGCGGCATGCTCGTATTGCACCCGGCCAACCTGACGGCGCACCGGGGCGACACGGTCAAGTGGAGGTGGGGCTCGTCCGGGCACACGACAACCGATACCACAGGACTCTGGGACTCGAAGACCAGGTCGTTACACGCGAGTGTCGCAGCGGTCATGCGGCCGTGCAACGACCCGACCGCCCGCAGAGGGTCTGACCCGACTCGGGCGGGGTGAGCGGTTCGGCCCGGCGGTATCACGCGCGGACGCGGGCGTGCGCGGGGTCGACCAGCACGTCGGCGGCCAGCTCGGCCGCGACCGGCCGGCCCAGCACCTCGACCTCGACCCGGGCGTCGTCGGCCAGGTTGGCCGGTAGGTACACGAACGCGATCGTCCGCCCCACGGTGTAGCCGTAGCCGACGCTCCGCACCCGGCCGGCGGTCGTCCCGTTCACCAGCACCGCCTCGCCACCGTATGCCGGCAGGTAGTCCTCGCCGCCCACCAGCAGCGTACGGATCCGGCGCGACGGCTCCGTCCCGGCCGCGCGCAGCGCCTCGCCGCCGATGAACTCGCCCTTGTCCAGCGCCACGCAGAAACCGAGCCCGGCCTCGTAGGGCGTGTCCCCGCCCGTCAGGTCGCTGCCCATGTAGCGGTAGCCCTTCTCCAGCCGCAGCCCCTCCAGCGCCCGATACCCCGCGATCGCGAGGCCGTGCTCGCGCCCCGCGGTCGCCAGCCGGTCCCACACCTGCACCGCGTCCGGCGCCTCCGCGTACAGCTCGAACCCGAGCTCGCCGACGTAGGTGATGCGCTGCGCCAGCACCGGCTCGCCGATCCGGATCTCGCGCGCCGTGCGAAACGGGAGGGCCGCCGCCGAGACATCGTCGTCGCTGCACGCCGCCACCACGTCCCGCGCCCGCGGCCCCCAGATGCCGATCACCGACAGCCGCTCCGTCACCTCGCGCATCTCCACCGGCCCGTCCTCGTCTCGCATGTGCAGCCGCAGCCAGCCCATGTCCGACTCGACAACGCCGGCGCCCGTCACCACCCGGAACCGCTGCTCGCCCAGCCGCGTCACGGTCACGTCGGCCACGATCCCGCCGCGGGCGTTCAGGAACTGTGTGTAGATGACGCTGCCGGCCGGCCGATCGGTGCGGTTATCGCAGACCCTGTTGAGCAGCGGAAGCGCGCCGGGGCCTTCCAGCTCGATCTTTCCGAACGACGACATGTCGATCATCCCGGCCCGCTCCCGCACCGCCCGATGCTCCTCGCCCACCGCCTGGAACCAGGGCGGTCGCGTCCAGCCGTACCCGCGCTGGTCGGCACCGGCCCGCCGCCACGGCTGCCCCGGTCGCAGGTGGTCGGCCCGCTCCCAGCCGTTCTTGCAGCCGAACACCGCCCCCGCGTCCTGCAGCCGCCCATGCAGCGCGCTCAGCCGGTTGGGCCGGCCCCACTCGTCGTGGTCGTCCGGGTACCGCAGCCGGTAGTAGTAGCGGTAGACCTCGCGGCCGGCCGCGTCCACCTGCGCCGGCGGCCGATATGCATCGCCGAACCGCCAGGCCCGCATCCCGTGCACGTCGAGCTCGGTCTCGTCGTCCGTCATCCACTCCGCGATCGTCTTTCCGATCCCGCCCGCCCCGCCGAAGCCGTTCAGCGACAGCCCGGCCGCCATCCAGAACCCGGGCACTCCCGGTACCGGGCCGAGCAGCGGATTCCCGTCCGGCGTCATCGCGTCGGGATGGCACTCCAGCGTCACCATGCCCGCGTCCTCCAGAAACGGAAACCGTCGCGCCGCGCCGCTCCAGAGCTGAGCGAACCGCTGCTCGTCGGCCGGCAAGTTCGCCGCCGCGTGATCCCACGGCACCCCGTCCAGCCAGCGCGAGGCCGGGTTCGGCTCGTAGCCGCCGAACAGCACCCCGCCCGCCTCCGAGCGGCCGTAGACGAGGTTGTCGGTGTCCCGGAAGCAGGGCATGTCGCGCGGCAGCTCGTGCCCGTCCACCGCCTGCAGCGCGATGTGCTGGTGGTCGACCGGCACCGACGGCGTGAACGCACCCACCATGGCCGATACCTGCGGCGCCCAGATCCCGCAGGCGTTGACCACGTGCTCGGCCTCGATCCGCCCGCCGCTGGTCAGCACCGCCCGCACCGCCCGCCGGGGATCGAGCTCGATCCCCGTCACGCGCGTGTTCTGCAGCACCGCCGCCCCCAGCTCGCGGGCGGCGTCGGCCAGCGCGTGCGTGGCCGTGTGCGGGTCGACGCAGCCGTCCTGCTCGACCCAGATCGCGCCGTACAGATCGTCCCGGCTGGCCTGTGGCATCCGCTCCAGCGCCTCGTCCGGCGACAGCACGTGCACGTCCAGCCCGATGCCGCGGGCCCGGCTTGCGCCCCGCTCCAGTTCCACCAGGCTCTCCGGGCTGGACGCGATGCGGAGGCTGCCGAGCCGGTCGAACACCCCCAGCCGCTCGTACAGTTCCACGCTGTAGCGGCGGAACCGCATCATCGCCGGGGAGGGGTTGAACTGGGTCACAAGACCGGCCGCGTGGCAGGTCGAACCGCTGGTCAGCTGAGCCTTTTCGACCACCAGCACGTCGCGCCAACCCGCCAGCGCCAGGTGGTACGCAACGCTGCATCCGGTGACACCGCCGCCGATTACGACGACCTGCGCGCGGTCTGGGAAACTGGTCTGTACCACGTTTTCGGGACTGACTATAGTGGTCGCCATGCCGGTCGACAAAGCCATCGACGAGCTGATCGACGTCGTCCCCGAGCTGCGCGGAGAGCGTGTCGTGACCGAGCTCGCGGGCGGTCTCACCAACACCAACTACAAGGTGGAGACCGACCAGGGCACGTTCGTCGTGCGCATCTCGGCCAAGGACTCCGGCCTGCTCGCGATCGACCGCGAGAACGAGTACCAGAACACCGTCACGGCCGCCGAGGAGGGCGTCGGCCCGGCCGTGATCGGCTACATCCCGGAGCGTTCGCTGATGGTGCTGGAGTTCATCGAGGGCCAGACGCAGAGCGCCGAGGACCTGCGCCGCGGGGACAAGATCGAGATGGTGGCGCACGCCTGCCGGCGACTGCACGGCGCCGGCCGCTTCCGCGATGACTTCAACATGTTCGACATCCAGCGCCGCTACCTGGCGCTCGTGCAGGATCGCGGCTTCAGGCTGCCCGACCGCTACCTCGAGTTCGAGCCGGCCGTGCGCGAGATCGAACGTGCGATGGCCGTCCGCGACGAGGGCACCGTCCCGTGCAACAACGACCTGCTGGCCGAGAATTTCATCGACACCGGCGGCGAGTTCCGGCTGATCGACTACGAGTACTCCGGGAACAACGACGCCTGCTTCGAGCTGGGAAACGTGTGGAGCGAGTCCAACCTGTCGCTCGACCAGCTCGACCAGCTGGTGGCCGCCTACTACGGCCGGCCGCTGCGCAACAAGGTGGCCCGGGCGCGGCTGTGGGGGCTGATGTCCAAGTACGGCTGGACGCTGTGGGCCTCCATCCAGGACGGCGTCTCCGACATCGATTTCGACTTCTGGGAATGGGGCCTCGAGAAGTACGACCGTGCCGTGCTCGAGTTCGACGGCGCGGACTTCGACCGGCTGCTCGACGACGTCACCGCCGACGATTAGCACCGTCCCCAAGGCCGCGGCGCGGTAGTCTCACGGCCATGACGGACTGGCCCAACGGCGCGGGCGGCGCGGTCGCCTTCACCTTCGACTTCGACGCGGAGGAGGTGTGGATCGGCGACGACCCCGAGAACGCGAACCGTCCGGGCGTGCTGTCGCAGGGCACCTACGGCGCGAAGGTGGCGGTGCCGCTGATCCTCGAGCTGCTGGCCCGCCACGGCCTTCGCCAGACGTTCTTCATCCCCGGCCGCGTGGCCGAGCGTCACCCGCACCGCGTAGCGGAGATCCTGGCCGCCGGGCACGAGGTGGGGCATCACGGGTACACCCACACCTCCCCCGCCACGCTGTCGCCGGCCGATGAAGAGGCGGAGCTGGTGCGCGCGCTGGAGGTGCTGCGGGGCCTCGGTGCCGACCCGGTCGGCTACCGCTCGCCGTCCTGGGAGTTCTCGCCCGAGACGGTCGGGCTGCTCAGCAAGCACGGCTTCGCCTACTCGTCCAACTACATGGACGACCTGCACCCCTACCTGCACCCGGGCGGCGAGCTGGTGGAGCTGCCGATCCAGTGGATCCTGGACGACGCCGCCCACTTCTGGTTCTCGGGCAGCGGCATGGACTGGACGCGGACGATCTCGCCGCCGTCACACGTGCATGAGATCTGGTCGGCAGAGCTGGACGGCATCGTCGCGCTGGGCGGTTGCTGCATCATCACCATGCACCCGCAGGTGATCGGGCGGCCGCACCGGCTGGCCTTCCTCGACCGCTTCATGACCGAGGTGCGCGCCCGCGGCGATGTCTGGATCGCGACCTGCGCCGAGATCGCCGCGCACGCGCGGTGAGCGACGGGCCCGGCCTGACCGGCCGGCGCGCCCTCGTCACCGGCGGCAGCTCCGGGATCGGCGCGGCTACCACAGCGCTGCTGCGCGAGCGCGGCGCCACGGTGGCGACGCTCGACCTGCACGACGCCGACCTGACAGCCGACGTGCGCGACGAGGTGATGATCGCCGACGCAGTGGCCGCCGCCACCGAGCTACTGGGCGGCGCGCCGGATTTGCTGGTGGCGAGCGCCGGCGTGTACCGGATCGAGCCATTCCTGACGCTGACCGCGGCCGAGTGGGACGACGTCCAGGCCATCAACCTGCGCGGTGTGTTCCTGACCGGCCGCGAGGTGGCGCGATCGATGATTGCCGCCGGCAGCGGCGGCAGCATCGTCAACCTGGCATCGACCGCCGCGCTGGCGGCGGACGCCGGCGAGCCGACGGCCCACTACAACGCCAGCAAGGCGGGCGTGGTCGCGCTGACCAGGCAGATGGCGGTCGAGCTGGCGCCGCACGGCATCCGCGTCAACTGCGTATGCCCCGGCGTGATCGACACCCCGATGCTGCGCATCATGGACGACCCGGAGGCGGGCGAGCGGTACCTGCGCGAGTCGGTGCCGCTGGCGCGGCTGGGCGCGGCCCGCGAGGTGGCAGCCGCGATCGCGTTCCTGGCCTCGCCGGAGGCCGCCTACGTGACCGGCGTGGCGCTGCCGGTGGACGGCGGGCTCACGCTGTGACCCGCGTGTAGTCGATCCGCCACAGCTCGTCCCACCCGTCGGCCGCCGAGCGCGACCACGTCCATTCGAAGCCACCGGCGGCGATCGCCGCGAAGCGCATCCGCTTGCGGCATCCGTCGGCGTCCGGCTCGGTCGTGAACAGCTCCATCGCCCCGTCGCGCATGCCGCCGGTGAGATGGAACCACGATCCCTGGCTGTCCATCCAGGTCTGCACCCACCGCGCAGCCGCGGAGTCGTAGACCGAGATGCTGGTGCCGATCAGCCGGGTGCGTCGAACGACTCGCGGATGACGCGGCCCTCGCACACGGCCTCCACGACGTTCGTGCCGGCGCCGCCCTCCCAGCGCGCCTGCCAGCGCCCCAACCAGAAGTCGAACTGCCGGCGTGGATCGTCCATGCTGGTGGGACGCGCCCGGCGCGGCCGGAGTTTGCCCGATACCGCAATCCCGTCACAACGCCGCCGTTCGGGTGATCAACCATCCGCGTCTGCGGGCCGATCACATTCAGGGGCAGGTGAGCCAGACGGAGGGGGTCAGCATGATCGAGGGAACGTGGTCCGAGGCACGGCGTATCGAGTCGTGGCCGCCGCCATCGCTGGCGCGGGCGGTCGAGTCCGCCGCCACCGGCGAGCCATCGCCGAGCTTCGCCGCGCGGCGGCCGATCTACGACCGTGCGCTCGACGTGCACGCCTACGAGCTCCTGTTCCGCCCCGCCGACGCCGACGTCGTGTCCGCCGGCACCGTGGTCACCTCGTTCGCCGACATCGGCTTGGACGCGCTGGTCGGGGGACGCGCCGGCTTCGTCAAGGTCACCCGTGACTTCGTCATGCACGGCCTCGTGACGACGCTCCCGGCCGAGCGCGTGGCGCTGGAGCTGCAGCGCGCAGATGTGGTCGACGCACAGGTGCTGGCCGAGCTCGAGCGGCTGGGCGGGCTCGGCTACACGATCGTGCTCGACGGTTTCGTGATGCGCGACGACAGCCTGCCGCTGCTGGAGGTAGCCGACTACGTGAAGCTGGACGCGCGGAACCTCAGCCGGGACGAGCTGGCCGCGCAGGTGGCGGAGCTGGAGCCCTACGACGTCGAGCTGATCGCCGCCGGGATCGAGGACCACCCCACCTTCGAACTCTGCAAGGAGGTCGGCTTCGATTACTTCCAGGGCGACTTCTTCTGCCGGCCGCGGACGGTCGCAGGCCACGGCATCCCCGCCAACCGCCTCACCCAGATGCGGATGATGGCGGTGCTGCAGGACCCCGCCCGCGAGCTGGACGACCTCGACCGGGCAATCAGCGGCGACCTCGGCCTCAGCGACCGGCTGCTGCGCTGGATCAACTCCGCCTACTTCCTGCTGCCGCGAAAGGTCGGCTCGGTGCGCGAGGCGCTGATGCTGCTGGGCGTCCGCAACGTGCGCAGCTGGGCGCTGCTGATGACGCTTGCCGGGATCGAGGATCAGCCCGCCGAGCTGATCCGCACTGCCATGACGCGGGCAAAGATGTGCGAGCTGGTGGCCCAGGCGCTCGACCGCCCCGACGCCGACGCGCACTTCACCGTCGGCCTGTTCTCGGTGGTGGACGCCTTCATGGACACGAGCATGCGAGACGTGCTGAGCGAGCTGCCGTTGCCGGCCGAGGTGTCGGACGCGCTGCTCGCAGGCAGCGGGCACCTGGGGGAGGTGCTGGACTGGGTGCTTGCCTACGAGCGCGGGGACTTCGGGTGCTTGACGCCCTCGCCGCGGGCCGACGCCGTGCTGCGCGATGCCTACGTGGTGGCGCTGCGCTTCGCGGACGAGGCCGAGACGGCGGCCCCGGAGCACGCGGCCGTCACCTAGACGGTCAGGTGCCGTTCCACGCCAGGTGCCAGACGGCGCCGAAGGTGACGGCGAGCAACAGCACGTTCTGCCAGTAGCCACTCACCCATCGAGGGTACGGGCGGGCGGCGGCGCCTGCAATCGCCGTCGGGTCAGGCCTCGTCGGACTCGTCGTCGAACAGGTTGCGCGCGCCCATGCGGCCGACCGGCTCGACCTTCTTCAGCTGGTAGGGCGAGCCGTAGAACATGCGGTGCGTGAGGCCGCCGGCGGTGTAGGGCTCGTCCATCTCCAGCATCACGCTGGCGCCGGCGACGTGCACGACCCGGCCGTACGCGCCCTCGAGCTGCGCGTGGGACGGCAGATCGCCGGGAATGCCCTGCAGCCGCACGTAGTCACCGGGCTCGAGCTGGGGCAGCTGGTCGTGCACCACCGGGCGCCGGGTCGGGATCGGATCTGCGTCGTACATCGCCATCGGATGAACTGTATCGGCGGCACCCGCTTGGGGGTCGAGCAGGAACCCGTCCAGGACGATGCATGAAGCGGAATGGGGATGCGCCGTTCAGCCGCAGCACTGACGCTGGTCGTGGTCGTCGGGCTCACGGCCGGCGCCGCCACGCCCGAGGCAGCGCCGCTTCCCTCGGCACCCGCCTGCCCCGTATTCCCGGCCGGCAACGTCTGGAACCAGGACATATCGGCGCTGCCGGTGGCCTCGAACTCCGACACGCTGATCGCGAAGATCGGCCTGGACACCGGACTGCACCCGGACTTCGGCTCCTACCGGGGCTACGGCATCCCCTACAACACCGTCCCCGGCACGCAGCGGAAGCTGACGGTGCGCTTCGACTACAGCTCGCAGTCAGACCACGTCGGCTACCCGATCCCCAGCCGGCCGCGGATCGAGGCCGGCAGCGATCACCACATGCTGATCGTGGATAGCGGCAGCTGCAAGCTCTACGAGATGTGGAACGTGCGGCACACCAGGCGGGGCTGGCGGGCCGGATCCGGCGCGGTCTGGAAGATGACCTCGAACGCGCTGCGGCCGGACGGCTGGACGAGCGCCGACGCCGCCGGGCTGCCGATCCTGCCCGGGCTGGTGCGCTACCCGGAGGTGGCCGCGGGCGTGATCGACCACGCCCTGCGGTTCACCGCGCCGCAGACGCGCGACGCGCACATCTACCCGGCCCGGCACGACGCCGGCTCGGGCAGCTCCGCCTCGCTGCCGCCAATGGGGCTGCGGGTTCGGCTGAAGGCCTCGTTCGACCTGTCGCAGCTATCGCCGCAGGCGCGCGTGGTGGCGGTCGCGCTCCAGCACTACGGGATGATCCTGGCTGACAACGGCTCGCCCTGGTATGTCAGCGGCGTATCCAACAAGCGCTTCAACGACGACGACCTGCGCACGCTCAACCGCATCACCGGCCGCGACCTGGAAGTGGTCGACACCAGCGGCCTCGTGAACACGCCGTAACGGGTCAAAGCCGATCCCCCCGATGTGGGGGTGAAGGGCCCGCGGTGGGCGTCGATACCAGCCCTGGGTCTCTGTTTTCGAGCAGCGAGGGTGCACCGTGGCGTACAGCTATCCGGCCTTGCCGTCCAAACCGACGCGCGCGCACTTCCAGCGACTGCTGTGGCGCGCGGGTTTCGCGGGCAGCCACGACCAGGTCACGCACTACGTGAAGCTGGGGCTGCCGAAAGCCGTGACCGAGCTGCTGACGCCGTTTCGCAAGAACGTGCTGGTCGGGCCGGTCCCGACCGACGGCGGTAACCGGCTGCAACCGCTCGACCTGTGGGGCCACGACTGCCTGTGGTGGCTCGACCGCATGGTGCGCAGCCGAAACCAGCTGGTGGAGCGGATGACGCTGAACCTGCACGACCTGTTCGCGACCTCCAACGCCGGTGTCGGCAACACCCGGCACATGCTGCGTCAGAACCGGCTGCTGCGCGGGCACGCCGTCGGGAACTTCCACGGCCTGCTCGAGCAGATAACGATCGACCCGGCCATGCTGCTGTGGCTGAACGGCGCCGACTCGAACAAGTGGGAGCCCAACGAGAACTACGGGCGCGAGGTGATGGAGCTGTTCTGCCTGGGCAACGACCCGAACCTGGAGTCGCTCACCCACGGCCTCTGGACGAACGCGAACATGTACACCCAGAACGACATCCACGAGGCCGCGCGCGCACTCACCGGCTGGCGCTACGACTGGAACAAGGCCGCGACGGGCACGATCAAACAGCGTGAGAACCCGACCTTCTGGGACGCCGGCTACCACGACGCCGGCCAAAAGACGATCTACGGCCACACCGGCAACTGGGACTGGCGCGACGTCTGCAGGCTGGTGGTGAACCATCCCAACCACGCGCCCTACCTGGCCTACGCGCTGTGGAGTTACTTCATCGCGACACCGCCGACGGCGTCCGCCATGCGCCAGATGGTCAACAACTACAGGAAGTCGGGCTTCGAGCTGGCGCCGCTGCTGAAGGTGATCCTGCACCACCCGGCCTTCTACCTAAACCTGGACGAGCCGGACATGGTGAAGCCGCCGATCGTATTCGTGGCCTCCGGGCTGCGAAACACGCGCCGCTTCATCAAGAGCAACAGCTGGAGCTGGCTGCTTGACAACATGGGCCAGGTGCCGTTCTACCCGCCCAACGTGTCGGGCTGGAAGCAGGGCCCGGCCTTCCTGAACACGAACACCGCCCACGCCTATTGGCAGACCACCGGCTACCTGCTCGACCAGACGATCCGAGATCCGGGCAGCCAGACGCCGAAGGCGGCCGTGACCGCCGCCATGTCGGCGCTCTCCCACCCCTGGGCCTCGAGCGACACCCGCACCAAGCTCGAGACCTACGCCAGCGACTACGCCACGCGCAACGGGCCGACGCTGGACTCACACGACCACGTGGAGCGCCAGACGGTGATCCGGGCGATGCTGATGGCCGGTCCTGACGGCCTCCTCCACTGACCATGATCGGAGCCACGACCTGATGAACCACTGCGGATGCAACGACTGGCAGTCCACCCACCGTCGCTCGATGCTGCGCCGCCAGGGCCAGGTCGTGCCGATCCCGCGCGCCGTCCTGGAGGGTGAGTCGGCAGGAATGTGCCGCCGCGACTTCCTGCGCAACGGCGCGGTCGCGTTTCTGACGGTGTACGGCGCCTCGATGCTCGACTGGGGCCACATCTGGGAGGCGGCCTCGGCGCAGGCGGCGACGCCCGGCACCGATCCGATCATCGTCTCGGTCTTCCTGGACGGCGGCAACGACGGCCTGAACACCCTGATCCCGATCACCGGGTCCGACTACGCCGCCTACGCGTCGAAGCGCCCGCACATCGGGCTGGCGCCGGCCAACTGCCTGCCGCTGGGCGGGGCGGCTGCCAACCCCGACTGGGCCTGGAACCCGGCCGCGACCGGCTTCCAGCACCTGTACGACGCCGGCAAGATCGCCGTCATCCCGTCGGTCGACTACATGCCGCCCGACCTCTCGCACTTCCACTCGCGCGCTTTCTGGCAGGCCGGCGAGCTCGACCCCAACCCCGCCACCGGCTGGCTGGGCCGCTGGGTCGACCAGAACGGCGCTGCTGACAACCCGCTGCAGGCGGTGTCGGCCGGGTGGTCGCTGGACGGGTCGCTGAAGAGCGCGACCAACCCGGTCGCGGTGCTTTCGAGCGTTGAGGATGCCCAGTTCACGATGAACAACGTGTGGTCGGATCCGCAGCTGATGGTGGACACGCTGGCCGGCCTGTCCGTGCGCAGCGCAGCGAACGACGCGATGTCGGCCGCCGACAACGCGGTCGGCGGCGCGGTCAACGTGGCCAGCCGGCTGAGCGCGCTGACCCAGCCGACGCTGCCGCCCCACGGGCTCGGCTACGGCACCACCAGCTTCGACCAGCGGATGTCCAACCTGGCCTGGATGCTGGACTCGAACCTGGGCATGCGGGTGGCCTGCGTCTCCTACGACGACGGCTGGGACTTCCACGACTCGCAGGTCAGCCGCCAGGCGCAGAACCTGTCGCGCCTGTCGACCACCCTCGCCGCCTTCCAGGCGGACCTTGAGCAGCGCGGCCTGGGCGACCGCGTGATCACGCTGGTGTGGAGCGAGTTCGGGCGCCGCGTCGAGGACAACGACTCCGGCGGCGGCGGCACCGACCACGGCGCCGGCGGGCTGGCGCTGGTGATCGGCACGCACGCGAAGGGCGGCCTCGCGGCCGAGTTCCCGGGCATCTCGGACGCGGACCTCGATCAGTGGGGCAACCTGAAGGTGCCGACCGACTACCGCCAGATCTACACGAACCTGCTGGGCGACTGGATGGGCACCGACCCGGCCGCCGTGATCCCCGACGCGAGCAGCTACACGCCGCTGGATCTGGTGGCGTAGCGCGGATCCGCCAGCCGGCCGCGGCCGGGTCGATCACCGATCCGAGCGGCCCGCCCTGCGATACTTCAGGGGTGGCCGGCCTGCGCGCTCTCACATTCGCCGCCCTTGCCGCCGTCACGGCGGCGATCGCCCATGGCGGGCTCGCCACGCTGGCCGATCCGCGCTGGGCGACCGCGGCGCTGAGCGGCGCCGGCGTGGCCGCGCTGGTGATGTGGCGCGGCTGGGCGCTGGTGGCGCGGTGGGGAAAGATCGAGGATACGGCGTCGCTGGCCGCGCTGATTCCGGCGATGCTGGCCGCGCAGACGGCCGCGCACCTGGCGCTGCTGGCGGCGGGAGCGCCCGCGCACCCGGGCGTCAACGGATCGCTGGCCCTGCACCTGGCGCTGGCGGTGGTGGCCGCGGTGGTGGTGCAGCTGATCGACGTGCAAACGCAGCGCCGCGCGCTGGCGGCCCTGACGGCGCCACGGCGGTCGGAGCAGGTCGGGCGACGAGCGCCCGCCGCCGGCCCGCGCCACGGCCTGGCCGCATGGCACCGCCGCGACCGAGCACCGCCGCTCTCCGCCTGACCCGCCCCCACCCCCTTGGTCAGGAGTTCCACTGCGCCACCGCATGCCATGCGCCGCCCCGATGCACGGCCCGGTCCAGCCGGGCCGCCTCGCGCTGCCGTCCGGGAGCACAGGATGAGGCGGGCGACCGCGCTGCTCGCGCTGCTGGCGCTGCCGCTGATCTGGCCGGCGTGGGCGCAGGCGCACGCAACGCTGCTGGCGACGACGCCCGGTGCCGGCACGCGCGTTGCAACCCCTCCGCACCAGCTGGTGCTCACCTTCGACCAGCAGATACGCCCTGTCAGTGGCGGCACCACCGTCGTCGATGCCGCCGGCAAGTCGGTGATGGCGGGGCCGGCCACGAACGCGCCCGGCAACCTCAAACAGCTGGTGGTGCCGCTGCAGCAGGGACTGCCGGCCGGCGATTACACGGTGCGCTGGGAGATCGTCTCCACCGACGGCCACCTGATCGCCGGCGTGTACGCGTTCGGCGTCGGCACCGGCGGACCGGTTCCGCAGGCGGAGTCGCAGGACGCGCCCACCGACTGGCCGTTCCTGATCGCCCGCTTCTTCTACTTCGCCGGCCTGCTGACGCTGGTCGGCGGCGTCGTCTACCGCGTGGCGGCCTACCAGCCTGCCACCGCCGCCGTGACCGGCGAGCCGCGGCGGCTGATGGGCCTGCGTGAACGCCATCGCGCCAACCAGGTGCTGGCGCTGTCGGCGGTGCTGGTGCTGGCCGGGGGCTGGGTGGCGCTGACGCGGCAGGGCGCGCAGGTGGCGGGGGTCAGCTTCTGGGAGGCGTTCGATCACCGCGGCCCGGTTGCCTCGGCGCTGGACGCGACCCGCTTCGGCCGCCAGTTCGGGCGCGGCATCGACGTGACAGCGGTGTTCACGATCCTGGTCGCCCTGGCCTACGCCACGGTCGGCGTCAACCGCCGGCTGACCGCGGTGCTGGCGGTGCCGGCGGCGATCGCCGGGGCCTGGGCGCTGGCCGCCCCGGGCATCTCCGGCCACGCCGGCGACCCCGGCCGCGGCCCGCTGGTGATCGGGCTGGACGCCCTGCACGTCGCCG
>Ga0207657_10000630_pt1 | contig 37349 bp, 34 predicted proteins | sample KBSC33metaG_FD_184316 | JGI IMG/M metagenome (GOLD analysis project Ga0207657, IMG submission 184316) | Corn rhizosphere microbial communities from Kellogg Biological Station, Michigan, USA - KBS C3-3 metaG (SPAdes) (version 2) | ecosystem: Host-associated > Plants > Roots > Rhizosphere > Soil ... | reverse complement strand
TCGAAACGAACGGTACCGTTCGGCTCGCGCGCGGGTTCGCTTCGAGCACGTAGAGGATGTTCGACGCCAGCGCGTATTGCACGTTGATCAGACCTTGCACGCCGACGCCGCGAGCGACTCCGCGCCCTCATCGAGGATGGCGTGCTGCCACGAGTCCGCCCGACTCGCGTGTGGGCCGGCCCATGCCGCCAGGATCGCGGCGATGCGCCGCGCGCTCGACGCTGAAATGCCGCGCGTCAACGACAACGGCTTCATCCCCGAAGGCGCCTCAGCCGAAGGTTATCTGACGAGCCGGATCCAGGCCGCCTATCCGCTCCGCCGGCTGATGGTGCTCGGCCAGGCCGCCGCACGGCGCGACCCGCGCAAGATCGGCCTGTTGCGGGCGGCCCTGGCCGACCGCAACGATGTCGTACGTTATTGGGGTGCGATGGGCCTGCTCATGCTGGGCAAGACCGCCCGCCCCGCGGCCGGACAACTAACCACGCTGATGCGGAAGGATCCGTCGGCGCAGGTCCGCATCGTCGCCGCCGAAGCGCTTGCGCACCTCGGCCACGGCGAAGAAGCCGTTGGCGCCCTGGCGTCGCTGCTGGGTTCCGACGAAGCGCCGATGCCGGTGCGGCTGCAGGCGCTGAACGCGATCACCCGCCTCGGTGCGGCGGCCAAGGCCGCCTTGCCCGCGCTGCGCGCCGCCGCGCAGGTCAAGAACGAATATCTGCCCAATGCCGCCAATTATGCGATCCAGCAGATCGAGGGCAGTTTCGACCCCCGCAAGCCGATCTTCGATCTCGAAGGGCTGAAGCGCAACATGCGCCGCGTCAACGGCTGATGACCCCTCCCACCTCCTGAAGGAATCTTGATGTCCGCCATCCGCAGGATCGCGCTCGCCGGAGCAGCCCTGATCACCGCCATCGGCCAGCCCGCGATCGCTGCCGGCCAAACCGGCCCCCAGCCCGCTACTCCCGCCACCGCCCCGGCAGGGCAGTCCCCCCGCAACGTGATCTTCATCCTGCTCGACGATCTGCGCTTCGACGGCATGGGCTTTCTTCAGCCTGGGCTCCGGACCCCCAATATCGATCGGCTCGCCAAGGGCGGAACCTATTTCCCGAACACAGTCACGACTTCGTCGCTCTGTTCACCCAGCCGCGCCACCATCCTGACCGGGATGACCGCCCGCAATCACGGCATCGTCGACAACAACAATTCGTCGGAAGCCGGCCTGACCTTCTTCCCCTCGTACCTGCAGCAGGTAGGGTATCAGACCGCCTTCATCGGCAAATGGCATATGGGCAACGACACGGATGCCCCGCGCGCCGGCTTCGACAAATGGATCAGCTTCAAGGGCCAGGGCCATTATTATCCGACCACCGACCTCCCTTCAGCGGCGGTCGCGGCGGGCAAGGTCAACATGCTGAACGTCGACGGCAAGGAGGTGCCGCAAAAGGGCTATATCACCGACGAACTTACCGATTATGCGTTGAACTGGCTGGAGAAAGAGCGCGACGCGCGCAAACCCTTCTTCCTCTATCTCAGCCACAAGGCGGTCCATTCCGACCCGCTGCCGCCCCCCCGCTATGCGCATCAATATGACCGCGTGGATTTCAAGATCCCGGCCAGCGCCGCCAACACGCCGCAAAATTACGCCGGCAAGCCGATGTGGGTCTATAACCAGCGCAACAGCTGGCACGGCATCGATTTCTTCTACAATTCCAACATGAAGATGACCGAGTATCTGCGTTATTATTACGCGACGCTCTCCGCCGTCGACGACAGCGTGGGCCGGATCATGGCCTATCTGAAGAAGAACCATCTCGAGAAGGACACGCTCGTCATCTTCACGTCCGACAATGGCTTCCAGATCGGCGACCATGGCCTGATCGACAAGCGCACCGCCTATGAACCGTCGGTCAGGGTGCCGATGGTGATGTACGAGCCGGGCACGGTGCCGGCGGGCACGGTCAATGCCGGGCTGATCCGCAACCTGGATTTCGCGCCAACCTTTCTCGATCTGGCCGGGGTCCCACGCCCGGCCCAGTTCGAGGGCAAGAGCGCGTGGCCGCTGATCAACGGCACGATCAAGGCAGCCGACTGGACGGCGCCGGACTTCGTCTATGAATATTATTGGGAATGGAGCTTCCCGATGACGCCGGGTACCTTTGCCATCCGGCGCAACAATATGAAATACATCCAATATTACGGCATCTACGACCGTGACGAGCTGTACGATCTGTCCAGAGATCCGGACGAAATGCACAATGTGATCAACGATCCGGCCTATATCGACACCAAGGTGGAACTGCGGAAGGCACTGTTCGCGCAATTGGCGGACCGCAACGGCCGCCACGTCATTCCCTATACGGAGCGGCAGGCGACGGGCATCGTCCGCCGCAACCGGGCCGGCACCGGCGCGGCGCCCTTCCCCGACGAATGGCAGGTCGAGCCCAACCGTCTCGATCGGCTCGACGATCTTCGCCCCGACAGCCGCGCCAAGAATGCGGCGCATGCGGCGGGCAAGGCCTTGATCGAGGCGCCCGTGCTGGGCCAGGGCGACAATATCGTGCCGACCGACGCAGGAGCCCCGCGCCCCCAATGAACAGCGGACCTCATCCCGGCATGCGCCGGATCGCGCGTGGCGAGTTCACGATGGGATCGCTCCGTTTCTATCCGGAGGAAGCGCCGCTGAGCCGCGTGCGCGTCAACGATTTCTGGATCGACGAAACGCCGGTGACCAACGCCCAGTTCGCCGCGTTCGTTGCGGCCACCGGGCATGTCACGCTGGCCGAGATCGCGCCCGACCCCAAGGACTATCCGGGCATGCTGCCGGGCATGGACCGGGCCGGCTCGCTGGTGTTCCGCAAGAGCGACGTGCCCGTAGGCACGGACGACCCATCCCGATGGTGGGCGTTCGAATTCGGCACCGACTGGCGCCATCCCGTCGGCCCGGACAGCTCGATCGACGGGCTGGAGGATCATCCCGTCGTCCACGTCGCCTGGGCCGACGCCGCCGCTTACGCCAAATGGGAAGGAAAGGACCTGCCGACCGAAGCCGAATGGGAATTTGCCGCGCGGGGCGGGCTCGAGGGTAAGGACTATGCCTGGGGGGACGAACTTTCCCCAGGCGGGGCGATGCTCGCCAATTACTGGCAGGGCCAGTTCCCCTTCTCCAACACGCTGGAGGATGGATGGGAGCGGACCTCTCCGGTCGGTTTCTATCCCGCCAACGGCTATGGCCTCCACGACATGATCGGAAACGTGTGGGAATGGACGCGCGATTGGTGGCAGGAGACGCTCAAGAAGCCCGGTCACTGCTGCGTCGCCACCAACCCCCGCGGGGGCTCGCTGAAAGGAAGCTTCGACCCCAGCCAACCGCAGGTGCGGATCGGCCGCAAGGTGATCAAGGGCGGATCGCACCTGTGCGCGGAGAATTATTGCCAACGCTACCGCCCCGCCGCGCGGCACCCTGAAATGGTTGATACCTCAACCAGTCACATCGGCTTCCGCTGCGTGAGGCGCGAAATTTGATTCAACCAAAACGTAGCCTGCCGTGCGAGCATAGGTCGCGTTGAGGACGGGGCATAGACGATGAATTGACCGGCGTCCGAGATTGCCTGTCACCGACAGCTCGCAATTGAGCCATTCCTCCGCCGACGACCGGACTCCGACGCGGCCGCCCGCGGTGGCGAGCAGCGCGACACCCAGGCTTTGCTCCCGTCGCCGCATGGGAGCCTGGGGGGGCGGACTCGCAGCTGTCGCACCGCGGCCCGAAACGACGCACTGGTTGGGCCGCGTCGATCTGTCGGATCAATCGGGGCCGGCTCGGTGTGGTGGCTTGAGCGCATCCACCGCCTCGAAGCGGGCGGCCATTGCGCGAAAAGCGGGCAGGTTCCGATAGCCTAGAGAGGAGGCGATCCGGGAAAGCGGCTCGCCCTCCGACAGGCGGGTGATCGCGGTGACGAGCCGCAAGCGCCGCCGCCAATCACCGAACGAGAGCCCCGTTTGAGCACGGAAGCGCCGGGTGAGCGACCGCCTGCTCAAGCCCGCAAAGTCGCACCACCAGTCGATCGTGCCATCGGACCCCGGTTCCGCGATCAGCGCCTGTGCAATTCGCTTGAGTGGCGGATCCTGCGGAAGGGGCAAGGCGAATGCCGCGTCCTCAGCCCGCCGGATTTCGTCCACGATTAGCCAGGCCAGATGCGCTGCACGCGCGGACAGGAGCGGCAGCGGCCGTTCGGATGCGAGCGCATCCATCGCAGCCTTAAGGAGATCACCGGTCTTGAGAACGCGGCAATGCCTGCCAAGCTGGGCGGCCTCACCGGGCCGCACATAAGCGGCCCGTATCCTGACATCGCTGTGCATTGCCACGTCGTGTTCCAAATCCGGCGGGATCCAGAGCGCATAGCCCGCCGGCACGAACCAGGATCCCACATCCGTCGCTGCGACCATCAGCCCGTGCGCGGCGAGCAGAAGTTGACCGCGATCGTGGCTGTGAGTGCCCGTGCGGGTCCGCGCGGCAAATTGCTTGTCCATGACGATCACCGGCCAGTCCAGAGGCGGGTAGTGGGACGCCTGGCGCTGTTCGGGGTGCTTTAATGCAGTTTGGCCCGCTCGGCTCATATTTTGGCCCCTCAAGCTTTCCGGGCCCGCCTATTTCGGAGCGGCATTATGCGCAACCGGTATCTGGGCCCTGCCCGGATAGTGATGTGAATTTGAAGGAACGGACATGCGTCATGACATTGTAGAAGCTCACGCCCGAGGCATGAATTTCGATACGTACCGCAAAGATCTAAGGGTGCATGCCGAAATATTCGATAGCGTTTATCGGCACCTCGAGTTCGTGCTGAAGGCCGAGTTTGCCCGCGCACCGTTCGGATCGTCCCGGATTCTCGTCCTGACCGAAGATTTTTGCATCGATTCGGTGCTGAACCTTCCCTTGATCGCGCGTCTGGCGGAAGCGTCGCCGAACGCCCATCTGAGCATCGTCCGCCGGGATGGCCATCAAGCGCTGGCGCTCGAATTTCCCGGGCGCGATAACGTGAGCAGAGTGCCGACCGTCGTGTTCATAAGTTCGCAAGGGGAGGTGCAGGGCCATTGGTCGGAGCGGTCCGGGCGCGACCAGGAGTGGATGGCAGCGCTCGTTGCAAGAGATCCGATCCCCCCGATCACGTTGGAGGATGGCCACCCGACCCCCATCCTCGCTGATTGGATGAAACGCCGCTTCGATGCACAGCTTCCGTTCCTGCTGTCCGAGGGCTGGAGCTTTGTTCGCGACGAGCTCAGCGCCATAGCGACGAACGGCAAGCCATGAAGTCGCGCGTGAAGGATCCGGTGGCGAAGACCTTTCACGGCTGAGCGTCAGAGATCGTCACAGCGATGGGATTTATGGGAGAGCTCCGTGGCATGGTACCTATTCCCAGCCAGGGCTTTTCAGTGTCCGGGGATCGCCGCGGGGGGTGGATACGAACCGCGGCCAAGCTCCAGCGCCAGCATGCGCCCGCCCTGGGTCCATGTGCCGACATAATGCTGCTTCGTCGCATCCCAGGTACTGACATAGCGACCGTCGATCGAGTCGATCTCGAAATTCAGATGGTCGCCATCCAACGTGACCTCCGACATGACGATGCCGAATGCCCCCTGATCCGGGCTATCCGCGGTGCCGGTCAGCGCGCCGTCCACCCGCCTGATATGCACCGCCACGCGGACCGGCGAACCGGGATCGATGGTGCCGATCCAGTCCCCCACCGGGTCGGTGGTCGCCTTGGTTGCTTCCGCGGCAAGCGACGGAACCGTGGGTATCGTCGCGGCCGAAAGCACCGCCGCCAGCAGCATCACAATGGACTGTCGCATCGCCACTGCCTCTCCGGATCGCGTAACGTCAGCGCATGTGTATTACATTAGCAATACACATGCAAGCTAGCGCCGGAGATGGCGAGGCGGGCGTCGTTTCCGATCGCCCTGTCCCGCGCGGTTGCGGATGCAGGGCGAAAGGCTCTTCGATTTCGGATCAGAGCCGCGAGGACCCGCGGCGCATCGCATCGACACTCCACTCGCCTGGCCCGGCGAAGACGAAATAGAAGAAGACGAAGCAGAACAGGATCGCCGCCTCGCCCTGGTTCAATGCAGGCCAGAAGCCTTGCGACATATGTCCCATGAAATAGGCCACCGCCATTTCGCCCGAGGCGATGAAAGCGGCGATCCGGGTGAAAAGCCCCAGCGTGATCAGGATGCCGCCGACCAGCTCGATGATACCCGCCGCGAGCAGCAGCGGCGGCAAATGATCCATTCCCGGCATCGGCGCGGGAAATCCGATCAATTTTATCATGCCATGTTCAAGGAACAGAAGTCCCGTGATTATCCTGAGCAGCGACAAAATCCGGGGGGTCCATTCTGGGCTCACCATGCCAAATCTCCTCCAGGCGAAAAGCGCCAATTCGTCTTGGTAATCGGAAGGCACGCAACACGAGCGCAGAACAATACCAGATGCGAGCCTATCACAGCCCAGGCTCTACGTGCAGTCTCCATAGCCTGGGAGGGGCGACCAGCTTTCAACGGCGCAGCCGCTGCAAGGTGAGCGAGAGCGCCGCGCCGCCCGTCAGCAAAAGCGCGCCGATCACGAACACGAACTGGCTCGCATGCGGAAAGAATAAGCGAGCGATCGAGCCCATGCAGCTTGAGACGACGAGTTGGGGCACGACGATGAAGATGTTGAAGATCCCCATATAGACGCCAAGCTTGCGCGCCGGGAGCGCGCCCGCGAGCAAGGCGTAGGGAATGGTCAGGATCGAGGCCCAGGCCATTCCGATGCCCAGCATCGCCACCAACAAGAGATGTGCGTCGTGAACGAAAGGAATGGCGAGATAGGCGGCAGCGCCCGCGAGCAGATTGATGCCGTGCATTGCCGCCTCGCCGACAGGCTTCACGATTCGGGGCATTAGGAAGGCGTAGAACGCGGCTACGCCATTATAGGTGGCGAACAGCAGTCCGACCCAATCGGCGCCGTCTTGATAGGCCTGGCTCGTCGGATCAAGCGTACCGAACTGGAGGTGTGCCACCACGGGGGTCGCGTAGATCCACAGAATGAAGAGCGCGGACCAGGACAGGAGCTGGATCTGAGCGAGCCGCGTCATCAGCGGCGGCATGGTCTTGAGGTCGCTCAGCAGATGATTGAGCATCGTGCCCCGCTTGCCCGCCCGCACCGATATACGATTGGCGAGGCGGGCAAGACCGAATCCGGCGAGGCCCGCACCCAACACATAGAGCGGCTTGTCCAGACCCAGCGTCGGAATCGCCGCCAGCATGATCGCACCCGCCGCCAGCCAGAGCAGGTCAATCGCGAGCGGACCTGGGGGTACTAGGTCCGCCGCCGCTGGCGCCTCGTCGAAGCGGGCAATGTCTTCGGGCGGATACTCCTTGGTTGTCACCACGGTCCACAAGACGGTGACGAGCAACACCGCCGCACCGAGATAGAAGGCCCAGGCGACCGAAGGCGGGACGTGGCCGGGCGGTGCGGTATTGGCAACGCCGAGATGCGCAAGCAAAGCCGGCGCGGCAGAAGCCGCGACCGCACCAGCGCCGATAAAAACGGTCTGGAAAGCATAGCCGGCGGTACGCTGCGAGGCATCGACCATGTCGCCGACGAAGGCGCGGAACGGCTCCATCGAAATATTGATCGAGGCGTCGAGCATCCACGTCAAAGCCGCAGCGATCCACAGAACGGGCGCATTGGGAAAGCAGATCAATGCGACGGTGCACAGGCAGGCGCCGAGCAGGAAATAAGGGCGCCTGCGTCCAAGCCACCCCCATGTACGGTCGCTCAGATGGCCTATGATCGGCTGGACGATCAATCCCGTAGCGGGCCCTGCGATCCACAGGATCGGGAGCTCGTCGATCGATGCGCCGAGCGTCTGAAAGATGCGGCTGACATTGGCGTTCTGCAGCGCGAAGCCGACCTGAATGCCGAAGAAGCCGAAAGAAAGATTCCACAGGCCCCAGAAGCCGAGCCGCGCGCGGTGCGCCGGAGCCGGGCCGTTCACGGCCTCCTCTCGGCGATATAGCCCGCATAACCGCCGAGCCGACCCCCTTCGATCGTCCCGACCTGCTCGATCATATCGAACTCACCAGGTGCGGCCCAATTTGCCGGTTCCGGCGACAGGTTGAAACAACAGAGCAACGCCTGGCCGTCGTGCCAGCGCTCGAACGCGAGCACACGCTCGTCGGCATGGAGCACCCGGAGATCGCCGAGCCGCAGGACATGGCTCCGATTCCTGAGCGCGAGCAGGCGACGCGTCAATGCCAACGGTGACGACGGATTGTCCTCCTGTCGATCGACCGCCAGTGCGGCGTGGGCCGCGCCGAGCGGCAGCCATGGCCTGGTTTCCGAAAAGCCGAGCGCAGACGCATCGGCCCGCCACGGCATCGGCGTACGCGCGCCGTCGCGCGACAAGGTCATCGGCCAATTGGTGATCGCCTCGGGATCCTGCAGATCGGCGAAAGCCAGCTCGACCTGGGGCAGGCCGAGCTCCTCGCCCTGATAGAGGAAGATGTTGCCGCGCAACGACACGAGTAGGAGCATCTTGATCGCGGCGAAGTCCTGTTCGTGCCCGGGCACGCTCCAGCGCGAAATGGCGCGCGGCGCGTCGTGATTCTCGAACGCCCAGCTCGGCCAGCCGAGCCCGGCTTGATCGGGCCAGCACGCGAGCGAATTGCTGACCAGGGTCGGCGTCAGTTCCTGCGCGTAGAGGAAGTCGAAGCTGTAAGCGCTGCTCAACCGCCGATCACCTCCGGTGAACAACTTCATCTCGCGGTCACTGTCGTCGCCGCCGACTTCGGCCACCGTGAATCGACCGCCATAGCTGTCAAGCAGCGCGCGGATGCGTTCGAGAAAGCCGACGATGTCGGGATGGCTCTGATTGTAGAGATGCTGCTGATAGTCGAACGAGCGCGTGCGCAGCGCATTGTCGGTCTTCGGCGGATTATCCCGGAGTGACGGATCGTGCATCGAGAAGTTGATCGCATCGAGCCGGAAGCCGTCGACCCCGCGATCGAGCCAGAAGCGCGCGACATCCAGCAACGCCTCCTGCACCGCGGGCACATGGCAATTGAGCTGCGGCTGGGCAGAGAGGAAGTTGTGGAGATAATATTGCCGGCGGCGCGCGTCCCAGGTCCAGGCGGGTCCGCCGAATACCGACTGCCAATTGCTGGGCGGGCTGCCATCGGGCTTGGGATCGGCCCAGACATACCAGTCGGCCTTGGCATTGTTCCAGCTAGAACGGCTTTCGGCGAACCAGGGATGCCGATCGGACGTGTGCGAATAAACCTGATCGATGATCACCCGCAGACCAAGGCTGTGGGCGCGCGCGATGAGCGCATCGAAGTCGGCGAGCGTGCCGAAGATCGGATCGACGTCGCGATAATCGGACACGTCGTAACCGAAATCCGCCATCGGCGAGGTAAAGAAGGGCGATAGCCAGATTCCATCGACGCCAAGCGCCGCGACATAGTCGAGATGCGCGGTGATGCCCGGCAAATCCCCTATGCCGTCGCCGTTCGAGTCCGCGAAGCTGCGTGGATATACCTGATAGATTGCGGCGCCGCGCCACCAGTCCCGATCGGCGCGGGAAAAGGGACGCGTGCTGGACGGTATGACGTTCATCGGGACGCGACAGCCTCACAGAAGAGATAGCTCAAGGGCGGGATGGACACAGCCAGGCTGCCAGGGGCGGCGGCGGCGGAAGGGCAGACGCCGGCCAACGAGCGGAAATGCGCCGAACGGGCATCGACCTCGACATTGGCGGCGAGCGGCTCGATCGAGCTGTTGAAAGCGACCAGGATTTCGTGGCCGTCCACCGGATCGAAGCGCGAGGCGGCGAACAGGCCCGGCTTGCCGCTCATCGCGCGCACCAGCTGGCGTCCGCGGCGGAGCGCCGCATGGTCGCGACGCAAGGCGGCCAGCGTTTCAATTGCGCGATAGAGGGGGTGCTGCGGGTTGAAGGAGGCCTGCGCGGTCGTGGCGTCGGTGCCCACCAGCTTGGTCGCGTTGTATGACGCGACCTGGCTTGCGAACATGTCCTCCCGCGCGGCACGGTCGTCGCCCGTGCCGGCGAACCCCTGCTCGTCGCCTGAATAGATGACGGGCACGCCGCGCAAGCCGAACAGCATCGCATGCGCAAGCGTGACGCGCTTCAGCACCTCCTCGTCGCTCGCCTTGGGCAAGGCGAGGCGCACGAAATAAGCGAAGCGGCCGAGATCATGATTGCTGACGAAGGTCGGCATCGCGAGCGTCGCGGGCGCGCCGCCTTGATAGAGCGGATCGCCCTTGAAGAGCAGATCGAGCCCGTCGCTGCCCCCCTGCCCTGCCAGCGCCTGCAGCACGGCGGCTCGGAAGGAGAAATCGAGCACGAGCGGCATTCCGTCGGTGCGGGTATGCCCGGCCTGCTGCGCGACATCGATCACGGGCGAGGAGACCTCGCCGAAGATCGTGAAATTGGGGATGCCGCGCGCCTTCGCCCGCTGCATCATCGCGGGCACGAAGGCCCGCCAGAATTCGGGATTTACATGCCGTTCGGTGTCGATGCGGAAGCCGTCGATGCCGAACCGGTCGATCCACCTGCCGAATATGTCGATGAAGCCGCGCACGACGCGCGGATGTTCGGTCATGAGGTCGTCGAGCCCCATGAAGTCGCCCATGGTCGAGCTTTCGCCGGCGAAGGTCGAGTTGCCGCGATTATGGTAGTAGATCGGGTTGTTGAGCCAGGCGGGTACCTTCAGGTGACGCTCGGCCTCGGGCACATAGACCCGATAGGCATAATTGGGGTCGGTCAGCCTTGCGAAGTTCGCCCCGCTCTGCACCTGATCGCCGAGGAACCCGGAGTTGATCGGCTTGCCGTTCGGGCCGCCTTCGCGGGTGTAGGGATAGTCGGCGCGCGAGCGGTAGGGGCAGCCCTTGGGGCAATCGCGATATTGGATCACGTCCGCGGTGTGATTCACCACGATGTCCATGTAGACCTTCATGCCCCGATCATGGGCGGCATCGACCATGGCCTTGAAGTCGGAGTCGGTGCCGAAGTGCGGATCGACGCGGGTGAAGTCGGTGATCCAATAGCCGTGATAGCCGGCGCTTTCCTGGCCCGGCGGGCCCTGGACGGGCTTGTTCCGGAAGATCGGTCCGACCCAGATGGCGGTCGCGCCGAGACGCTGAATATAATCGAGCCGGTCGCGCAGGCCTTTGAGGTCCCCGCCATGGTAAAAGCCGGCATCGGTCGGATCGAAACCGGTCGTGAGCCGGCCGCTGGTGAGGCCGCCGCGATCATTAGCGGGATCGCCATTCTCGAACCGGTCGGGCAGCAGGAAATAGACCACTTCGTCCTGCGGGAGCCGATCGCGATAGCTCGCCGCGGGCATGGCCGGGGCAAGCAAGAAGCCGAGCGCGGCGGCGATGAGTGTCTTGCGGATCATACCGCAACCGCCTGGCAATGCCGTGCGACGAAATCGGCGTGGCCGGGCATCGCATCGGCCTCGCGCGCATAGAGCAGCTCGATCGTCCGCATATATTTGGCGAGATCCTCGGCCTCGATCGTGTCCGCGATCGGGTGATAGCCCTTGGGCTCGAGTCCCTGCCCGATCAGCACCTGAAGCCAGCCGACCTCGGTGAACAATTCCTCATGCTCGCGCGTGATGCGGCCGTTGGCGGCGAACAGCTCGAGCTTGTGCGTGAGCGTGTCCGGGAGCGCCATTTCACGGCAGGCCTGCCAGAAAGGTTCGGGCCGATTGTTCAGCCTGTAATGCAGGATCAGGAAGTCGCGGATCCGCTCCATCTCGAAATCGGACTGGCGATTATATTCGCAGCGGTCGGCATCGCTGACGGTGCGGCCGGGCAGCATCTGCAGCAGGCGCGAGATTGCCGACTGGATGAGATGGATGCTGGTCGATTCCAACGGTTCGAGGAAGCCGCTCGCCAGCCCGATCGCGATCACGTTGCGGCTCCAGGCCTGCCGGCGCTTGCCCGCGGCGAAGCGAAGCTGGCGCGGATCGGCCAGCGCCGGTGCATCGAGATTGGCGAGCAGCGTCTCCGCCGCCTGATCGTCGCTCCAATAGCGGCTGCAATAGACTATGCCGTTGCCGGTGCGGTGCTGGAGCGGGATGCGCCAGCGCCAGCCGGCTTCGTGCGCGAAGGTCTGGGTATAGGGCAGCAACGGCTCGGTGCGCGCCGACGGCACCGCCAGCGCGCGGTCGCAGGGCAGCCAGTGCGACCAGTCCTCAAACCCGGTCTGCAGCGCCTGCTCGATCAAGACGGCGCGGAAGCCGGTACAGTCGATGAAGATATCGCCTTCGATCCGGCGCTCGCCATCGAGCGCCAGGGCGGCGACGTCACCGGTCTCCTTGAGCTCGACGCCGAGGATGCGCCCCTCTTCGCGCTCGACGCCCAGGCCTTGGGCGAAGCCACGCAGCATCTTCGCGAACAGGCTTGCGTCGAAATGATAAGCGTAGGGGAGATCGGGGATGGTGCGCGCGGTGAGCGCCGCACCGCGACGCATTTTTGCCCTGCGCGCGGCGAGTTCGTTCAGCGCATAATGATCGAGCGATTTGGCGACACCCATCGCGCGAGCGCGCAGCCAGTAATGCTGAAACGAGATCAGCCCGACATCGCGCCCTACGGCCCCGAAGGCGTGCATGTAGCGATGGCCGGGCTCGCGCCAGTCGACGAATTCGATGCCGAGCTTGAACGTGCCGTCGGTCGCGCGGAGCAAGGCATCCTCGTCCATCCCCAGTGCGTCCTTGAACAGGCGAATCTGGGGAATTGTCGCCTCGCCGACCCCCACCGTGCCGATCTCGTCGGATTCGACCAGGCGAAGACGATAGCTGCCCTCGAGGAAGCGGGCGAAGGCGACCGCGACCATCCAGCCAGCCGTACCGCCGCCGGCGATCACGATCGTGGGGCGTTGGTCCTGCACGGTTGGATCCTCGGACTGTCGGACGCGGGTTTCGTGCCGGGAAAGGCGGCGCGGCCGAAGCCGCGCCGCAGGGGGCTTGCCTCAGAACTTGTAGGTCAGGCCGATATAATAATCCCGGCCGTAGCGCTGATAGTCGATGACCTGACGCGGATCGTCATTCTGATAGGTGACGAACGGACGATTGGTCAGATTCTTGGCTTCAACCAGGATCCCGAGACCCTTGAGCGCACCGGACTGGAATTCGTAGCCGAGCTGAGCATCGAGGATGCCTTCCGCCTTGGCTTCACGATAGGTCGGGGCTGCTGACAGGCCGGCGACCTCGCCCAGGAACTTGCCGCGGTAGCGGTAGTTCACCCGCGCCTGGAAGCCCGATTTCTCGAAGTAGAGCTCGGCATTGTAGACCCACTTGGACAGGCCCGGCAGCGTGATCGGAGTGTCTGGCGCGCTGCCATACACGATCCGACTCTTGCTGTAGGAGGTCGTACCGAAGAAGCCGAAGCCGTCGAGGAAGCTGGCCACGTCCTTGAACGGCAGCGACAGCGTCGCCTCGAAGCCCTCGATATGGCCATGGCCATCGTTGAGCGGCAGGTGCGACAAGCCGATCTGGCCATTCGTGGCGAGCACCAAAGCCTGCTGCTCGGGCGAAAGCTGGCTTAGATATTGGGTGAAGTCGAACGCGACGCTGTTGTTCGGATCGACGAAGTCGGTGAGGCGCTTGTAATAGCCCGCGACCGCGACGTAGCCCGAATGCGTGAAGTATTTTTCCAGGCTCAGGTCGAAATTGGTCGACTTGTACGGCGTCAGCCGGGTGTTGCCGGCATTGAAGCTGAACGGGCTGTTCTGCGGCCCGCCGCCCGCGCCGGCGAGGCTCTGATTGATTACGAGCTCGCGGTTGACGCGCTCCTGATCGAGGCGCGGACGCACCATCGTCTCCGACACGCCGACCTTAACGAAGGTGGCATCCGCCACCTCGAGCGAAAGCGCGAGGCTGGGCAGGATATCGGTATAGCTGGTCTTTTCGTGCGCCGGATTGACCGTCACGACGCCATTGCTGAAGCTGGAGACCGTGCCGGTCGAGCTCTGGTTGGTGTGGACGATCTGCGAGCCGACCGAACCGCGGAGCGCCATGCCGCCGACCGTGCCGTTGATCTTGAGCATCGCATAGCCGGTCCAGACATTCTCAAAGACCTTGTTGTCGCGCACCAGCGAACCCGGCCGATTGTCGTAGAAGGCGTCGAAGCTGTGCTGGTAGAGATAGTCGGGATTGAGCGCGAGCATCGCCGGGATGCCGAGATAGCCCAAAGCCACCGTCCCGATCTTGGCATCGGCCGGAACAGGTTCGCTGGTCGGGGTGCGGTTGTTCGCGACCACGCAGCTGCCGTCGCCGCCCTTGGGACAGAGAAAATAGGACCGGTAGGCGCTGGTCTTCTCGCGGCGGCTGTAATTGGCGCCGATTTCCCAGCCGTGGATCAGGCCACCACCGAACTCGCCGTCGAGGCTAGCGCGGAGCGACTTCAGGTCGTCTTTGAAGATCGGCTTGTTGAGGAAGCCCGCCTGCACGACGGTGGTGGTGCCGTTATAGCCCCAGCCCTGCGGATCGGTGATCGAGAAGACATTGGTGTCGGTGAACGGAATGTCCGTCTGGAAACCAAACGTGCCGTCAGGCTTCTGCGTGACCGTGACCGTACCCGGCTGGCCGGACCGATTGTAGCCGGCGCCGGTATAGGTTTCGAGCAGGAAGTCGGTACGCGAAGCATGCGACCAACTCGCGTCGACCGTGAGATGCGTCTTCTCGCTGAGGTTGAGAACGTTGTTCCAGCCGAACGAATAATTGTCGGCCTTGCGGCGATTGAGGTCGTTGCGCTGCACGCCGTAGACGTTGGTGAACTTGACGCTCGTGTCGAAGCCGTTCGACGATTGGAGCGGGGTCACGCCGACGCCCGCGCCCCACACCAGCGGGAATTCGATGCCGCGCAGGTGCTGCGTTTCCTTGAAGTGGGAATAGAGCGCGTCGAACGTCGAATGGAAAGTATCGCTCGGCTGCCATTCCAGCGTGGCAACCGCGCCATAACGATTGAGCAGGTTCGACTGGACGTAGGGCTTGGCACCGCCGAGGATGAGGTTGTTGTTCGCGTCAGTCGGGTAGCCCCATGCGTTGTAGCGCTTATCCTGCGACGGCCCCGAGGTTGCCGAGAGACCGATCGCGATACCGAATGTATCGTCGGCGAACCTGTCCACATAGGTCGCGGACGCGCGATAGCCGGTGCGCTTCGCGTCGGGGTTGAGCGCCTTGTAATCGTTCATCTCGCCGCGCGCCTGGACCTGAAGCACGCGCTTGGATTGGGCAAGCGGGCGCAGCATGCGCAGATCGACCGTGCCCGACACGCCAGCCGCGATCAGCGAGGCGTCGGGGCTTTTGTAGACATTCACGTTCTTGAAGAATTCGGCGGGATACTGATCATATTCGACGCCACGATTGTCGCCGACGGTGACCTGCTCGCGGCCGTTCAGAAGCGTGGTACCGAAATCAGGGCCGAGACCGCGGATCGAGAGGCGCTGGTCGCGGCCCTCGAGCCTCTGCGCGGTGACGCCCGGCAGGCGCGCCAGCGAGTCCGCAATCGAGACGTCGGGCAATTTGCCGATATCCTCCGACGACACGGAATCGACGATGTTGGTCGCCTCGCGCTTGGTGCGCGCCGAGCTGTCGAGCGACGCACGGATTCCAGTGATGGTGACGACTTCGGAATCGCCATTGTTGGCGGCGCTGCTGTCGGCAGGCACATTCGCGCCACCCGTGGCGGCGGTATTGTTGGTCGCGCCGACTGCATTCTGCGCGAGCGCGGGGGCCGCGAACAACGCGGACAGGCACAGAGTCGCCATGCTGGAGCGCGCGAGCAGCGCCGATCGACTGGACACGCGCAAAGTCGAGCTCTGAAGAGCCATAAACAACCTCCCCTGACAGACGCTTATTTGCGCCCTTGTTGTGACAGCAGACGAACTGCGATGCTGATCCCGATAGGCGCGTGCGTTCGGCACTGCCAGTTTACCACATACGTATTCGCAAAATATGCAGGCACTCTTCGGGGCTGTTCCGATTAGTCGGGAAGCGCCCCGATTACTTCGCGTATGGTAGCGCTATTCACCATTCTTCCACTGACGTGTGGGGCTCGCTACAAGGGCCGACAAGGCCATTCGGCCGGAGAGGCATTTCCACGTCCGATGCGGGACAAAACGACCAGTTTCGACATTGCCGAACGCGCGGGCGTATCCCAACCCACCGTCAGCCGGGCGTTGCGCGGCGATCCGACGGTGAGCGAGGCGACGCGCAAACGGATCGAGGCAATCGCGCGCCAGCTGAATTATCAGGTCGACAAGAATGCCTCGAGCCTGCGGCGCGGGCAGAGCCGCACCCTGGCGCTTTTGTTCTTCCAGGATCCGACGCCCGACGAATCCATGATCAATCCCTTCTTCCTGTCGATGCTGGGATCGATCCTGCGCACCTGCGCGCTCAGGGGCTATGACCTGCTCACCTCGTTCCAGCAGCTCCAGTCGAACTGGCATGTCGAATATGAGGACAGCCGCAAGGCCGACGGTATCATCCTGCTGGGTTATGGTGATTTCGGCATTTATCAGGAGCGTCTGGAGCAGCTAGTCGAGCAGGGCACGCATTTCGTGATGTGGGGCTCGCCCCGCCTGGGCCAGGATTGGGCGACGATGGGTTGCGATAACGAGGCGGGCGGACGCGCGGCTGGCGAGCATCTGATAGACCTGGGCTGCAAGCGGATCGCCTTCCTGGGCAATGCATCCCCGCACTATCCGGAATTCCAGGATCGCTATCGCGGACTGGATGAGGCGATGCGCGTAGCCGGCATCCGAACCGATCCCGCGCTGCAGGTCGATGCGATTACGACCGAGGAAGCGGGGCATGCGGCCGCGCTCGACCTGCTCGCGCGCGGCGTACCGTTCGATGCCATCTTTGCCGCCTCAGACCTGATCGCTGTGGGCGCGATGCGGGCTTTGGAGGAACAAGGGTTGCGCGTGCCAGAGGACGTGTCGTTGGTAGGGTTCGACGACATTCCCGCCGCCGCGCTGAGCCACCCGCCGTTGACCACGATCGCGCAGGATTATGCGCGCGCGGGCGAGCTTCTGGTCGACGCGCTGATCGGGCAGATTGCGGGCGCGAAGACCGAGCACAAGATGCTGACACCGCGTTTGGTGGTGCGCAAATCGACGAGTAGGTAAGACCAAAATGGCAAGAATACGTATGTGCCATGCTGGTTCGAGACGGCCATGCCTGACAGTTGGGGCTGAAGGCGGCCGCATGAGCCGCCGAGCGGGAGAATGACGATGCGCAGGGCGTTCCTGTACGGGCTAATGGCAACCACCTTTGCCTTCTCCGCCGGTTTGGCGGCGACCGCAGCCCCCCCTTCGCAGATGCCGGCCAACACTGCGTCCGCGAAGGACGATTGGTGGAAGCAGGCGGTGATCTACGAGCTCTATCCGCGCAGCTTCGCCGACAGTGACAATGACGGCATCGGCGATCTCAAGGGCATCACCAGCCATCTCGATTACCTGTCGGACCTTGGCATCGACGCGATCTGGATGACGCCGATGTTCCCCAGTCCGCAGGCCGATTTCGGCTATGACGTAGCGGATTACGACAATGTCGATCCGCAGTTCGGGACGATCGCCGATGCCGACGCGCTGATTGCCAAGGGCAAGGGCCAGAACGTCAAGGTCATCCTCGATTTCGTGATCAACCACACGTCGGACAAACATGCGTGGTTCCAGCAATCGCGATCGAGCAAGGCCAATCCCTATCGCGATTTCTACATCTGGCGCGACGGCAGGAATGGCGGACCGCCCAACAATTGGACATCGCTGTTCGGCGGATCGGCGTGGGAGAAGGATGCCACGACCGGACAATATTATTATCACTTCTTCTACGCACAGCAGCCCGATCTCAACTGGCGCAACCCCAAAGTCGAGAAGGCGATGTTCGACGCCGCCGAATGGTGGCTGAAGCGCGGCGTCTACGGCTATCGCCTCGACGCGGTCGGCACGATGTTCGAGCGCGCGGACCTCAAGGACAATCCGCCCGCGCCGGGCACCGACGCATTCGGCCTGCCCGAGCAGAACCGCATCTACAATACCGAGCAGCCCGAGATGCACACCGAGCTGCAACGGCTGCGGCAGAATGTGACCGACCGCTATCCCGGGCGCATCCTGATCGGCGAGACCTATGTCTCGACCGCGCCCGAGCTGACCCGCTTCTACGGCGCCCACAACGATGAATTGCAGCTGCCGATGTTCCTCAGCCTGATCGGGGTGAAACCGCTGAGCGCGGCGGAACTGCGCCCGCGGATCGAGGCGGTGGAGAATAATCCGGTCGGCGGCTGGCCCTGCTTCGCGCTCAACAATCACGACCAGCGGCGTGTGCCGAGCCGCTACGATCTGCCCGCCGGCGCGACCAGCGACGACATGGCGCGCATTACGGCCGCCTTGCTGCTCACGCTGCGCGGTACGCCGATCCTCTATTATGGCGAGGAACTGGGCATGCAGAACAACGACCCGAAACGGGTCGAGGACGTGCAGGACATCATCGGCAAGAAGGGCTGGCCCAAGGAGAAGGGCCGCGACGGCGAGCGCACGCCGATGCAATGGGATGCGAGCGTCAATGCCGGGTTCAACGCCGGCGCCAAGCCCTGGCTGCCGGTCAGTGCCGATTATGCAACGCGCAACGTCGCGGCCGAACACGCCGATCCTAAGTCAGTGCTCAATTTCTACCGGACGTTGATTGCCGAGCGGCGTGGCAATCCGGCGCTGGCAGGCGAAATGACGATGGTCGACCGCGCCAATCCCAACGTGCTGTCCTACGTGCGCAGCGGCGGCGGGCGGAAAGTGCTGACCGTGCTCAATTTTGGCGGCGCGGCGAGCGATCTTACGCTTGCGCAATTGGGCGGCGGCAAGTTCGGCCGGGTGATCGTGCAGAACAGGGCGACCATGTCCTCGACCGGTATCCATCTCGCGCCGCTGGGCGTGCTGGTGGTGGAGATCGGTTGAGCCTGCATTTGGCGCTGCAAGCGTACGCGGCTAAACGCGTGCCATGCCGACGCTGATCGATCTATCGCATCGTCTGGAAGAGGGCATGGTCACCTACAAGGGCCTGCCCGCACCCATCATGTGCGACTTCCTCTCGCGCGAGGAATCGCGCGGACGCTATTCGGACGGCGAGGAATTCGCGATCCAGCGGATCGAGATGGTGGGCAATACCGGCACCTATCTCGACAGTCCGTTCCATCGCTATGCCGACGGCGCCGACCTGGCGGAGTTGGAACTCGAACAGCTCGCCCACCTCGATGCACTGGTCGTACGGCCGAAGCTGGCGGACGGGATGGCGATCGTTCTCGACGATCTGACCGAGCTCGACGTGACCGGAAAGGCAGTGCTTCTGCATAGCGGCTGGGACCGGCATTGGCGGACGGATGCCTATTTCGAGAACCATCCGTTCCTTACCGAGACCGCCGCGAGATGGATTGCCGATCAGGGTGCGGCTTTGGTCGGGATCGATTCCCACAACATCGACGATACGCGCGGTCGCGCCCGGCCCTCCCATTCGATCCTGCTCGGGCGCGGCATCCCGATCTGCGAGCATATGACCGGGCTGGATCAACTGCCGGATCGCGGCGCACGCTTCTACGCGGTGCCGCCGAAAGTCGTGGCGTTCGGCACCTTTCCGGTACGCGCCTTTGCCATGCTGCCGTAGAGACTGAGCCAGCCTCGCACCCAGCCATCGCGAGGAGATCGAGTAAACCCTCTCTCCCCTTGTGGGAGAGGGGCTTTCGATTAACCCAGCCGCGCTTCCAGTTCGTCGAGCAGCGGGATTTGGCTTTCGAGCATCTTAGGACGCGCCTCGTGGAGCGTGAACCAGCGGGCGCGATCGATCTCGGGATAGGTCTGGATCCGTCCCGATCGGGGCGGCCATTCCATCTCGAACGTCTCGCTGACGATCGCATCGGCGTCGAGATCGCCTTCCACGGCAAACGTATCGACCCATTTGCCCGCGGCCTGGCGGATGCGAGTCAATGGCCGCGCGGTACCTTCCAGCGTGACGCCCAGTTCCTCCTTGAACTCGCGCAGCGCCGCGGCGAGCAATTCCTCGCCTTCGTCGATCTTGCCCTTGGGAATTTGCCAGGCGCCCGCGTCGCGCTTTTGCCAGAAGGGGCCGCCAGGATGGACAAGCAGCACTTCGAGGCCCTTCGAGCCCCATCGGTACAGCAAGATTCCTGCACTATGTTCGGCCACTTAGCGGCAACCCATGAGAGGCTGCCGCAATGCCACGATCAGGCCATGTGCGGAAGCAATTTGTCCATTGTCAGCGGGTAGTCCCTTATCCGCACCCCAGTCGCATTATAGATCGCATTGGCGACCGAGGCACCGACACCGCAAATACCCAACTCTCCCACCCCTTTAGCCTTCATTGGTGAAGATTTATCGTCGAGCTCCTCCACGAAAATCACTTCCAGGTCGGGAATGTCGGCATGCACCGGCACATGATATTCGGCGAGATCGTGATTCACGAAATAGCCGAACCGCGTATCGACCACGCATTCTTCCATCAGCGCGGCCCCGATCCCCATCGTCATGCCCCCCAGGCACTGGTTGCGCGCGGTCTTGGGGTTGAGGATGCGTCCCGCCGCCGCGACCGTCAGCATGCGCCGCACGCGCACCTCGGCCGTGTCGGGATCGACGCCGACCTCGCAGAAATGCGCGCCGAAGCTGGCCTGCGCATATTTCTGCGACAGGTCGCCGAACTTGATCTTGCCCTCGGCGCTCAGCCCCTGCGGGCCGGCGACGTCCGCCAGCGGCACCGACCGTCCGCTCGAGCGGACATTGTCGTCGGCGAAGACGACGTCGGCGACGTTGAAGCCGGCTTTCTGCGCGACCTGCTGGCGCAACGCGTCGCATGCGGCGTAGACGCCCGCGGTCGAGCTGTTGCCGCCCCACGAACCGCCCGAGCCCGACGAGACCGGGAAGTTCGAATCAGCCAACCGCACCTCGACCTGGCCGAGCTGCACGCCCATCATCTCGGCAGCGGTTTGCGCGATGATCGTATAGCTGCCGGTGCCGATGTCGGTCATGTCGGTTTCGACCAGGATCGTGCCATCGGGGCGCAGACTCACGCGCGCCGCCGAATCCATCGTCAGATTGCCGCGGATCGCACCGGACATGCCATAGCCGATCAGCCATTTGCCGTCGCGCAGCTGGCCGGGCTTAGCTTTGCGCTTCGACCAGCCGAACTTGTCCGCGCCGACCTTCAGGCACTCGACGAACTTGCGGCTGGAGAACGGCGTGCCGGGACCCTTTTCAGGATCATATTGGACGTCGTTGCGGATCCTGAGCTCGACCGGATCCATGCCCAATTTTTCCGCCAGCTCGTCCATTGCGCATTCGAGCGCGAGCAGGCCGACCGCCTCGCCCGGCGCGCGCATCGCATTGCCGACGGGCAAGTCCATGTCGGCGAAACGGAGCGCGGTCATGCGGTCCTTGCCCGCATAAAGCTGGCGGGTCTGGCCGGTCGCGGTCTCGACCGCGCCGCCACGCTTGTTGCCGTTCCAGCTTTCGTGCCCGATCGCGAGGATGTTGCCCTGCGCGTCCGCGCCGAGCCGGACGCGCTGGATCGTCGCGGGGCGGTGCGTCGTGTTGTTCATCACCTGCGGGCGGGCCAGCGCGACCTTGACGGGGCGTCCGCCAAGCTGGCGGCTGCCGAGCGCGGCGAGTACGCAATCCGCCTGAATCCAGAGCTTGCCGCCGAAGCCTCCGCCCACGAAGGATGAGACGACGCGGATTTTCTCCTTGGGAACCATCAGCGTGCCCGAGAGATCGCGCACCGCCCAATTGACCATCTGGTTGGCGTTCCACACGGTCAATGCGTCGCCGTCCCATTTGGCGATGGTCGCGTGCGGTTCCATCATCATATGGCTCTGGTCGGGCGTGGTGTAGGTCAGGTCGAGCTTGACCGGCGCGGCGGCGAAGCCCGCGTCGAAATCGCCGGCTTTGCTGTCGGGATTGTCGCCGAACACCTGCTCTCGCGACGGCGGATACGCCCGCACCTTTTCCTTCGCGAGATCGAAGCGGCCCGGTTCGGCGGCGTAAGAGACGCGCACCAGATTGGCGGCGTCGCGCGCCTGCTCGAACGTCTCGGCAACCACGAACGCGACCGCCTGATGATAATGTTTGATCTCGGGTCCGACGAGTTGCGGGGCGAAATCGCCTTTCTCAGGCCCCTGCTTGGGCGCGTTAAGATGCGTCATCACCAGCAGCACGCCCGTCGCGGCTTCCGCATCCCGCGTATCGATCGAGGCGATGCGCCCCTTGCCGATCCCGGCCGGCAGCATGACGCCATAAGCCGGATTGGGTGCCTCGGCATGATGCTCATAGGCGTAAGGCGCGCGGCCGGAGACCTTGCGCGGGCCGTCGATGCGGTCGTGCGCGATGCCGACGACCTTGCCGCGATCGATCGGATTGGGGCCGGCCGGCTGGTCGAACAGAAGCTCGCTCATGCCCGTGCCTCCCGCAAGACCGCGCCTAAGGTCCGGCGCGTGAGAATTGTCTTGAACGTGTTTTGCGGCGTCGTCCGGGCACCGCTCAGCACGGCTTCCGCGATTGCATCCGCGCTGGAGAAGCCCTCCGCCGCCTCGACGCGCCATGGCTTATGCGCGAGGCCACCGAAGGCGAAATGCTGAAAGCCGTCGCCGATCACCGCCGCGACCGAGACATTGGCGAAGGCATAAGAGGCACGGTCGCGGACCTTGCGATAGACATGCTTGCCGCCGAGCGGCTTGGGCAAGGTCACCGCAGTGACCAATTCGCCGGGTTGCAATATTGTCTCGATATGCGGCGTGTCGCCCGGCAGGCGGTGGAATTCCGCGATCGGGATGGCACGCGTCACCCCGTGCGGATCGACCGTCTCGACCCGCGCGTCGAGCAAGCGCATCGCCACCGCCATGTCCGACGGATGCGTCGCGATGCAGGCGTCGCTCACCCCCATTATGGCAAGGTTGCGGTTGAATCCGCCGATCGCCGCGCAGCCCGAGCCGGGTTTGCGCTTGTTGCAGGGCTTGGACGTGTCGTAAAAATAGGGGCAGCGCGTGCGCTGGAGCAGGTTGCCCGCGGTCGTCGCCTTGTTGCGCAATTGTCCGCTCGCGCCGGAGACGAGCGCACGGCTCAGCACGGCATAGTCCTTGCGCACGATCATGTCGGCGGCGAGATCGGTGTTGCGGACATGCGCGCCGATCCGCAGCCCCCCGTCCGGCGTCTTCTCGATCCGGTCGAGGCCGAGATGATTGACGTCGATCAGATGGGCGGGCGTCTCGATCTGCAGTTTCATCAGGTCGAGCAGATTGGTGCCGCCCGCGATGAACTTGGCGTGCGGGTGCGCCACGGCGGCCTGGGCCGCGGCCTGCGCGCTGACCGCGCGTTCATAGGTGAAGGGCCTCATGCCTCGTGCACCTCGCGGATCGCGGCGATGATGTTGGGGTAAGCGGCGCAGCGGCAGATATTGCCGCTCATCCGTTCGCGCACCTCGCCATCGGAATATTCGACATGGCCCAGATCCTCGGTGACGTGGCTGGGAATGCCGTCCCTGATCTCGCCGAGCATCGCCACGGACGAGCAGATCTGGCCGGGCGTGCAATAGCCGCACTGGAAGCCGTCATGCTTGACGAACGCAGCCTGCATCGGATGCAATTTCTCCGGCGAGCCCAGCCCCTCGATCGTGGTGACATGATCGCCCTCGTGCATCACCGCCAGCGTCAGGCAGCTATTGATCCGCCGTCCGTTGACGATGACCGTGCACGCCCCGCACTGACCATGATCGCAACCCTTCTTGCTGCCGGTCAGGTGGAGATGTTCGCGCAGCGCGTCGAGCAGGGTGACGCGCGGATCGAGATCGAGCGTTTCGGCCTGGCCGTTGACGGTCAGCGAAACCGGCATTTTCGGGATCATGCGGGAGGAAGTCTTTCGTGGGGTAATGGGTTCCCTGGCGAGCGCCGGAGCGGTGGCAATGCCGGCCGCTACGGCGCTTCCGGCCAGCAGAGTACGCCGCGTCACATCGTTGGGATCGCCCACCTAACGCCTCCTGAGACTCGGATCGGCGCCAACCTAGAGAAGTGGCGTGCCGTTTGCCAACGGGGTCTGCGATCGCGGCGGACGATTTGCGGTCTTCGCCGGCTCACGACTAAGAGGGAGCGACATGTTTGAAAGGCCCGCAATGCCCGCACCCAAGCCGACCGTCTTCTTCGGCGAGATCATGCTGCGCCTGTCGCCGCCCAATCGCGAATTGCTGCTGCAATCCGCGCGGCTGGACGTGTGGGTGGCGGGTGCCGAAGCGAATGTCGCGACCGGGCTCGCGCGGCTCGACCACCCGACGCGGATGGTGACGGCTCTCCCCGACAATCCGCTGGGCGACGTGGCGTTGCAGGCGCTGCGGGCTCAGGGCGTGGATGTCGGCCTGATCCAGCGCCAGGGCGAGCGCATGGGCCTCTATTTCGTGACCCCGGGCGCTGGACTGCGCGCGACCGAGGTGATCTACGACCGCGCGCATTCCTCCTTCGCCGACGCGCCCGCCGATAGCTGGGACTGGGACGAGATCCTCGAAGGCGCGGGGCGACTCCATCTCTCGGGCATCACGCCCGCGCTCGGCCCCAACGGGACCGAAGCAGCACTGGCCGCCGCCGAGGCGGCGGCCCGCCGGGGCGTGCCGATCTCGTTCGACGGCAATTGGCGGGGAAAATTGTGGGAACGGTGGGATGGCAAGCCGCGCGAAACGCTCTCGAAGCTGGTGGCGCAGGCTGACATTCTGTTCGGCAATCACCGTGACGTCGCGCTCCTGCTCGACAAGCCGATTTCGGGCGATGGCGCGGATCGCCGGCGCGAAGCGGCCGAGGCCGCATTCACGGCCTTCCCCCGGCTCAGGCTGATGGCCTCGACCGCGCGCCACGTGGAAGACAGCGACCGACACCGCCTTTCCGCGCGGATCGACACCCCCGAACGGGGGTTTCAGACCGACGAGATACTGTTGTCGGGCATCGTCGACCGGATCGGCGCGGGAGACAGCTTCGCCGTGGGCGTGCTCCACGGCCTGCTCGAAGGCATGAGCCTGGAGGATGTCGCGCGTTCGGGGCTGGCGCTGACCGCGCTCAAGCATAGCCTGCCGGGCGATGCGAGCCTGTTCACGCGCCGTGATCTGGCTGCCTTTCTGGAGGGTGGGCTCGACGTCCGCCGATAATAAAACCGAGAAGGCGGCGCGGCCGTCTGGTCCCGAACTCGGTTCGCCGCATCGATCGTTACGGCGGAGCGTTTTCGTTCCACAAACACGCCTGTCTCGCTAAGGAGCGGCTATATGGCCGCCGCATTACCCCCCGAACCGCCCGCCGAAATCGTCATCACCGGCGAGGGGCTGGGCCGCGTCGCGGGCGATGCCGCTTATGACGTGGTCACGATCGACCGCGCGCGGCTGACCTCGACCGCGAGCGATCGGATCGAGGACGTGCTGCGCGATGTCGCGGGTTTCGGGCAGTTCCGACGGTCGGATTCGCGGTCGGCCCATCCCACCAGCCAGGGCGCGAGTCTGCGCGGGCTGGGTGGCAATGCATCGTCGCGCGCGATGATCGTGATGGACGGCGTGCCACAGATCGACCCCTTCGGCGGCTGGGCGACGTTCACCGCCTTCGATCCCGCGCGCATCGGCCAGATCCGCGTCACGCGCGGCGGCGGCAGTGGCGTCTACGGCCCGGGCGCGCTCGCAGGCACGATCGAGATCGAGAGTGCCGGGCCTGAGCAATTGCGGCCCGTAACCATGGCGGTGGCGTATGGCAGCCGCAATTCCATCGACGCCGATGCGCTGCTGTCGAGCAACGCGGGCGCGGGTTTCGTGAGCCTGTCGACCTCCTATCAGCACGGCGACGGCTTCATTCCGATCGTCTCCAGCCAGCGCGGCCCCGTCGACCAGGCGGCGCGCTATACGCAGGGCAATGTGGACGCGCGCGCGGTCTTCCCGGTCGGTCCGGATACCGAGCTGCAGGCCAATATGCTGGTGCTGCGCGACGAGCGGAATCGCGGCCTGCCCGGCACCGACAATCGAAATACCGGCGCGGACGCCAGCCTGCGCCTCGTCGGGCATGGCCGCTGGGGCTATGAGGCGCTGGCCTATGTCCAGATGCGCCAGTTCAAGTCCGGCTTCGCCAGCGCCAGCGCCGGGCGCACCGTGGCAACCGAAACGCTCGACCAGTTCAACGTGCCCGCGACCGGGATTGGCGGCCGACTGGAATTGCGCCCGCCCATGGACGGCAATCTCGAACTCCGGCTGGGCGGCGACGCGCGCTATACCGAAGGCGAGACGGACGAATATTTCACCTATGTCGCGGGTCAGCCCACGCGCCAGCGCGAGGCGGGCGGACGCACGACCAATATCGGCGCGTTCGCCGACCTGAGCTGGCCGATCGACGACAAATGGATACTCACCGGCGGCGGACGGATCGACCGCTGGTCGATCAGCGACGGGCGGCTGCGCGAACGCACGCTCGCGACCGGCGCCTTCGTCACGAACACCGATTATCCGAATCGCACAGGTACCGAGGCAACCGCGCGCGGCGGCCTTTCCTGGCGCCCCGCTCGGCACTGGCACGTCCGCACCGCCGCCTATCTGGGCTGGCGCCTGCCGACGCTCAACGAGCTTTACCGCCCCTTCCGCGCGGGCGCTGACGCCACCGCCGCCAATCCCGCGCTCCAGCCCGAACGCCTCCAGGGCATCGACGGGGGCATCGACTGGAGTCCGCACCCCAATATCAAGCTGAGCGGAACATTGTTCCACAACATCCTCGATCACGCGATCGGCAACATCACGATCGCGCAGGGGCCGGGCACCTTCCCCGGTGTCGGCTTCGTCGCGGCGGGCGGCGTCTATCGCCAGCGCGGCAATCTGGATTCGATCCACTCGGACGGGGTCGAGCTGGAAGGCCATGTCACCGACGGACAATGGCGGCTGTCGGCATCCTATGCCTATGTCGACGCGCATGTGCATGGATCGGGCCTGTCGGCGCCGCTCGACGGGCTGCGCCCCGCGCAGACGCCGCGTAACCAGGCCTCGCTTACATTGGGGCGCGAATCGCTGTGGGGCCTCTCCGCCTCGGCAACGCTGCGCTACGTCTCGGGCCAATATGAGGACGACCAGAACAGCCGGACCGACAAGCAGGCGACCACGCTCGACCTGACCGCGGGCATCCCGCTCAGTGGCCGGCTTTCGTTGGAACTGCGTGCTGAAAACGTGACCAATGCGCTGGTCGAAGCGACCGTCGCGTCGGACGGAACGATCGAACGTGCCAGTCCGCGGACGTTGTGGATAGGCCTGCGCTTCGGCGGCTAGAGCGATTTCCGCTCCGATTGCATCGGAGCGCTCGCTCTAGCTTATTGTTTTCCGCGATTTCCGAGTCGCCGGGTGATTCCACCCGGCTCGAAATCGCTCTAAAGCCTGAGCGCAGCTGAAATCGCGGCGTGGGTTTCCGCCGCAAGCCGCTTTCGATCAACCTGTGCTCCGTCGAGCGGCGGCAGGAAATGCAGGATCAGATGCACCGGCGCGGGGCGGTTGAGCATGCGTTTCATCTCGCTGACGAAGCCAGCGCCGTCGGGCCAGGCAATCTCGGCCGAGCGCGCGCCATAGTCGAGCGCGACCGGCTGGACGGTCACGCCCGCCTCGTTCGCCGCGGCGAACAGGGAGGCGCGAAATGCCGTGAGCACGATGCCGTCTCCCGTACCGCCTTCGGCGAATAGCACTACGGGTCTACCCTCGGTCAGCGCGATCGTGACCTCATCGGCCTGCGCGCGCGCCGCGCTCCTCTTGTGACGCTGAACGAACACGCTGCCGCCGAGCTTGGCGAGCCAGCCGATCAGCGACCAGCCGGCAATCTCCGATTTGGCGACGAAGCGGGCTTCGACGGCGCCGCCGATCGCGGGGATGTCGAGCCAGGAGATATGGTTCGCGGCGTAAAGCACATTGCCCGCGACCGGCTCGCCCCGGACGCGGATCCGCAGCCCCAACAACCAACCGACCCAATTGAGGTAGGAACGAACTACGCCATTGCCGCGCCCGAACAGCCGCAGCAGGCCAAAAATGGGCAGATAGATGACGAGCAGCACCGCCATGACCAGCACGCGCGTCACCATTCTTGCCGTCATTGAAAGGGGTCAGTCCTGCCGGTCGAGCGAAACGCCGTACAATTCCATCCGATGATCGACCAAGCGAAAGCCCAATTTCTCGGCGATCTTCTTCTGCAGCGCTTCGAGCTCGGCATCGACGAACTCGATCACTCTGCCGGTCTCGACATCGATCAGATGGTCATGGTGGGTTTCGGCGGCCGCCTCGTAGCGCGCGCGGCCATCGCCGAAATCGTGGCGCTCGAGAATGCCGGCATCCTCGAACAACCGGACGGTGCGATAGACGGTCGCGATCGAGATGCCGGGATCGATCGCGGCGGCGCGGGCGTGCAACGCCTCGACATCGGGATGATCCTCCGATTCCGACAGGACGCGCGCGATCACCTTGCGCTGCTCGGTGATGCGCAAGCCTTTGTCTGCGCAGAGCGCCTCAACGTCGATCGAGCGGGTCATATCGCCAATGCTACCGGCTTTGTGCCGGTGTTGGAAGACCGTCAGGCGAAACGGTCGCCGATCGGCCGCGCGAGCGTGAGCGCGTCACGCGCCGTGCCGTCGAGCCCGCGATAATAATCGCGCCGCCGCCCGATCTCGCCAAAGCCCGCGTCGGTATAAAGATCGAGCGCATGATTGCCGTCGCGCACCTCGAGCAGCAGGCGGTGCGCGCCTTTCTCCGCGGCAATGACCACGGTGCGCTCGATCAAAGCACGACCGACGCCGTGCCGCCGCGCATGCGGCTCGACCGCGAGAAGCAGGAGCTCGGCCTCGTCCATCAGGAGCCGGCTGAGCGCGAAGCCGATGGTGCGCTCGCCCTCTTCGGCGAAGCTCAGCCACACGTCGGGCAAGGACAGGATGCCGAGGCATTGACCCGTGTTCCAGGCCTCGCCGAACAGCGGATCGAACGCATTGTTCATCACCTGCATCAGCAGGTCGATATCGCGCTCGTCGCTCTCGCGCAGCGTGACGGTCATTGCGGGATCTTCGCGTCGGGCGCGCGGCCATAGAGCGGCACAGCGGCGAGACTGGTCAGCTCCGCCGGCAGCAGGCGCGCGTCGACGGCATTGGGGAAGGCTGCTTGCGCCCTGCCCGTGCCACGCGCCGCAACCAGAGCGTCCGCCCCCGACCCCAGCACCAGATCGTCCGTGACCAGATCGGCCGCGGCCTCCGGGCGCAGCGACCGAAGCACGTCGGCCGCAGCGAAGGGCGCATGTTCGAAGCGCTGGACGAACAATTCGCCATGCCCTCCCGTAATCGCCACCGCGACATCCTCCCTGGCCGTGACCGCGATCAGCGCCAATGCGCTGAAACCGGCAACGGGCACGCCCCAGGCAAGCGACAATCCGCGCGCCGCGGCAATGCCGACCCGGATACCCGTGAAGCTGCCCGGCCCGCAATCGACCTGGATCAGGTTGGCGCGATTCAAACCAGCCTCGTCGAGGACCTCGCCGATCATCGGCACCAGCCGCTCGGCATGCCCGCGCCCGACCAGCTCGTGACGCGCGGCGACGACGCGGTCGCCGTCGAGCAGCGCCACCGAGCAGGCGGCGGTCGCCGTCTCGATCACTAATACGATCATCGACGTCAGAGTATCTGGTTCGTCTCGTCAAAGTCGAGCCGCGGATGCCGGCCGAAGATGCTCGCCGGGTCGCCATGGCCGAGCGAGCAGATGAAATTGGCCCGATAGCTGGTGCCGGCGAAGAAGGCTTCATTGACCTTGTTGGTGTCGAAGCCGGACATCGGCCCGGTATCCAGCCCAAGCATGCGCGCGGCGATAATGAAGTAGGCGCCCTGCAAGCTGGAATTGCGGAACGCCGATTCCTGGATCAGCCCGTCATTCCCCAGGAACCAGGCTCGGGCATCGACGTGCGGGAAAAGCCTGGGCAGCTTTTCATAGAATTCCAGGTCCATCGCCAGGATCGCGGTGACGGGGGCCTTGCGCACCTTCGGCGCGTTCTGCGCCGAGCAAAATTCAGCGAGCTTGTCCTTGGCATCCTGGCTCACGCACCACACGATGCGCAACGGCTCCTGATTGGCCGAGGTCGGGCCCCATTTGAGCAGATCCCAGATCGCGCGCAGCTGATCCTCGCGCACGGGCTCGTCGGTATAGCCGTTATAGGTTCGCGCGGCGCGGAAGACGCGGTCGAGCGCCTCGTCGTTGAGCGGCGTGGTCATGGTCTTCCCCTTGTTCGGGCGGGTTCAGGCCGCGCGGACCTCGGTCACTTCGGGCACATAATGTTTGAGCAATTGCTCGATGCCCTGCTTCAGCGTGGCGGTCGAGGACGGACAGCCCGAGCAGGCGCCGTGCATCGCCAGATAGACCACGCCCTTGTCGAAGCCGCGATAGACGATGTCGCCGCCGTCATTGGCGACGGCCGGGCGGACGCGTGTGTCGATCAATTCCTTGATCTGCGCGACGATGTCCGCATCCTCGGGATCCTCAGCCCAGTCGGCGCTGTCGTCGATATGGATATCGCCCGCCGTACCCGCCTTGAACAAGGGCGCCTGCGACGAGAAATGGTCGAGCAGGATCGAAAGCACCTGCGGCTTGAGATCGCGCCAGTCGGCACCCTCGCCCGTGGTCACCGCGATGAAATCGCGCCCATAAAAAACGCCCGCGACATCGCCCAGATCGAACAATGCCTCCGCCAACGGCGACGCCGCCGCCTCGTCCGCATCAGCGAAATCGCGCGGCGGCCCCGATTCGATCACGGCGCGGCCGGGGAGGAATTTGAGCGTCGCCGGATTGGGCGTGGTTTCGGTCTCGATCAGCATGGAACGCCATGTGGGACGAAGGGACGGCCAGATCAAGGCGGGCTAGTTACGGATGCCGAACCAGATGACGTGATGCGCGCCTTTTCGGCCGCCGGTGGCGCGAACCTTCACTTCATCGACCTGGAAGCCCGTGCGTCGCAGCCGATCGGTGAAAGCCTTGTCGGGATAGGCCGACCAGATCGCCAGCACCCCGCCCGGACGCAGCGCCGCGTGGGCGGCCCGAAGCCCCTCTTTGCCGTACAGCCGATCGTTGGCGAGGTGGATCAGGCCGTCCGGGCCATTGTCGACATCGAGCAGGATTGCGTCATAAGTGGCGCGCGATCCGGCGATCAGATCATAGACATCGCGCACCTCGACGGCGACGCGCGGATCGTCGAGGCTGTCCCCGAACAGATGCGCGAGCGGCCCTTTCGCCCATTCCACGATCTTCGGCACCAGCTCGCCGACGGTGATGCGGGCATCGGCCGGAACGACGGCGAGCGCCGCACGCAAGGTGAAGCCCATGCCGAGCCCGCCGACCAGCATGTGCGGGTGCGGGCGTCCCTGCAGGCGCTCATAGGACAAGGTCGCCAGTGCCTCTTCCGACCCGCGCAGGCGGCTGCTCATCAGCTCGTTGCGGCCAAACAGGATCATGAAATCCTGCCCGCGCCGCATCAGGCGCAGCGTGCCGCCGTCGGGAAGGTCGGCCGTGTCGATCAGCTCAAGCGGGATCAACCTTTAGCGGCCCGCGCGATTCTTGCGCGCGGCATAACGGGCGTCGCGTGCGGCCTTCTTCTCGGCCTCGGTCAGTTCGGGGCGCGCGTTGGCGGCCGCGATCTCAGCCGCGCGGGCACGCTGCTCGGCCTTCTGCTGCTCACGCGCGGCCTTCTTTTCTTCGCTGGCCTTGGCGGCAGCGGCGTCGCGCAGCGCCTGCGCGGCCTTGCGCTCTTCCAGGATGGCGGGATCGATCGGGGGCTTGGCCCGGAGCTTGGCAAGCGCGCGTTCCCTGGCCTGCGCGGCGCTGGCGGCGCGATCCTGAAAGCTGGGGTCTTTGAACGGAGGCATAGGAAACAGGCTCTTTCGGTTGATGCGACCACGGAACAACGCGATTCACAGCGATTTCGCGCCATCGGCTTGGTGAGGAGTATCGCGACGGTCTTTCCCGCCGACAGACCGGGTCCCCTAGAGGGAAGTCGGCCGAATGGCAAAAATCAGCGCTTGGCGGATTTTTGCCCAGCCAAACGGGTCATCAGGATCGCGGCGCGTTTCTCCTGGCGGGGGAAGCTCGAGAGGTCCGCCGTCTCGCCGATCGCATGCGCGCCGCCGCCGGCGGCGCCCGTTCCGACCAGCCCGTCAGTATAAGGCGCGACGAAGGCGATATCGCCCGCGCCGCGCCGCATCGGATCGAGCTCGCCCATCTGCGGCAGGCCGAGATCGCGATTCACGTCGTTGAGCTGCCCGAGCAGCGCGCGGCTGCCTTCGGTGGGCGCCATCGCCGGATAGCCTTCGCTGAAGCTGATTTCCGCACCCGTATTGGGCAGGTGATCGGCCACGATCACGCGCATCTTCTGCTCGACCCGCATCGCCTGATCGTTCGACAAAGCGCGGATGTCGCCGGTCGCATAGCCCTGGCCGGCGATGATATTGCCCTTGCCCTGCGCGGTGCCGCCGGCGGCTTCCTCGGTTGTGGCGGACGGCCTGACGGTGACGCCGCCGAGCATGATCCCGACGCTGTAGGTGAGGTTGGGCTCGCGCAGCTCGCGGCGGAAGCTGTCGATGATGCGCGCCAGTTCGTAATTGGCGCCGAACCCATCCTCCTTGCCGAAAATCCCTGCCGAATGGCCGGTATGGCCGGTCGTGGTGAGCGTCCAGGTGATCGAGCCGCGCCGCGAGATCGAGCCCACGTCCTGGCCATGATCCTGCGCCAGCACCTCGAATTCGAGTGCCGCGTCGGCCCATTTGCCCGCCGCGATCATGTCGGCACGCGCCAACGCGAGCGGTCGGCCCGAACTTTCCTCATCCCCCGACAGCACGATCCTGATGTCGGCATCCTTGAGCGTGCCCGCCGCCTGCATCGCGTGCAGCGCCGAGACCATGATGACGAGCCCGCCCTTCATGTCGTTGACGCCCGGCCCTTCGACCCTATCGCCACGACGGCTCATCTTCTGGAATGGGCTGTCCTTCTCGAACACCGTGTCCATGTGTCCGATCAGCAGGATATGCTTGCCCCGGCCCTTATGTTCGGCGACGAGATGGCCGGCACGGCCGGTCTCCGGCATCGGCACCCAGCGCACGGCGAAGCCCAAGGGCTCCAGTTCCGCCTGCATCATCGCGGCAACCGCGCGCACGCCTTCGAAATTCCGGCTGCCGCTATTCTGGTCGACCAGCTTCTGGAGCAACGCGATGTCGCGTTCCTGCGCGACGTCGACCGTCGTCGCCATCTTCTTTTCGGCGGGCGAAAGTGCGGCTTGGACCGACGTGACTGCGAGAAATGCGAAGAGCGTGGCGGCGATGCGGGTCATACCCACACATTAGCGCGCTCATTGGCCGGGTCGAGAGGCGCTAGAAAGTGTCCAACCCGTGCGCGTCCTCGACCTTGCGCATGTTGCGCGCCCACAAAGCGACATTGTCGCGCGCCTCGCGCACGAAGGCGGTGTGCTTGACGCCCCAGAGGAAAAGGTTGGCGAGCCATTTGCCCGGAATCTGCAATGGACGCGCGGCCTGGATGAGCAAGACGACGCGGGTCTCGTCAGTGTCGTTCCAAACCTCATGTTCATACGTGTCGTCGAACAGCAAGGTCTCGCCTTCCGTCCAGCGCACGATCTCTTGATCGACGCGCATGCGGACATTGCCGTTCGGCACGATCAGGCCGAGGTGGCAGGAGACCAGCCCCTTGGTCACGCCCCGATGCGGCGGGATATGCGCCCCGGGTGCGAGGATCGAGAAAAAGGCGCTGTTGAGGCCGGGCACCTGGCGCATCAAAGCGGTCGTGCGGGGGCAACGCGCCATATTGTCCGCTATGTCGCAGCCATAGCCACGCAGGAAGAAGCTGCGCCATTTGCCAGGCGGCGCGATCCTTTTATGGTCGGGTGAAACCTCGTCGAGCAGCGGCACGGTCTCGGGATGTTCGAGCACCGCGCGTGCTTCGTCGAGGATCACCCGCCAATTTTCGCGCAGGACGTGCGTCCATGGGAAATCGCGGGCGTCGAGCACAGGCGCGTTGGAAACGAACGACGAACGTTCGATCAGCGCATCGGCTTTTCGGCGCAGCTTCTTTCCTATGCGAACGCTCAAGGGCCGTTTCAGCGGTGAGGGAGTGGGCCGCGCCGGCGCCGGATTGGCTACCGGGGCCCGATGTGAGATCGTGGCCATGGGACAAGAATTTGCTGCACCGCGAAAAGTTCCTCGGCCCATCGCGGCGCATGCACTTGCTTTCGCACCCGCAATAGACCATATGGCCCCCAGCACCGACACCTTCGGGCGTCCGGTTGGGCAGCGTGAACTTCCGCTTTTATGCGGGTCGTGCCCCCCTTGAGGTGCTGTTAGCCAAGGGCTCCCCTTTCACGCGGGTCGTCTCATGAACCCGCTTGCCGCGGTTTCGGGACGCTTGCGCCTCCGAACTGCGGTCATGCGCACACGAAAGTGCATCAATTGACCAAATTTTCCGACCTCGGCCTCGCCGCGCCGCTCCAGCAGGCGCTTGCCGCCAAGGGCTACGAAGTTCCCACCCCGATCCAGGCGCAGGCCATTCCTGTCGTGATGGAAGGCCGCGATCTGTGCGGTATCGCGCAGACCGGTACCGGCAAGACCGCCGCCTTCGCGCTGCCGTCGCTCCACCGCCTCGCCGCCGACTTCAAACCGCGCCCGCTCAAGGGTTGCCGCATGCTGGTGCTGGCGCCGACGCGCGAGCTTGCCAGCCAGATCGCCGAGAGCTTCACCGCTTACGGCAAGAATCTGCGCCTGTCGGTGATGACGGTGTTCGGCGGCGTGCCGATCAACCGTCAGATCCGCCAGCTCGCCGGCGGCATCGACATCCTCGTCGCCACGCCGGGCCGCCTGCTCGATCTGATCGACCAGCGCGCGATGACCTTGCGTGACGTCGAGATCCTCGTCCTCGACGAGGCCGACCAGATGCTCGATCTGGGCTTCATCCATGCGCTCAAGCGCATCCACCAGCTGGTGCCGAAGAAGCGCCAGACCCTGTTCTTCTCGGCCACGATGCCGAAGACGATCGCGGAGCTTGGCGAAAGCTTCCTGACCAATCCGGTCAAGGTCTCGGTCGCGCCGCCTTCGACCACCGCCGAGCGCGTCGAGCAATATGTGACCTACGTCAACCAGGCGGAGAAGCAGGCTTTGCTGACGCTGACGCTGCAGCGCGAGACGATCGAGCGTGCGCTGGTCTTCACCCGCACCAAGCATGGCGCGGACCGTGTGGTGAAGCATCTCACCGCCGCCGGCATCGCCGCCAACGCGATCCACGGCAATAAGAGCCAGCCGCAGCGCGAACGCGCTCTGGCCGAGTTCAAGGCCGGCCGTGCCCCGATCCTGGTCGCGACCGACATCGCCGCGCGCGGCATCGACGTGTCGGGCGTGAGCCATGTGTTCAACTTCGAGCTGCCCAACGTGGCCGAGCAATATGTCCATCGTATCGGCCGCACCGCGCGCGCCGGAGCGACCGGCCTCGCCGTCTCCTTTGTGGCGGATGACGAGCGCGCTTACCTGCGCGGGATCGAGAAGCTCACCCGCGTGCGCCCGACGATCGTGCCGCTGCCGGAGAATTTCCTGGCCGAACAGGCCAAGCTGCCTAAGCCGGCGCGCTCCGAAGAGCGTCCCGATCGCCCGCATGGCCAACGCCATGGCCAGGGGCAGCGCCGCGATGGCGGCGGCCGTTCCGACGGCGGCCGTGGTGGCGAACGTCCGGCAGGCGCCGCCCCCAAGCGGCGCTTCGGCCCGCGCAAGGGCGCGCCCGGCCAGCATCGCAATGCGGTCACGCGCACCGGCGGCAGTCGCTAATCACTGAAGCGGGAGATGGATGCCAGCCAAAGCCGGCATCCATCTCCTGACCGTAGAGCTAGGCAAGCAGGCTGGTGCGCGTTACGCCGCATCGATGCCGATCGATCCCGTCACCCTCACCCAGCAATTGATCGCCTGCCCCAGCGTCACGCCGGAGGATGCGGGCGCGCAGGACGTGCTGACCTACGCCCTCGAAGCGCAGGGCTTTGAAGTCCATCGCTTCACCGACGGCGGCCCGCCCGATGGCCCGGTCGAAAACCTGTTCGCGATTCGGGGCCAGGGCGCGCCCTTCTTCGCTTTTGCCGGCCATAGCGACGTCGTGCCGCCTGGCGGCGGCTGGACCGAGGACGCTTTCACCCCCCACATCCATGGCGACCTGCTCTACGGACGCGGCGCGGTGGACATGAAGGGCGCGCTCGCCGCCTTCGCCGCCGCGGCCAAGCGCGTACCCGATCACAAGGGCACGCTCGCCTTGATCGTCACCGGCGACGAGGAAGGGCCCGCCACGCACGGCACCGTCGCGCTGATCGAATGGATGCGGACGCAAGGCCACACGCCCGACATGATCCTGGTCGGTGAGCCCACCTCCTCGGCGCGACTGGGCGATACGATCAAGATCGGGCGGCGCGGATCGGTCAATATGTGGATCGAAGTGCCGGGCACGCAGGGCCATGTCGCCTATCCGCACTTGGCGGAGAACCCGATCCCCGCTTTGGCCCGGATCGTGTCGCGCCTGTCGGCGCTGGAGCTCGACCAGGGCAATGACTGGTTCCAACCCTCCAATCTGGAGGTGACGGACGTGAATACGGGTAATAGCGCCACCAATGTCATCCCCGGAATGGCGCGCGCGCGGATCAATATTCGCTTCAACGACATGCAGAACGGCGCCGACCTGATCGCCATGGTCGAGACGATCGTGACCGAAGAGGCGCCGAAGGCACGCGTGACCGCACGCATCTCGGGCGAGGCGTTCCTTACACCGCCGGGCGCTTTGTCCGCGCTGGTGAGCGACGCCATCCGCGAGGTGACGGGGGTCACCGCCGAATTTTCCACCACCGGCGGCACGTCCGACGCGCGCTTCCTCTCGAAGCTCGCCCCCACGGTCGAATTCGGATTGATCAACGCGACCATGCACAAGCTCGATGAGGCGGTCGCGATCCCCGACCTCCACGCGCTGACCGACATTTACGAAGGTGTCATTCGCCGCGTTTTCGCCTGAGAATCACATAGAGCGCGCCCGTGCCGCCATGGCGCGGATGTGCGTTGCGGACTGCGGCGATGCGGTCCCGGTAACCCGAGCTCCCCAGCCATGTACCGATATTGGCGCGGATCAACCCGCGCCCTTTCATGTCGGGCTTGGGCGGCTTGCCCGTCACCACCAGCAGCACGCGGATGTCATCCGCTACCGCGCGCGCCAACGCGTGTTCCAGC
>Ga0207657_10000628_pt1 | contig 37475 bp, 34 predicted proteins | sample KBSC33metaG_FD_184316 | JGI IMG/M metagenome (GOLD analysis project Ga0207657, IMG submission 184316) | Corn rhizosphere microbial communities from Kellogg Biological Station, Michigan, USA - KBS C3-3 metaG (SPAdes) (version 2) | ecosystem: Host-associated > Plants > Roots > Rhizosphere > Soil ... | reverse complement strand
ATTGCGGGCACGGACCCTGATGATCCCGCGACGGCCGTCATCGCGGATAAACGGCCACTCGACTACCGGCAGTACCTTGATCCCAAGGGGCTGAAGGGAGCTCGCATCGGTGTAGCGCGAAAATATTTCGGTTTCAGCGAGCCGGTTGACGGTCTTATGCAAACCGCGCTCGCCGCGATGAAATCGCAGGGCGCGATCCTCGTCGATCCTGCAGACATAGAGAGTTTTGGCAAATTCGGCGACACAGAGCTGCTCGTATTCATGTACGAGCTCAAGGCCGATCTGAATGCCTATCTCGCGAAACTTGGCGACACTTCGCGCGTGCATAGTCTCAAGGACGTGATCGAGTTCAATGAGAAGAACAAAGACAAGGAAATGCCGTGGTTCGGACAGGATCTTCTTATAAAAGCCGAAAGCAAAGGACCTCTGACAGAGAAGCCGTACCTTGACGCGCTAGAAAAAAATCATCTGCTGGCGCGGACTCAAGGGATTGATGCGCTTATGGACAAAAACAGTCTTGACGCGATTGTTGCACCCACCGCGGGACCGTCCTGCCTTACCGATCTTCTGAATGGCGATCACTTCACGGGCGGGAGCTCAGACGCGGCGGCAGTGGCAGGATATCCGAACATTAATGTTCCCGCAGGTTTCATTGGCGGAATGCCGGTTGGAATCTCGTTTTTCGGACGAGCGTGGAGTGAGCCGATATTAATTAAGCTGGCCTACGCCTTCGAGCAAACCGTAAAGGCTCGCAAAGCACCACAGTTTTTGCCAACCCTGGAATTGAATCCCAACTCGTTTTCATAGGGCGAAAGTCCGTGGACGGAGGACGTCAAAGCAACCAGCGTAAAAAAAATCTCTGGCGACAACCAAAAATGACCATATAATCCCGGCCCACGTGAGTTCCTGGATGCAAAGGAACTCATTACCTCAAGGAGAACGAAATATGAAGAATGCAATCAGGTTGGTTGTCCTGATGCTAGGTTTGGCCACAACCTACGTAGCGTTGGCTGCTCCGATGCTTCCGGCTCCGGACGGCGGCCCGATACCTACTTGCAATCCCAGAACAGGGTGTGGGCCAAACGGCAGGTAGCCTCAGTCGGGCTACGCCATGATGAATACTTTCGTGGGCTGGCGGATCGCAACGCCAGCCCTATTTCTTGCGCGGAATAATTCCTTGATTGATGTCCCGCCGACCGCCTTCTCCCTTGTAACGGCCGAAGGGCGAAGAACTAGGGGGCCCGCTTGCCAACCGGCTGGCCAAACCGGCTGCGGAATTCGTCAAGTAGGCGTTCGAGTTCCTCACTAAAGCGCACGGGGTAAGCGCCTGGATTGTCGAGGCGACGAATTCCCGCAGGCAGCTTCAAAATTTGCTGCGTCGCGTATTCTCGTACCTTCTGCAGTGATCGCGAGGGCCCGTTTTTCCTACCGTTCCTCATGACGCATGCCAGCAGCGGCTCAGCCCCGGCACAATCTTCCGTGCAACGCCGAATGACGTCTCCACAATACATTCCGTCGCCGGCGAAGCCACGACATACCTGCTTGCACCCGGGATGCGTCGCCTTGCCTCCACTTAGCTTGGCGCGGTACGAGGGTCCATCGTCAGAGTAGACGTCGACCAACTTGTAGACGCCGCCGAGCGAAGGGGCGTCTTTGGAAGTTGCAAGACTCGTGCCCACTCCAAAGGCGTCGACTTGGGCACCTCGCGCCAGCAGTTCGGAAATGACGTATTCGTCCAGATCACTAGTCGCAAAAATTCTGGTTTGTCTCAATCCGGCAGCCTCAAGTTTCCGGCGAACCTCGCGAGAAAGCTCATAAAGATCACCGCTGTCGAGGCGAACGGCTGCGGGCCGCAAACCTGCGTTGATAAGCTTATCGATGGCGCCGAGAGTGTCGTAGGTGTCAACCAGCAGAACGGAATGTTCGCGAAAGAGTTGCTGGAATCGCCGGAATGCCTCTTCTTCATCGTGGTAAGCCATGACAAACGAGTGCGCCAGCGTGCCAAACACCGGGATACCGAACTGTTGTCCCGCTGCGACATTGGAAGTTCCGACGCATCCGCCGATGTAGGCGGCGCGGGCTGCCAAGGTTCCTGCTTCGGGTCCGTGAGCGCGGCGAGTACCGAACTCGATGACATCACGTCCTTGTGCAGCGTCAACAATACGCGCCGCTTTCGACGCGATCATGGTTTGAAAGGTGATGGTAGAGAGCAGGAAGGTCTCTACAATTTGAGCTTCGATGATGGGTGCCGTCACCCTTAGGAGCGGTTCGTCGTGAAAGACGGGCGTACCTTCCGGCATTGCCCAAACTTCACCGGTGAAACGAAACTCGTGCAAGTAATCGAAAAACCCGCTGCTGATGTGCTCAAAGACCGGTTGCCGACGCAAATATTCGATCTCCGCAGGTTGAAAGCGAACTCTTTCAAGATAATCGAGAGCTTGCTCCAGACCCGCAGCTATAAGGTAGCTTCGCTCGGCCGGCAATGAGCGAATAAACAGCTCAAAACTGGCTCGTGCGCGAAAGCCACTATCGAAATAAGCGGCTGCCATCGTTAGCTCGTACAGGTCGGTAAGAAGAGCGGAATGGCAGTTCGGCAGCACGAAGTGATATCCCTCCCGATTATAGGAGACGCGTCAGGGCGCAGTTTTGCTCGCGACAGGGAACATCAAATGTCGTGGCTTCGGCATCGGAAGACTGCCCTTGCGGTCGCGCCAGAGAACTGCGTTCAGCACGGATGCCCTTGCAGCATCGGGCCGGGAGAAATCCATTTTGTTAGAGACATCAGCATCCGGTCCTTTGGAAGGGTTGGCCTGGTAGATCAAGCCATTGTCCCGATTGCTCCAGTCGGCAGTGAAAGGAGCTTGATTCCCTGCTCCGGAAAACAAAGGCGACATGATAGGCGCATACGCGTCGTTCTGGTTCATTGGAGGCAGATCCAGAAGCGCTTCCATGGTATGAACCATGTTCACTGTTGTATAAAACTGGTGGGCAACAAACGGGTGGCTGGTCGAGCCTGGCGAATACTTGCTAATCACGAGAGCGATGGACCGATGAGCATCAACGTGATCGGCTCCGTCCTGCGCATCGTCTTCGATGACGAAAATCGCCGTATCGTTCCAATATGGGCTGTGTGAAACCGCTTCCACCACTCGTCCTAACGCAAGGTCGTTGTCGGCCACTGAGGCTGTTGGCTTGGGTGAACCAGACTTCTTGCCCGCCGTGTGGTCGTCGGGAAGATAAAGCAGCACGAACGCAGGCAACTCGGTCCCTTTTCCCTCCTCGCGAGCCTTAACGAATCCGTCAAATTCGTTAAGGAATTCGTCCGCGCGCAATTGATCCGGATAGTCGGTATTGAAATCGGGGTAGAGTGGATCGAAGTGATCGCGCAGTTCTGCCTTGGTCGCGACCATACGTCTCACCAGAGGAATACGCCAACCGAAGGGACTACTCGATCCATGCGGCTGCCCCACGTTAGCCGGCAAGGGCTCACCTTTGGCCACGGAGTTGCGAGGACATTCGTTGCCCTCGGCGACTGGCGTGCCTTGCTTCGGAGACGCAGCCTTACGGCGGGGAGTGCACCATTCTCCAGTGATGAACTCGCCGTAGATACGGTAGCTTTTCTTGCTTCTCGCTAGATTGCCCCAGAGAAAACCCGTAGAGGGGTCGTCCACGTCGGATTCGTTATGGTCGAGCATGTATTCATCGGCTACGGTTCCCTGGTAATCGTAGGTCCGTTCCTTGCTGCGATATGCGATTTGCCAGGTCTTCTCATTGTAGTCACTGGTGATGGCAGCACTCGACCAAACGTGTCCATCTCCAGAAACTTCTCCGCTGTCATAGAAGTTATCGAGCACACCGAATTGCCGGGCCAGCTTGTGTTCATTGGGAGTGATCTGTTCGCCATAGATGGTCAAAGAGGAATCGCCGTCGCCGACACCCAGATCGCCGAAGATCTGATCGTAGGTGCGATTCTCTTTGAGCACATAAATCACGTGCTTGATTGGCTGGCCTCCTCCATAAAACTCGAACTTACCGGGATCGGAATGAATCAAGTTCTCCTGTTCGACTTGCCTGGTGAGCTCAGCGAAATGCTGTTCCGCCTTTTTGTAATTCAAGCGAGCTAGGGAACCACGCAGAAGTGTCGGGATATAGGGATGGTCGCGATGGCGCCTTTCGGATTGAACTGCTCCCATTCCATTATTCGCTCTCGAGCCTTGGCCCTTGGCAGTGGCGATCAGCAGATCGTCTCCGTGCACGGCTAGTGCGCTCGGATACCACTCCGTGGGAATGAAACCCAAGGCAGCCGGCTTGCTTCCCGGTTTTTGGAGATCCGCCGCGTTGAAAACTGCTACCGCGTTTAATGAAGCATCCGCCACGAATACTCGACTGCCATCCGCGGACTGGGACAGCGCGTTGGGAACAGTCCCTGCGAACTTCTGCCCGGGAAGATTGGTAGACGCGGTTTGAAGCACCTGTCCAGTGGCAGCATCAACCGTGGCAAGAGCGTCCGCGTTCGACAAGGCGACATAAAGCACTTTCTCGTCGGGGCTGAGCAACATCGCCGTCGGATGAGATCCTGGCGCAGTCGGATCAGACGGTTGGTTGAGAGCGATCCAGCGCACTACCTTGCCGGTAATAAGATCTAATTCCGCAACTCTGGAAGCATTCCATAAGCTGCACCAGGCATGGCGCCCGTCCTTGCTCGTAACGACTGTGTAGGGAAACGAACTTGGGACGAGTGCGTTTGTGCTGAGATCAAAAGTCTGCAACGTGCGCCCGCTCGTTGCATCGATCAAAATCACGTTGTCCGATAGATTGTTGGCTACGAGTAGGCGATCGCCTTCCTTATTGCTCAAAACTGCCATTCCTGCGGGGTAGGAGATTGCCTGACCTTTAGGAAACTTGAACAAGCCTTTGGAAACTATTTTGCCGCGCGCAAGTTGTTGCGGTGGAATTTTCAAGAAACTCTGCGGGGTGATTCTTCCATTAGCGAACCCATAAACTGCAATTCCATTTCCGGTATGCGCAGGTTTATTGCCTCCGGGATCAGTAATAGAGCCCATTGAGGCATAAAGATGTTTACCGTCTGAACTGAACGCGAGTCCCAGAAAATAGCTTTGTGTGGCGTCTTCTCCCAGGCGTGCGTCAGGGAAGTCGCTAATCTTGTTCGTGCTGAGATCGAGCACTGTGATCGACTGCTTCGCGAGGGTTTCCTGGGTTCCATAGCCGTCGTTTAGTAAGGCTGCATAGTGCCCATCAGGGCTCAGGGCAATCGTCGCTGGAAAGCTGTTCAGGTCACCGATGCGGCCCTCAACAGGTGCATCGATCACTTTGCTCGTGGGGAGATTGATCTGACGACGAGCCTGACTTTGCCCGTAGACGATGACGAGTGCGGAAACGAGAACAGCAGCGCAACAACTGAGCAGCAGCTTCAAAGAGTGTTCCCCGCGATGGAATAGACGAGCGCGACTATCTTAACGCGGGAGCTGACGGCCAGCTATCGGTAAGGTTATTTCAGTGCGTATCTGTGATTCGGGGAGCCAAGGTAATTTCTGGCGCAATGTTGTGGCGCACGTCCGCCCCGCGTACCCAGAAGATCACATCTTCCGCGATGTTGGTGGCATGATCCGCAACTCGCTCCAGGTTGCGTGCGACCAGCAGCGCATCCAGGGCTTGTCTGGTTACCGCAGGCCTCTCATTCATGGTGTGCACCAGGGTAATGAACGCCTCATCACGCATGCGGTCGACAACGTTATCCATTTCAAGCACGGCCTGTGCGAGTTCCGCCTTGCCTTCGATAAATGACTCGAGCGCGCGCCGTACCATGGCCGATACCGCAGCGGCCATTCTGGGGATATCGACCGGCAATTCCGCCGGCGGCAACTCCACCATGTCCATTACCCGTTCCGCGATGTTGACGGCCTGATCGCCCACACGCTCCAAATCGGAATTGATTTTGGTCACCGCTAGGATGAAGCGGAGATCGACCGCCATAGGCTGTTGCAACGCGAGCAAATCGAAGGCAAGCTCATCGATCTCGCGCTCGGCAACATTGATCAGGGTCTCATTCTCGAGCACCATGTTGCAGCGCTTCAGATCGCGTTCAACGTATGCCTGGCAAGCGCGGTCAACCGCCTGCTCCGCCAGTCCGCCCATGCGGAGCAGCTTTTCTCGGAGTTCATCCAATCCCTGCTGAAAGCGGGTGCGCATTATCCAAACCTGCCTGTTATGTAGTCTTCCGTTCGTTTGTCGGAAGGTGTAGTGAAGATTTTTTCTGTCTTGTCGAACTCGATAAGTTTGCCGAGAAGGAAAAAGCCGGTGTATTCCGCCACACGCGACGCCTGTTGCATGTTGTGCGTGACGATCACGATCGTGTAGTGCTCCTTCAATTGGAAGATGAGTTCCTCGATCTTGCCGGTCGAAATCGGATCCAAAGCCGAGCAGGGCTCATCCATCAGTAGAACCTGCGGTTCAACGGCCAGTGCGCGAGCAATGCACAAGCGTTGTTGTTGTCCGCCAGACAAACTGGCACCCGACTTCTTTCGCAGGGTATCTTTCACTTCGTCCCAGAGAGCAGAGCGTTGCAGAGACTGCTCTACAATCTCGTCGAGTTTCCGGCGATTGCGAAACCCGTTCAGCTTCAGTCCAGCCGCCACGTTGTCGTAAATTGACATCGTGGGAAAGGGGTTGGGCTTTTGAAATACCATTCCGATGCGGCGCCGAATCCTGGTAGCCGAGGTGCCGTTATACACATCGAGGTCGCCAATCCGGACGCTGCCGGTAGCGCGGGCATTCGGAACGGTTTCGTGCATGCGATTGAGGCAACGAACGAACGTGGATTTTCCGCATCCCGAGGGTCCGATGATCGCAGTTGCGTGGTTGGCAGGCATCGCGATGGAGATGTCCTGCAACGCATGCGTTTTTCCGAACCAGGCGTTCAGATGCTCGACCTGAATGCCAACCCCCATCAGTTCGCTCCCTTCAGCATGCCACGGCCGGCCACAAATCGAACCGCTCCCACCGAAACCACGATGAGAATAATCAGGATCAGAGCTCCGGCCCAGGCTTGTCGGTGCCATTCATCAAACGGCGAGATGGCATAAGTGAATATCTGCAACGGCAGTGCTGCAGTGGGCTGGTTCACGTTCCAATTCCAGTACTGGTTCCCGAAAGCAGTGAACAAGAGTGGCGCAGTCTCGCCCGCAACCCGGGCAAAAGCCAGCATCACGCCCGTGATTACGCCTGAGGTCGCCGTGCGCAAGGTGATCGAGAGAGTTGTGCGCCAGCGAGGCACGCCTAGGCCGTAAGCCGCCTCCCGTACTTGAATGGGCACCAACAACAGCATCTCCTCAGTTGCACGCGTAATCGTAGGGATCATCATGATCGCGAGAGCAACTCCACCGGCCAAAGCTGAGAAGTGTCTCTGCCGTAAGACCACGATCCCGTATGCCACGATCCCGATTACGATCGAGGGGACGCCGTTCAACACGTCGGCGGTGAAGCGGATCAGGTCTCCGAAGCGATTGCGACCGTATTCGGCGAGATAGATGCCCGCGCCAATCCCGACAGGAACGCCAACGACGCTTCCGATGAGAAGAATCAGAATTGATCCCCCAATGGCGTTGGCCATCCCCCCACCAACTTCACCCACTGGTTTGGGAGTCTGAGTCAAGAACGCCCAATTCAGTGATCCGATGCCTTTATAGACGAGGTACGCAAAAATCGCTCCCAGCGGTACAAGTACGAGTACCACCGCGCCGGCCGCGGCATAGGTGACTAACGTATCGATCATGCGGCGGAGAAGACCGATCCGGGGAATCGCTCCGTCCGGCATCGAGATAGCGGTGGTGCTATGCATGCGCCCTCGCCGGAGTGCCGCGAGTTACCGTCCAGACAAGGAGCTGCGCAAGTACATTGACGAAGATGGTGACGATGAAGAGAGCCAGACCAATCTCAATCAGAGAGCTTAAGTAGAGGTTTCCGGTAGCTTCACTGAATTCATTGGCAATGACGCTCGCCATCGTGTAACCCGGAGCAAACAGTGATCGTGCAATTTCCGGACGGTTTCCGATCACCATCGTAACTGCCATAGTCTCGCCCAGAGCTCGTCCCAACCCCAGGATGATGCCGCCCAGGATGCCCGCGCGTGCATTGCGCAGAACACCAATCCGAATCATCTCCCAGCGCGTGGCGCCCAAGGCCAATACAGCTTCCCGTTGATGTTGCGGCACCGCGGTCATCACCTCTCGGGTGATCGACGAAATGATGGGGATGATCATGATGGCTAGAATCACTCCGGCAGCAAGCATACCGATGCCGTACGGAGTGCCCTCGAACAGGCCCGTCCAGCCCAGGGTCTTCCCAAGCCATGGTTCAACGTATTGTCTTAGTAAAGGAACCATCACAAAAATTGCCCATAGACCGTAGATCACACTAGGTATTGCTGCCAGCAACTCGGTTGTGAAGGCGATAGGGCCTTTGAGCCGGCGAGGGCACATCTCGGTGATGAAAACTGCCACGCCGACAGCGAGCGGTACCGCAATGAGCAGGGCCAGGAGCGAGGAGACGAGCGTACCGTAAACGAAGGTTAGGGCACCGAACTGGTCGTTTACGGGATCCCAATCCCGGCCGAGAAAGAACTTCCAGCCAAACGCATGCCACGCAAGGCTGCCGCCCGTAATCAGCTCGTAAATGATGAGCGCGACCAATACAAGAACAGCCACCCCGCAGCCCAGCATTAGCAAGCGGAACGTTCCATCCGCGAAACGGCTGTCCGCGTCTCGTAGAAGAGGTACAGATCTACTTTGCACTTTTGCTGTAACCGTCTGCTCCGAAACGGGTTCCGGTCCCGGCAGTCGGGGCGCTCCTAAAGCTCGGTTGGCCATCGGCTGCAGGCTAACAGAGGCGTGTTACAGACATGTTAAAATGTGTGCTGATTTCGCCTCCATTATCCGCTATCAGGACTCGGATTGCTTTTGGTGTAAGAAGCTAGTATTTTCAAAACCCCCGGTTTGGCAGGTATGTCGGTTTACCAGGAAAATATTCATAAGCTCTTCGCGAAAACCTCTCGCCAGCTGACCAAGGCGGCAGCTAAGGCGCAGCCAGGAGCCATTCACCGAATGCGCACGAGTATTCGGAGGCTCGAGGCGATACTGGAAGAGCTCTCGCCCGATCTGGACCGCAATCAACGCAAGCTGCTTAAGGTGCTCTCCAGACTACGTCGCCGAGCCGGCAGAGTTCGGGACATAGATGTCCACGTGGCAGCTCTTCGCAGTTTGAAGCTCTCAGATGAACCCGGACGCAAGACGCAAATTTTGTCGAAGTTTGCGGATTTGCGAATTGCCCGGGAAAGAAAGCTCGTTAAACTGTTCGATAACGTTTCTATTCGCGAACTTCGCAAACGCCTGAAGCGAGCAGAACAGTCACTCCAAATATCCGATGACTTCCCTGGTCCATTAGAAACTGCGTACGACAGCTTCGTGCGCCTGGCAAAAAAGAACGAAACGCTCAGCGAGAAGGGCCTTCATCAATACAGGATTCAAGGCAAGCGTGCGCGATATGTCGCCGAATTAGCCGGCGATGAGGCCCAAGCACGAGCCTTCGTGAGTCGCCTTAAGACTATGCAAGACGTGCTCGGGGAGTGGCATGACTGGCTTACGTTGGCGCAAGCCGTAGCCAAGCTCACCAATTCCGCGAACAACTCTCCTCTGCTCTCCGCCTTGAATAACATAGCGCGTGCCAAATTTCACGAAGCAGTTCGTGTGGTTGCAGAGACTAAGCGCGCTATCCTGGCCTCAGACCCGCAAAAGAAACTCAACACCTCGGTTTCGCCACGACGAGATCCTGTCCCTTATCGAGCCATTGCCACGGCCGCTGCCTAGGGCCATCTCACACGATCAATACCAGATAGTATTATTCCCGGAACTCGCACAGTTCCTCTAAACTGTCTGCCGATCACAGTCATTCGTTCATGCCTACCTTCGCAGCGGTTGATATCGGCTCCAACTCAGTTCGCCTGGAAATCGCTCGCCTCACAGGACGGCAATTAAAACCTGTGCATGAAGACCGCGAGGTCACGCGTTTGGGAGAGTCGGTCTTTGGCAGCGGATTTCTGTCCCCCGAAGCAATGGCCGACACGATCAAAGTTCTGCGCCGCTTTCATCGCAGCGTACAAAAGTTCGGTGCCGAAACGGTGCGTGTTGTCGCGACCAGCGCCCTCCGTGACGCCCGCAATTCGCGCGCCTTTCTTGAGTGGGTGCGCTCCGCGACCGGGTGGCGGGCGGAAATCATTTCGGGTCTGGAAGAGGCCCGGTTGATTCACCTGGGCTTGGTTGCTGGTTCACGCGTGGGCGCCTCCCCAATTCTCATGATCGACCTTGGTGGGGGCAGCTGCGAACTCACAATTTCTAACAAGGGTCATATTCGCGAGACTGTGAGTCTGCCTCTTGGCGCAGTCCGCCTGACCAATGAATTTCTCCACCACGATCCTCCTCGCAAGGGAGAGCTGGAACGCTTACGCGCATTCGTCGCGCGCGAGGTGAACCGAATCGCGTCCAGGATCGTTAAGGCACGAGTTAAGACCGTGATCGCAACGTCAGGCACCGCGGCAGCGCTGGCGGCAGTTTGTCAAAACCTGTCTAAAAATCGCGGCGTCAATAGCGTAACGAACGTGCAGATGCAACGCGTTGCCAAGGTGATTACGCGATCGAATATTGAGCAGCGCAGGAAAATGCCGGGGATTGGGCCGAAGCGGGCAGAAATCATCGCTGCAGGAGCGATGGTCTACGCCGAGATCGTGGAACGCTGTCAGCTGCGCGGATTCCGGTATTCTCCGCTGGGGCTGCGGGATGGCCTACTCGCGCAGATGGCCGCCGAACATGACCATACTGCGCCCTCCAGCAAGCAGATCGAGTCGGAGCGATGGGATTCGATCAAAGCCGCGGTTGACCACTATAGGGTGGATCTGCATCATGCCCTGCAAGTGCGTGGCTCAGCTATCAAGTTGTTTGACGGCCTCAAGGCAGTGCACCGTCTGCCTCCAGACTTTCGGGAATGGCTTTCAGCCGCAGCGATGCTCTACGAGGTGGGGGATTACGTGAACCGCAGCGGCAGACACCGCCACACCTATTACATTATTTCTCACTCCGAGATCTTGGGGTACACGCCCGAGCAACGCCGGATAATTGCGGCAATCGCGCGCTATCTAGGAAAGTCGCGCCCGTCTCCGGGCGACGGCCCCATGAAGGTACTTCCTCCGGCTGATCGCGACCATGTGCGCCGAGCGTCGCTTCTGTTGCGCCTCGCCCGCGCCCTCAACCTGGGCCGCAGTGGCGCGGTAAAAGATGTGCGGCTGCGCGTCCGCGATATCGAAATACAGCTTGTCTTGATCCCAAAACGCAGTGCGGGAGTGGATTTGGAACTCTGGGCAATCGAGAAAGAAAAAAATTACTTCCGGGAGCTTTTTGCACGAACGCTGTCGGCCGCGGCAGCGTGAAGCACGCGTAGGATCTTCGGAGTGAGGCACCATTGCAGGCTGCCGGTGGTGCGGTTCAATTCCACTCTGGCAACCGCGCCCTTTTTGAGGTCCAGGGCTGCTTCGCAAGCGCCCTCTGAAACCAGTCGTCCCAGAAACTCGCTCAGATTTGGATTGTGCCCTACAACCATAAGAGCTTCCAGCTTGGCATACTTGCCCAGCATTCGGTGAAAATCGTCGTAGCTCGTTCCCGGACGCAAAGCATCTTCGATCTGCAACTTGCCTTCATACCCCATCTCATTGCCTACCAGAGATGCCGTTTGCGTGGCGCGCTTCAGTGGACTGGAAATCACGGCATCGACCTGTACGGCGAGCGCGGCCAGGGCGCGCCCCACATACCCGCATTGCTCGATTCCATCCTTGTCGAGTGCCCGCTTTTCATCCTTCTTTGGATTAGCCATATGCTGACCGGCACTGGCGTGGCGCAAGAAATAAAGGATCATGGGCTTTTACCGCTCCTTGTGAGTTGCTAGTCTGAGCTTCTTCGATGTCGGCACAGGAACGACTTCCAGCGAGTTCTTGCCTTCCGCCAACCCGATAAGGAACTCTTGTGCATTGAATCCTGGCTGCGGCTTCCCTCTCCGTTTGCGCAGGCGCTCGCGCGCGTGGACATAAGTCCCGTCTCTTTGCAGGAAACGAGCTTTTGCTGTATCCGCCAGGTACACCTCCAAAATCTCATGACGGACCCGATCTCGCAAAAAAGCATCCCGAATAGGACTCAACACTTCAACGCGCTCATAAAGATTGCGCGGCATCCAGTCCGCGCTTCCGGTATAGATCTCTTCCGGCCCGCCATTGAGAAAATAATAGATGCGGCTGTGCTCCAGGAAGCGGCCCACGATACTGCGCACACGAATGCGGTCGCTTACTCCACGAATACCGGGGCGCAGAGCACAAATTCCACGGACGATCAGATCGATCTCTACTCCAGCCTGAGAAGCACGATACAGCGCTGCGATGATGTTCTTGTCGAGCAGCGAGTTCATTTTGGCAATGATGCGCGCCGGACGGCCCTGTCGGGCATGCTCCGTCTCACGAGCAATAAGTCCTAGCGTCTTTTCTGCCAAATCAAGGGGAGAGACGAACAGCGGATCATAGGTGGGATACTCGGCGTAGGCAGTCAGGAAGCTGAATACGTCGTGCACAGCCCTGGTAATCTCAGGATCGGCGGTTAACAAGCTCACATCGGTATAAATTCGCGCCGTTGTAGAGTTGTAATTACCTGTGCCGAGGTGTGCGTATCGGCGAGTGATTCCGTCGGGATCGCGCCTGACCAGCAGCGAAAGCTTGCAGTGTGTCTTCAACCCAACCAAGCCATGAAAGACTTGCACACCCGCGTCTTCCAAGTCGCGCGCCCATCGGATATTGGAGGCCTCGTCAAAGCGCGCCTTAAGTTCCACCACTGCGGTGACTTCTTTTCTGCTGGCTGCCGCGATCATTGCCGGAACAATCAATGAGTGCTCGCTGGTTCGGTAAAGAGTCTGCTTGATCGAGAGCACGCGCGCATCTTCAGCTGCACTCTCGATGAAGGAGACGACTGCATCGTAGGAGTCAAAGGGATGGTGCAGCAGAACATCGTGGCGGCGAAGTTCTTCGAACAGATCTTGCGACTTCCCGGTAAGCCGCAACTCACGCGGAACAAAAGCCTTGAACTTCAGCTCTGGGTACTCCACTTGCTCGTAAATATTGAAAAGTCGTGACAAGTTCACCGGGCCATTGGTGGTGAAAACCTGCCACGGATCCAATTCGAAATTCGTGCGAAGCCGTTCAACGATCTCCGGGTCGGCGTCGGATTCGATTTCTAGACGCACAGCATCCCCTTTGCGCCGATTATGTAACTCGGTGCGCACCGATTCCAGCAGGCTGCGCGATTCCTCTTCCTGCAAATACAAATTGCTGTTTCTCGTAACTCGGAAGGCCGCCGACGAGACAATGTCGTAACCGTGGTACATGCGCGAGGCGTGCCATGCCACCAGGTCGGCGAGGAAGATAAAGTCAACTGTACCTTCGGACGGCAGTCGCACAAGCCGGGGTAACGCTCGCGGTACAGTAACCACGCCGGTATAAGTCATGGAAGCGCGGCGCCGGCGACGCAACAAGAATGCCACGCACAATGCCTTATTGATGACTCTGGGAAATGGATGTGCAGGATCCACGGTGATGGGAGTTAGCAGAGGATCCAGTTCGCGCTCGCAGTATTCCTCGACAAACGAACGCGCGTTAGCATCTAGTTCATGCAATGCCAAAACGCGTATCCCGTGCTCGGCCAAAGCTGGTCGAAGCTCGTCATTCCAGCAGTTGTACTGCTCATCCACAAGTTGGTGCGTATCACGTGAGATGACATCGCGCTCTTCCAGCAGCGTCAAACCGTCGGGGCCCGCCTCCGTGTATCCGTCTTCAATCTGCTGAATCAGACCGGCCACGCGAACTTCAAAGAACTCGTCCAGGTTGCTGGCTGTAATGGAGAGAAACTTCAGCCGTTCAAGGAGTGGATTGCCTGTGTCTTGCGCCTCTTCCAATACGCGCCTATTGAAGGCCAGCCAAGAGGCTTCGCGATTGAGGTAATATGCGGGATTGTCAAGCTGAACTCGAACCATGACCAGGAACCAAATTCTCCAGCAGGTTTTTACGGTGTCTTGTTTTCGGTGTTCTCGTGCGAATCCTCAGTAGCGGGCCAGTGCTTAAGGATTATTGTAGTGTACTCGGCAGTTCCAGAACTCTTCAGAATCATGTGTCGCTTCTCAATCTTAACGCTTACGGTCTCTCCTGGAGACCACTGATCCGGCAGCACATCTTCAGCATGCCGCGGCTCATACTCGGCCATATAGATTGTCTGCTTGAGTTGCACCGCGACGTCGTAGTAGGGGTCTTCACGTGTGATCGGCGTGTTCACGATATAGTACAAAATGCGCGAGCGCGTTTTCCGTTCCAGCTTGAGGATCTTTCCCGGTTGAAAAGCCGGCTGGGCTGCGAACGCGAGTTGCAGAGAAAGCAGAAATACCAGTACAGCTATACGCACAACTCTCGTCATTGCAACTCACAGTATAGAACAGCGACGCTCGACGAGAATTCCTGACCCGTAATCAGCGTGTACAAATTAGAGAGGTGATGTTGTTTGCAACAACAGGCGCCGACGGCTGGATCGGCGCCTGCGGTATTGCGCGTAGCAACTGCCTAGTGAACCTGTTTGATAGCTTCCTTCACTTTAGCAACCACTGTGTCCGGCAGTGGCGCATAACTGAGATCGGCCGCGAGCTTCTGGCCATCGGTTTCGCACCAATTCAGTAAATCGGTCAGGATTTTTCCCTTGTTAGGATCTTGAGATTTGGTGGGGATCAGCAGCCAGGTGAAGCTCGAGATTGGATACGCGCCCTTTCCGGGAGCATTCGTGATAGATACGCGAAAATCTGCGGGCATGCTCTTCACTGATGCGGCAGCTGTGGTCACGCTTTCCAGACTGGCCTTCACAAACTCGCCGGCAGGGTTCTTCATGCTGCCGTAGGTGATCTTGTTCTGCAAAGCGTAGATTAATTCGACGTAACCAATAGAACCTTCCATCTGGCGAATCATTCCCGCTACGCCTTCATTTCCTTTGCCGCCTAATCCGACCGGCCACTTTACAGAGGTTCCTTTGCCCGGACCGTTCTTCCAGTCCGCGCTGACCTTGGAAAGATAGTCAGTGAAGATGTATGACGTGCCGCTCCCATCGGAACGGTGGATGACCACGATCGCTTGATTGGGAAAGTTGACACCAGGGTTTGCTGCGGTAAGCGCCTTGTCATTCCAGGTGGTTATCTTGCCCAGGAAAATTCCCGCCAGCGCTTCCGGAGTGAACTTCACTTCTCCAGAAACGCCCGGAATGTTATAGGCCGGAACGACCGCTCCCAGGACAGTGGGAATGTGCAGGATTTTGACTTTGGCTTGGCCGAGCTGCTCGTCCGTCATAGGGCCATCGCTAGCGCCAAAGTCAACGGTTCCGGCGAGCACCTGACGAATGCCACCGCCGCTGCCTATCGATTGGTAGTTGACCTGGACGTCGGAATGGGCTTTGTGATATTCGCTGAACCACTTGGAATAAATAGGGTATGGAAAAGTTGCGCCCGCCCCGTTCAATGTGCTCTGGGCAAAAGCGGGTAACGCCAAAGCCAGGCACAGAAATAGCGCAATGCGACGTGTCACTCGTATTCCTCCTGTTGGGTGTTGAGCAGGCCTAGTTTTAGTCACCGATTGTTACAGGACGGTTACAAACGAGTGAATTTCGCGTGAAATGGCCCAACGAAATCTTCCCAAACGAACTCACGACCCGGCGAGCTTGAACCAGAACAGAAATGGGTCCGAAGTCGAGTTCCCGATATCATGGACAACAAACCATGTCTCGACGTCCCATCATTGGCGTTTTTGATTCCGGCTTTGGCGGACTGACGGTTCTCCGGGAACTGGTGGCCCTCATTCCAGACGCCGACTACCTCTATTTTGGCGATACGGCGCGTCTGCCATACGGATCGAAGTCGGCCGATACTGTGGCGCGCTATGCAGTTGGAGCCACAAACTATCTGGAATCACACGGCGCCGAGATGCTGGTGGTGGCCTGCAATACAGCTACGGCCCTCGCTCTCGCCCAAATATGCGCTTCTGCACACGTTCCGGTGATTGGGGTCGTCGAACCGGGCGCCGAAAGTGCCGCATCTACGACGATGTCGCGGAAGGTGAGCGTCATTGCTACTGACGCAACCGTTTCCAGCCATGCGTATTTCCGGGCGCTGCAGGCGCGTGGGATCGAGGCAAGAGAAAAAGCTTGTCCACTGCTCGTGCCGCTGGTGGAAGAAGGGTGGATCGATCACCCAGTAACTGAGCAGGTTGCTCGAATATATCTGCAGGAGGCGTTTATCGATGGATTTGAAGCCGCCGACGTTCTTCTCTTGGGATGCACTCATTATCCTCTGTTGAAACCGCTCCTGCGACGCGTCGCTCCGGCGCACGTTGCGATCGTCGATTCGGCGGAGTCGACAGCTCGCGTCGTGGCAGACCGCCTGAAGACTTACCCCTTTCCTGCGCCCTCGGCAAAGGAAAGAAGAACTGCGCCGTCGTTGCGGTTCTTCGCAACGGATTCCGTCGAAAAATTCCGTCGATTAGGGGCCATGTTTCTGGGGCACGCGGTTGAAGAGGTACAGCACGTAGATCTGAAAGAATGACGCCGATTACCTGGTCATCTGAAGTTCGCCTAAACAAAAAGGCCGCTTACGCGGCCTTTTTTGCTTCGAGATGTCGAACTTATTTAGTACAGCCGGAAGCTCACTTCCACGTTGATTTGAACCGCGACGGGCTTGCCATCCTTCATTGCAGGCTCGAACTTCCAGTTACGAACGGCTTCAATAGCCTTCTCGTCGAGACCAAGTCCCAGGCTGCGCGCGATCTTAATATCGCGTGGCCGGCCATCCGGGCCTACGATCAGCCAGAGTACGCAGGTTCCCTGGTACTTAGCTTTGCGAGCTTCTTCGGAGTACTCGGGGTCGGGAGTCGAAATAGCGCGCGGGGCAGAAACTCCGCCACCTACTTTGAACACGCCACCACCGGTTCCGCCGCCACGCCCAGCACCTACGCCGGGTCCTTCGCCGACGCCTACACCGCCGCCCGATCCTGAACCGATACCGCCGCCTGAGCCGGTGCCATTGGAGGGCGGACCAGAAGGTATATGCGAAGTCGGATCGCCTAGATTAGGAAGGTTGTTGCTCGCCATCTTGATCTGAGGAGGAACCACAACCGTGGGCTCAGCCGTCAGCTTTGGATGATCGTTACGCACCACCATCACGGGAGGCGTGATCTGCTCCATCGCCAACTTGGGCAGTTTGCCCTTGGGAGCTTGCAGCTTGTCGCGATCGCCACCGCCGCCACCACCACCGGCTTGTGTCTTGGCGGGTGGCAGAGGTGGAATGTCGTCGGCCGAAGGCGCGATTAGCGTGACATTCTCGTGTTTTTTGACTTCCTGGACCACACGACGGCCGAGGATCGAAATGGCAATAATCCCACCGATCATGATCACATGCAGGATCGTGGAAAACGTCGCACTCCGGCGCGTGTAGTTATAGAAACCCCAAATGTCGCGAACTGGCTCCGGTCTAGAAGTCAGCTTCAGCGGTGGAAGTTTCTTCGGGAACAGAAACTCATCGATGTTCTGAAACAGAGATTTCCACAGCGGCTGCTCAAACGTCTCCTTGGGGAGAAGTAAATGAAGTTCGGGCTCGCCGGTGGAACGAAGATCGAGATGCTGAGTTGCCATAGAGTTGACCCGAGTACTTTCTCTTCCTTCGCAGACGGACTAACAATCGCCGTGCGCCTAAAGGATGAGCACGGCTGATTCCAAGTTGCTTCTGCCAAACGTTGTCTGTTGTTAGTGTTCCGGATGCTGCGGCTACCAGGTGCGGTCAGCGGCGGCGCCGGGGCTATTGCTTATCGAACAGTTAGATGCAACAACCCACATCTTTGGTGGAAATTGTACACGCTTTTTCCCTCTTCTCTCAGTACTTTTCCAAGTGCCCACCCGGTGAAGTGGCACTTTCGCGTGGTTTCGAAGGTTCAATGGACGTTGGTTCCGCCACTCCCTATAATGAAAGAAATCAACCATTTGGAGATCGCCGCGAGTGCCGCTCGAGTTGAAGTCCACGATCAATTTGCCTAAGACCAATTTCCCCATGAAGGCCAACCTGCCTCAGAACGAGCCTAAAGTGCTCGCTGGCTGGGACCAGATGGGGATCTACGAGCGCATTCGCGACGCCCGGAAAGGGGCGCCGAGCTACGTACTCCATGATGGCCCCCCCTACGCCAACGGGCCTATTCACCTGGGAACCGCGATGAATAAGTGCCTGAAGGATTTCATCGTGAAATCCAAGACCATGGCGGGATTTGACTCGCCCTATGTTCCGGGCTGGGACTGCCACGGGCTACCTATCGAAATCAAGATCGACAAGGAACTGGGCGGCAAAAAGTTGCAGATGAAGCCCAGCGAAGTTCGCTTGTTATGCCGTAAATACGCCGAGAAATATCTCGATTTGCAGCGCTCCCAATTCAAACGGATTGGCGTTTTTGGACGTTGGGATCAGCCCTATTCGACCATGACGCCGCAGTACGAGTCGGTAGTTCTGGACATCCTCTACAAATTCCTCGAGAACGGGTTCGTTTACAACGGCCTTCGTTCCACTTACTGGTGCATCCACGATCAGACGGCTCTGGCTGAAGCGGAAGTTGAGTACGAGAATCACCACAGCCCTACGGTCTGGGTGAAGTACCAGCTGCAGTCGGATCCACGAACAATCGATCCCAAGTTGGCGGACGCCAGGATTTACGGGAATAAGCCCGTATTCACCATCATCTGGACGACCACCCCCTGGACCCTGCCAGCGTCTATGGCCGTCGCGTTTCATCCGGACGAGGAGTACGTTGCGCTCGAAGCGGATAAGGAGATCTACATCGTTGCCGACCGGCTGTCCAAAGTGACGGCAGAAAAATGCGGCTTCCCTGACGCGAAGGAGATTGCGCGATTTCCCGGCAGAACTATGGAGAATACCTGGTTCTACCATCCTTTTCTGCCCTGGGAACGGCGCAGGATTTTGGGAGTGATTGCCGATTACGTGACGATGGACACCGGTACGGGTGTCGTCCACACAGCTCCGGCGCACGGTGCAGAAGACTTTCAGACCGGTGCCAAGTACAAGCTGGATCCCACCTGCGACGTCGATGCCTCAGGGGTCATCCACAACGGATTGCCTGAGTACGACCGTATGAAGGTGTTTCAGGCCAACAAACCCATCGTCGAACTTCTGAAGGCCCGCGGGGTATTGCTGCATACGGAGACACTCGAACACGCGTACCCGCATTGCTGGCGCTGCCACAATCCCATTATTTTCCGCGCCACGGAGCAGTGGTTTATCTCCATGGAAACACCCATGAAAGGCGGCACGCTGCGAAGCGAAACACTGGAGGAGATCACGAAAGTGAAATGGGACCCCGCTTGGGGCGAGGACCGCATCTCCAACATGATCGCGACTCGCCCGGATTGGTGCATCTCGCGCCAGCGGATCTGGGGCGTGCCCATAGCGGTGTTTTTGTGCAAGGATTGCGGGAAACCATTAAACGACAAATCCATTAACCATGCCCTGGTGCAATTCTTCTCTCGCTTCGGAGCAGACGCCTGGTTCACGCCGGAGGCCGATGCGGTTGTCCCTAAAGGAACCAGATGCCCTGGCTGCGGCAGCACAGAGTTCGAGAAGGAAACGGACATCCTCGACGTGTGGTTCGAATCGGGCTCAAGCCACGCAGCTGTGCTGGGCCACGAACCCAATCTTCCCTGGCCAGCTGACCTGTACCTCGAGGGTGGAGATCAATACCGCGGGTGGTTCCACTCTTCCCTGCTGTGCGCGATGGGTTACAAGGGCCATGCTCCTTATCGCATGGTAGCTACCCCGGGATGGACGCTGGACGAGAACCGGCATGCCATGTCGAAGTCCAAGGGCAATGACGTCGACCCCGTCGATATTGCCAACCGTCTGGGAGCAGAAATCGTGCGTCTTTGGGTTGCATCCGTCGACTTCCGCGAAGACGTGGTTGGCTCTGAGCAACTCATGCAGCGCATGGCGGAGAACTATCGCAAGATCCGCAATACGTTCCGCTACATTCTCGGCAATCTGTATGACTTCCGCCCAAACGCCCACAGGGTTCCCTTTGAGAAGATGGAGTCGATCGATCAATTCATGCTGCGACAAACGGCAGAATTGAACGACCAGGTGCAGCGCTGGTATGACGCCTTCGAGTTCCACAAGATTTATCAACGAGTGAATCAGTTCTGTGTGGTTGAGTTGAGCGCGTTCTACTTCGACGTGCTGAAAGACCGGCTGTACACGTCGGCTCCCAAATCCCACGCTCGACGGGCCGCCCAAACTGCTATTTGGCTGATCGGGGAAACACTGGCTGGTCTGCTGGCGCCGATCATGAGCTTCACCTGCGAAGAGGTTTGGAGATATCTTCCGCAGATGCCGGACCGGGAGGAAAGCGTCCACCTCACCCGGTTCCCGCAGCGGGCTGACATTCTGGGCGAGGCCCCGATGGAGGACCCGAGGCAGAAAGAAGACTGGACAACGCTGCACGCGGTCCGGGACGAAGTTCTGAAGGCCCTGGAAGAGGCCCGCAATAGTAAGCTGATCGGCGGGAGCCTTGAAGCCGAGGTTAAGGTAACCGCTTCCGATCCGGCGTATTCGGTTCTGGCCCGCTATCGCGATCAATTGCGCTATTTGTTCATCGTTTCAGCAGCAACCCTGGAGCAAGGTCCGTCAGGCAACGGCACTTCGGGCATCAAGGTCGAGGTGCGCAAGGCCGACGGCAAGAAGTGCGAACGCTGCTGGAATTACTCAACTCACGTAGGCGAAGACAAAGAATATCCTAACGTTTGTGAACGCTGCAGCGCCGTGTTGCGAGAGATCGAAACCGGAACGGATGCCGCATAGTCTAATTGGAAGGAGAAGCAACACGAGCGCCGCTTTCGGCGGACGCTTTGCCGTTCGCGCTAAAGACGCTCTGCCCATGAGCAAGCTCGCCATGCGTAAGTACCACTTCCTGATTGCATTCCTTGTGGTTTCGCTCGACCGTCTAGCCAAGCTGAGCGTGGAGAGGAATATCAGCCTGCACGATAGCATCAGCGTGATTCCGGGCTTTTTCCGTCTGACTCACGTGGAGAATCGTGGCGCCGCCTTTGGCTTATTCGCCGACTCCCCTTCGGAGTGGAAAATTGCTGTTCTTGTTTTGTTCTCCTTGGTCGCCCTGGTAATCGTTTCTGCCCTCCTGTGGAAGAACAGCCACGCGATGACCACGACCGGCGTGGGGCTCGCGCTCATTCTCGGAGGCGCGATCGGCAACCTTTGGGACCGCCTGGTCAGCGGTCACGTGGTGGACTTCCTGCTTTTCTATGTAGGTCAATACCAGTGGCCCGCATTTAATGTGGCTGATAGCGCCATTGTGATCGGGGCGGGCCTGCTCGTCTTCGAAATCCTGTTCACTAAATCGCCTGCGCACGAAAAAGTCAGCGGACCGTAGAGGTTTTCCCAGGAACTCCCAGATTTCAGCTGACAGTGAGCACACCTGCGGCTACGTCTTGGCACTGCAAACTTGCAGTGGCTTATACTCTCTCGGCGCGAACACTTGCGCCAGGACCAGCACTCGATGGCCAAATCCAGTCCGTACCTGGTTGAACCCGATTCGAAGATCAAACTGTCTAACTACGATCCTGACGACACAGGGGACCTCAACAGCAAGTCAAAAGCCGACAAACTGCTGGAGCAACATCGAGAAAAGCTCTCCACACTGCAAGATTTGATGTATGCCGAGGCGAAGCACTCCCTTCTGGTTGTATTACAGGCAATGGATGCAGCCGGCAAAGACGGCACGATCCGGCACATCTTTACTGGAGTGAATCCTCAGGGCTGTCAGGTGACCAGTTTCAAAAAACCTAGCCTAGAAGAATTGAAGCATGACTTTCTCTGGCGCGTGCATCGGGCGACACCCGCGCGAGGAATGATTGGAATCTTCAACCGCTCGCATTACGAGGATGTGCTAGTCGTTCGTGTGCACGGGAACCTCAGCAAAGATGAGCTGAAGGATCGATTTCAGGCGATTAACCATTTCGAAGACTTGCTGGTGGAGAACGGAACGACCATTCTGAAATTCTTCCTGCACATCAGCAAAGACGAGCAACGTGATCGCTTGCAAGCCCGCCTGGATGATCCTCAGAAGTACTGGAAGGTGAACCCGGAGGACTTGAAAGAACGCGAGTACTGGGACGATTACATGGACGCCTATGAGGATGTCTTCCGCCACTGCAGCCGGAAGCACGCGCCCTGGTTCATTATTCCAGCTGACAAGAAGTGGTATCGAAACGTCGCCATCTCGCAGATCCTCATTGAAGCACTGGATGGGTTGGAAATGAAGTACCCGAAACCGAACTTTGATGTCTCGAAGATGAAGGTGGAGTGAGCCACTGGTATCAATGTGAGCAGTGGTGGCAAACGTCGCCTCGAACTCCCTCGATTCCTTCTTTTGCAATGATCGGTGCCATGATCAGTGCGGAAAGTGGATCAGTCCACCACAAGCCAAAAACAGCGTTCAGAAGCAGTCCCGCCAGGAGAATAGCCGAAAGGTAAGTGCAAAAATCGGTCTGTTTGGCATCGGCATGCATTGCGGCACTGCCGAGCGCGGTCCCCACTTGGCGTTTAGCCCGGGCTAGTAGTGGCATCACAATCAGCGACAAGCAGGCAAGAACGATACCGGCGATGCTGTGCTCGGGTGCCTGCCGTTGAATCAAGTGGTCAACTGATTCATAGCCGATGTACACGGCCAGAGCGAGGAAGCATAGACCGACTATCCTCAACGCTAACCGCTCGTTCCGTTCCCTACGGTGTACGTCATGATCCGCGCTCATTCGCCACAGCAACGCGGCACCGGATGTAACTTCGATGATGCTGTCTGTTCCAAAACCAACCAGAGATATACTGCCCGCGGCCAACCCGGCAATAAGGGCAACAATAGCTTCCACGCTGTTCCATGCGATCGTGAAGTATTCAAGTCTCCGCCCACGTCGCGCCGTTGCGGCCCGGTCAATCACTATCGCGTCCGACATAGCATTATTTTGAAAGAAGAAATCACACGTGGCGGGCAGGATAGATCAACCGCTATGGTGTCCCGTACAGCTGCCGGTAAACGCTCGCGTTGCGCAGGATGGCTTGTACATACTCGCGAGTCTCGGTAAAAGGAATGGACTCTACAAACTCCTGTGGATCGCGATAATTTCCAGCGGAGAGCCAGTCTTCAACCCGATCGGACCCCGCGTTGTAGGCGGCGAGCGCGTATTCGAATGAACCGAACTTGTCGACCATGGTTCGAAAGTAGCGCGTACCTAGCTGCAAGTTCACGCCCGGCGTGAACAGTTGGTTCGCACTGAAATGGCGTAATTTCTCTTCCTTCGCAACCTTCTTTCCTGTCCCTGGCAACAACTGCATTAAGCCGACAGCGTTTTTGTGGGACACTGCCCCAGCGTTGAATTCTGACTCTTGACGGATCAAAGACGCTACCAGAAACGGGTCAAGTTCGTTTTGTGTCGAATAACGCTTCAGGTCGGCCCAGTATGGACGCGGAAACAGAGCTTCCCAATAGGAGCGGGGCAGCGCCGGAATATCCATGGCAAAGTAATTCGGCACGGCGCGCTTCATGATCTCGATTCCGCGGTTATACAACTCGTTCTCCTGGAAAAGCCGAGCCGTTTCGGGGGCAACCCAGTCGCCCTTTTCCTCGTTTGACGCAGCCTGGAGTTCCCGCGCGGCCAAGTCGACCAACCCACCATTACCCAACAATTCCGCCTTCTGCACGCGAAGGTTATCGGAAGGAGGATCGTCTGCCACGATGTCCGCCTTGGCATCAATGGGTGCAACTTTGTCGAGCAAGGCGTAGCTGATTGGTTCTCCCGTGCTCTTGAGCACCTTCAGTTGCTTGCGTGCCAAATCGGCATAGTAATAATTTCGGAAACGGTCCGACAGCTTTTGGTAAAAGGCGCGAGCTTTGGCGGTTTCGCCATCTTCTTCGGCAAGTCGAGCGCGCCAGTAAAGGGCAGCCGGCACTTCATTGGAAGACGGATAAAGACCAATCTGCTCCTCAAATTCCTTTTCCGCTTCAGCTTTCCGGCCCTGCCGTAAAGTGAGCCAGGCCGCTTTCCAGTGCGCATAGGGGGCCCGCCCGGCGTTCGGGAATCTTTGTTGCAGTTCGCGATACGCGTCGATGGCGCGGTCGTAGTCCTTCCGGAGCAGAAAGACATTGCCCGCCGACAACAATCCCTGTTCCAGCCACGGACTGGTTGGAGCTTGCTGCCGAAGCTGATCCAGATCCTTCAAGAACTCGTCGTCGTTGTCGGAGCCGCGCGCGACTTCACCCAGCAGATAAAGCTTCTGGGCGTTTGTATCGGCGGAACTGGGCGCCAGGGAATCCAAAATCTTTTTGGCATCCTTCCCGTGGCCACTCTTCAGCAACGCAGTGGCTAACGATAGCTGGGTCCCGGCGCGATCGTCTGGGCTCACTTGCTCGAGTAGATCTTTGTATTCCTCAGCGGCGTCTGCATACCGCCTTCCTTTCAGCAGAAGGTCCGCACGAGTTTTACGCTCATCCACATTGGCCGGTTGAACGGTAGTGCTGCCGGCCAGTTTCTTCAGCTCACTGTTCGCCAACTCCGCTTCCCCAGTCAGCGGCATGGTTAGATAAATATTGCGGAAGATGCTTGCCGCTTTGGGGAGGTTCCCAGCGGCTTCGTACGCACGACCCAGGTTCCACTCGACGTCGACTCGCGCTGGCTGACGATCACCTTCCAGCAATGTCGCGGCGTCTTGCGGCCGCCCTTCCTGCATTAGGGCGTTCGCGTATACGACGTGCGCGTCGCGCAGCAGAATCGAATCCGGAAAATCGCGAGCGAAGGAGCCCAGGGTCGCGATGCACTCGGCGCTGCGCCCCGCCTGCATGTAGGCGGTGCCGAGATAATAATTGACGTACTCGGAGAGATCCCCTGCGTGCAATTTTGCCCGGTTGAGCGGATCTATCGCCTTCACATAGTCGTGATCCACGATGTGCGCATAGCCCACGACAAGCCACGCCAGCGATCCCGCGTCTTCCTTGGAGTGTCGCCGCGCGTAAGCTTCAACTCCCGCGTATCCTGCCGGAGTTCGGTCCTGCAGGAGTTGCCGAGCCATCGGCCGCAAACTGGATGACGCGACGAATGCGCGCCGGATCCGTCGTACGCGCGGCGTCATCTTCTTTTTCCGTTTGCTCGCGACGGACTTGCTACCGCGCTTCTTAGCGGCTTTGGATTTCGCTGCGGTGTTGGTTTTCGTGGAAGAGGTCTGGGCAACAGACATCGCCGCAGAGGACAACAATATCGTGCCCGAGAGCGAAAGAATTACGAGCAGGAATAACCGACGGCAATTCACGACTAAAGGTATTTTATCGCTTAAAGTTCGGCCCGAGTAGTGATACATCATCTTCGGCGAGGCTGCGGATTACTTCCTGGTTGAAGTAGTCCCCAGCAGCGGCAACCGTGCTTCCAAAGCGCTTCTGATAACTGGAGCGGCTCTTGTCGATGTCTTCTTGCAGGCGGTCGTAAAGGTCTTTGTTCTTCCTGCCTTCTGTCATTTTGGCCTGGTTATATAGCTTGATCTCGTCCACCAGGAGACGCGCGAAACGCTGTGCTTTGCGGTGAATATCAGCATCCTGAGGAGCCATTCCCGAAAAGGCATTCGCAGCTTCAGTTGGAGCGGCGTCGAAAGAATGCTCCGAGCCGCCAGCGGAAGACGCCGCGGCTGCAGCCTTGGCATAAGCAGGGGTATGCGAGGCGAATGGGTCGTTAAACGCGGGAGCGGCATGCGCCGCGGAGGCTTTAGCGACTGGAGTCTCTGGCCTGTCATTACCCGCATCAGCCGGTCCGTCTTTTGGCATGACCTTGCGTTGGGACACCACCTCGAGCCATGTGCCGGTTGAGAGCACGAGCAACTCGAGCGCGGCATTCTCGACGTGACCGCCTTCGTCCAGTCCGGCGTCTGCATACAGCAGGGCTGCAACTTTGTCCCGGAGCATAAGAGGAAGCAGCAGGCAGTGGTCGTCAGCGGGCTTTCCGAACTGGGCGATGAACTTGTGATCCATCTCCTTCGCTTTGCCGCTCAGGGCTGTGTGCCCGTCCAGAACCCTGGCTACCAGGCCCGAACTGCTATCGAGTCCAAAATCCTTCACGGCGTCGTTATCCGCGAAAGCGCGGGCCTGCCAGCCGTTTACGGTTCCCCCCTTAACTACGAAGAGAGCCAATCTTGCGCAATGTTGCACAGCGTTATCGAGAAGAGTACGCAGGATATCGCGCTGAGTCGTAGCCGCGTGTACGGCACATACGGCTTTCAAAAGGTGCTGAAACCCTTCAGCGTCGGAAGATTGTCCGGAGGCCGCTACATTGGGCAGAACTTCCTTTACAACACTCCGGACCAGTTCATCGCGCAGCTGTGGAAGATGACCCTCAAGAGCGTGGGAAACGGCCTGTGCGATTAGCTTCTCGATCCCGTTCTTGTCCGCCATCAGAAGTGTCCGTTCGGCTTAAGTGCCATTTCCTGCTGCAAGGCCTGATTATAAGGGCACTTGCGCCGCATGCCGAGGTTACCTCGGTTACCCCCTCAACGCCCGCAATGTCAGCGGAATTTCACACAAACCGTGTATCGCCCGTTTCGTCAAAACCTTGGGCACAAAGCGGCATTAGCCATTACAATTAACTTCATCTTCAGGGCTGCGATGTCCGAAAATTGTTGAATCGGTGGGAGAATGGGAACCATCCAACCAAAGGTAGGTGAGCCGCTTACCGAAGAGCTGCAGCTGGTTCAGGCAGCTAAGGGCGGCGATGTCTCGGCATTTGAGGATCTGGTCAAGCGCTACGACCGGAACGTGTTCCGTATCGCGCAGCACATCACGCAAAACCGCGAAGATGCGGAAGATGTGGTGCAAGACGCGTTTCTGAAGGCTTATCAGAATCTAGGACAGTTTCAGGGCCAGTCGAAGTTCTATACCTGGCTCGTGCGTATCGCGGTTAACGAAGCCCTGATGAGGTTGCGCCGGCGGCGGCCGGAGCGCATGGTTTCCCTCGACGAGGATGTGAAAACCGAAGATGATTCGGTGCCTCGGGAGGTTGCGGATTGGTCTCCTAACCCGGAACAGCAGTACAGCCAGGCGGAGCTGAAAGACATTTTGACACGCACCATCCAAGGCTTGCCCCCCAGCTTTCGGACGGTGTTCGTACTGCGAGATGTTGAGGGGCTCTCGACCGAGGAAGCGGCTGAGGCTTTGGACTTGAGCATTCCTGCGGTAAAGTCGCGGTTGCTGCGAGCGCGTTTGCAGCTCCGCGAGCGGCTCAGCCGCTACTTTCAGAAACGAAATGGTGGAGACAGTAACCAGTGAAATGCTCTGAGTTTTTGCAGGAGCTCACCAACTACTTGGACGGCGTTATCGACGCCCGCACCAAGTCAGATCTCGAGGATCACCTGGCTTGGTGCCACAACTGCTACGTGGTCTGCGATACAACCAAAAAAACCATCGAAATCTACCGCGATTCTCAGCTGTACGAACTCCCTGACGACCTCCGTACCCGCCTTCGCAGCGCCATTATGGCGAAGTGTCAGAAAAAGAAGGCCGGCCCCGAGAAGGTCTGATTTCCCTTTGCACCTGCTTTTTCGAAAGCTCGCGACATGGGGTGCAACTCTTTGCACCCTGAGCCCACTATCTGGCCTGCCCGAAACCTTTTCCTGAGAAACTGAATCTAAGTAGCTGAAGAGAGAAGCTGCTCAGGATCTTGGGATCCCCCAATCCCAGAGTGAGCTAACCGCCCAGCGTTTTGCGCGTTTATGAGAGAAGGCGAGAGCTCACTGCAACGAGGGCTAAAGTCCGATCTCCGGGGAGGTAGGTATGTTCGGGAAGTTACTGGATGCATTCTTCGGTTGCTGGCATAACAATCTAAGTTTTCCGCTCACGGCCCGGTCTGGCTCGCGCCGCAACGCAGCCGCCTCCCTCACCGGCACCTACGTTGTTTGCCTCGATTGTGGCCGAGAATTCGCCTACGACTGGCGGGAAATGAAAATCGTCGATAATGAGTCCAATAAAGGACACGCTGTACCGGAATTCGCGACTAAACGAGCTTGATTCCCTTCTGTTCGGATTGGGCCTGCAGATCAACAATGAGCCGCAATTTTAAAGCGGGCTTCTTACGACGACGTGGTGGCCTGTGCCAGCAGGATGCTCACAGTCGGACTCTTCTTTCCTCCCCCGCGGTTGTGGACGGCGTCATCTATTTCGGCTCAACGGATTGAAACGTGTACGCGATCGGGTAGTGTGTTAGCGGGCAGCTACTCGTTCAAACAATATTCCCCAAGTTTTTCCTCATTCTCAGGATCGGCGGTCCTGGGATACAGATCAACGTTTTGGCAGTCGTACATTCCTCTATTCTTAGGTAGGCGCACCATCTGATATTCGCCCGGCTTTACCGCTTTGCAATATGCATGGCCATCATTGCATTGCAAGTCAAGTGACTTTCCGTTTTCATTAACGGTCACGAGCACGACTCCGCTGACGACTTGGCTGCTCTTAACTGTTACCGGCGACTTATCGGCAGCCGAAAGTGCTGTCGCAACTAGCAGGACGAAGAACACCAATCTGTTCATGAACTCCTCCGTTCTCAGACTTCTCAAATGACATCGTTTCCATCGAGTAGGAGAATTTGGCTCCGCAGTCTAAGCAGAGACGGTAGGTCTCACGATTGATTGTGAAAACACGGCTGAGCTTGTCATGACGACAACCGAACAGCAGATCGTAGGCGTTCAGCAGCAAAGCGATTACGACCGATGTCTGTTGCTGTGGTTCATCAGGGCCCATGCTAGGCATACCGCTATGGTGGGAATCCACCATCCCCCATTAGTTCTCTCCACCGACTGGTGAACGTGTTGGCGAAGCGACAAGCCAGCTCGCGAGAGCTGCTCTAACGCGTTATCAACGCGTTTCACACTCATTCCTCGCTATCGTTGAGGGTTCCCCCCCAGTCTTATTTGTAAACGGGAAGCGCCTCGAGCGCAGTGATAACCATCACGCAAGACTGGTGATCGGCCCACAAATTATGTTGATAGCAGGGTGAATCAGCCTCTGCGTCCTACTACTCGGGCCAGAGCGGCAAGCTGGAACGGGGCTGCCGGATCCGGCATCCAAGACATTCGTGAAACGTCTTTGGGCCAGCTTTGGCATTCGTCTGCAGGCACTATTGCTTGGCGTCCTCGTCTGCGTCGCCTGTGGCACACAAGGCCGCATAAAAGATATTTGCGGCTGTCTGGCGCTAGAGCCAGATGCGGCAGACTACCGGCATAATGCTAAACACGTTGCAATTCCGAGCGGGACACCCCAGGAGACCGATGTCGCCACGATACTTGCCTGGCCGCAGGATTTAGCTCTGCCCATCGATCAGCCGCGCACCGGCCGCGAACTCCAGTTGATGCACATTTCCCAAGCGTTCCTCGAGAACGCCAGTGTTAACCCCGGCGACTGCGACGTCCACATGGAAATCTCGCAGGTGGCCAGCAAAACCGCGCCCAGAGTGGTCATCGAGACCCCCATCGACAGCGAATACTGCTCAGCGCGGCGCACCCTCCAGTCACAACTCAAGCAGAAGGGCTTTCAGTTGGATATCCAGCACGGAGGCGATCTGGCTCAGCCCCTCCCGGTCAGTGTGCTCGGCCTGCCATTCGAGGATTTCGAACACGGCCGCGGAAGCCCGCAGGTCTCTACTGTTTGGGAAATTCACCCAGCCATTGTTACCCTTCTCTGAGCGCCTACTGCATGCAGGTTAGTTCCGTGGAGCTAGATGGTCGGACAACGTCAACAAAACGTGGCCCCGGCTATAATGTGCCGATTCAGTAAAAGGCACGTTGCCTGTGACTCCTGTCCATCCCAGCGTTCGCGAAGTAGCCGTCTTGCAGCAAGCGACGCAGATGATTCTGTCGAGCGTCGATACCGACACTCTGCTGCACCACATGTTGTTGGTGGTACGCAACTACTTTGGCGCCAACCACGCAGCCGTCTACCTTGCGGATGAAAGTAGCCGCGAACTGTACTGCGCGGCGCACAATGGTTACGACCCTGAAGAAGCAACTGCTCGCCTTCCCGTAGGAAAAGACAGCGTTGCGGGGTGGGCTGCCTTTACTCGCGCGCCCCTGTACATACCAGATTTGCAGCATGAGAAGCGGCATCGGCTGAGCGACCCCAACATAGTTAGCGTGCTAGCTCTGCCACTGCTGGTGCGGGAACGCGCCTTGGGAGTCTTGGAGCTCCGTGCGGAGAAAACGCATCCCTTCGACAGCGATGCTATTGGACTGCTAACGGTATTCGCCGGCCAGGCCGCCATCGCCTTGGAGAATGCTCGGCTCTACTCGACCGATTTGCGGCGCATGCGCCAGATAGAAATCATCAATCTCATCGCGCGCACTGCCGCTGGCGCCAACGACACGCAGCAGTTCTACACCATGCTAGTCGATTTGCTGCAGGACACATTTGAAGGAACGAAAGTCGCGGTTGTGCTCGTTTCCAAAGATGGGAAATTATCCACCGCATCCTTCGGGGGAGTCCCCGAAGTGCTAGCGGAACGAATTGCGGCTTCCCAGGAAAACGGGATACTCCGTGCGGCCTTGTCTCAACGGTCCTTAGCTGTGGCAAACGACACTGCGGGTCAAACTGACTGGCACTGCTGCTTTCCGGGCGTTGCATCCGAGCTGTGTGCGCCGTTGATTTCGCTCGGGGAGATTCTCGGGGCAATCGTACTCGGACATGACGACCGGCATTTCTTTACGGATGAGAACCGCAGCATTGCGCAAGCCGCGGCCGACGTGTGCGCCACCGCCGCCCGGAATGTTCAGCTGGCAGACCAGCTTCGCCGCATCGCCAATAGCGATTCACTGACCGGTCTTCACAACCAGCAGGCTTTCCATATGGCGATTGCGCAGGAGATCCCGCGCGCGCGGCGCCACAAAAAAGAGTTTGGATTAATCATCGCTGACTTGCGCGGCCTTAAGCAGGTGAACACCAGATTGGGACAAGATGCGGGCGACGAACTGCTCCGCCGGGTTGGGGTTGCGCTGAAATCCAGCTTGCGGAACAACGATGTCCTCGCGCGTTATCACGGTGATCGGTTTGCTGCCCTGTTGCCGGAAATATCTGCGGATGGGCTGACTACCGTCTTGGGCAAGCTGTGGCAAAGCTTGCAATCCGTTACTTTCTCACATGAGCCCGAAATCGGGCCGCTTCAAGCCGCCTGGGCCTTTGCGGCCTATCCCCAGGACGGCGCAACTGAACTCGAGTTGGTGCACACGCTCCTGGACCGCCTGCAACGGGCCAAGCAGCAGTCCTCAGGGGCTCAGGCGTAAAAGAAAACGGCGGCCTCAGCCGCCGTGAAAATTATCCAGATCTAAAATTTAGTTTTGATCTTCTCTGCGCTTCAGAGTGGGACGATCATCATCGCCACTTTTGGTGTCCTTTCCACTCTTGTCAGTCGAGGACGTGCGCCGCAAGCTCGGCTTGTTGGTGTCCTTCTCATCCACAATCTTGCGACGGTTCTCAAGGACAGCAAGCCTGGATTTCACATCGTCGAACTCTGACGTGGTTATGACGTACTGAGCGCGAGCGGGAAGAATCTTCGCAATCTCTTCCTGCGATTTGGTGATTCGATCCGGAGTCTGCGGATGGGTGGAAAACGCCTTCGCCAGCGTTCCCGGCTTCTTCTTCTCTTTAGCCTGAATCTTTTCGAAGAAGCTGATGAATGCATTGGGGTCATACCCGGTCTTGTACATGTACTGCAAGCCCAGGTAGTCGGCTTCCGCCTCGAATCCACGCGAGAACGTCAAGAACGTAAGCGGCAGGCCCAAACCAGCGGCGGAGCGAACCGCGTAGCCAATCCCGCCACCCACGAAGATAAGGGGAATGGTGCCAATGTTGGCCCACTGAGCGCGGGTCATCTGACGCGTTGCGTGACGCGCAGCTACGTGCGCGATCTCGTGCGCCATGACTCCTGCCAGTTCTGCTTCTTCATCCGCCGCCAGGATCAAACCGGAATTCACGTAGAAGAAGCCGCCGGGCAAGGCGAACGCATTAACATCGTCCGAATCGATCACTTTGATCGTGAACGGGACTTGTGCGTCGGAGTTGCGAACCAGGTTCTGTCCAATGCGGTTTACGTATTCAGTGACCACTGGGTCTTGAACCAGCTTGACGCTGGCCTCTACTTGCTGGGCATACTCTTTGCCCATTCGGATCTCGCCTTCGACCGAGTACCAATTGCCCATTCCTCGGCCACCAATCTTGCGGTTACCGATCGCATCAACGTCGCTCTTCCCGCCGTCGTGCTTAACCTTTGCGTCCTCAGGCTGTTGAACGGGCTGCGGCCCGGACCCCTCAGGGGTGCTGGAAGGCGAACTCTGAGCTTCAGGCGAGGTCGCCGGCGGGGTAGTTTTATCGGGCGCATCCTGCGCCAGCGCGGTAGGCAGGCCATAGAGCCCAAGCGTCAGCGTCAGTAGCAAAGCGATGCGGCGGAACTTCATAGGAATCTCCCCTTGGGTCCCGGAACCCTTGAAGACATTATACCTTCGGAGACGCAGGACCTCTCTGGATAGTTGGACGCACACTGAGGAAGGAAAGTTATCTGCCACTTACGGGCAAAGCTATACGGGCTGCCTGCAGGGGCAGGTGTTCGGCTCCTGAAGGGTCCAGAGACCCCTCACAGGCGCCTGCCCAGAACCATCAGTCGTAGTATTCCAGCCCTAAGTGCGTGATCAACTCCTCCCCTCGGAGGTGTCGAAGCGTGTTTTTTAGCTTCATGGATTGGATGAACAAATCATGCTCCGGATACAAGCCCGGTACCGTCATTGGCGACTTGAAGTAGAAACTCAGCCACTCCTGGATTCCCAAACCACAAAGCTCGGAGCTACGTTTGGCCAAATCAAGGAAGAGCACCAGGTCGAGAACGATTGGTGCCGCCAGAATTGAATCCCGGCAGAGAAAATCCACCTTGATCTGCATCGGATATCCTAGCCAACCGAAGATATCAATGTTATCCCAACCCTCTTTGTTATCACCGCGCGGCGGGTAATAGTTGATTCGCACCTTGTGGAAAATGTTCTTATAGAGGTCGGGATGCAGCGAGGGCTGCAGAATGTGCTCCAATACGCCGAGCTTGGACTCTTCTTTGGTTTTGAAGGATGCCGGATCGTCAAGCACCTCACCATCCCTATTTCCCAGGATGTTGGTCGAATACCAACCGCTGACGCCTAGCAGGCGTGCCTTAAAGCCGGGTGCCAGGATGGTCTTCATCAGGGTCTGCCCTGTCTTGAAGTCCTTCCCGCAGATTGGCGCCTCGTTTTGCCGAGATAGTTCCAGCATAACGGGCAGATCAACTGTCAGATTGGGGGCGCCATTCGCGAAAGGCACTCCCTCCATCAGGGAGGCGTAGGCATAAATCATGGACGGAGCGATATTCTCGTCGTTCTTCGCTAATCCTCTTTCGAAAGTTTTTATGTTGCCGTGAACGGCGGTGGGCTCGAGGAAGATTTCCGTCGAGCCGCACCAGATCGTGATTAACCGCTCAGCTCCAGAGCTCTTCTTGAACTCGCGAATATCGGCCCTGACCTGCTCGGCCAAATCCATCTTGTTCTTGCCCTTCTTGACGTTTCGGCCATCCAGCTTGCGGACATAGTTTCGGTCGAAGACGGCTTTACGCGGTTTGATGGATGACAAGAATGGCTTGATCTGCTCAAGAAGATCGCGTTCGAGCACTCCGGCTTTCGTGGCCGCCGTGTACATGTCGTCTTCGAAGATGTCCCACCCGGTGAAGACCAGGTCCTTCAGAGCGGCGAGGGGCACAAAGTCCCGCACCGCGGGCGAATTATTATCCGTGCGCTTGCCCAAGCGGATAGTCCCCATCTGGGTCAATGAGCCGATCGGTTTCGCTACCCCTTTGCGGACCGCTTCTACTCCCGCAACAAACGTCGTTGCGACGGCGCCCATGCCGGGGATCATCACTCCGAGCTTCCCCTTGGCTGGCTGGAGTGACGATCCACCTTTGCTGGAATCAGACTGGGTTGCAGAATTCTGCTGGCGTTTCGCCATGGATCATCACTTCCTTATGAGGATTGGACGGATAAGGCAACCTGTTATGTTCTCGTAGGAAGAGGTATATTGCAACCGGACCGACCTGAGTGGAAGTGAAGCAGGTGCGAGATGGGCACTGCTGCCGCTAAACGGCGACCTGACTGTGCAGTGCATGTCATGGAATCCCGCGATGCGCAGGGTCGCTTCTGCTGTGGTTTTTCTCTCCTGTGCGTGTGTCAACCCTAGATCGGATCACATCCGCACGGAGTTCGCGCACAAGACTGAGAACTACACATGGCTGAAGCACCATCCCGAAACAATCCGGAGCGGGTGGCCGTTGTGACAGGAGCTTCCAGCGGCATCGGGCTATTAACCAGCATTGAACTGGCGAAAGCAAAATTCCACGTGATTGCGAGCATGCGGGACATTACCCGTCGCAGCCGTCTGGACGAAGCTGCCAAATCCGCTGGGGTGACGGATCGCATCGATATACGGGCACTAAACGTAACCAACTTCGAGGCCATGCCTGAGTTTGTGTCGCAAATCATACGCGACTACAAAAGAATCGATGTACTCATCAATAATGCGGGCTTCGCTGTAGCGGGGTTCATCGAGGATCTCGCCTTGGAGGAGATCCGGTCACAACTGGAAACGAATTTTTTTGGTCACGTTGCTATGACGAAGGCGGTACTGCCCTTTATGCGGCAGCAGCGTTCAGGGCACATCATTATGCTGTCGTCCATCGGCGGACTGACTGCTTCACCCACACTCAGCAGTTACTCCGCATCAAAATTCGCGCTCGAAGGGTGGACCGAAGCGTTGCGGTTAGAGCTGAATGCTCTGGGAATTAAGGTCGTGCTTGTCGAACCTGGTTCATTTCAGACCGACATTTGGACGAGGAATGCCGAGATCGCGAAGAAGGCGCGCGATGGCAGCTCGCCCAATCGCGAGCGCGGGGAACGAATGCGCGATCGCGTGCAGAATTTGCATAAGAAAGATCCGATCGTCGTCGCCCGGGCGATCGCTGGAATTGCACAGGATGCAAATCCTAAGCTGCGCTATCTGGTCGGGAACGATGCCAGGATCCAACTTTGGATGAAGCGCGTCCTGCCGTGGAAGTGGCATGAAAAGGTAATTGCTCGAGTGTTGAAGATTGACTGAAGTTTTTCTTCGACTTATTTAGCGTCCACATCAACGGCTTTGATCGGCAGATCCCAGTGGGCCAGCAGGATTTCGAAGCGCCTCTGCTCTTCCTTTTTAAATGTGTCTTGGTCGGGGAAGAGTTGCCGCTGCAGAGCCGACTCATCGAATTGCTCATTCGCGACTGCCGCGTTCTTGAAAACGATGGTTACGCGATAGTCCCAACGTCCGTCTTCGGTAGTGTGATACCGAGGCTGCTCCACCCAGACTTTGAGCAGGCGGCCCATCTCGATCTCTTTCTTCAAAACCGGGTAGTGATTCTTCTTGAATAACTGGAGGAACTCGTCTGCGTATCCCCACTTCGCCTTGTAATAGTACTCAGCCACAAAAGGCTTCTCCGCGGCAGGCGCCGTATTCTGCGCCAACATGCCCCGTACACTCGCGAGCCCAATTACCAAGAGAAGCAGCATCCTCTTCATGGTTCGTCTCCTTGGATTCTTTAAGCCTGCTTTGTACACGAGCCAAGGACAGAGGTCAAAGAAGGGTAAGGATCAGGAGGAAAAGTTAAGGAATGCAGAGCTTCGTCTCCGCTGAGTGGCCGACCTCAGCCCGGCCGCATCCCTATTCGGCGGCTCGGATCCGGTTCTGCCAGTGCGACCACACGAACCATATGATTCCCGCGGCTAGCAAGCCGCCGATCACAATGTCGAACTGGTGAAAGTATTTACCCATTGTGCGCCAGTTCTCGCCCAACTTCATTCCGAAGTAAGCGAGCGCGAAGCACCATGGCCATGATCCCAGGAAGGTGTAAATGTGGAATTTGACGCGGGGCATGCGGGCGACTCCGGCTGGAAGCGCAATGAAGGTGCGCACGATCGGCAGCAGGCGTCCAACAAACACCGCTGCTTCCCCCCATCGATCAAAGAAACGATCTGCCCAGTCCAGTTCCCTGCGGCTCAACAGAATGTATGCACCGTATTTCTCGACCAGACGCCGTCCACCGGAATATCCAATTTCATAAGCGACCAGCGATCCCAAATTGCAGCCAATGGCGCCCGCGGTTGCGACCCACACCAACTTCATCGCTCCCTCGAAAACCAGATATCCGGCGAAGGGCATGATCAGTTCTGAGGGTAGCGGAATACAAGCGGACTCAATCGCCATCAGCAAAGCAATGCCACCGTAGCCGGTGGCGCCCACCACAGACTTGATCAAGAGAAAGAGTACAGCAAAGATTTTTTCGACCATCGAAAGATTCTTGTGTCGTGAGACGGGTCGCTTTCAGGCTAACACAGTCAGGACCACGGATTAGAACGTCCCATCCTGGGTGAAGGTGTAACCGGGCAATGTGGCTCCCGCTGCGGTCTTAGCAACACGAACGCGAACGGTTTCCGCATCCGGCGCATTCTTTTCCGCAGGACGCAAGATGGCATATTGAGTGAAGACTTCGCTGTATACCTTGGTTACCAGGTAGTTCTGGCCATCAAGATCGCTGCGCCAGACTTGGCCAAGTTGTACGGATTTGACGGCCACGTGCGTTCCTTGTCTTATCTGAATTGGTATGCCTTCAGAGTACCCAGAGCTCTTCCACACGTCAATGCGTTCCGAGGTCCCGACGTTACGGAAGGACGGTCATCTTCTCGCTGGGTTTTACAATCAGCGGTAGGTACGCCTTTGGTAAGATCTGACATCATGCCATCGCAACGACGAGTGAAGTTTCGCAACCACTTTCAGGAGCACTCATGGTTCGAGGTGTAGTTCCGCGTCAGCCCGCCAAAACCGGACGTCACGAAGGTTCGCGAGCGCTGTCCAGGTCGGGACAGATGAAAGGCGGATCTCGGCAAGCCCAAAGTGGAAAGCCTAGTTTTCAGCAGCGCAAGTCCAAAGGGTCACCTTCCAGCTCGAAGAAGCCGCGCTCCAAAGCCTACAACCCCGTGGCGCCCGAGCGGATCAACGAAATCCTCAACATTCTTGATGCAACTTATCCGGACGTCACCTGCGCCTTAACGCATCGAAGCGCCTGGGAACTGCTCGTGGCGACGATCCTCTCAGCGCAATCGACTGACGTGAATGTCAACAAAGT
>Ga0207657_10000627_pt1 | contig 37515 bp, 33 predicted proteins | sample KBSC33metaG_FD_184316 | JGI IMG/M metagenome (GOLD analysis project Ga0207657, IMG submission 184316) | Corn rhizosphere microbial communities from Kellogg Biological Station, Michigan, USA - KBS C3-3 metaG (SPAdes) (version 2) | ecosystem: Host-associated > Plants > Roots > Rhizosphere > Soil ... | reverse complement strand
CGGGATGATTGGAATTATCCTGCTGATCGGGATCGTGAAGAAGAACGCAATTATGATGATCGATTTCGCGCTCGCGGCGGAGCGCAATAAAGGGATGAATACGCGGGATGCCATCTTCGAGGCTTGTTTATTGAGGTTCCGGCCGATCATGATGACCACCATGTGCGCGCTGCTGGGCGGTATGCCGATGGCGCTGGGCTGGGGCGCGGGAGCCGAGTTGCGCAAGCCTCTCGGTATTGCGATTGTGGGCGGCCTGGTAGTCAGCCAGATGCTGACCCTGTTCACCACGCCGGTGATCTATCTGTATCTGGACCGCTTGGGCAAGCGGTTCGCGCGGGGGGAGCCAACTTACAGCAACAGGCCCGGTTTTCTGGTTCCTGGCGGACTCATGGAGAGCGGTGATTGATTGCCGCTCATTGCCCGCCAACACACTGAGGCTGAAAAATGTTGTTAGCCGCACAGGCGACAACCAGGAACCCGTCACCCACTGGCGGCTGCCGGGGGAAAACGGCATTGCGCAGGGGGCGGTGGCTGAACACTCAGGACCTTGGCCAGCGCACTAACCTAATTCGACGAGTTCAATGAATGATTGCCAGGACTCTCGTACCTGACGGGCAAGAGGCCGCGGCTCCAGGCCAAGGCCTATAAACGATCGAAGACCTTCCGCGTCGATCACGCCCTACCGCGACGTTCGAGCATTGCGCTCGCACGGCATTGCCAATTGCTCTGGGGTGGCCGGCCGTAGTATGTCGAGTAACAAGAATGCCAATGATCAGTCTTCCTATCAGGGAAAAAGATATGGCAAAGAAAACATCTCGATGGGTCGCCGATGTGAAGACAGATTCCACGCACCCCCCTCCAGGACTATTCACGAAGGATGCTGCGACGATTGCCAAGACCTTGGCCTCGAAAAAAGTGTCACCGAAGGGGCCTGCGTCGGGAATGCGCATGCTCACATATTTTGTGAATCGCGGTGGCAAGGGCCTCGATGATAAGCGCCGGGAGGAACTTGAAAAAGCGAAACGGCTTCTATCGAAACGAATTCATCCGGCAGGCAAGAGCGCACATTCCACATAAAGATGCGCTATTCGGGTTCGGGCTGCCACAAGCATTCCTGAAAATGATGAGTACCAAACGCGACATGAACGTGCCCCGAGCATCGCTGCGGGACATGGGATGGATGCTGCTCCAGAGGCGTTTCTTGGATGGCAGCCTCAGCCGCCAGCCGTGAGTGCGGAGCTTCCCGGAGTTTATTCCGGGCGACGTGGATGGTTCCATCACTCACCGAATGCCCAAAGAGGCCCCAGTATGAAACCGAGGGCGGCTTTGCGAGTCTAACTGTCATGGAGGGCGCGGCTAGGGTCTGTTTGGGATTTTGGGCCTTGGCAACGTTGGGATTTGGGGCCCCCGCGTCAACTTCATCGTTTGAAGGCAAGCCCATAGTAGATATACAGTTTTCCGCTCCTCAGCCTTTGGATGCAAGAGATTTGGCGCTGGCCCAACCGTTGAGGAAAGGTCAACCGCTGCGTGCCGCGGACGTGGCTGACGCCATTGATGGCCTGTTCGCAACGGGCCGGTTCGCCGACATCGTGGTGGAGGCGGAGGCTTCCGGTAGCGGCGTTCTCATTCGCTTCGTCACCAGGAACGTCACGTTTATCGGGAACGTTTCTATTACCGGCAAAGTGCCAGAGTCGCCAAGCCGTGGGCAAGCTTTTCAAGCGCTGAACCTTTCGCTGGGCGCCGTTTTTCACGAAGAGGATGTCAATCATGCGGTGGAAAACCTTCAGCGGTTACTTCAAAGCAACGGGCTCTACGACGCACAAGTGACTCCTACCGTCACGCCCAACGAAAAGAACCAATTGGTTTCGATCAGCTTTCGAGTCACTGAGGGCAAGCGAGCCAAATATGAAATGCCGATCGTCACCGGCGAAAATGATTTGTCGGACGCTGTAGTGGCGCGCGTAACAGGGTGGCGAATTCCCATCATTCATTGGTGGCGGCAAGTCACAGAGGGGCGGACGCGGAAGGGAGTTCAATCGCTGCTCGCGAAGTACCAGGGTCAGGATCACCTTACGGCGCGCGTCGAACTCGACAAACTGGACTACGATTCGGAACGCCGACGAGTTCGCCCTAACCTGACGGTCACGGCCGGCCCGGAAGTGAAAATCAAGGCAGTTGAAACTAAGGTCTCTAAGCGAATATTGAAGCGCTATGTTCCCGTGTTCCAGGAACGCTCCGTGGATAATGACCTGCTGGTCGAAGGACGGCGAAATCTGCGGGATTATCTACAGAGCCAGGGCTACTACGATGCCGACGTCGACTTCCGAGTCGAGCCGGTGAAGGAGAATGTCGAGACAATTGAATACGTGATTGCCCGGGGGCAGCGCTACAAGCTTTCCCACGTCGCGGTCGCCGGCAATAAATATTTCGACACCGACTCTATTCGTGAGCGGATGTTCACAGCTCCTGCATCGTTTACTCTCAGGCACGGCCGCTACAGTGAGGCATTCCTGCGAAAGGACCAGGAGATTCTGAGCGATCTTTATCGCAACAGCGGCTTTCGCGACGTAAAAATTGACCCGGAGGTCGATCGCGAATATCAGGGCAAGCCTGGACGATTCGCCGTTACTTTTCAAATCACAGAGGGCCCGCAGTGGATTATCGATCATTTGGAGATCAACGGAGTGGATCATGAAAACCTGGCGGATCTCACTTCACGTCTGGCGTCGGGTGCCGGCCAGCCTTTTTCCGACGGAAACTTGGCGCTGGATCGGACGGCCACGCTGAATTATTACTACGATCGCGGTTTTCCAGCAGCGACCTTTACGGCTGCGTGGCAACTTTCGGGCACTCCTCATCACGTGAACGTGGTGTATAACATCACTCAAGGTGAACCTCAATACGTCCGGGACATCATCGTATCTGGCTTAAAGACTACCCGCCCGACTTTGGTGAATAAATATTTCACTTTCAAAAGTGGTGACCCGCTTTCTCCTAACCTGCAGGCGGACATACAGCGACGCTTCTATGACTTAGGCATTTTTGCGCGGGTAGATACGGCGATAGAGAACCCGGACGGAAACACTGAGTTCAAGAACGTCTTGTATAGCTTCGACGAGGCTAACCGTTATACGTTTTCACTGGGATTCGGAGCCCAATTGGCGCGCTTCGGTACACCGAGCACGACTAACCTGTCGTCACCGGCCGGCACCACAGGATTCAGCCCTCTGGTATCTCTCACCGCCACTAGGCTCAATTTCCTGGGCCTGGGCCATACCGTGAGCTTGCGCGGCATTTATTCATCTATTGAAAAACGCGCATCCCTGAGTTATTTACAGCCGCGTTTCCGCAATATCGAAGGCCGAAACCTAACCTACACATTGCTGTATGACAGCTCTTTAGACGTACGAACGTTTGCATCGCAGCGGGAAGAAGGCTCGGTTCAGCTCTCGCAGCGTTTTAGCAAGAGCTTGAATGGCTTGTTTCAATTTTCTTATCGTCGTGTAAGCGTCAGCCGGGTGGTGATACCGGAACTGCTGATTCCCCAACTCGTACAGCCTGTGCGAATCGGGATGCTTTCGGCAAACTTCATCCACGACCGCCGTGATAACCCAGCGGACTCGCATCGCGGCATCTTCACCACCATCAATTTTGGCGTGGCGGACAAAGCCTTCGGTTCGCAGCGGGGTTTTGGCCGGGTGTTGATCCGCAACGCGACTTATTACTCGCTGACGAAAAACCTTGTTCTGGCACGGCAAACGCAGTTCGGCGTGATCGCGCCATTCTCTCCGCCCGCAGGACTCAGCGATCAGGAATCGGTGCCGCTACCCGAGCGCTTTTTCGGTGGGGGTGCGGATTCGTTACGAGCGTTTCCGTACAACCAGGCGGGCCCCCGCGATATCGGCGCGGCGTCGGCAGCAGGTGGACCGTCCTATCAGCCCACCGGATTTCCTCTGGGGGGAAACGCGCTCTTCTTTAATAACGTAGAACTGCGTTTTCCCTTGATTGGCAGCAACATCAAGGGCGTGTTGTTCCACGACATGGGGAATGTCTATAGCAGCATCGGCAGTATGTCGCTGCGATTTCATCAACGCGATTTGAAAGATTTTGACTACGGTGTGCATGCTGTAGGTTTTGGCATCCGTTATCAGACGCCGGTTGGGCCGATCCGTGCGGATTTGGCGTACAGCATTAATCCGCCATCTTTCGTGGGCTTCAAAGGAACGCCGACTCAACTTCTCCAGTGCAATCCAAACTTGCCTGCTGCAACATTGCCCAGCTTTTGCCAGGGCGTTCCCCAAAGCATTAGTCATTTTCAATTCTTCTTCTCGATTGGGCAAACCTTTTGAACCTGCGCAACTCAATATCGCGAATTCTGCTGTGCTCCTCACTGGCTTGGGCCGGGAGCGTCCCGGTGGTATTGGACCGCATAGCAGTCATCGTCGGTAAACACGTCATCAAGACCAGCGATATAGACTTGGACCAACGTCTGACCGCGTTCCTCAATCGAGAAAATGTGCGCAGTGATTCCGACAACAACCACCGTTCCGCGGAACGGTTGATTGACCAGGAAATCATTCGGCAGGAGATCATCAGCGGCGGTTTTCGACGCCCCGCGGAGAGCCAGGCGGTGGCTTTCGAAGCTCGACTTACGCGAGATCGCTTCGGCGGCTCGGAGGTTCGGCTAAGGAAGGAGCTCTCGCGTTATGGACTTAGCGAGAATGCCCTCCGCGACGAGTTGCTGTGGCAATTAACGGTCCTCAGTTTCATCGATCAACGGTTTCAGAGCAGCGCCGTGATCTCAGACGAGGATGAGCGTTCCTATTACAACCAGCATCTGACGGAGCTTCGCCGCGAAAATCCGCGAGATAACAGTTACCAAGCTCTCGAGCCTCAGATTCGCAAATCGCTCGAGGACGAGCGGGTGGATCAGAGTTTCAACCAATGGCTTATCCAGGCGCGCAATCGTTACCGGATTGAATACATGCAGGAGGCCTTGAAATGAGCCGGGCAAAAAGGATATTGATTACCATTGCCCTCGCTGCGGCGGCCTTGATCGGAGTGTTAACTGTTGCCGCGGTGATCGCGGTGCAAACCGACTGGTTTCGTCAATTCGTCCGTCAGAAGATCATAACGGCTACGGAGAACGGCACCGGCGGGAAAGTCGAAATCGGTTCTTACGTGTTCGACTGGAAGCACCTGCGTTCCACCGTGACTCATTTTGTAGTGCATGGCGAGGAACCGCCGGGAGCGCCCCCCTATCTGCAAGCTGAGCGCGTGCAGTTGGACATTCGTCTCTTCACCAGTATTCATCATCTGATCGATGTGGCATCGCTTGTCATTGACCGGCCGCAGGCAAACATTATCATTTTTCCCGATGGCCACACGAATATTCCAACTCCCAAAACAGCCACGGCATCAAAACAGACACCACTCGAAACGGTGGTCGATCTCGCAATCGGCCGATTTGCGTTGAATGACGGCCGGATCGTGTTCGCCTCCCAGGAACATCCTTTGAGTATCGAAGGCACTAATTTGCGCCTGAATCTTGCGTTTAACTCGCTGACGCGAGGATATGAAGGAAGGCTAGTGTTTGAACCGATATATGTGGTCTCAGGCCGCAACACACCGGTCCGATTTGCAGTGATCGTGCCGGTGAGTTTGCTGAAGAATCGGATTACCGTTCGAAATGCCACAATCGCAACTTCGCGATCTTCAGTTCTGATCAATGGCTCCCTGGAAAATCTCAGAGATCCTACGATTGCGGCGCATGTCAACGGACGGGTTGCGGTATCCGATGTCAAAGCTGCCAGCAACCTGCCGCTAGAAGTGGACTCCGCAAGCGCCCCGTCAGCACTTGACCTGGATGTGAATGCGATCATTTCGAATCAGAAAATTCACGTAAACGCGCTCCAACTAGCCTTGGGTAGGTCAAGTGTCTTCGCCTCGGGGACGTTGAAGGAACCCCACGGGCGCGCGGCATTGAAGTTCGACAGCAATTTAGCTCTAGGCGAGTTAGGCCGACTCACCAACATCGCAGCGCGTCCTGACGGCGTCGTGACCATGAAAGGGACGGCAAGTATTGACGGCAACAATGACTACAACGTGGCAGGCAAGATCCAGGCGGAGCATATCTCATTTCAGCAGGGCAGCCGCCGAATCAGCGGCGTGAATGTGGTGGGCGCAGCGACTATGGATCCGCACGTGATCTCCCTGAATGATTTCAGGATCGCAGCCTTAGGCGCCGAGATTCGCGGCAATGCGTCACTGCATGATTTCGCCAGGTATCAGGTGCGCGGAAACGTAAATAATCTGACTTTACACGAGATCGCACAGGTCGCCGGTTACCAAGGGGCCGGTTACAACGGTATCGTAGCGGGTCCGATCGACGTAATTGGCGATGTAAGCACCCCCGGGGACCGCAACTTGGATGTGGATGCGCGGTTATCGATTTCCCCGAAAGGTTCGAATGGCATTCCGGTGTCGGGGAAGCTCAATGTCGCCTATCGTGGGACCGCGGACGATCTTAGTCTTGACAATTCCTATGTCACGCTGCCGCATACCCGATTGATCCTTCGCGGGTCCCTCAAACATCAATTGCAGATTGCCCTTTCCAGCACAGATTTGAACGATGTGTTCATTGCCGCAAAAGGCACCCCTTCTCCTGTCACCTTCGATGGTGGCCGTGTCACCTTCACCGCGACTGTGATCGGAGGGCTCTCTTCTCCTGAAATCTCCGGACATCTTGCGGCCGTTCGGTTTCGAGTCTTGGGCCGCGGATTCGATCGTTTAGATACCGATGCATTCCTCTCGCGGAATCACGCCGCCGTACGCAATGGGAGTGTTGCCCGGGAAAGCATGCAGGCGCACTTTTCCGCGGCAGTGGGCCTTCGCGATTGGAAAGCGCCCCCGGATCGGCCTTTGGCTGGTGACATCTCAATTCAGAACGCCGATCTCGCCGACGCCATCGCTTTCGCTGGCCGTCAGAGTGATCAATACTCTGGAATGTTAACGGCGACGGCGCATGTGACCGGCACTGTCGGCAATCCTCGCGGAAGCGGCAATCTTCAAGCGATAAATGGCACGCTCCAGGGCCAGCCGTTCGATAGGATACAGGCTCAAGTGAGCCTCACGGACCGGCAGATCGCAATCACCAATGCATCGGTCGAAACGATGGCAGGCCGCGCTGACTTGGCGGCTGAGTTCCAGCACCCTCACGACAGCGTTGCCACCGGCCAGTTCCACGCACATTTACAAAGCAGCCGGATTGATCTGGCGAATGTCACGCCTCTTCAGCGGGAACGGCCCAACACCACGGGCATCGTGCAGTTAAACAGCGACGTCACCGGCACGCTTTCGGAGAATCGAAGCGCGACGTCGAACACGGCTCGCTTGCTGCTTACCAAAATCACCGCCGACGGCTCCGTGCGGGGATTGCACGCGGATGGTCAGAACTACGGCGATTTGAGTGCGAACGCCCGCACTTCTGGAAGCGCGGTCAGTTACAACGTCACATCTGACTTTGCCGGATCGAATTTGAAGCTTGCCGGGACCACTCAGCTCACGCACGGCTACCCCTCCAGCGTGGAGGCGCAGCTCAGCGGGCTGCCGGTGGAACGCGTGCTCGCGCTGGTCCGCCGAACGGATATTCGAGTTAAAGGGAATCTTTCCGGAACTGCGCGTCTGAGCGGAACGCTAGAAAATCCACAAGGCGAGATGAGCGTGGATCTTGCGAACGCCGTGCTTTATGATGAGTCGGTTGACCATTTGCGCGCCCGCGCAGTTTATAAGCCGCAGGATGTTGAAATCCAGCAATTACAAATTGCAGCGGGTTCTTCGCACATGGATCTGACAGCGCACTACGCTCACCCTCAAGGCGTTTGGGAATCCGGTAACTTCGAGATCCAGGTCAACGACGGTCGCATTGATCTTGCGCGCGTCAAATATCTTCAAAGCAAATTGCCCGCATCGGGCGGGATCGTGCAGATATCGGGCAATGGGCGTGGGCAGATACAGGCTGGGGCACCCCGCTTCCTGGTTCGCGATTTGAATGCTGACATCAAAGCCAACGCGATCAGCGTTAAGGGCGTCAAGTTCGGCGATGCGAGCTTGGCAGCCAACACTTCCGCCGGCAAGCTGAACTTTGTGCTGAACTCCAATTTGGCGGATGCATCGGTTCGTGGACAGGGGAATGCGACTTTATCTGGCGATTATCCGATTGACGCACGACTATCTTTCACTAACTTGGCTTGGACGCGGATTCGCGATCTGCTCGGCGCCAGTGGACAGGGGCCTTCCGGTTTCGAGGCCGTGGCAGATGGGCAGATCAGTGCTCGTGGACCTGCTCTGAAAAGCAACCGGATGGGAGGATCGCTACAGCTTTCGCGATTGCAGCTAAATACTGTAACCAGCCATCCCCGGTCCGGCGGCGGGATCTCATTACAAAACCAGGGTCCCATTGTTGCCACCTTGGATCGCGCATTGCTTCACATTCAAAGTGCTCATGTGGTGGGCCCACAGACCGACCTGCAGATCAGCGGGATTGTCCCCTTGCAAAGCGACGGCATCAATGTAAATGTACATGGCAATGCCAATCTGGCTCTTCTGCGGAGTTTGAGTCCCGATGTCGATTCCTCCGGAAGTGTCACGCTGGCTGCCACCGTTAGCGGAGCGATGACTCATCCACGAATCGCGGGGCAGATTGAATTGCGTAATGGAGCGCTGACCTATGCGGATTTTGGAAACGGCCTCGCGAATGCAAATGGGACGATTCAGTTCAATGGCAACGCCGCCACGGTTCGCAATCTGACCGCTGAATCGGGCGGGGGCAAGCTTACTCTCAGCGGATTCGTGGCTCTTAGAGACGGTGTGCGACTGGGGCTCCGCGCGAATGCGTCGAAAGTACGTGTGCGCCTGCAGCAGGGTGTCAGCGCTGTGGCTGACGGCTCCGTGAGTTTGACCGGCACATTACAAAGTAATCTGCTGTCTGGTAACGTCAGCCTGGATCGCGTAACCTACGCACCGCAGACCGACCTCGCCTCGATTCTGAGTCAGGCGCCGACCGTGGTTGAAACCGGCGCCCCTTCTTTCCTGGATCATATGAAACTCGACGTTCGGATCAAGTCGCTTACTTCGACAACGATTCAGTCATCGCTAGCTGACAATCTAAACTTCGATGCCGATTTGCAACTGCGGGGCACCGCAAGTCATCCGGGGATGGTAGGACGGATCACATGCAATGAAGGTCAGCTGGTCTTATTCGGTTCGACCTACACCGTGGACTCGGGCACCATCGGCTTCTTTAACACCGAACGTATCGAACCCAGACTGGATTTGAATCTGGAAACGGAAGCCAAGGGTGTGACTGTTTCCCTCCGAGTCGATGGTCCCTTGGATAACTTAAAACTAAGCTATTCATCCGACCCGCCACTTCAGTTTCAAGAGATCATCAGCCTGCTGGCGACAGGCGCGACTCCGACCTCGGATCCCACTCTGCTCGCGAATCAGCCGGCGCAACCGGCGCAGAATTTCCAACAGATGGGAGAGTCGGCGCTGCTGGGAAGGGCTGTGGCTGATCCGGTCGCTGGACGTCTGCAACGGGTGTTTGGAGTGAGCCAATTGAAAATTGATCCGTCGTTTACGAGCGGAACTGATATACCCCAGGCGACACTAAGCCTCCAGCAGAGGGTTGCGAGCAACATCATGTTCACCTATGTGACCAGCGTTAGTGATGCTAACGCGCAAACGATTCGCGTCGACTGGACTTTTAATCAGAAGTGGTCGGCGACAGTCATGCGCGATGAAAATGGCATTGTGAGCGTGAACCTAGTGTATAAACGGCAGGTTCGCTAACCCGCGGATTACACGGCCAAGGCGAGCAAGTGGATGGTCCCGATCTCTCAGCAGATTATGCACGTTCGGCCAATTTGGCAGGCGTCACAATTACGCTTTCTCCGACGTGCAGCCACCAGAGTGTTCGAGACGTGCTCTACGGCGTCAATCAGGCGCAGCGGGCTAACGTTGAAAAGTAAACGGTTCTCAATTTCGTGACGCGGCCGGAACGAGCGGGGTTCTTCAAGTGGTAAGCGGACCGTCGTCTGGCCCTCGCGTTGCAACTGTGAAGTCATCGTGCGTGCTTTAGGAACATGTCCGGTATGCGGAGGGACACTCAGACTCGACCGGTCTCAAGACCAACTCGAGCGTGAAACTGTGCTGCGAGCCTCCTTCGTTCACAATCGGCTAGGTCATCGTCCCGAGCAGTTGGAAGCTATGGACCTGACCAGATTTATGCACGGCGGCCCGGCTCGATTACTTGGCTGTGAACGCTGCGGGGCGCTCATGCGCGACGAGCGCGAGACCGCCCAGTACGAGTCAGATCTGTACGATTCGGCGCTGATGAAGCACCTCTACCCCCGTTACCTGCGCGCCTTCGAAGAAAAGAGACCGCAGTATCAGCCCTTGCTAGGGAATCGAGCGGAGATCCTCGAGGTCGGAAGCCATCTGGGCGCCTTTCTAGAAGCTTCCGAGAATTGGGGCTGGCGTCCGACTGGACTCGATATCGGTGAATCTACCAGCAGGTTTGCAAGGCAGCAAGGGGGATCGGTAAAGCGCGTGGCTTTGGAGGATTATTCGCCGGGGTCGCGGCCGGATGCGATTTTTATCTGGAATTGCTTTGAGCAGTTGGACGACCCGTCGGCGGCACTGACAAGCTCTCGGCAGTTGCTCGGCCGGCACGGCCTGCTCGTTATTCGCGTGCCGAATGCCAATTTTTATCTCCGACAGCGGAGCCAACTTGGGGGATCGAGCCGAACATTGAAGATGCTTGGCTACAATAACCTGCTCGGCTTTCCGTATCTACACGGCTATAGACAGGCGACGCTTGAGCGTCTGTTATGGGCCCACGGATTTGAGCCGGTTAGCGCTCATAGCAGCAGCTTACTTACGCCTCCCTATCCGCATATTTCACGGCAGATGCGGGCCGAGTGGCATGAAACGCGACGGCAAGGGGAGCGCTCGCCGGCGAATAACAGCCCTTGGCTTGAACTCGTCAGTCGACGCATCGCCGACTAGGCGCCCGAGCCTCGCTGTACTTTTGAAAATCGACTGCTGTGCTGCCGTGAGCGGGAGCAGACGCCACCAAACTCACGGACCGATCTGTTCGATGGTGTGCCGTTGCAGATACCAACATGGTTTGTGCCCGAAATGCGGCATAAGCGCATCTACACAGAGTTCCATAACCGGGGTGCCGATCGAGTACTCCACCTGGTTGTAGTGGTTCACTACGGCGTAGACCCGGCCGATTTTTACCTGTTCGACTGGACGCCCCCGGGAACGCGCCCAGAGGTCATCGGCGAGGTAGATTAAGCCCGTTAGGCTCACCAGCGTGAAGCATCCCCACAGTGTGATTCTCCGGATAGTCCGCATACGAAAAGCTCTTTCGACTATAGCGAAAAGGAAAAACGCCCGCGTTTCACCGCAATATCGCAAGCCACCGGCGATGGGTTCATTGCGGGCCCTCAACGCAGCCCGGCAAATCGCTTCCCGCGCAGCAGAAACAGGGCGCGGCTTGAGAAAATGTTAGCGAACTGTCTCCAGCAGCCGGTCGAGGAATGCCCGTTGGCCGGGCAGCAATCGCAGCCTTGCGTCCTCGATCGAGTACCAACAACCCCGGTCGACTTCAGGTACTTCGATTTGACGGCCGGAGCGTGGCGGCCATTCCATCATGAAGGTATTGCTCTTGAGGTTATGGGGATCGAAATCACCCTCGAAAGCCCAAGCTGAGACAATCTTTCCGCTGGGCTGTTTCAAATCGCCAAGCGCAAGGAAGCTCCCCGCCGGCGCAAGCCCGGTCTCTTCTTCAAACTCGCGCTTGGCGACTTCCAACGGCTCTTCACCCTCGAGATACTCACCTTTTGGGATTGACCACGCTCCCAAATCTTTCTTCGACCAGAACGGTCCGCCTGGATGCACCAGAAACACGTTAAGTTCAGAGTTCAGGCGGCGATACAGTATGAGACCCGCGCTTCGCTTCGGCATTATTCAGACCCTTCGACGATTCGTGTGAGCCTTCTACTCGCTTCGCCGTGTCGTTCACACTTGTTGTCAATGCGGCGCGACCGGCGTTGTTCGGTTATCATCACTTACAGCCACTGTGTTCGCAGTCATGCAAAGTTCGTTGATTTTTTTTGCCACGATCCTACTGAGTGGGTCACTCGCTCTTGCGCAAAAGTCTGGTCCGTCCCGCCAACCTGATGTTCCGTATATTCCGACCACGCAAACCGCCGTGAAGGCGATGCTGGAACTTGCGGCAGTAAAGAGTTCCGATATCGTTTACGATCTAGGCTGCGGTGACGGACGGATCGTCATCGCCGCGGCCAAAAATTACGGAGCACGCGGCGTGGGGATCGACATCGATCCGGCGCGCATCCGCGAAGCCAAGAAAAATGCGAGTCAGGCCGGCGTGGAAAGCCGCGTCGACTTTCGCGAGCAGGACTTGTTCCAGGCGAACTTCAGCGAGGCGACCGTGGTTACGCTTTTCCTGTTGCCATCTGTCAATAAACGCTTGATCCCTCGACTGGAAGCACTGAAGCCGGGAACTCGTATCGTATCCAACACCTTCGAGATCGGCGATTGGAAACCTGCACGGGAGATCGTGGTTGAAGACGATCCGGCTGACGATTACTATTTCGGCAGCCGCCGCCTCTTCCTTTGGATCGTTCCCAAGCGCAAATAGCTGCACGGTCCGGCTAGTTCTGCGAACCGTTTTAGGATCCGCTGCCCGCGCCGGCTTTGCGCGCGCGCACCTCTTCCATCATCTTCTTCTTCATTTCCTGAGGCGTGGGCTCGGCTTTATGAGTGGCGATCATCCAGGTGTTGCCGTCTGGGTCGACGATGTTCCCGCAGCGGTCGCCCCAAAACATGTCCATGACCGGTCCCTTTTGGGTGGCTCCGAGCTTTACCGCTTTGGCAACCGTCTTGTCGGCGTCCTCCGTTAGCAGGTAGAGCGTCACCGGCGATGCTCCAAGAGTTTTGGCGCTACGGGCCCCCATTTGTTCCATCTCAGGCCCGAGCATCAGCGTGGTGTCCCGCAGCGTCAACTCGGCGTGTACAGGTTGGCCGCCGGGTCCATTTGTGATTCCGCGCTTGGCGAAGCCGAAGGCCTTCTGATAGAAGCCGATGGCTGCCTTGATATCGCTCACCGTAAGCATGGTGCTCACCGCACCGTAGTGTTTCTTGTTGAGGGGATCGATCTTTTTTGGCATATGCTCCTTTGTGGGCAAATTCATTCTATCGGAACTTGTCCGTAAAGTGGGGACGCTGAAGCCGACCTCAGGAGCGATTCAACGATGGCGAGCGCGTGAAGCAACCATCGGCGCCGGCGTCCGAGGCCGGTCTAAAGTACCGTCTGTTAAAAGTAGTTCTTGACATGCACAGTCCCGTGCCACAACCTGAGAAAAGACATGACATGATTGCGAACTGGGGACAGGTTGAAAGCTACGCATACTGGAGCACGTTTACCGTAGCGTTTCTGGGGGTGTCGGTGTGGGAATCGGTTCGGCCCCGGGGGACGCTCTCTGTTCCCGCCGCGCGCCGCTGGCGAAACCATGGTCTGCTCCTGGTGCTCGCTTCGCTGTGTTCTATGGTGGTGCTGCGGAGCACTCCGGTGTTGGCTGCGATGGCGGTCCAGCGGGGCCCGTACGGTCTGACGTGGCTGGAACATGTGCCGCTGTTCGCGAGTTTTGCGGTAACCCTCTTGCTTCTGGACTTTGTCAAGTACGCGGTCCACCGGCTGCTCCACTCTGCGGGTTTCTTGTGGCGGCTCCACCAGGTGCATCATTCCGACCCAGACTTCGAAGTTTCGACGGGACTTCGCGCGCATCCGATTGAAACGGTCCTGACGCAAGGATCCGCGCTGCTCCTGATCCTGGTACTGCGGCTTCCGCCCGCTGCCGTGTTAGCCGCTGAACTGATGTCATGCGCCCAAAGTTGTTTTCAACACGCCAATGCGTCGCTGCCGCCGGCGCTGGAGGGGGCGCTTCGGCCGTGGCTGGTGACGCCGGATATGCACCGCATCCATCACTCGATGGAGGAAGTGGACCAGCAGCGTAACTTGGGAGAGACGTTCCCGTGGTGGGATCGATTGCTCGGAACCTATTCGCCTTCGACCGCGACGGGAAATAAGCAGTTTCCGACTGGACTAAAAGGAGCCAACAATCCAGCCAGTATGCGGTTGGCCTTCATGCTGGCCACGCCATTTAAAGCCCCGCGGGAGCAGTAGGTTTACTTTTTGCGGCGAGAGCGCAGGACCAACAAGCTGCCCGAAAGCAGGGCGATCGCCGAGGATGCCGACGCTGCGTCAATTTCAGGCGCGGCAACAGGACCCGCCAAGGCAAAGCTGGCGGCACCCAGGAGCAACAGGCCTAAACCCAGAAGTTTCCACACGATTTTATCTCCGGTCATATGAATTTACCGCCTGCGACGGGACCGCAGAACCAGCAAGCCGCCGGAAAGCAGGACCACCGCTGATACCGCTGACGCGCCATCAATTTCGGGCGCAACAGTAACGGCTGCGAATGCAAAACTTGATGCCCCCAGGAGCAGCATAGTGAAGCCAATAAATTTGGACATGATTCTCTCCTCCGAATATATAAACGGCTGCGTTTATTTCTTGCGACGAGCCCGCAGAACCAGCAAGCCGCCGGAAAGCAGGACCAGCGCCGATACCGCCGAGGCGCCATCAATTTCCGGCGCGACGACATCGAGCGCAAGAGCGGAACTAGCGGCGCCTACCAACAACAGAGTCAAACCAAGAACTTTTTGCACGATTCTCTCCTCCGACCGAAGTCACAGCTTCTGAATTGCCGGCTGCGCTTACTTCTTGCGGCGCGCCCGCAAAATCAGCAGACTACCCGAAAGCAGGACTACCGCCGATGCTGCGGAAGCTCCATCGATTTCCGGCGCAACGATATTCCCCGCGAATGCAAAACTCGATGCACCCACCAATAACAAGCTGAAACCAATAAATTTCGACATGATTTGCCTCCTCCGACTGAATTCGCGGTGCTTATGCTGCTCCCTGCGCTTATTTCTTGCGACGAGCCCGCAAGACCAGCAGTCCGCCCGAAAGCAGGACCACGGCTGAAACCGCCGACGCGCCATCGATTTCCGGCGCTATGGTTTCCCCTGCGAATGCGAAGCTCGCTGCACCCACCAGCAACAGGCTCAAACTAAGAAGTTTGATCACAACGTTTCTCCTCCGATTAAAGTCATTAAACGGCTTGAAGTAGTTGTACTACATATGAGTGCTAGGGTACAAGTCGATCCGTCACATTTGTGAGTACTAGGCCGGCTACCGGCAACACCCTACCAGAATTGCCACTGCCGGAGTGCAAGAACGCACACGGCTAGAAGAGCGTTGGTGGTGGCGTGCGCGGCGACGGCATCGCCGATGCGGCCGCTGCGGCCATATAGCCAGCCGTAGACCAAGCCGGATATGGAGCCTGCGAGCCAACTGCTTCCATGCATTGCGCCGAATACCACCGACGACAATGCAAGTGAGAACCAGGTGAAGCGGCGAGGGTCCACTCTCTCGAAATCGGCCGACACCAGTCGGCGCATCAGGTAGCCGCGGAAGGCCAACTCCTCGGCGATTGGGACCGTGACGGATGCAGCCAATACACGTGCGGTTAACCAGAAGATTCGGCCCGGCTCACTCATAGCTTCGAGCGCCACTGGAATCGCGCTGGATGACGACGCAGGGCCGAGGGCCCGTTCGAGGCCCACCCAGAGAATGAATACTCCGGCCCCGGCGAGCGGCGCGGACCAGCCGAGGCGCCAATCGCAATCTTTATAGCTGCGCCGAAAGATCCACAGCGCCATTGCGGCAGCCACCAGGCGCAGGGGGTAAAGCGACTCAAACCCGGCAGACGCCGCGCGCGCCAGCATGCCAACGCCGAGGATAGCGAGGAAGGGAATTAAGAACGCGGCGGTGCTATCTTCTGCCGCCGTGCGGCTGGGCTCTACGGGTTTGGTCCCGAGAGAAAACCAGGGTGACCGGCGGGCCACCACAGAGAGTCCGAACGCCACCGCGTTGAATGAGATCCAGCCCGCTTGGGAATGGAATCCGCCGGCGGCGATTTGTTTTGCGCCCGCATTGCCGATCCAAACCAAGGCCGTCAATCGAACGGCATTGAGGATGAAGAGCACCACCACGCCGGCGGGGAGCAGAGCCAGCGCCCACGGGAACCGCACCTCCTGCCGGAACAGCCACAGCCATGCGGTCGTGAACACCAGAATGAGTGCGGCACCCTCAAGTCCTGAGCATTCCGGGGCAACAATCACAGAGAAGTGCGGAGCATGGATGGTGGCCTTTTCGGCAACCGTGGTTGCGTCGGGCAAAAGCCAGGACAACATGAACTTGACCATAGTGAAGGTCAACCGTGTGGCGGGTTCCCAGAGGGCACGCGCGGGCCTGGTAAAGAAGGACGCAACCAAGGCTGTAGAAAGAGCCACCGCCCATAGCGAACCCGTAGCGTCCCGAATCTGCAGCCAGGTCTTCAGCGCCAGGAATGCGAGTGCAGCCAGCGCCACCGTGATGAGACCGGTCAAGGCCCAAGCCGTCACGAAAAGGTCCGGATTGAAACCCGGCAACCGGCCGGAATAGAGTTGCTTCGAGGCCCAAACAAATCCGAGGGCGAACAAAAGATGCCCCGCGAGCCACGGGGGCTGGATCGGCAGCAAGGCCACGCGTTCGAGTGCAGCGCGGCACTTTAGAAGCGCGAAGGTGAGGAGCACCGCGGCAAAGGCGATTGCTCCGCGAACAATGGCGGGACCCCAATCGTGCAGTAACGGCAGTAAATGACCGGCGCGCGGGAGCGTGTCGTTGTCCACCCAGACCGACAGTGCAGTGACTTCGGCCACCAGCAAGACCATCAGGCAAACGAAGCGCCCGACTAGCGTTCGGGTGATGAATTCGATCAAGTCAGGAGTATAACAGCGGATCGGCGATTTAGGTCGCTTTCGGTGCTCCGCTGAACATAAAAAAGTACTGTTTATAGGCCCAATAGCCGGAACCTCTGCAGTTCACGGCGTCCGTGCCTGTCGCCGTTCAAGCGCGCACGTATTTGTTGAACCAGCCGAGGGTCCGCTGCCAGGCCAGATCGGCTGCGGCTTTGTTGTAGCGCTCCGGCGTCGCATCGCAATTGAAGCCGTGCACGGCGCCCGCGTAGATATAACCTTCGTGCGGAACGTTGATTTCCGTTAAGGCTTTGTCGTACGCCGGCCACGTCGCGGCCAGACGCGTGTCGAGTGCTCCGTGATGGACCAGAACAGCCCCTTTGATTTTGGGGATGTCTTCCTTAGCGGGAACCCCGCCGTAGAACGGTACTGCGGCACCCAAATCGGCCCCCAGCCGGACGGCCAACGTATTCGAGATACCGCCACCGTAACAGAAGCCGGTGACGCCTATTTTGCCGGTGCAGTCGGCGCGCGATTTGAGCCACATGGCGGACGCTACAAAGTCTTCGGCCATCTTCTTACCGTCGATCTTGGCGAACATCTGGCCGCCGCGGAAGTCGTCACCTGGAAAACCGCCAAGAGAGGTGAGTCCATCCGGCGCAAATGCCATGAAGTTGGCGAGGGCGAGCCGGCGCGCGATGTCCTCGATATGCGGATTAAGGCCGCGATTTTCGTGGACGACGATAATGCCCGGCAACTTCGTCGCCGTCTCCGACCGTGTGTCGGCGCTGGCAGGCCGCACCAGATATCCTTTGATACTTCCGTTCCCGTTCGGCGATGGAACCGTTTCGTAGCTGGCCTTGATCCGGTCATCGGTCTTGGAGACCTGCTGCCCCAAGGCATAGTTCGGCATCAACGCCTCAATGAGCGCGGTCACCGCCAGACCGCCAACCGCAAATTTCTGTACGCCCTCCATAAACGCACGGCGGCTGATGACGCCGTGAATAAACAGGTTATAAAGTTCGACTGCCTCGCTTGGAACTTGGGGTTTGGTTGGCTCCATGGGTGGACTCCTTTCCAAAGAAGAATATCACGTTCGGCGGGAAAGGAGGGCCGGAAATCTACGGAACCACCGGCAGCCATACGGCGCTTGAGTGATTGGGCGTACGGATCACAAACTGCGTGGCTTTCACATAGTCCGCCGGTTTGGCGAAGAAGATATTGGGGACGTAGGTTTGCGGATTGCGATCATAGAGCGGGAACCAGCTCGACTGAATCTGCACCATGATCCGATGGCCCGGCTCGAATACGTGATTGGTGGTCGGTAGCGTGAACCGGTACCGCTCCGGCTGGCCGCTGGGGATGGCCGAGGGATGGTCGAAGCTCTGCCGGTAGCGTCCGCGGAAAATGTCCATCGAAACCGCCAGTTCATAGCCGCCCATTTCCGGTTGGCTGGGAACTTCGTCGGGATAAACATCGATCAGCTTCACCACCCAATCGGCGTCGGTACCTGTGGTGGCCGCAAACAAATCCGCCACTGGCGCGCCGCTGGTGCGCACGGGCGCGGTGAGAACCGGCGTCTGGTAGGTCAGCACGTCGGTTCGGTCGGCTACGGTGCGCTGATCGGTGACCAGCCACTGCTTCCAGCGGTCGGAGTCAGTGAAATGGACCGGCCGCGGCAGATAGGGCACCGGCTTCGCGGGATCGGAGACGTAGGAATCCCCGGCAGCTTCGGAGGCATTCGGTTTCTCGAATCCTAAGCCGAAGCCCGCCTCAAGGTAAAGAGGCTTGAGCGGCGCGGCGCATCCGTTCTCGCAGGCGAGAGGCCAGCTCTTTAAGCGGTCCCAGTGATTCTCGCCCGTGTTATAGATGAAGACCGGCGGCGTCTGCACTTTGGGCGCATCGGTTTTCAGGTACTGGTCGAAGAACGGCTTCAACACATCGCGGCGAAACTGCAGAGCAGTGTCGCCGTCCCATTTCAGCGGCCCCAGATTGTAGGCATCGTAGTTCACTTGACTATGCCGCCAGGGACCCATCACGAGATAATTGTGATCCTCCTGACCTTTGCTCTTCAAAGCCAAATAACAGTGGATGGCGCCCCACATATCTTCCTGATCCCACAAGCCCTGAATCCACATAGTGGGGACTTGGGAAGGATGCTGCGCCACTAATTTATCCAGCGCCTGCCCCTGCCAGAATGGATCATAAGCCGGGTGCTCCATGACTCGCCGCGTCCACGCGAGTTGATCGAGTCCGCGCAGACGGGCGTAGTCGCCGGCGGATCCTGCGCGGCGGAATTCCTCGTAGTCGTCATAAGCGCCGCGCACGGCGGGCTCGGCTTCGCCTCGCTTGGTCGTCTGCTCAGAAAAGTAGTCCAGGTTGACCTGACGAAACGCTCCGTAGTGGAACCAATCATCCCCCATCCAGCCATCTACCATGGGGCTCTCAGGGGCGGCCACCTTCAAAGCGGGATGCGGCGCCAGCAGCGCCATTACCACCGTGAATCCTTCGTAGGATGAACCGATCATGCCTACGCGGCCGTTGGACTCGGGCGTGTTCTTCACCAGCCAGTCGATGGTGTCGTAGGCGTCAGTGACGTGGTCGGTTTCGGTGGGGTTAAGCGGACCGCGGACGGGCCGCGTCATTACATATTCGCCCTCTGACTTGTATTTGCCGCGCACGTCCTGGAACACGCGAATATAGCCCCCCGCGACGAACACATCGTCTCCCTGCGGGAGGGTGGCGAGCATGTGAATACTCGGGCTGCGTTCGCTTCGTTTGGCAGCGTTATAAGGAGTGCGCGTCAGCAGAATCGGAGCGTTGTGCGCGTTCTTGGGCAGGATGATTACCGTATAGAGTTTCACCCCATCGCGCATCGGGATCATGACTTCGCGCCGGATGTAGTCGTAGCGGTCGAGCGGGACCTTTAACTGGCCGCTAATGTCGCCACCGACCGGGAAATAGGCTGAGTTACTGCTCGGCGGACGGGGGGAAGACGCTGGGGACGGGGCGCGCGCGGGCTGTTGAGCAAGAGCGTAAGCCGCAGCCAGCAGACACCAAGCGGCCTGGTTTGACACCTGTCGCATGTTCCGATTCTAGCTCGGATTTTGGAGAGGAGTCGCTCGCCGCAGTATAGCCCTATTAGCAAAGGACGCGATCGGCGATCGCGTCCTTTGAACAGCGGCGGTTAACGCAGAAAATTACTCTTTGACGCTGGCGACGGTGATGGTATCGCCCGTCATCTTGCCGGTGACGGTAACCTGCTTGCCGGCCAATGGCACTACTTTCGCTTGGTCGTCAAGTTTGTAGATTTTGCCCGCATCGGTTACCAGAACAGCGGGAGACCCGCCTTTCATACACGCCGTGGCGCAGTCCACGTTGCCCCTCATTCCAGCCTTCGCGGCGCATTTCTGATCGATGATGTAGCCCTTAAAATCGGCGGCCATTGCAACGGACGAAAGGCCCGCTACCAATGCGAATGCCAGGATTGCTTTTTTCATGGTTTGCTCCCTCTTAGTGAATCGGATTTTCCAGTCTGGGTTCCACGTTACTTCATTAGTATACACCCGCAAATTTTGCAACGTTTGCTACTCGTAAGAACCGCACCCGGCGTGATATACTGCACGCCGTGAAGAAACTGTCTCTCCTGCGATTTGGCCTGTGCGTTGGGTTATTGAGCGGTATCTGGATTGCCCGCACCCAGCAGCCGGTTCGTGGAGATTTGAAGCTAAACAAGATCCGGCAAAATCTCTATGAGATCTCGCCGGTACCGGAAGTCAGCGGCGCTGGAGGAAATGTCACGGTAGTCCTCACCAGGGAAGGCGTGATTCTGGTCGATGACAAATACGACTGGGATCACGACGGCATTCTGGCCAAGGTTAAGACGATCACCGAAAAGCCGGTCCGCTACGTCATCAATACGCACCAGCACGGTGACCATACAGGCGGCAACGCCAAAATGCTGCCGATGGGGGTCCAGTTGATGATATCGAAGCAGGCGCGCGAGAACATGGTCCACCTCAAAATGCCCGGAGTGCCACAAATCTCGTTTGAGAATAATCTTCAGGTTTCGCTCGGTGATGATACCGCCGAAGCGTTCCACTTCGGGCGAGCCCATACCAATGGCGATTCCGTGGTTCTATTCAGGGCCCAGCGCGTGTTATCGACCGGCGATATGTGCGTGCGCGGAGACGAATTCCCTCCGCTCATCGATTATTCGGCGGGTGGCAGCATCATGGAGTGGACCAAGACTCTGGATAGCGTCCTGAAGCTGGATTTCGACACTATCGTACCGGGACATGGCCCAGTCGGCACTAAACAAGATCTGGTGGCTTTTCGGAACTTGCTGGAGAGAACCCGAAATCGCGTTCATGAGATGAATGCCGCCAAAAAGAGCAAAGACGAGATTGGGAACATGCTCCTGACCGAATTCCATTGGACTCCGGCGCGTCTCAAAAGTTCGCTGGATGGACTTGTCGCGGAGATGCGCTAGATCTTCGAGCGCTGCTGCGGTCCCGCTAGCGCGCCCTAAAATGAGATCATGGCCGCGCCCATCAGCGAAATTACGGGTTCATCGCCGACGGGGAAGCCGTCGGAGTCCCGCAGATGGCTGAAGCCCAGGGTTCCCAAAGAGCAGCTCTATCGCCTGGCGCCGCAGCGGGCGCGCCCGAAGCGCTTTGGCGCAGTGGAATTCCCGGAGCGTGTGCGGCAAGTATTGCGCGCGTGGTGGGCTTGGCTGGCGGTGGCAATCGTACTCCAGCGGGCGGGTCATTGGGGCTATGCGATCGCCGCCGGCGCGGTAGCTTTTTTCCAGTACCATACGTCGTCGGAGACTCATCCCGGCGTGTATCCGCTGGAAGCGGATCTCGATGTCGACTCGGCCGAATTCCAGAACACCATTGAGGGCGTTACGGGAATGCCGTTTATCGCCGGCAACCGCGTGGCGATCTACAATAACGGCGACGAGTTTTATCCGGCGATGCTCGACGCCATTGAATCGGCCGAATGGTCGATCACGATGGAACACTATATTTTCTGGGATGGCGAAGTGGGGCGGCGCTTCGCCGAAGCCCTAGCTGAAAAGTCACGCCAAGGGGTGGAAGTCAAGCTTCTTCTGGATGCCATCGGCTCGTCCACACTGGGGAAAGAGATCTTCCACATCCTGGCGGCCGGTGGATGCCAGCTCGCCTGGTTTCGTCCGATTCACTGGTACACGCTGCATCGCGCCAACCGGCGGGATCATCGCAAATCGCTGATCGTCGACGGCCGCATCGCGTTCAACGGCGGCGCCGGAATCGCCGATCATTGGCTGGGTTCGGCGGCGAACGCGAGTGAGTGGCGCGACATTCAAGTGGCCATCACCGGCCCCGCGGCCCTGGCGCAGCAAAGCGCTTTCGCGATCAATTGGTTGGAGACTACCGGCGAGATTCTGAGCGGCGAGCGTTTTTTTCCGGAACCGCGCGCCGAGCAAGGCGAAGATGGCGGAGTGAAAGTGCAGACCATTCACAGCTCGCCCTCGCTGGGCTTGGGCGCCGTCGGGACGATGTATCTGGCGGCGCTCCAGTGCGCCAAACAAGAGCTGCTCATCGCCAATCCATATTTCATTCCGGACGCGCGCGTCATTGAAATGTTGGCGGCGGCCCGGCAGCGCGGCGTCGCCGTGAAACTGATGCTGGCGGGCGAACACATGGACTTGTGGTGGGCACGCTATAACGGGGTCCGACTCTACGGACAGTTGCTCGAGGCCGGTGTCGAGATCTACGAATTTCGTCCCACCATGCTGCACCAGAAGACCATGCTGGTGGATGGAGTATGGGCAACCATCGGAACCGCCAATTTCGACAACCGCTCGTTCTCCATGAACGAGGAGATTAATCTGTGCTTCCACGATCGGACCATCGCGGAAGAACTCCGTGCCATTTTCGCCGCTGATCTGGAACGCTGCGACCGGATTGATCTGGAGCAGTGGCGCCGGCGTGGCCTGTGGTCGAAAATCAAGGAGCAATTTGCTTCGCTGGCGGCGGATCAGGCCTGACGTTCATGCGCACTTTTCGGATCGCGACCTATAACATTCACAAAGGCCGCGGCATGGACGGCCGAGTGCGGATCGAACGTATCCTGCGGGTGCTGCGCGAAGTGGAAGCCGATATCATCGCGCTTCAGGAGGTGATTAATCACGAGGAGCGATCAGCGGAAGAGCATCAGGCCTGCTATCTTGCCGAGCAGTTAGGATACTTTTACAGCGTGGGCGAAACGCGCAAGCACCGCGACGCCGTATATGGCAACGTGACCCTCAGCCGCTGGAAGTTTGACAAGTCCCGCCACATCGATCTGAGCGTAGCCGGACGCGAACCCCGCGGGGCATTGCGGACCGACATCAGCGTGGGCGGCGAAATTTTGCATGTTTTCAATGTCCATCTGGGCACAGCGGTGCGCGAACGCCGCTCGCAGGCACGCATGATCGACGAACACCTGCTCAAGGCGCTGGATGTACCGGGCCACCGCATCGTCATGGGAGACTTCAACGATTGGAATCACGGGCTGGTGACGAAAACCTTAGCGAGCGAGTTTCACTTGACCGACTTGGCTGCGCATCTGCCGCGCACCCGGGGCTACCCTGCGCTGCTGCCGCTGGTACATCTGGATCACATCTATCTCGATCATGAGTTGCGAATTGAGCAGGCTCGCTTCCAGCGCAATCGGCTTTCGTTGATGGCGTCGGACCACCTGCCACTGGTGGCGGAAGTCGCGTTCCGCAAACCGCGCTAAGATTCGCGGCCGCTTGGTGGGTATCCAAATGGCAAGTGGGATATAATCATCGACCAAGGAGACAAGATGAAACGTATTTTTGTGGCATTGGCGGCGATTATGGCGTGCGCCGTGACAGCTACCCCGGCAGGGATGCCGAATACCTTGACGGGAAAGGAAAAGGCCGAGGGCTGGAAGTTGCTATTCGATGGCAAATCATTGGACCAATGGGATCTCAGTACGAGTCCGAAGGCCCAGTGGAAAGCCGTTGACGGGGCCATCGTTACGAACTCGCCACAAGGTGGAACTTTATTATCGAAAGAAGATTTTGCCAACTTTGAGCTGAAGATCGAATTTCGCACCACGGATAACGTCAACTCAGGCGTGATGCTCCGCAATCCGCGGCCAGACGCCAGCAAGAAGGGCGGGGGCGGCCAAGGTTATGAGGTCCAGATTCGCGACAAGGACCCTGGGCATTACACAGGCGGCAGTTATCTGACCGCTAGCCTGGTGAATGTTCAGAAAGCGCCGGCGGATGCCAAGATTGTCAATGGGGAATGGATGTCTCTCGACATTACGGCGGATGGCGATCATTTCGTTATCCTCTACAACGGGCGAAAGGTCGTGGATGCCCACGATACCAAGCTTGAGAACGGAGCCATCGGATTACAGTGGGCGCACCCGGAAGATGCTCCCGGAACGAAGGTAGAATTCCGCAACATCAAAGTGAAGCGCTTGAAATAGGCGTCACCGAACTCGTTGGAATCTCCCGTCGCTTCCGGTGTTCATGAAGCACCATCGTCGCCAGATCTGCAGTCGGATGCGATAGGGCATTCCTCCCGACCGGCACCATAGCATTTCGCCTTCACGGCGTATTACGCGACGGAGGAGGCCGCCGCAGCGCACTTCGTCGCCCCGCTGAGGGTCGACTCGCGGATCGCGGGTTATGGAAACGCTTTTTCGCTCTTTCATGTGTCCGCCTCGTCTGGCAGGCTTATCCGGACGCGTTATTTCTTGCGAATGACGATCCGTCCGTTGTAAGTAATGAACTGCATCTCCGGACCACCCCCGTTGATGGTTCCATATAGCGTGCGGTCTGTATGGGCCCCGCCGCCATTTTTCCCGCCACCGTCCGGGGCGAGACTCGTCGGCCCCGTTGCAGAATCCACTTTCACATCGAAGTCCGTGTAGATCTCGCCGTGGTCGGACTTCATCTTCAGGCGCGCTTTAAGGTCGGCAGGTAGAGTCACCTCAATGCTGCCATTCATGGACGAAAAGCTGGAGGCTTTGGCGGCGGACAGTTGCGCCAGCGATGCCGTGATGCGCCCGTTCATGGAGTGCGCCATCACGGGCCCGGAAGCGTCCTGCACGTTGATGTGTCCATTCATCGCATCGATCGTCATTTCGCCGGAAATGCCTCCGACTGAGATACTGCCGTTCATTGTCTTGAGTTCGAGCGTGGTCTGCTTGGGAACTTTTATCTGGATATTAAGGCGGTCCCAAGAACCTCCCTTGACGCGGACGACATTGTTCTCCTGCGTGGCCTCAATCGGGTTGGTGGGTTGATCCAGGCGGTGCATTCCGGGAGGCAGATCGTCTGGGCGCGCCTTGCGGTGCGGGCCATCGACTCTCCCCGAGTATTCGATCACAGCGTCGTTGCCGTCATAGCCTGTAACCGTCACAGAGCCCATCGGTATGTTTACGGTTAGACTCTTGGGGCGAGACGGGTCACTGAATGGCAGAGTGATCCGTTGGGGCGGAGGCGCAGGGTCCTGCGCCGCGAGCATGGCCGCTACCGCAAAAAACACGATGGATTTGAGGAAAATGGATTTCATTGCAACCTCTCAACCGCCCAGGCCGCTCTTTCACGAACACTGGGATCTAGCGTATCGTTTCCCGCCACGCGGTTTAGCTCCGAGATGGAGGCCGAATCCTTCAGATCCACTACCAGATCGATCAGCGCGATCTGAACCAGCGGAGCCGATTGCGGAATGATTGCCCTTGCGATTTCCATGCGCGAGGCCGAGGTCATCGCGAAGGTACGTAGCGCGTCGGCAGCGGCCAGGCGCACGTTGACATTGGGATCATGATTCACCGAGTCGAGCAGCGCGGCAAGCACCTGGCCATCCGAGGATTCCACTTGATTTGCCCAACTGACACCGCGCAGCCGCTCGCTCGCCGATTGCTGGCGCAGCAGCGAAAGTGCGACCAACTCCCGCATACCGTTGACTTCCCCGCGAAGTTGCGCGATCTCCGAGCTCTCGCGGCCGCCCTTTTGGGAACTAATGGCGTATCCCAAACCTAGCCCGATCAACAGAGCTGCGGCGGCCACGCTCATTGGCAGCCAGGCAAAAGCCGTCCGGAAGTTGTCCTTGCGCCGTTGTTCTATGGACGCAGCGGAGAACCCTTCACCGTATGCGCCCAAGGCCGCGTAGAATCTGTCGCGCATTTGCGGAGGCGGCTCTTGGGCGGGCAGGGAATCAAGCTTTCTCCACAGACTTTCCAAACTCTCGGCTTCCTGGCGGCACGCGGCACAGTCCTCCAAGTGGCGCTTGAGCTGGTCCCTTCCGGGCGCCCGCAACATTCCGCACCAATCATCGGCAAAGCAGGCCTTTGCTTCATCGCAAGTCATATGCTTTTTCTCCCGCCAGCGTGGAATAGATCTCGGCCAGCGCACGCATCGCTCGATACACTCGAACTTTTACCGTGCCCACGCCGCAACCCAGCACTTCGGCAATCTCCTCATACTTCATTCCCTGAAAACGGCAGAACACGAGAATCTCGCGCTTCTCCACCGGCAGAAGCTCCATTGCCTGCCGGACCCGCCTCAAATCCTGCGCGCGGACGGCCGACGTTTCCGGATCGGGGCCGGAACTTGCCGGTTCACGATTTCCCATGGTGAGTTCGTCTATCTCGATCATCTCGCCGCGTTTCTGCCGGATCCGGTCCACGTTGGCGTTTTTAGCGATTTGGTACATCCAGGCGGTGAACGACTGCCGAGGGTCATAGGTAGCGCGATAGCGCAGAATCCGGAAGAATACGTCCTGCACCAGATCCTCGGAAGTCTGCGGATCGCGGGTCATGGAAACGAAATAGCGAAACAGCGCTCGATGATGACGCTCAAACAGGATGGCAAGCTTCGAGACAGCCCCCGCCGTCACCGCGCTCATCAAGGCGTTATCGCTGGTGTCCACGGTCTTCCTTAAGGCAATACTCGCCTTATAGGGGAAGGTTACATCCAATCCCATTTTGCTTTCACTCCCATCGCAACGCCTGCATTGGATCTACGCGCGAGGCGCGCGCAGCCGGCACATACACCGCGATTAACGTAATCAGCAGGATGCTTCCCGCCGCCGCCAACATTGCGGTTGGATCGCCAGGCGAGATTCCGTATAGCTGAGCGCGGGCCAGTCGCGATAGGCCGAAGGCGGCGGGCAAGCCGGCCAGCAAGCCGAAACCAACGATCAGCAGAGCTTCGCGCATCACCAGCCATGCGACGTCCATGCGCTGCGCTCCGAGGGCGGTGCGAATTCCAATCTCGCGAGTCCGGCGCGAGACCGAGTACGCGATCACGCCGTAGATCCCAATTCCAGCGAGGATGCTGGCAACCAGCCCGAAGGCACTAGTAAGACTAGCGACCAGGCGTTCGGTCGAAAGTGAGTTCTGCATCTGCTCCTGCAGCGTCCGCATGCTAAAGACCGGGAGATTGGGATCCAATCGGTTCAGGAGCAGCCGGATCGTGGAAAACATTTGTTCCGGAGCGCTCGCCGTTCGCAGGTATGCCGTCATTCCGAGGGCCAATTCCATCTGCTGATAAGGACGAAAAACTCCTAGCGGCATCTCCGCTCGCATATTCTCGTATTTGGTGTCGCGAACCATGCCGATGATCTCGATATCCGTCTTGGTGCCGGGATCGCCGCCCATTCCGATATGACGGCCGATCGGACTTTTTCCCTGGAAATATCGCTTGGCGAATTTCTCATTGACGATGGCGACCTTGCCCGTGTCCTTTCGATCGGTGTAGCGGAAATCCCGGCCTTCGAGAAGGGGCACCCCGAGTGTGTCGAAGTAGCCGGGAGCCACGAAGTTCATATGCGGATCAACCCATTCGCCCGCGCCTGCCTGATAGCCCTCTACCGTCACCCAACTGTCCCACTCGCTTTCATCGAGTACGCGCATGACGGCGAGGCTTGACGACTGGACCCCGGGTATTTGGTCGAGCTGGTCCTTAAGCTGCCGGTAGAACGCCATGGTCCGTTCCGGCGTATACCCGCTTCGCGTGGGATCGAGAGAAAAAGCCAGAACGTTGTCGGTTCGGAAGCCGGGATCGAGGTCTTTCAGGGTCTTGAGGCTGCGGATGAACAGCCCGGCGGCGATCAGGAGAACCACGGAAAGCATCACTTGCGCCGCGATGAGCGCCTTGCGTAGGTTGAGTGAGCCTCCGCTTACGATGTTGGCGGCCTGATCTTTAAGTGTGGGAGCTATGTCGGCGCGGATGATTTGAAGTGCTGGAATCAGGCCGAAGATAACACCGCAGACGGTCGAAATCGCGGCCGTGAACGCCAAGATTCGCCAATCCGGAGTACTGGAAATCACTAGCGGATTTGCTCCCACAGGCACATTGCCAAGCAACATCTTGTCGATCTCGATGGCCAGAGCCAAGCCCGCGACGCCTCCGGCCAACGCCAGCAAAATGCTTTCAATCAAGAGCTGAAAGACCAGGTGTGTCGGAGTGGCTCCTAACGCGATCCGTACTGCGACTTCCTTTTGCCGCATGGACGCGCGCGCGATTAACAGATTCGCAACATTTGCGCAGGCGATGAGTAAGACCAGTCCCACGATCACCATGAGCACGATAAGCGCGGTCGAAAACTTGTCTCGCGTTAGCGATCGTCCGGTTGATGCCGGCAATAGATCAAGCCACATACGGAGGAAGTGCTGTTTGGTGACGTCGGAGGCTTTCGCAAATTCCTTCTGCTGAACCTCCATTTCAAGCATCTGGTGAAACAACGGCTGGAGGCCGGCTTTCGCTTGTTTCTCTGAGACGCCCGACTTTAGCCGCCCGTACGCCGCAACCCAGCGCGCCCGGCGGTTCTCAAAAGTGTCTTCACTCAGTTTGTAACCGGCTGGGTCTAACTGCCGCTTCATCATGATCGGAATGCGAATCTGCGGGGAGTATAACGGGTCCATTCCATTAAAGCCCGCCTGGCTCACGCCGATTACCGTCATCGGAAATCCGTTTACTAGCAATTTCGCGCCGAGCACGCCGGGGTCTCCGCCGAAGCGTTCGATCCAATACCGGTAACTAAGAACGGCAATGGGATGGCCATCGGGGATTAGGTCGTCCTCCGGAGTGAATACGCGGCCGAGGGCCGCGCCGACGCCGAGGACAGGAAAATACGTGCCCGATACGAGTTCGCCCTGAACGCGGTCGGTTTTGCCGCCGATGCTGACGTTCATGGCGTTTCCCCAACTGCAAAACATGCCGCTGAAAATCGGGTTGTGATCGCGAAAATCCGCGTACATAGGGTAGGACAATCTATTTTGCCCGTTATTGGATCCGTAGTGATCCCCGCGGCCCCAAAGCTGGACCAGTTGTTCGGGATTCTTCACGGGCAAGAGGCGTAGCAACACCTGATCGATCAGCGTGAAGATGGCAGTATTAGCACCAATCCCCAGGGCCAGGGACAGCACAGCGATGATGGTGAAGGTCGGCGACTTGGTTAGAGAGCGTAGGGCAAACCGGACGTCGTGGGCGAAACGCGTCATGTCCAGGATACGGTGGAACCCGCGGAAGGTTACTCAGGAATCGGGCCTAGACTCAGTTGGGTGCTTCCCGTTGAACTGCGACACCCTTCGTGTTAGCGTGGTAACGCTTTTAGTTCTGGGTTTGATCTCTGGTCGATGGAGGACCGATGAAAGTGCGCGCTCTTTTCCTGGTACTCGCCATAATTTTTGTCGGGGTCTGTTTCCAATCGGCTCCTGGGCGCGCGGAGACATCGCCCTCGGTCGCCCTTTCCGGAGTGGTCAGTTCGGCTGAGGAGGGGCCGATGGAAGGGGTCCTCGTGGGCGCCAAGAAAGCGGGTTCCACGATCACCATCACTGTCGTCAGCGACGAGCATGGCCGGTATCGATTCCCCTCGTCGAAGCTGACGCCGGGGCAGTATGCGTTGCGCATCCGGGCCGTTGGCTATGATCTCGCGAGCCCAAGCACGCTGGAAGTCACCGCCAGCCAGACGACAGCCGACCTGAAACTTCGCAAGGCCGCTGATCCTGCGTCGCAGCTCTCGAATGCGGAATGGTTTGCCAGCCTGCCGGGCACCGAGCAGCAAAAAGCCTCTATCAAGAACTGCACGCACTGCCACACCCTCGAACGCATCATGCGCACTCGCGCGGATGTGGATGGCCTGACGAAGATCGTCGAGCGCATGTCGACCTATCCACAGCTTTCGTTTCCGATGATGCCGCAGAAGTTGGTTGCCGCGCGGGTGGGCGGCGGTGAGGATCCTCTGGAGCAGAAGCTGGACGGCTGGCGGAAGCAGGCGCAGTATTTGAGCACCGTCAATCTGAGTTCCACGGACCAATGGAAGTATTCGTTCAAGATGCATCCTCGTCCTAAAGGAAGGGCAACCCAGGTCATTTACACCGAATACGACCTGCCCCAGCGTACCCGGCAGCCGCACGACGTGGTGGTGGATTCGGAAGGCAATGCCTGGTACGCCAGCTTCGGCGAGCAGATACTCGGCAAGATCGATACCCGGACCGGCAAGGCAACCGAATACCAGATTCCCCGCCTGAAGGCGAACCTCCCCACGGGCGAACTGGCGCTGCGCTTCGATAAAGATCAAAACCTATGGATGGGCATGCAGTTCCAGGGAGGAATCGCAAAATTCGACAGGAAGACGGAGAAATTCCAGACCTGGAGCCTTCCGCCGGAAATTAACGGGGACTACGTCCAAGTCAATCAGGTGAGCCCGGAACATGCGCAAGGGGATGGCAAGGTGTGGTTGCAGGATGCCGGGACTTACACGGTGCTGCGGCTGGATCTTAAGACCGGCAAGTTCGAGGTCTTTACGCCGTACGCGATTCCGCGGCCCAACATTTACGACGTGATTTCCGATGCTCAAAACAACGCTTATTTTACCGTCATGGGAAAAGAGCACATCGGACGGATCGATGCCAAGACGGGAAAGATTACATTGATGGCGACGCCCACCGCAGGCTCAGGGCCGCGCCGCGGCATGATCGACTCAGAAGGGCGCCTGTGGTTCGGAGAGAACCGAGCGGATCGCATCGGGATGCTGGATACCAAGACGCAGCAATTCAAAGAGTGGAAGGCCCCGACGACAGGGTCGTGGCCCTACGATGTAACCGCAGACAAGAATGGCGAAGCCTGGGCCGGCGGGGAGTTCACGGATATCGTGGATCGCTTGAATCCGAAAACCGGTGAGTTCGTGGAGTATCTGCTGCCGCGGTTTACGAATATCCGGCGGGTATTCGTTGACAATTCCACCACGCCGGTCACGTTCTGGGTGGGCAACAACCACGGTGCATCGATCGTAAAAGTGGAACCGCTGAACTGAACTTATTGAATCGCCAATCGTTTTTGAATTTGCTCCAGTGGGACGCCCTTAGTCTCCGGAACCATGACGATTACCCAGATCAGTTGCAGAACCATCATCGCGGCGAAGAAGAGGAACACGTAACCCGGCGGGAACGCCGAGACCATCTTGGGGAAGAAGGTAGTGAGCAGCGCGGCGAAGATCCAATGCGTAGAACTGCCTAGGGTCTGGCCTTCGGCGCGATGGCGGTTCGGGAAAATTTCAGAAATGAAAACCCAGATCACGGCTCCCTGACCTACGGCGTGAGCTGCGATGAACGCAAAGATGCACACGGGCACAATGCTGTAGTGATTTGTAAAGAACGCCCATGCTGTCAGCCCCAGCGACCCGATGTAACCGAAGGAGCCAATGAACAACAGGGTTCGGCGGCCCAGCCGGTCAATCAGCCAGAGTCCGACGAAGGTGAAGATGAGGTTGGTCACACCGATCCCGACCGATTGCAGCAGCGCCGCCTTCGCCGCCAGTCCAGTCAGTTCAAAAATGCGGGGCGCAAAATAGAGAATCGCATTGATGCCGGAAAGTTGATTAAAAAACGCGATCAGAAAGGCCAGCACAATGGGAGTGCGAAGCTGCCGGGTCCAGAATCGGCCCTTAGAGACTTTCTGAGAGGACGCGGCCAAGATCGCGTCGGCGTCGCTGGTGATCTGAGCTTCGGAGGCCTGGGGCTCGATCAGCCGGAGCACCTTCATACCGGCCTCGCGGTCGTTCTTTTTACCGAGAAGCCAGCGAGGGCTTTCGGGCAGACCGAGGCAAAGCGCGGCATAGGCGAGCGACGGAAACGCGGCCACGCCTAGCATCCAGCGCCAAGCGTTTTCGCCGATTCCGGCCAGCAGCGCGTTGGACAAGAACGCCATCAGGATGCCGAAGACGATGTTGAATTGAAACATCCCTGCGAGCCGGCCGCGGTACTTAGGTGGCGCGATTTCGGATATGTAAAGCGGCGCGGCTACGGTCGAGATGCCGATACCCAGACCTCCGATGACGCGCGCCGCGATGAAGACGACCGGGTCATTCGCGAGGGCTGAGCCGACGGCGCCAACAATATAGAGGATGCCGATAAACAGCAACGTGGGCTTACGTCCGAAGCGATCAGTCGGCCAACCGCCGATCAGCGAGCCCAGTACCGTCCCGTAGAGGGCCGAAGCCATCACAATCCCGTGGACTCCGGCTCCCAGACCCCAGTGCGCCTGAATGCTCTGCTCCGCGCCGGAAATGACGACCGTGTCAAATCCAAACAGGAAGCCAGCGAGGGCGGATGTGATGGACCACAGAAGAATGCGACCGTTCATTCGATCAGCTAAGTGTACCCGATACGGGTCGCACACATAGTAGGATGGTTCAGTTGCGGAGACGACCATGAGACGAAACGTAAACCTGTGCTTACTTCTGTGCGCTAGTTGGGCGATGGCTCAGCCGGTGGTTCTGAAAACTTCGACGATCCTGGACGGCAAGGGCAACGTTCTAAAAAACCGAACCATCGTCATCGAAGACGGAAAGATCTCGCGGATTTCCGGCGGGGCCGAAAAGGCCAGCTATGACCTGACTGGTCTGACCGTGATGCCCGGCTGGATTGACACACACGTCCATTTCGCCTACCACTTCGATGCAAACAACCGCTCGGAAGAAGGGGGCGCCGGTAGCAAGGAGGCTCCAGCACTCAGCGCATTGTACGCCGAAGCGAACGCCTATGCTACCTTGATGGGCGGCTTCACGACCATTCAGAGCGTCGGCGCGGAAGTAGACGGACCGGTTCGCGATCTGATCAATGCGGGACAGTTGCCGGGCCCCCGAATCATTACATCGTTGCGGGCGATCTACAAGGATACGGGTACCCCCGAGCAGATCCGCGCGTTCGTCAGGAAAGCGAAAGCCGATGGCGCCGACGTGGTCAAGCTATTTGCGACAGCATCGATCCGCGACGGCGGGGCGCAGACTATGTCCGACGACCAGATACGCGCGGCCTGTGGCGAAGCGACGGCGGTCGGCTTGCGGTCTGTAGTTCACGCGCATGCCTCTAGCGGAGCGAGAGCCGCGGTGCTGGCCGGCTGCAGCTCGATTGAGCACGGCGTGCTGCTGGATGATGAAACCCTAAAATTAATTGCCAGCCACGGCGTGTACTTCGATCCCAATTTTTTGGTGTTCCATAACTACCTGGAGAATAAGCCGAAGTTCCTAGGAATAGGAAATTACACCGAAGAAGGCTTTGCTTATATGCAGAAGGCCATACCTCAGATGTCCGATGTGCTGAAACGCGCCATGGCTCTGCACATGAAGATCGTGCTGGGGACCGATGCGGTGGCCGGTTCTCACGGCCGCAACGCGGAGGAGTTTATCTATCGCGTCAAAGATGGAGGTCAGCCGCCCATGGACGCGATTATCAGCGGAACCTCGGTCGCGGCTGAGTCACTGCGGCTGGGCGACAAAATCGGTTCCATCGCGCCGAATATGGCAGCGGATATTGTGGCGGTCGATGGAGACCCGCTCAAAGACATTACGGCCGTCCGGCGGGTGGTGTTCGTCATGAGAAACGGCAAAGTCTACAAAAACGTGGCACGTGGGACTTCGAAATAGCCTCATGGATCTGGATCTGAAAGACAAAGTGGTACTGATTACGGGAGGAGCGTCGGGAATTGGTGCCGCTATTGTGCGGGCCGTGGTGAGTGAAGGAGCGGTCGCTGTCATCGCAGATCGCTCCGCGCAGCAAGCCAATGATCTCCAGACTGAATTGCAGGCCGCGGGAGGCAAAATTCACGTGGTAGTGTGCGAACTGACGGTGGCGGAGAATTGCAAACGGGTCGCGGATCAGACGCTGGAACGCTTCGGAAGGCTCGACGCCCTGGTCAATAACGCCGGTGTGAATGACCGTGTGGGCCTGGAGCGCGGAAATCCGGCGGCCTACGTCGCATCGCTGCAACGGAATCTACTGCATTACTACAACATGACGCACTACGCACTGCCAGCGCTGAAACAATCTCGCGGATCGGTGGTAAATATTGCCTCGAAAACCGCAATCACGGGGCAGGGAGACACGTCCGGTTATGCTTCGGCGAAGGGCGCGATTCTCGCTTTGACGCGCGAATGGGCGGTGGAGCTGGCGCCTTACGGCGTCCGCAGCAACGCGGTGGTTCCCGCGGAGGTGATGACGCCGCTCTATCGCAGCTGGCTACAGACGTTCCCCGATCCCGAGGAAAAGCTGGCCGGCATCGTCGCGCGAATTCCTTTGGGTAAGCGGATGACGACGCCGAATGAAATCGCGTCCATGGTGACGTTTCTGATTTCCGGCAAGGCCAGCCACATTACCGGCCAGCATCTGTTCGTCGATGGCGGATACGTACATCTGGACCGTGCGCTTCCATGACAATCGCGAACACTTCCGGGACAACCCCAGGAGCGGGGACTGCCGCGTCCGTTCCGCTGACGGAACGCAAGTACATCCTGCCGCTGGTGCTGATCACCAGCCTGTTCTTCCTGTGGGCGCTGGGAGTCAATCTCAACGATGTGTTGATTCCCCATCTGAAAAAAGCGTTCCGGCTGACGGATCTGCAATCGTCCCTGATTCAAACCGCTTTCTTTGGAGGCTACTTTCTGGCCGCGCTTCCGGCTGGCCGGTTGATGGAGCGCATCGGTTATAAGAAAGGCATCCTCACCGGGTTGGCGCTATGCGCGACCGGTGCGTTATTGTTTATCCCGGCGGCTACCATTCTGGCGTATTGGTTCTTTTTGCTCGCGCTGTTTGTGATGGCCTGCGGGCAAAGCTTTCTCGAGGTAGCAGCGAATCCTTACGTAACGGTGCTGGGTCCGGCGGGATCGGCCGAGAGGCGATTGAATCTGGCGCAATCCTTCAACTCCGTGGGCGCCGTGGTGACGCCGGTCATAGGCGCTGCGTTCATTCTCACGAATACGGAATCGCAGGCGGCGCAGACGGCTGAGGCCAACACGGTGAGAATCCCGTACCTGATCATCGCTTGCATCTTTCTTGCGGTGGCGGCGATGATTTACTTCACGAAGCTGCCGGAAGTGCAAGACGACGCCCCTGAACCGCAGAAATTGCGCGAAGTCTGGAAGCATCCGTATCTCGTACGCGGAGTACTCGCGCAGTTTTTCTATGTGGGCGCACAAGTCGGGGTCGCGAGTTTTATCATCCGCTTGACGGAGTATTTAGTGCCGGGCACTGCGGACAAGGCCGCGGCGGGCTACTTGAAGTGGCACCTGCTCGGGTTCATGATCGGACGATTCGCGGGTTCAGCGATGATGAAGTACATCCCGGCGTCGCGGCTGCTGGCCGCATTCGCCGTGGCCTGTTTGATCTGCGTCGCAGTAGCTCTGGTAACCACCGGGAGCATTCCGATTTACGCAGTGGTGCTCATCGGCTTCTTCCACTCGATCATGTTTCCGACGATCTTCGCGCTGAGCATCAAGGGTCTCGGCGCATATACTAAGTTGGGGTCGTCGTTGCTGGTGATGTCGATCATCGGCGGAGCAGTTCTGCCGGTGACCATGGGATATGTTTCGGACGCCACTAACATCCAGCGTGCGTTGATCGTGCCGCTGGTGTGCTACGTCTACATTCTGAGTTTCGCCGCAAGGAGGCACGAAGCATGAAGCGCCGCTACTGCCTGACGCTGGACCTTAAGGACGATCCAGAATTGATCCGCGAGTATCGGCGGCATCATCAGGCGGTGTGGCCGGAGGTTACGGATAGCCTGCGGAAGTCCGGGATTCTCGACCTGGAGCTCTATCTATTGGGTACGCGCCTGGTGATGATCCTCGAAGTCGATGAGCGATTTTCCTTTGAGAAGAAAGCCACGCTCGACCGTGACAATCCCAAGGTGCAGGAGTGGGAGCAACTCATGTGGAATTTTCAGAAGCCATTGCCGACCGCGAAGCCGGGCGAAAAATGGATCCTGATGGAAAGCATTTACAAGTTCGAGGCGGGGGCATGAATAGAATCTGGTCGGCTGATAACACCCGTCAACCTCCGTCGCTCTCAGTTGCGTTAAAGTAGCGATATTGTGAGATCACAAACCGTTCAGCAACTCGCGCAGCAGGCTTTGGCCTCGCAGACTTTTACCCGTGGCACCGGCGTTCCCCGGCGGCCCTTTGGACGAGCGGCGGAGAGTGTTTCGCTGCTGTGTCTGGGCGGCTGGCACGCGGTCGCGAGGCCAGCGCTGGAGAAGACCGACGAGAGCGAATCCATTCGCCTGATGCACGCAGCCATCGATCTGGGCGTCGACTTCTTCGATAACGCCTGGGAATACCACGACGGCTATGCGGAGGAGGCGATGGGCCGCGCGCTGGCGATCGACGGAAAGCGCAAGCAGGTGTTCCTGATGACCAAGAATTGCGAGCGCGACTATGCCGGGTCGCTACGCAATCTGGAGCAGAGCCTGCGCCGGTTGCAGACGGACTATCTGGATCTATGGCAGTTCCACGAGCTTTCTTACGATAACGATCCGGAGTGGTTGTTTGAGCGCGGCGCGGTGCGGGCGGCGGTGGAAGCTCAGCAGGCGGGGAAAGTGCGGTATATCGGGTTCACTGGGCACAAGGACCCGCGGATTCACCTAAAGGCGCTGGGGATGCCCCACGCCTGGGACGCCTGCCAGATGCCGATCAATGTGATGGATTCGCAGTACCGCAGTTTTCTCAATCAAGTGGTGCCGGTCTGCCACGAGAAGCATGTGGCGGCGATCGGCATGAAGAGCTTCGGGGGCGGATGGCCGCGCGGGCGCGTACTGGAGAATATGAATGTCGGAGCAGCGGATCTGCTGGGATTTGCGCTCAGCCAGCCGGTGACCAGCCAAGTGGTGGGTCTCACGACTATGGAACAGTTGCAGTTCGCGGTGGAAGTGGCGCGTTCAATCCCGATGCCGGAAGAGGCGCAGAACGCTCTAATGCAGCAGGTCCGCGTGGAGGCTGGCGACGGGCGCTACGAGAGCTTCAAGTCGACGAATGAGCACGACGGGCCCCATCACCGGCGGCAGCATGAGTTTGCACTGGCGCGCCCTTGAGTCCGGGCGCGCCCAGGTGGAGTGTTCAATCGCTTAGGCGGTCAATAGATCGATCTCGGACGTGCTATCGCCAAATTTCTCGATGTGCAAGCCGAAGCGGTCGATCAGGGCCAGCATGAGGTTCGCCAGTGGCGTTCCCTTCGCATACTTGAGGTGACGGTCGCCCTTGAGCTGCAGAGTCT
>Ga0207657_10000626_pt1 | contig 37555 bp, 36 predicted proteins | sample KBSC33metaG_FD_184316 | JGI IMG/M metagenome (GOLD analysis project Ga0207657, IMG submission 184316) | Corn rhizosphere microbial communities from Kellogg Biological Station, Michigan, USA - KBS C3-3 metaG (SPAdes) (version 2) | ecosystem: Host-associated > Plants > Roots > Rhizosphere > Soil ... | reverse complement strand
AACACTCGGCATCAGTTGAAGCGTCGCCAGGGTCACGACGATCGCCCCCAGGAGTCTAAACGGGACCCCAGACCACAGAACCCGCACGATAACCGTCACCTTCACCGCCGTGATCAAGTCCAAATCCGGAGGTACTCCTACGGGCACGGTAACTTTTACAGACTTTTCCGCCGTGCTCGCCAACGTCACTTTGTCCGGGGGCCAGGCCACATTCACAATTTCGTTCCAGCGCAGGGGCCCGCACATCATCCGGGCGATCTACCGCGGCAGTTCCGTCGATCGACGCAGTTTCGCAGTCCTGGCGCAGCGCGTGAGATGAAGTCTGGGGCAATAACTGCGTGGGGACGGGGCTCAGCCCCGCCCCCCCAGCCGAGCAAGGCTCGGCCATGTTCGAATCAGGAATGCGGAATCAGGACTTGTCGAGCTCCGCTAGACTGGACAGCCCGGCCGGCTGTCCCCACATGGCCGGTGCTGTCGATCGCATTGGTTTCCATCGCATCTTCTGCTGTCGTCTTGGGGATGCGATGGTGGGCGCTGTAGGATTTGAACCTACGACTTCCACCGTGTGAGGATGGCACTCTACCGCTGAGTTAAGCGCCCAACTCGAACTGCCGCTATATTCTAGCAAACGAACCAGTTTCGTGTATCCCAGGACCGTGATAGCCTGATCCTGCTGCGACTTCCGGGGCCGGTCCAGCGGTCTCCGCCGGTGTGCGCGGTTCAACACAGCCCATGCCTACCGACCCCAGACCCGCCAAAGTAACCGCAGCCCATAGTACCGAAGGCACTTCCGGGCCGGAGACGAGAGCGGACGAGGCGCAACTTTCGCCCTCTTCAGGGGTTGAATCAGATGTGAGCAGCGTAGCCATGGATCGCGGGTTGCTTGCGATGGCGGGGATGTCGCAAGCGCCGCCCTTCGAGGGCGAGGCCGCAGTGTCCGGCGATGCGCTCAGCGATGCTCAGATCATGCTGCAGGTGAAAGCCGGCGACGATTCGGCTTTCGAATATCTGGTGCAGAAGTATCGCCGGCCGATGGTCAATTTCATGTTCCGCATGGCGCACAACAACGCCGCCGCGGAAGATCTGGCCCAGGAAGTTTTCCTGCGGGTTTACCGCTCGCGCGAAAGCTACGAGGCCAGCGCGAAGTTCACCACCTGGCTGTATCGCATCGCCACCAATCTGGCGGTGAATCATGCGCGCGACACGCGCCACGAGCGCCCCGAGAACACGGTCAGCCTGGATGAACCGGACGAGGAGAATGGACACACGCTGGACCTGCCCGACCGGACGCCCAGCGCCGAGGAAGCGATCGTGCGCCGGGAGCGGGTGGCCGCCATCCGGCAACGGGTGCAGGCCCTGCCCGAGCGCCAGAGAATCGCGGTGGTGATGCACAAGTATCAGCAGATGGAGTATCGCCAGATTGCCGATGTGTTGAAGCTGAGCGAATCCGCCACCAAGTCGTTGCTGTTTCGCGCTTATGAAACGCTGCGTGAACAGCTCAAAGAGTTTGTGTAAAGGAAGCAGTCATGAAGTGCAATGAAACTCGCGAAGTAATGCCGGACCTGGCCGCTGGACTGACCGCGGTCACGCCCGAAGTGAAGGCCCACCTCGACTCCTGCGCCGAGTGTGCCGGCAAGCTCGAGGCTTTCCGCCAGACCATGTCGCTGCTGGACGAATGGCAGGCGCCGGAACCGTCGCCCTATTTTGACGTCCGCCTGCGCGCGCGCTTGCGCGAGGAGAGCGCAAAGCAAACCGCGGGCTGGATGCACTGGCTGCGCAAGCCGGTGCTGGCCGCGTCGTTTGCCCTGGTCATGGTGGTTGGCGTAAGCCTGGTTCGCATGAACAGCGGCGAGAGGGGAAACAATACAGCGGCGCCGCTGGTGGCAGTGGGCCCGCAGTCTCAGGCGGAGCCGGGCACGGCCGTGGGAGATCTACAGGCGCTGGAGAAAAATCAGAATCTGTATTCCGAATTCGATGTGCTCGATGATCTGGCGGTGCAGGCGGATGTGACGGCCAATCCGTAGGCCTGGGCTGGCCTACGTTGCCGGACGTCCTGGCAAACCCTTGCGATTGCGAGTTCCTGATCGTAAGTGGCGAAGTGCTAATCGGGAGAATTACAAACAGTGTCCGCTCTGAAGTCCATCACGATAAAAGCAGCGACGGCGGCCCTGCTGCTGGCCTTCGCCGCTGCGCCGGGTTGGGCTCGGGGTCGTGCCACGGAAAGACGCCAGCAAAGGCAGGAATCGCGTCAGGCCAGTCACGCCGGACAATGGCTGCGCCGCTACAAAGACCTGCCTCCTGATCAGCAGCAGAAGGCCCTCGACAACGATCCCCAGTTCCGCAGCCTTCCGCCGGCCCGGCAGCAGATCCTAAGGGAACGGTTGCTGCGTTTCAGCAGCCTCCCGCAGCAGCAGCAGAACCGCATCCTGCAACGCATGGAAACCTGGGAGCACCTGACTCCCGATCAGAAGCAACAGGCGCGGCAGCTGTTTTCTCAGCTCAGAGATCTGCCTCCCGATCGCCGGAAGAAATTGCGTACCGCAATCCGCGATCTCAGCGCCATGCCACCCGACCAGCGGCAACAGGTCATCGATTCCGACCGCTTCAAGAACGAGTTCTCGCCCGAGGAGCGCGGCCTGCTGAGCAGCGCTTCGCAATTGCCTCTGGCCCCTGCCGAAAATGCTCCGAACGAACCCGCGCCGAACGAACCCACGCCTGAAGACTAGCGGGTGCAGCGAACAATTTGCCGCCAGGGCCAATGAGCGCTGGATCGAGGCAGGATTCCGCCGCGGATCCATGCGAGACAGCCAGGCCCTGACTGATTTCCCGCCCTGTCGTTCCAAAGCGCGGAACGACGAGGACGGGACACCCTCGTTTCCGCGTTCTTTGGAATGACAGGGTGGGAACTTCCCAAAAGCCGACTTCGCGTTACCAACCGCGGCGAGCGGGCATCAGACCGCTACAGTTTCAACTCGCGAATCGCATCCCCAGCGCCGCTGAGGTTGGCCAGCCGCATCTCGGAATACTTTCGGGATAGCAGCACGCCGGGCGCGCCCGCGCGGAAAGCCGCCAGAACTGCTTGCTTTACACTTTGCGGCGTGCACTTGCTGTGATTGGGCTCGGTGGGGATATCGATATCAATGCCTGGCCATATGCGGGTGTTCGTGCCGGCAACCCCCTCCAGCGCGCGTCTGGTCTCGCGATAGACGTAGTCGGCCGAAAGGCCGGTGCGAGGAATCTGATCGTAGCTGCCCTCCTTGAATCCCATCAGCGAATAGTTCAGGTCGATCAGAGCTTGTTTCGAGAGATCTCGATAGAGCGTCGAGCCGATGTTGTCCGCGTACAGCGCCATGCGCTCGCCGCCGCAGTTGTTGTACATAACAACTTTTATGAAATCTGAATAATTCGAGAGCTCATGCAGGTCCTGTTCCGCGCGATAGATCGGATTGAAGGAATTGTTGTGCCAGATGTGCCAGCCCACGGGCACTGCCGGCTTCGCGGTCTTTACGGTTTTGTAGATTGCGGCGTAGCTTTCGCGAAGACCGTCAGTGAAGAGCATTTCCCAGGCAGCCAGTTCGGGATAGCGCAACAGGAGCCGCCAGAATTGGACATAGTAGCCGTCCACGGGACGCTTGCCGCTGCGCGCCGAGCGCACGAATTTTTCCAGTTCGAGAAATCCCTGCCGGGCGCGCTCCACATTGATGCCGCGGTCTTTGGCTTTGGCCTGACAGAATTCGCAGAAACAGGTCACGTTACCGGGATCGATCGGCGGTGTGTCATGCGTGGCCCCCAGACTGTCGGAAAGCGCGCCCTGCCGCTCGGATCCCCACATGATTCCGTCGATGTCATAGGAGCGGGCATAATCCTCAACCAGGCCGGTAAAGAAATTCCGGTAGTCAGGATTATTGACGCACAGGGTCTCGGCATTCCGCCCGTAGAGATCGCGCTCCTGAACTTTCTGGATGTTCGGCAAGTCGGTGCGAAACACATCCTCCAGCCAGCAGATGACCTTCATGCCGCGCTTCTTCGCCGCCGGGAGGACTTCAGCCAGAATGTCCAGGTCGCCATGGTCGGGTGCGCGCGTGTCTTTGATCACCGTATTTTTGTAGTACTGGGGATGAGGGGTGGCGAAGTTCCCGCCGTGAAAATTGAGATCGTATTCCTGCTTGCCGTGATCGGGCAGCGGCTGGCCCGGAATCTGTCTTCCGGCAATGCCGCGCCCGTAAGTGAATACGGCGAGAAAAAGCGTGTTCACGCCGGCACGCTCCTGAAGCACGTCGAGGACTTTGTCCGTACCTTCATCGACAAACGAAATTGCACCGACCTGGATGCCGATCATTTTGCTGGACGAGACGGCGGCATGGCCTAAGGTCGGCATGGCCAGAGCGGCGCTGGCTCCGGCGGTGATCTTCAGAAATTCACGGCGATTCACGTCCGAGTTCAACATGGATTTCTCCTATTGCCTTTGGTAACAGCCGATGTCCACTTTCCCCGATCTGACGCGCGGTGCGCCATCAAGATCCAGCTCTCCCACCGGCACTCCGTCTTTCTTACCGGCATCGATCGCGGGCGAATCTGATCGCAGATGAAAATTGTGCGCGGAGGCGTCAACGAAATGCGGATCTAGAAAACGGGAATGACGGTCATTCCCCGAGGATTCGACATATTTGTCGAATCCAGTCACGGTGGCGGAAGACCCGGCCCAAGTGCTCGCCTGCGCTCGGGAGGCACAGTAATAAAGGTTGTGATCGATCGTGACGGACGGCTGGCTTTTGTCGAGCTGTGATTTGTTCGTCGAGATGAGACAGCGTGGTCCCGCGTAGACGATGTTGTTCGCAAAAATATTGCCTGCCATGTTCCATTGCATCTGGAACTCACCGGAACCGGTTCCAGACGTATCGTTGTCGTAGAGAGTGTTGTTGACCACCGTGCTGTGGTCGGTATGTCCGCGCTCGGGCGCATAGCCTCCGATGGAAACGCCTGCCGTGTGGCAGTGATAAATCAGATTGTTTCGCGCCGTGATGTAACTGGTGGCGCGGTCCTTGTGCTCACTGGCTAGTTCGATTCCAAAGTCATCATCGTGGATGACGTTCTGTTCGATCAGGATCCTGGTGCCACCGTCCACGTAAATGCCGTCGGAGTTTTCTTCGTTCTGGTAGGCCGGATTGCCGCGCGAGTGGATGTTGTAGACCAGGTTGCCGCTAACCACTCCGTCGCGCGCCTGGTCGACAGCGGGATCAGGCGCGGTTCGCTCGAAGCCGATGACGTCGATCCCGATGTTGTTGTTGTCGTGGACAACGTTGTGTGTGATGCGGAAGTTCGTAACGTTCCCGTTCACCACCAGCGACTCGCTTGAACCGGTCTTCAGGTGATGGACCTCATTGCCGTCAATAATCAAGTCAGTGATTGGCATCTTTGCGTCGGTGCCGTAAACGGCAATGCCAAATCCGTTGTCGCCGTGTCCGGGAGCATCGCGGCCGTCAAAGGTCTGCTCAATATGATGGACGTTATTCTTCAGCAATTCGATATGGGAACCAGACCCCATCACGCTTATACCTAGTGGACTAAGCCGATGAATGGCGGTACGGAAATTACGAATTTCAAAACCTTCGATTCGGACGTAACTCTGATTGTGAATCGTGAGCACTGCCTGTCTTCCTGTAGGCGTGAAACGCGTTGCGTCCAGGACCGCCGTTTCGCCGGGATAACTTCTCAAAGTGATGAATCCATCGCTCGCGTTGCCGGATGCGTTGATATTTACCAGTTCTTCGTAGATTCCGCCCCGCACATTGACGATACTGCCCGCACGCGCGGTGTCTGCGGCACGTTGAACGGTGCGCCATGGTGCCGATTGAGTACCGGGATTCGAATCGCTCCCGGTCGTCGCCACGTAGAAGGAGGAGTTTGGCTGGCCAAACGCCGCGGAAACGCAAGCAAATGAGAGAACGACCGTTGAAAATCTCATGGTGATCATTTCCTGGAAAGCTGCTACTAACTTTTGCGCACTGTTTCGCAGTTACCGGACCATTTCTTGATAAGACCAGTTCTTAGTTTTTAGTTCCCGGTTCTCAGTTGGGCGTCTACACCAGCGGCTGATCAGGTTTGTAATTGTGGCGCAGCGTCAGTGAGCCATCTTCATTGACCTTCTGGCGGCACGCCCATCGGACGGGATGACGTACGCCCTTCACTTCGAGCTCGGCTTTCAGCCGCAAACCCTTCCATGGAACACCTGCAGGCAGCGTCAGCATGGCTTGATGAACGCCTACCGGTTTCGGATATCCGGGGTCAACGCACCCCGATACGTTGATCTTGTTGTCTTCGCTGAACACGGTAAGGCGAAGCACTCCGGGAACGGGCGTGATGCCATCGTTGGCGAGTCCGATCACGAGACCGTCAGCTCCGTCCCGTTTGAAAGTCCATATAAACGACGGGCGGATACGGTAGCCGATCCGGCGGGCCATCTCATCGATTGGGCCTGGAAACTTTTCGTAGTAGCTGGTAATGCTCCGGGCCGATTGGTTGTGCCAGCTCCAAACCGATAGGTAGTTGACGCCGACATCGGCGGCGTGAGAAATGATCTGCTCGTTGTAGGTGATTCCGTCTTCGTCGATCTGAAGTTGCTTGGGATCGCCGGTGGTGAAACCAACCTCGCAGATGGCCGCGGCCCAGGGCGGACGGTAGCTCAAGGCCTCGATCTGAGTGTTCTCGATGAAGATGGTGTCGGTGCGCAGCCAATTGCCGGTGCGCATGGTGCGATCCAGCATATCGGCGTTGCCCACATTGCTGAAGTCGGGCTGCGTGTTCGTGGCCAGCGGGACTTTGGTCCAGTATTTGAGTTGGGTCTCGAACATGGACATCCAGGTCTGCTCCGCGACCAGCTGGCTGGGAAAGGGATTGCCCTCGTAGGGCCAGGTGTGGCCCTCGCCCCAAAAGCCGTACATCATCGTATCCATGAACTCGATCTGGGGATGACCGTTGAGTTCAGCGGCCAGCAACTCATTCAATTCGCGGAACGCAGCCTGATACGCCGGGTGATCGTAACGCGGCACGCGGTTATCTTTCTTATAGCGCGTCTCCGCAGGGTTGCCCTTCCACTCGCCTTTGAGCTTCACGTAGGGAACCTTGTTGAGGAGAAAGTCCGGCATTCCCGGCTCGGGAACATCGGGGTTTTCCAGTTGGACCCGGAATCCGATGGGCTTGTCGTAGCGCCGACCCAGATCGAACGCAACCTTCCACCACTCCGCGAAGTCGAGCCGGCCGGGCTGCTTCTGGACCTCGCGCCAGTTGGGACGGAGATACAGCTTCTGCACGAAGGGCAGCTTGACCAGGTCCTCCAGAGTTTTTTCCTGGCTCTCGCCGGGAACAACCAGCGGTCCAGTGTCGTCGGAAAGATAAGCGACGAGTCCCATGCCGTAATTGGCGACGATTTTCCGGGACGGCGAGGTGATCATCGAGACATCGCTGTCGGGGACAACGGCGCAGGGACCATACTGCGGGAACGGACCCTGATAAAGCCGGTCGGGAACCGCCGGCCCTGGTCCCCAATCGTATTTATCCCAGTTATGCTCAGGCATGGAGGCGCTGGCGCCGGCCTTGAGCAGGCCGACTGCGAGCCCTGTTGCAGTGGCGGATTTCAAAAAGCTGCGGCGATTCATGTCCTCTCCGGCACGGGCGAAGTCTCGGCGACTGGCGCGCGTACCGGAGATAGTACATCAGAATCGAAATGAGACGAAAGGGTAAGAAATAATTCGTAACCATGGCCGGCCGCACGGGGAGACCGAAATTACCATTTCCAGTCAGGCAGTTGAAGTCGTCGCTAAAGGGGGGCAGGCCATTGGTGCCCAGAACCCCGCGCGATCTGCGCAAAAAAACGACGGTTCCCTTCCGCCGTGCAAAGCGGTTGCCCACCGCATAGTTGCAAAGTCTCCCCGTTCACGGCGACAATCCTTTAATGGATTCTCACGACTCCCGCGACGCGGCGATCGCCGGAATTGAAAATCCGTTTCAGCCCGGCGCGATCGTGCTCTTGACCCTGGGGAATCCTCGGGAAAAGTTCTGGGGTGCAATTCTGGCCCTGACCGCTCAAGGACTCAGTCTTGCGGGCATCGAACTGGGTTCATTCGAAGACCTGGTTTCGATGATCAAGGCCGGCGACCTTGCTTCCTGCGGCGTTGTCTTCTTTCCCATGCATCGCATCGAGCGGGTGGAGCTTGATTCTCCGGATGGCAACATTCCTTCGCTCTCTCAACGTTTCACTGCCAAGACGGGCCTGGATCCGGCTTCGGTGCTCCTCGCCAGTCTGACGGCTGAGCTGCATTCGGGCGGAGATCTGAAATGAAGTTGTCCCAGTTGCTCACTGCGCCCAACCAGTTGACCCTGCTGCGCATGATGTTTGTGCCCTTCATCGTGATCAACTTGGTGGCCGGCCACCCCCGATGGGCGCTGGTGCTGTTTGTTCTGGCGGGTTTCAGCGACGGTCTGGATGGACTGCTGGCGCGGACACTCAAGCAGCAGACGGTGCTCGGCCAGTATCTCGATCCCATCGCGGACAAGCTTCTGCTCAGCACCATGTTCATGGTGCTGGCCATCTTGCACAAGATTGCGTGGAAGTACACCGTGCTGGTCTTCAGCCGCGACATCTCGATTCTGTGTGCCAGCGCGGTGCTCTACGCGATTGCCGGACTGCGCGATTTCCGCCCCAGCATCTTTGGCAAGGCCAACACGTTTGCCCAGGTGGCTGCGATCTTTTTTGTGATGCTGTTTCAGATCAAGCATGCCCGCTGGATCTGGCTCACCCAGACCACGTTTCTTCATGCCACGGTGGCTTTCACCGTGGTTTCCGCCTTGCACTACGTCTATCTCGTGGGCCAGCGCCTCCACGCCGCGAATCACGCTCCTGCCGCGGTCACGAAATCGTCAGGAGACTCGATTTGACCCTCTTTCCCGTGTCCCCCTAGAATTAACGATTCTGTCCAGAAGATTCTTTCCCAGTCGTCGGCCCGGCCGCAGGCTGATTGATGGCCGACGACTGACGACCGACGACTGACGACTGATTCAATGGCACTGCGCCTGTACAACACGCTGTCCGGCAAGATCGAAGAGTTCCATCCTCTCGAGAATAATGAAGTGCGGATGTATGCCTGCGGGCCCACGGTCTATGACTACGGCCACATCGGCAATTTCCGGACCTTTGTCGCGGTGGACATTCTGCGCCGCTTCTTGCTGCAGATTGGATTCCGGGTGCGCCATGTCATGAACATTACCGACGTGGACGACAAAATCATCCGCAACTCCTCCCAGGAAGGCCTGAGCGTCAAGGCCTACACCGCGAAATACGAGAAAGCTTTTCTCGAAGACAGTGCCACGCTGAATATCGAGCAGCCGGTCCTCGCCCGCGCCACCGACCATATCGAAGAGATGGCCCGCTTCGTTGCGGCGCTGGTGAAGAAAGGCTTTGCCTATCGTACCGACGACGGGTCGTATTACTTTCGCATCGCGAAGTTTCCCGGCTACGGCAAGCTCTCCAAGAAAGACTTCGAAGGTATGGAGGACGGCGCGCGTGTGGATGTGGACGAATATGAAAAAGACAGTGCCCGTGACTTCGCGCTGTGGAAGGCGCCCAAAGCAGGGGAAGCATTCTGGGAAAGTCCGATTGGACCCGGTCGGCCCGGCTGGCACATCGAGTGCTCTGCCATGTCCATGCAGGAACTGGGAGAGACGTTCGATTTACACGCCGGCGGCGAGGACCTTATTTTCCCGCATCATGAAAACGAAATCGCGCAGTCCGAAGCGCTGACCGAAAAGCCCTTTGTTCACTTCTGGTTTCACGCCCGCTTTCTGCTGGTCGAAGGCGAAAAGATGTCCAAGAGCGCGGGCAATTTCTTCACCTTGCGCGATCTGGCGCTCCGGGGCTACAAGCCTTCTGCGATCCGCCTGTTGCTGGCGTCGGCACCCTATCGCCATCAGCTCAATTTCACTTTCGACGGATTGAAGCAGATGGCCAGCAACGTGGAAAAGCTGCGCAATTTCCAGTTACGCCTGAAGACCGGACAGTTCCCCTCCGGTTCCGCCGACTCCAATCTGGCCGGCGAAGCCGTAGAACGCATGACGTCCGCCCTGAACGACGATCTCAACACCGCCCAGGCGCTGGCCGCGATCTTTGACATGGTGCGCAAAGCCAACGTCGCGATCGATAACGGACAGATGAAGAAAGATGATGTCGCACCGCTGCTGGCCGCGCTCGACAAGTTTGACGAAATCTTTGCCGTCCTGCGGGATGACGATGCGCCCAAGATGAAAGCCATCCTCGAATGGGCCAGAGCGGAAGGACGCGAGCAGGATGTCAGCCCGGAGTTGCTGGCCGCGGTTGAAACCCAAAGCCTGACCGATGCCGCGATCGAAGCGAAAATATCCGAAATGGAAGCCGCTCGCCGGGCGCGAAATTTTCAGCTCTCGGATGCCATCCGTGCCGAATTGACCTCAGCCGGCCTGCTGGTCGAAATCACCAAGGATGGGGTTCGCTGGCGCAGGAAGTAGGTTATTTAGCCCGGCAGACTTTTCCTCCACTCCGCCTTTCGCATGTTGCGCCGTTGTCTCCTGCTTCCCAACGGAATCGGGACGGAGGGTTGGCCCTGCGCTGCAATTTGCGTCCAGCCGCCGCCCGCATCCAGCACCGAGATATATCCTCCCGCAGCAAGCTGCAGGGGATTCCGGACGCGCCGCTTGAAATCCACCCGATCGGCATGTGTGGGCTCAAACCACGATGGTGTGATGAAATCTGAAACCAGCACGCCATCGATCTCGTAGCCCAATTCGTCGGCCTCGACTGCGTCACAGACTTCCAGCGCATAGATTTTTCCGTCGGAGCCTTGCGCGCACCAGTTGATCCAAGGATCTGCCAGCATTTCGAGTAACTCGTGGCTCAGCGTAACCGTCCACGAGCCTCCGGTCTGGAGATCAAGCCCGGCAAATACTTTACCCAGGGGAGTTCCGCGGCTGGTCAATTCGTGATAGCCGAGAGCGCCGGCCTGGTCCGGATTGTCGAGCACGGAAATCTGCCACCACCCCTCAACGAGCAGCTCTTCCCTGGGCAAGAGGGTCAACTGGCAATCCATTTCCCAGTAAGCCCTGAAATCAATGGTGACCTGACGTTGCAACGCCGGAATCGCAGCCGCCACCTCCGTATCGCTCAAGCAGGTAGAGGCATTCGTAATTGCAATTACAGGCAGAGTCATAGATAAACCTCGAATACAACTGAGAACAGAGAACTGGTTTCTGGTTTCTGGTTTCTGGTTTCTGGTTTCTGGTTTCTGGTTTCTGGTTTCTGGTTTCTGGTTTCTGGCTTCTGGTTTCTGGTTTCTGGTTTCTGGCTCCCGATTTCGGGCTACAGCAGAACTCGCTCACTGAGCGCAGCATCAAGGGCCGCATTTCCGCTGGGAGCGCACACCTGCTGGTTCCACTGCCGCTTCAGGTCGCCAGGGCGAGGAATGACCATGTTCTGCCGCGCCGTCTTCGCGGTGGCCGACTGCGAGGGTGGAATCAGCGAGGCAAAGCTACTGACGCTGGTGAGGATCAGGTTTACCGCGGCTGTGATTCGAGCGGAAAGCGCCGGGTCGCTGATGTGGGCCGCCTGGAGGAGCGCCGGCAAGCTTTGGTTCGTGTCCTGGATCAGGCCCTCAATCTTCTGCAAAGTGTCCGCGCTCGGATTGGTCTTGTAGGAGTTGTACAGCGCCTGCAGCAGGGTCAAATCTTTGCTGGCTTCCGCAGAGATGTTCTGAATGGCCAGGGCCTCGGCGATGGTCAACTGCTTGCCCGATTGCAGGCTTGCCACCAGCGCCGCGATGTTTAACGCCATCTGGGTCAGCACCGGCAGGTCGGCCAGGGCCACGCTGATCCACTGGGCGCTGCAACCGGTGACGATTAGTGAAATGCTCAGAACAACGGCCAGCAGGATTCTGCTCATCGAATTCGCCTTCATGAGTGCTTTCTCCTTGATCAGATTTTTCAGTAATTTGAATTGGAATGGCCGAACATGCGCCTGGTCGGACCGCCGGGGAGGCCATCCGCGCAGTTGGAAGCGCCATAAAAACAAAATCGCCATCAGCCGAAGCCGATGGCGAATTGCGTTTCAGAACTGAAGCTTTGTTTACCTACGCTGCCTTCTCGCTCGCTTGCGCGACCCGCAACATCGTGCTCTCGTCGAAATGCCGGGCCAAAATCTGTAATCCGATGGGCAACTTTTCTTTGGTCTGTCCACAGGGCACGGAAATTCCCGGAATTCCCGCCAAGTCCGCGGTCACAGTGTAGATGTCGGCCAGATACATGGCCAGCGGATCGTCCACTTTTTCGCCCAGCTTGAACGCCGCGGTGGGACTCACCGGCGCCACAATGGCATCCACCTTCTTGAACGCGTCTTCGAAGTCACGGGTAAGCAGGGTGCGCACTTTTTGCGCCTTCAGGTAATAGGCGTCGTAGTAGCCCGCGCTCAGCGCATATGTTCCCAGCATGATGCGCCGCTTTACTTCCGCGCCAAAAGCCTGATCGCGGCTGCGCCGGTACATTTCCGAAAGCGTGCGCGCATCCTTGGCCCGGTATCCGTAGCGTACGCCGTCAAAGCGGGCCAGGTTCGACGAAGCCTCCGCCGTGGCCACGATGTAGTAGGCCGGGATGGCGTATTTGGTGTGCGGCAGCGAAACATCCACGATCTCGCATCCCTGCCGGGCCAGCTTCTGAATCGCGGCCTCGATGGCACTGCGGATTTCCTTGTCCAGGCCTTCTCCCAAATACTCTTTGGCCACGCCGATCTTCAGACCGCGCACCGGCCTCTCCAACTCGGCAACATAGTCTGGTACGGGAATGTCGGCGGAAGTGGAATCCATGGGATCGCGGCCGGCTATGGTTCGCAACACGATGGCCGCATCCTTCACCGTCTTCGTCAGGGGGCCAATGTGATCGAGCGACGAAGCAAAGGCGATCAAGCCGTAGCGCGACACGCGTCCATAGGTCGGCATGGTCCCGACAACGCCGCAGAACGAGGCGGGCTGACGAATCGAACCGCCCGTGTCCGAGCCCAGCGTCGCCACCGCCATGTCCGCCGCCACGGCCGCGGCTGATCCGCCCGACGAACCTCCCGGGACGCGCGTGAGATCTCGCGGATTGTGCACCGGCTTCCAGGCCGAGTTTTCGTTGGACGAACCCATCGCAAACTCGTCGCAGTTCAATTTGCCCAGCACCACGGCGCCGGCGGCTTCTAGCCGGGCCACAGCTGTGCAATCGTACGGCGGAACATAGTTGCCAAGAATTTTCGAACCCGCCGTGGTGCGAACGCCCTTGGTGACCATCACATCTTTGATTGCGACCGGCACACCGCCCAACGGCGGAAGCTTCTCTCCTTTCGCCGCCAGAGCGTCAATCTCGGCTGCTTTGGCCATCGCGCGCTCTTTCGAGAGCGTCAGAAACGCGCCAATTTTCGGATCGTCACTCTCGATCTTGGCGTAAAACGATTCCGCCAGTGCGGCTGCGCTGGTCTTGCGCTCCTGTACAGCGGAGCGCGCGGCATCAATGGTGAGCAGGTCGAGATTCATGGGAAGCGGTCTTTGGTCGTCGGTCTTTGGTCAAAGACCAAGAGCCAAGGACCACCGCGATTTTCTATCTTTCAATTACTTTCGGGACTTTGAAAAACGTTCCATCCGAATCCGGCGCGTTCTCCAGCGCGACGTCGTGGGGCAGCGACTTACGCAAGCCTTCGTGGATATCTTCGCGGCTGGCATAGGCGAAGCGTTCGCTTCCCTGCTTCGATTGATCGACACCGTAGCGATCGGAAACCTGCGCCATGGGTGGGACGTTTGTTGTATCCAACTCGTTCAAGCTGTCAATGTGACCGAGAATCGAGTTCAAGTCGCGCACCATGCGCGTGCGCTCTTCCGCGGTCAACTCCAGGTTGCCGAGATCGGCCACGTAAGCAACGTCTTTTTCGGTAACTTTCATGTTCTCGAGATTTGTGTGGCGCGGGCGCCCCCGCCCGCGGCTGTGTCCGAAACCACAAACTCAATCCGGGTCACGCTCTCAACCACGTAGCGATTAATGACCGCGAGGTATTGAGGCGCCAGCGCTTTCAACTCAGTTCGCCAGCCTGCGTCGGGAACCTGCACGCGAAGAATGCCCTGAGTGAAATCGATGGCCCGGGTGCGTGCCGCTACCGCTTGTCCGCAAGCCAGGGCCCACGCCTGCAACGGGCCTTGCCCTGCCGGAGCGCGCCGTAAACTGCCGGCAACGATTTTCTCCAGACCTGCGCCGACCTGTTCCATGGCTCGAGTCATCAACGGATGAAATTCTTCGTGGGAGCGAAAAGGATTTTACCATTCCTCCGGCTCTCGCCGGTTGAGGAAAACTCGCGCGCCATATTTTCAGCATAGCAATTTGCGGAGGGTAAATGGGACAGGCGGGGAAAGAATATATTTCTTTTGACCTCAACCGTTTGAGCACAGAGAAGCGCCGGGCAGGCCTTGACAACCTGCGCCGTCCATTCAGTTCCGGCTGGGACGGTCTGCCTGCCGGGGAAATTCTCGCCGCACGTACTCCATTGCGCTGTCTTTCGACTGCAGGCGCCCTTCGAGCTGGGCATCTTCGACCTGCGAAAGAATTTCCTTGAAGCGCGGCCCAGGCGCGTACCCTGCCGCGATCAGGTCATCGCCGCTGATCAGCGATGCGGGACGAATGGCCTCCGGCGGAATCGAGGCGATTCTCTGGCGGGTGAAGTTGTAGGAAGTCAGGTCGCCGTGACTGGCCTGGCAGTCCAGCCGGTGCAGTTCGATGTGCTGCTCAAACTCGGGCATGCGCACAAATCTCTTGAACGTGGATTCCTTCATCTGCGGCACGTGCGAGAAACGCATGTGATTGGCCACCAGGGCCAGAATTTGCTCAGTGTCGTCGTTGGCAAAGCGCAGGCGCCGGCAGATCGCCTCCGCCATCTTCACCCCAACGTCCACATGGTTATCAAAGCGAATGCGGTCTGGCGCCACTCGAAACGTTGGCGGCTTGCCCACATCATGCAGGAGCGCGCCCCAGGCCAATGTCGCCGGGCAGGGATGCGGCAGTGCCTGGAGCAGCAGCAGCGTGTGCACAAACACATCGCCTTCAGGATGGAATTCCGGCGGCTGCTGCACGCCCTTCATCGCAGAAATCTCCGGCAGGACTTCGCGCAGCAGGCCGGTCTGGTCGAGCAGCAGGAAAGCCTGGCGGGCGCGGCCTTCAGTAAGCATTTTGGTCAGTTCATCGCGCACCCGCTCACGCGAGACCTGACTGATCCCGACCGCCAACTTTTGGATGGCGGCAAACGTTGCAGGCTCGATGGTGTATCCGAAGCGGGCGGCAAAGCGCACGGCGCGAAGCATGCGCAGCTTGTCTTCTGAAAAACGCAGCGCAGGATCTCCGATAGCGCGGATGATCCCTGCATCGAGGTCTTTGCGGCCGCCCACAAAATCCAGCACTTCATTCTTAACGGGATCGAGCAGCAGGCCGTTGATGGTGAAGTCGCGGCGCTCGACATCTTCCCGAGCACTCTGGCTGAAGCATACCTGGTCGGGATGGCGGCCGTCGCTGTAGCCGATGTCACTGCGGAAGGTGGCGACCTCCACCGTGCGGTTCGCATCGTCTCTTAGAGGAACCAGCACGACTCCGAACTGCGCGCCCACCGCGTAAGTTTCAGGAAAGATCCGCATGACCTCGTCAGGCGTGGCGTCGGTGGCGACATCGTAATCGGTGGGTTCGACACCGAGCACAAGATCGCGCACGCAGCCGCCAACCAGGTAGGCCTGGTGGCCCGCGTCACGCAAACTGCGAACAATCCGCTCAGCGAATTCTTTGATCTGCGACATTCTTTTTCTGCTGCACCGGCAGTCGCCCCGCGGGCGACCGGACAGCCGAGGGCGGCTGTCCCCACGTGATCTGGGATGATTCAGGCATTCCATTCCTTGCGCAGCTGCTCGCGTTCCGGCTCGCTCAATCCAAACCATGATTCAGCCACATCGCGGACGCGTTCGAGGGCGGCCTGCATCTCCGCATGCTTGCGTTCGAGTTCTTCCGCATCCGCATCCGGCGAAACCGGGATCAGCGGGGCGCTCACAATCACCGCCCGCGAGAAGGGATGCGGGATCGCCATCAGGTCCCAGGTTTTTTCCAGCGTGTGCGCTTTTTCGACTCCAATATGAAAGACGTAGATGGGCCGGCCGGTCTTGCGGGCCAGCATCACCGGTCCGGGTTTGGCGACATAGCGTGGACCGCGCGGGCCATCGATGGTAAACGACGAGTCCACGCCTTCTGCCATGCGCCGCGCCATCACCGCAAGTCCGCGCAGGCCTCCGCGGGTGGAACTGCCCTGGGCGGTGCTGAAGCCGAAGTGCTCGATCACGCGCCGCGTCCACTGGCCGTCGAAGTTAGTCGTGTTCATCACCACCACGCCCCGATTGCGCCAGTACCAGGTGGCGGAAATAATGCAACGATGCCAGAAGGCGGAAACCACCGGCACGCCCCGGGCGCGCGATTCCCGGTAGTGATGCATGCCCAGCTCTTCGAAACGCAGCGTGGGGCCAAGAACGCGAATGACGGAGATCACCGCCGCGGCGATGACCGGGATCTGCATCCGCCGCCAGCGCGAGAGTTCGGGCAGGCGGGTATCGTAGAGCGAACTGACCGGCTCGGTGGCGGGTGGCGCGCTCGGGCTCTCACTCGACATCACGCATATTGTAGCCGCGCTGCAGCCCAGCGGACAGAAGCCTTGAGGAGGACAGGCGTCCCGCCCACCGGGCACGGTCCGTGCATGACGGGCGGGACGCCCGTCCTCCGTCCTTGTTCGTGATTTAAACTGGAAACCATGGGAGGCGCATACATTCTCGGCATTGAGAGCTCCTGCGACGAGACGGCCGCGGCGGTCGTGTATGCGGGCGAAAGAGTGGTCTCGAATGTCGTCTTCTCGCAGATCGCGGCGCACCAGCCTTATGGCGGCGTCGTTCCCGAGCTGGCTTCGCGGGAGCATTTAAAGGCGATCGTGCCGGTGGTCCGCAAAGCCCTGGCCGATGCCGGACAAACCTACCAGTCGATCGACGCGCTGGCGGTCACGCAGGGACCCGGGCTGGCCGGGGCCCTGCTGGTTGGAATCGGGTACGCCAAGGCGCTGGCCTTCGCGCTCGACAAGCCATTGATCGCAGTCAACCATCTCGAAGGCCACATTCATGCCGTCCTGCTCGAAGAGCGCCAGAAAGATAATCGGGAGATGAATTTTCCCGTGCTGGCTTTGGTAGTTTCGGGCGGGCACACTCATCTCTATCTGGCCGAGCAGCGCGCGGAGCATTGGTCGTACCAGAACATCGGGCATACCCGCGACGACGCTGCCGGTGAAGCCTTCGACAAAGTCGCGAAGTTATTGGGGCTGGGATATCCGGGCGGGCCCATTATCGACCGGCTCGCCACTCACGGCGATCCCACGGCGGTAAAGTTTCCGCCTGCGCAGCTTAAACACCGCGACCGGAAAGACAAGAGCAATGGAACAGAAGGGCAGCGTTTTGATTTTTCCTACAGTGGGATCAAGACCGCGGTTTTGCGCTATGTCGAAGTCCATGAAATGCGGCCTTCGATTGAGGCCCGGCGAAAGGCCTTGAGCACGATCGAGAAGCCCGGGCTTGAAGACTACCTACTGCATACCGACCGGAAAACGCTGGACCTGGTGGCTTCATTTCAAGGGGCCCTGGTGAGCGATCTCGTGATGAAGACTCTGGCTGCAGCACGGGCCTGCAACGCCGCCACTCTGTTCGTCACCGGCGGCGTGGCCGCGAATAATGAATTGCGCCAGCGCTTTGAGCAAGACGCAGCCATGGAAGGCCTGCCGGTGTATTTCCCTTCCCGTCCACTCTCCACCGACAACGCCGCTATGATTGCGGCCGCCGCTTATCCTAAATTTCTTGCCCGGGAGTTTGCCGCCATGGATTTCTCGGCTGAAGCAGGGATGGCGCTCCGGTAAAGCATAAGCCCGGTTGCACCCTCTTTTCGCGTTGTTTGCGAAAAGAATGGGTGATGGGATCATGCCGCCTCAAGTAAGTCAAAGGCCTTACCCTTTTTCGCAAACACCGCGAAAAGAGGGTGGGGCACATCCGGTGTCTTGGACAATTGCCAAATGCTGACTTACTTCCCTGCGGCTTTGACTCTGGTGACGCGGCTTCCGAGAAGTGCTTCGAGCGCTTTTGAAAGCTGGGCCTCGATGTCGATGTCCTTGAAGATGGCGAAATTGGCGCGATGTTCCTGGGCATCGAATCCACTATTCTTTCCGGCCACGATGACGATAGGTATGTCAGCGGTTTCGGGCTGGGCCTTGAGCGCTGTGATGAGTTCGGTTCCGCTCATTCTGGGCATCTGCATATCAGTGATGATGATGTCGGGATGAATTCGAAGGGCGATGGGCAGCGCTTCTTCGCCGTTGGTTGCCGACTCCACGCTGTAGCCGCGCTCCTCGAGAAAGCGGCATACGGTGTGCCGGATCAGCATGGAATCGTCCACTACCAAAGCCACAAGCGGAGTCTGATTTTTTACGGACAAGATAATCCCCGGGCGACATTAACAAATTGTTATGGCGGCAACAACAGGAAAGGCCAGGAGCAAGGTTACCTTTGTCATGCAAGGTTCAAGGTAGCGCCGGCGTCGCGCCGGCTGTCGCGAGGGCATCCTACCCTCGCAGCCGTGGCCATGTCGATGAAAACGGCAGGCAGGGGAATTACGATTCCTTCGGAAGCTTGGTGTCCTCGATGATCATGTCCTTGAATTCGCTGGACTCGAATATTTCACCGCATTCCTTGCATTCAACAAATTCAGAGTCCTCTTCGCGGGCCACGATCTGAACGCGCGGGTGCTCACACGGCGGCCTGTTGCTTTTCTTCTCGGGGAGTTCGGACGGCGAGGATGGAGTCATAAATCCGGGTGCTGGTTCCCTGTCAACGGCCGGGGATTTCGCCGGAAATTGGCGGTATTTTAGACCGCCCTCCCCAGATGTCAAGTCCCTCCGTGATCTTTGGCTGTTATCCAGATACGCGGTAGGCCGGCCCCTTCAACAGGAAATAGAGCGGACCGGTGTTACCCAGCCGAAAGGCGTTTCGGCGCACTCGGTCGCAGCTCGATGCGGGTTTGCGACCGTTGCCTGTAAGGGGTTGCATTTGAGCAGGTTGCCGTCTAATATATACATATCCGACTGAAAAGGTCGGATTTTGCCTGACCATGCTCAAGCTGACCAAAAAGGCGGATTACGGTTTGATGGCCATGAAGCATCTGGCCGAGCATGCCGAGCAGGGATCATGCAGCGCCAAGGATGTGGCGGACGCCTACCACATACCCCAGGAAGCGCTGGCCAAGATTCTGCAGCGGCTGGTCAAAGCCGGGTTGCTGCACTCGCAGCACGGGACGAACGGCGGTTACACGCTGGCTCGCGATCCGGGGATGATTTCGGCGTTCGAAGTGATCCGTGCGATTGATGGTCCACTGTTCATCACTTCTTGCGTGACCGTGCGTGGCGAATGTGACCAGAGCGACCGCTGCAGTATCCGCGAACCTTTGCGGCGGGTCAGCCACGGAATCGAAGAGCTGCTGCGGAGCATCACTATCCTGGAGATGAAAGAAGAGTCGGCGCACGACGGTGACAAGACCGCCCACGACAAGGTCCGGCACGACAAGGCTAAGAGCGCAACCGAGTTCGTAACCATTGGTTAAGCGGGTTCTGAGGAGAGCAATTTATGAGCACGGATGTAAAGACGATCCCCCAAGGGACTAACGAAGTATTGACCCAGGAGCAGCGCACTGCCGCGAACGGCGTGAAGCTCCCGGTGTACATGGACAACCATGCCACCACGCCTATGGATCCCCGGGTGCTGGAAGAAATGCTGCCCTACTTCATGGAGAAGTTCGGCAACGCCGCCAGCCGCAACCACTCCTTCGGATGGGCGGGCGAGGAAGGTGTCGAAACCGCGCGCGAGCGTGTGGCCAAACTGATCGGCGCGACCCCCAAAGATATCATTTTCACTTCGGGCGCCACCGAAAGCGACAACCTCGCGATCAAGGGCGTGGCCGAGATGTACCGGGAGAAGGGCAACCACATCATCACTGCCGTGACCGAGCATAAGGCTGTGCTCGATACCTGCAAGCGCCTCGAAAAGTACGGCTACCGCGTCACCTACATGCCGGTGCAGAAGGACGGCCTCATCGACCTGGAAGAACTGAAACGCGCCATGGATGACAAGACCATCCTGGTGACGATCATGGCCGCCAATAACGAGATTGGCGTAGTGCAGCCGGTGGCTGAAATCGGAAAGCTCTGTCACGAGCGCGGCGTGATCTTCCACACCGACGCCACCCAGGCAGTAGGCAAGATTCCGATCGACGTGAATAAGATGAATATCGACCTGATGTCGATCTCAGCGCACAAAATGTACGGTCCCAAGGGCGTCGGCGCTTTGTACGTCCGGCGCAAGAATCCGCGGGTACAGATTTCCGCCATCATTGACGGCGGCGGTCACGAACGCGGCATGCGTTCCGGGACCCTGAACGTTCCTGGAATTGTTGGCCTGGGCAAGGCCTGCGCCATTGCCTCGGAAGAGATGGCGAAGGAATCGTGCACGCTAGCGGGTCTGCGCAACCGGCTGCGCGACCGCATCATGGGCCGGTTGGACGAAGTTTACGTCAACGGCTCCATGGAGCATCGCCTGCCCGGCAACCTGAATATCAGCTTCGCCTATGTCGAAGGCGAGTCGCTGCTGATGGGCATCAATGACATCGCAGTTTCGAGCGGATCGGCATGCACCTCGGCCACTCTGGAGCCGTCATATGTACTAAAAGCTTTAGGGACAGGCGACGATCTGGCGCATAGCTCAATTCGTTTCGGCATCGGCCGCTTCAACACCGAAGCCGAAGTGGATTACGTCGCCGACCGGGTCATCGAAACCGTGGAACGCCTGCGCGAGCTTTCGCCGCTGTACGAAATGGCGAAAGAAGGCGTGGATTTGAAGAGCGTAAAGTGGGCGGCAGAGTAAGTCTGGCCCCGCGCGAAGCGGCGCAAGAGTAGAGCCCAGGGCGCAAGCCCTGGGTAACAAGTGAAGACCCGGCGCAGCTCTGAAAGGGCGTAAGAGGGTTTGCACCGCAGACTTATTTGCGGGAATAGGGGTCCTTCGACTCCGTTGATCGGTTGCGGAGCAACCGATCAAACTTCGCTCAGGATGACACGAGTTTAATTTTTCAGGAGAGGGTTAAAAATGGCATATAGCGACAAGGTTCTCGATCATTACTCAAACCCGCGTAACGTGGGCTCGATGGACAAGAACAGCAACGAAGTCGGGACCGGTCTTGTCGGAGCGCCGGAGTGCGGCGACGTGATGAAGCTGCAGATCAAAGTCAATCCGCAGACCAACATCATCGAAGACGCGAAGTTCAAGACCTTCGGCTGCGGCTCCGCCATCGCATCGTCTTCCCTGGCCACCGAATGGGTGAAGGGTAAGACGGTCGAAGAAGCGCTGCAGATCAAGAACACCGAGATCGTGAAGGAACTCGCCCTGCCTCCGGTAAAGATTCATTGTTCGGTGCTGGCGGAAGACGCTATCCGGGCGGCGATTCATGACTGGAAGGCGAAGCAGGGCGCGGCCAAGCCGGCGGCTGTCGAAGCGAAATAAGCTGTCAGCTCTCAGTAAAAGCTTCGAGCATTGGGATCATTTATGGCGACGATAACGGAAGAAACGGCCAGGCCAGCCCCGGCCAAGGGCGGTGTCAAGGTCACGGACAAGGCGCTGGCGAAAGTGCGTTCGGCCATCGTCAAGGAAGGTATCTCCCCCGAGCAGGGCGGTCTGCGCCTGGGCGTGCAGGGCGGAGGCTGTTCGGGGTTGAGCTATAACATCCGGTTCGATACCCAGCCCCGTGAGCGCGACCGCATTTTTCAGTTTGGCGATGTGCGGGTGTTTGTCGATCCGAAATCGTTTATCTATTTGAACGGCATGGTGCTGGACTATCAGGAGACTCTGATGCAGCAGGGATTCGTGTTCGTCAATCCCAATGCATCGAAGTCGTGCGGCTGCGGTACATCATTCTCAGGGTAAGTGTGTGAGTTATGTGGCCGCGGGCGACTCGCCCGCGAAAGCCTGGAGCGGCATGGCCTTCCGCGCTCCGGTCGAACTTCCTCGATCTGGTGAACCTCTGAGAGTTTTGCGGCGCATGCGCCGGTCGCGTGCGAGTCGCCCGCAGCCACACAAAGTAGACATGACGATTGATACCTCCAAAACGATGGCAGCGGCGGGCAGCGGCGAAGACACCGCCAGTTGCTGGTCGTGCGGCGACATGCGCGCCGCCCACTTCTGTCACGCCTGCGGCAAAGTGCAGCCGCCCTTGCCCGTGGACTACTTCTCCTTCTTCGGATTGCCGCGGAAGCTGAATGTGGACGTAGCTCAATTGGAACGGGAGTTCTACGAATTAAGCCGGAAACTCCATCCCGACCTCAATGCCCGTGCTGACAAGAGGGAACAGGAGTGGAGCCTGGAGCAAAGCTCGCTGCTCAACGACGCCTACCGCACCCTGAAAGATCCCATCAAGCGCACCCAATACCTGCTGCGTCTGGAAGGAGTAGAGCTAGAAGAGCAATCGAAGACCGCGACCGAGAAAGCGCGGGCCAGCGGTGAAGTAAAAAAACAGATTGTGCCTCCCGACCTTCTGGAAGAAGTGTTCGAACTCAACATGCAGCTTGAAGAGCTGCGCATGAATCAGAAGATGGGCGAAGACGATCCTGCCCTGGTGAACGACCTGGAAACGCACCGGGCGCAGTTTGAGAAGAAGTACGAAGAGCTGGCCGAAGAATTGAAGGGCCATTGGAACCAGTGGGACCAGGCCATCGACGGCCATAACGACGAAGACCGGCGCCGGGCGCTGGACCGCATGGTCGATCTGCTCAACCGCCGCAGCTACATCAGGAACCTGGTTCGGGACGTGAATGAAGTGCTGGGAAATTAGTCGATTTCAGATTTGCGATTGCAGATTTTAGATTTGAAATCTGCAATCTCAAATCTGCAATCTGAAATCCTCTATGTCAACTGAACGCATCGTCGGCATCGATCTCGGAACCACCAACTCGCTGGTGGCTTTCATGCCGGGGGAACGGCCTGTCGTTATTCCGGGCGAGGATGGGTTGAACCTGGTGCCATCGGTGGTGGCGCTGGATGACAAAGACCAGGTCATCGTCGGCAACGCAGCCCGCAAATATTTGATCGAGACTCCGGAGCGCGCCGTTTATTCGATCAAGCGCCTGATGGGGCGCGGCATCGAAGACATTGAGCAGGAATTGAAGCTGTTTCCCTTCCGCCTGGCCGACAATCTTCAGCCCGGCGAAGTGCTGCGCATCCAGCTGGGCGAAAAGACTTTCACTCCGCCGGAGATTTCCGCCTTCGTGCTGCGCCAGCTCAAGCGAAACGCCGAGCGATTCTTCAATGCGCCGGTGACCAAGGCGGTCATTACCGTGCCCGCATACTTCAATGACGCCCAGCGCCAGGCCACGAAAGACGCGGGCCGCATTGCCGGCCTCGAAGTTCTTCGCCTGGTCAATGAGCCGACGGCTGCTTCCTTGGCCTACGGGCTTGATAAAAGACAGAACGGAATTGTCGCCGTGTACGACCTGGGTGGCGGCACGTTCGATGTATCGATCCTCAAGTTGCATGACGGAATCTTTGAGGTCGTGGCCACGAATGGCGACACGCATCTGGGCGGCGATGATATTGACAACCTGCTGATCACGATTGCGCTCGATGATATTCGCGGCGACATGGGCGTCGATGTATCGCGTAATGGCGAAGCCGTGGCCACCATTCGCAAAGCCGTCATCGAGGCCAAGATTGTCCTCTCTTCGCAGCCTGTGACTACGCTTGAGGTCGAACTGCCGGGTGGGCAGCACTATCAGAGAGCAATCACCCGGGAGCAATTCGAACAACTGATTCAGCCCATCATCGAACGCACCGTCGGCCCTTGCAAACAAGCGCTAAAAGATGCCGGCTTGAAGCCGGAGCAGATCGATGAAGTGGTGCTGGTTGGGGGCTCCACGCGAATTCCCCAAGTGCGCGCGTTAGTCGAAGACATGTTCCGGCGTACGCCGCACACCGACCTGAATCCGGACGAAGTGGTGGCCCTGGGGGCTGCGGTGCAGGCGAACATTCTTGCCGGCGGGTCCGAAGCCACGGAAAATATGCTGTTGCTCGATGTCACGCCTCTGTCGCTCGGCATTGAAGTGGCGGGCGGCGTGACTGACAAGATCATCCTGCGCAACTCGACCATCCCCGCTTCCGCCACCCAGCACTACACCACGCAGGTGGACGGGCAGGCTAACGTCGCCATTCACGTGCTGCAAGGCGAGCGGGAACTGGCAAAGGACTGCCGCTCGCTGGCGCGCTTCGATCTGAGAGGCATCCCACCGATGCCGGCCGGAATTCCTCGCGTGGAAGTTAAATTCCTCATCGACGCCAATGGCATTCTGCACGTCTCCGCGCGTGAGCAACGCAGCGGGACGGAAGCGCAAATCGAAGTCCAGCCCAGCTACGGGTTGACCGATGAGCAAGTCGAGAGCATGATCCTCGATTCGTTTGACTCGGCGGAAGAAGATTTCCGTCAGCGCCAGGTGATCGAAGCGCGGAATGAGGCCGGCACCATCCTGGCTGCGCTCGAAAAAGGCAAGAAGAGCCCGGCCTGGGGCCAGCTCACCAGCGCGGAGAAGAAGCGCATCGCCAAGCTGGAAAACGCTTTGAATGAAGTTAGGGATGAAGACGACTATTCCGCGATCCGCACCGCGATCGACGCTCTCAATCAGGGTACGATGCGACTGGCGGAGTTGATGATGGACAGCGCGGTGTCCACGGCCCTGAAGGGCAAGACCATGGACCAGGCGGATATGGGCGAGGGCCCCGACGCGCCGCATCCCGTGGCCAAGGCTGAGTTCGAATGAGCTTGTGGGGGAAGCGCTTTAGCGCTGCAATTGCGGCCCATTTTCATTTGGGGCTTAGCCCTAACGATGCGAGATGCGAGGGCAAGATGCCCTCGCGACAGCCGGCGGGACGCCGGCGCTACAAGGAGCTGCTAAATGGCAGAACAGAAAACTCAGGGTGCAGGAACGGCCATTGTTGATCCGCCCGGCGAGAACACGGTGCAGGTCACATTTCTGCCCGAGGGCAAGACGGTGCAGTTCGAGCACGGCAAACTGCCTTACAAGGACCACGGCAAAAAGGAATCCCTGCTGGACGTGGCGCTGAACAATGGCATCCGGCTGGACCACGCCTGCGGCGGCAACTGCGCCTGCACCACCTGCCACATCTGGGTCAAAGAGGGCTCCGATAATCTTTCCGAGATGGATGACGACGAAGCCGACCGGCTGGACATGGCCGCCGATTTGCAGTTAAACTCCCGACTCGGCTGCCAGGCCGTGATCAACAAGCCCGGCAAAGTGGTAGTCGAGATTCCGGCGTGGAACCGGAATTATGTTTCGGAAGAACATTAGGGCGGTTTCTGGTTTCCAGTTTCTGGTTTAGAAACCAGAAACCGGAAACTGGAGACTGATTCCAAGGAGCAAAATGCATGCCGAAAGATCTGACCTGGGATGATGCGGACGACCTCGGACTCCTGCTCTCGGAGCAGCATCCTGAAACTGATCCGCTGGCAGTGCGCTTCACCGATTTGCACCGGCTGGTGACGGAATTGCCCGAGTTTAAGGACGATCCCAAGAAATCGAACGAGGGCAAACTGGAAGCGATCCAGATGGCATGGCACTCGGAATTTCTCGACCGCACGCAGGCCTAGCTGGCCGCATTGGATAGCCTCTTACCTTGCGGTCTTTGGCGGCACGGCTGAAGCCGTGCCCTTCCCCAACCAGACTAGCCTGATCCTGCGATTCATTTTCCAGTGTCCATCTCCCGATAGAACTTTTGCAGCACGTAGAAAGCCTGCTTGTGCTGTCCCGTATTCGAAATCAGGCCCTTGCGATTGTAGTAATCCTGTGTGCCGGGCAGCAGGCGGCGTGGCGAGTGGAAGTCCATCAGCACCCAGGGTGACATGCCTGCCAGCGATGAAATCTTCTTCAGCATGATGATCTGGTGCTGATAAAGATTGGCCTGGTACTCCTCGGTCCAGCGCTCATCCGCCTCGCCGTGTCTGCCAAAGGGCGCTCCGGCGCCGAACTCGCTCACGATGACGGGCTTGTTCCATGCGAACTTCCACTGCATGCGGTCGGCGTCTTCAGGACGCCCTCCATACCAGCCCAGGTACTCGTTCAATCCCAACACGTCGAGGTACTCGCCTACGGGATCATTGAGGACGCGAGTGTCCGGGCCGGCCTCGTCAACGTGGTTCAGCGCGGAGGTGATCAGGCGAGTCGAGTCCTGCCGGCGCGCAGCCTCTGCCAGCTGCCGCAGAAATGTGGTTCGCGCGGGCTTTACCGGAGTCTCGTTCGAAAGCGACCACAAGACTATCGAAGCACGGTTGTGGTCGCGCGCCATCATCTCGTGCAGCTGGCTCTCGGCGTTTTGCAGCGTGGCCGGGTTCTCCCAGTCAATGTCCCAATAAACCGGGATTTCAGACCACACCATGATTCCCATTCGGTCAGCCAGGCGGGTCATGTTCTCGCTGTGCGGGTAGTGAGTGAGGCGAACGAAGTTACAGCCCAGCTCGCGAGCCCAACCGAGTAAAGTCTCGGCGTCCTGCTGGGTGAACGCCCGGCCGCCGCGAACCGGGGCCTCTTCATGCAAAGCGATGCCGCGCAGGAAAATCGGCTTGCCGTTCAGCAATACTTGAGTGCCGCGGGTTTCAATGGTGCGGAAGCCGATGGCATCGTGCACCTTGTCGGCGCCGCTCGACACCACCACGTCGTAGAGCCGGGGATGTTCGGGCGACCACAGCTCAAGCTTGGCGGGAAAGCGGAATTCCGCGCGGCCCGCGGCGTCGGTGGCAACGGTCTGTTTGATCCTCGCCTCGGGAATTTCAACCGTGACCTGCTGCGCCGACGTAGCGCCGCCGAGCTGCACCCATCCTGAGATCTCGTTGCCCGAGCCTCTGCCGAGCTGCACAAAGTAATCCTGGATGTAGGTTTCGGGAACCTCCACCAGCATCACGTCGCGGGTAAGACCTCCGTAGTTCCACCAGTCGGTATTTACCGTCGGGACGGCATCGCGGCGGCGGGCGTTGTTGACCTCCGCGACCACGAAGTTTTCGCCTTCACGAATCTGGTCGGTGACTTCGAAGTTGAAGGGCGTGAATCCGCCTTCGTGTTCGCCCAGGGCCTGCCCGTTGAGATAGACGCGAGTGAAATAATTGGCGGCTCCGAAATAGACGAACACGCGCGTGTGTTCCCGCTTGTGGTAGGAAAACGACTTCTTGTACCACACCGGGCCTTCGTAAAAATACAGTTCCTTCTTCTGTGAATTCCAGTCTCCAGGAACGTTCAGAACATCGGACTTGTCGAAATCGTATTCCACCAGCTCATGCTTGTCTTTGGGCTTGCTGTTCAGGTAGAAGCGGCCGTTGAGACCGGTTTCGTAGGGATCGACGATGGCCTGCCATGCGCCATTCAGGCTGATGGTGGTGCGGTTGGGAATGTTGTTGATAAGCGCGGCAGGATTCGCGACGGCATCGCTAAACGCCGTAAGCGCCAGCAGGAGGAGGAGCAGACGATTCATAGGCAGTCTCGCAAGTGCGGAATCTTAGTGAGGGCGCACAAGGGTGTCAAACCGCGGCCACACTCTTTACCGATCGGCTTGCGCTAGCCCGTCGTCGTGGTCGCAGCTTCTTCCACGCTGGCTTCGCGTAAAAACTTGGCTGCTTCTTCCGGTGGCGTGGGATTGATGTAGAAGCCGGTTCCCCACTCGAAGCCCGCTGTCTTGGTCAGCTTGGGCATGAACTCAATATGCCAGTGATAGTGGTCGTTGGTTGGGTCCTGCACCGGTGAGGTGTGGATGACCAGGTTGTAAGGAGGATTGTCCAGCACACGCTCCGCTTTGGTAAGCAGGGTCTTCAGCGCCCGAGCCAGATTCTCAAACATATGAGTGGAGGAATTCTCGAATGCCGACTCATGTTGTTTGGGAAGGATCCAGGTCTCGAATGGAAAGCGGGGCGCGTACGGAGCGAGCGTGATAAAGTCGGCGTTTTCCGCTACCACGCGGGTCCCGGCTTCGCTCTCCTGGCGGATCACGTCGCAGAAGACGCAGCGCTCCTTGTAAATGTAGTACTGCTTGGCGCCTTCGATCTCTTCGCTCACGTAGATCGGGAGAATGGGCAGTGCTATCAGCTGCGAGTGCGCGTGCTCCAGCGAGGCCCCGGCAGCCTCTCCGTGATTCTTGAAAATCAGGATGTACTTAAAGCGGCGGTCTTTCTTGAGGTCGAGAATGCGGTCGCGGAAAGTCCAGAGCACGTCTTCGATGCGCTTGGGTGGAAGATTCGCCAGACTGGCGTTGTGGTCCGGCGTCTCGATGATGACCTCATGCGCTCCAATGCCGTTCATGCGGTCGAACATCCCCTCGGCCTGGCGGTTGAGATTACCCTCGATGCCGAGTGCCGGAAACTTGTTGGGAACCACGCGCACCGTCCAGCCCGGGGAATCACGCTGCGGCGGAGGTCCGCCGTTGGGATTAGGGCGGTAGGCCTGGATCTCAGGCGGGGTCTTGGATTCGTTGCCGTAACAGAAGGGGCAGAATCCGCCCTTGATTTTGACGGCTTCGCGAGCGAAGTCGGTGGGGCGTTTGGCGCGGTCGGTCGAAATGATGACCCAGCGGCCGACGATGGGGTCCTTGCGGAGCTCAGGCAATTACTGGATTCCTTTCCACGCGGTCCACAAAGGCTGCCGCGCGCGAAGCGAATGGAAGTATTTTACGCCTCGAGGTGAATGTTGCGGAACAGTTCGATCTGCGGCTGCCCGGTTGGCTGATCGTAGTACACGCTGACGATTTCGAGGCGCCACGGGCAGGAAGCCGGCAGATGGCGCAGGTATTCCCGGGCGACGGCCACCAGTTCACGGCGCTTGTCCCGATCAACCGCGGCTTCGGCGGGCTTCACATCGCGGGTAGTGCGGGTCTTGACTTCGACAAAACAGAGGATCTCCTGGTGCCAGCCGATCAGGTCGATTTCGCCGCGCCGGTTGGGTGCGCGAAAATTCCGGGCAACCATCACGTATCCCAGCTTCCGCAGGTGGAAATAGGCGTCTTCCTCGCCTCGGCGGCCGGTGCGGAGGTGTTCAGCGGTGCTGTCCGGCGGCAGGGTCCGGCGGGCGATCCAGTCGAGGATGCGAATTGTGGCGTGAGTAATGCGGCCGGAAAGCATGGTCGTTGTAGCGCCGGCGTCCCGCCGGCTGTCCGGCGGGCATCTTGCCCGCCGTTCGGACGCGCTAGGTGTGGCACAGTGTAAGTTGCGGGATTAGTAAAAGATGTGACGAACGTCACAATACTGCGCAACTTACTGGTGGTTCGTGGGTGCGCAATCGAGAAGCTTCTATTCCATGGGCTTGTCGCAGGTCGTCAGGACATGGGCGGGCAGGATGCCCGCCCGACAGCCGGCGGGACGCCGGCGCTACTTTGTTTTACTGCTGGTCTTCGCGGGCGCGTAACCAATCGAGAAACATCTGTTCGATAGGTTTGTCGTAAGTCATCAGGACATGGCGGACGGTATGGCCGCTGACGAAATGGCATACCTCTTCGGCAAGGTTCTTGGCATGATCGCCGGCGCGCTCGAGCGACTGGGTCATGAAAATGACCTGCAGGCTGGCGTGACGTTGCACATTCTCGGGGTTTTCGATGTGACGCAGAAAGATGAGATTGCGCAGGCGGTCGATCTCGGCGTCGGCGCGCAACACGTCAACCGCTCTTTTTACGTCGCGAGTGGAAAAAGCAGTGCCGGCATCAGCCAGCATTTTTTCCAGCACCGTCGCCATGTGGGTGAGGTCGCGAATGTCCTGCGGATCGATGCGGGCACAAACTGCCTGCGCGCTTCCGGCAAAGCTAAGCAGCAGGTCGCCGATGCGCTCCAGGCTGATCATGAACTTCATGCAGGCCAGCAGTTCGCGCGCTTCCGCATCGCTGACCTGAGTGACCACCTGGGTCACGCCGGCATCGATTTCCATGTCCAGGCGATCGAGTTCTTTTTCGCGCTCACGAAGAGTATTCAATAGCGGACAAGATGCGGTGGCAATACCCTCGGCGGCGGTGGCAGCCGCTTCCTTGGCGACTCGGCAAGCCTCGACCGTGCGCTTCACCAGATAGCTATAGGGGGATTCCGGTTCCGGGCTCCTCAAAATCGCGGTACTCATGCGCGCGCGCCTCCCGGCGACTCTGACCGGCCGCACCATGCTCAGTCTGGTTCTGCTCTTTCTGATATGGATGGCCACTAATGGAGGATAGGTTGTTTTGCCAACAGTTTGGTTAACAGGACGTAAATTTATGGCGCTGCTCGCGTGGGAACGCCGCCCTCGGCTGTCCGGCGGAGCGAAGCTCCGCAATCTGGAGGACGGGCGTCCCGCCCGTCCTCCATCCGGCTTCTAGGCCAGCGGCAGGGTAAACAGGAAGGTTGAGCCGTGATTGAGTTCGCTCTGGGCGCGAATGGAGCCGCCGTGGGCCAGCACGATATGTTTGGCGATCGCCAGTCCCAGCCCGGTTCCTCCCGATTCGCGCGAGCGCGCCTTGTCCACCCGGTAGAAGCGCTCGAACAGGCGGGCCAGGTGCTCGGAGGGAATGCCGGGACCGAAATCCTGCACATAGAATTCGACGCCTTCCGCGACCGGCCTTGCCCCCAGAATGATCCTTCCTCCTGACGGGGCGTATTTCAAAGCGTTGTCCACCAGATTGGAGAAGACCTGATGAATGGCCTCGGGATCAGCTCCTACCCGAGCCTCGGCCTGGCCTTCGACAATTAATTCCACGTTTTGCGTCCGGGCAATTTCACGAAAGCTCTGCACCGCCTCTTGCAGCAGCTCCGCCGGCGCAGTGGATTCAATTTCGAAACGCTGCTCGCCGGATTCCACCCGCGCCAGAGTAAGCAGGTCTTCGGTGAGGCGCGACATGCGCAGCGCGCTCTTGCGGATGATCTCGAGAAACTCGCGGGAGTGGTCATTACCCGGCGCGCTGTCCAGCAGGGTTTCGGTGTAGCCCTGGATCGAAGTCAGCGGCGTGCGCAATTCGTGCGAGACATTGGCAATGAAGTCGCGACGGGTCTTCTCCACTCGTTCCGTCTCGGTAAGGTCGCGCAGGACTGCCACGGCGCCGCCGCCAGGCATAGGCGCGGCGGTCACATCGAAGGTGCGTCCCGGGACGATGGATGCGGCCCGGACGGCAAACACTCTTCGCGCTTCACTCGCTCCCCGCACCGCGGTCAGGAAGTCAGGGTCGCGAACCGTTTCCACCAGGAGGGCGTTCTTGCGGGTGTGTTGCGGAACCAGTTTGTCCATGGTCTGATTCGCCCACTGCACGCGATCATCGGCACTGACGGCGATGACGGCGTCCTGCATGCTGTTGAGCACGGTCTCAAGCTGGCGCTGGCTGTGCTGCAATGCGGCAAAACTTTCTTCCAGGTGGCGGGCGGCCTTGTCCAGCGAGGCGGCCACCTGTCCGATTTCGTCGCCGGAAGTTTCCTCGATGCGGGCCGCCAGGTCTCCGGCGGTGATTCTCTCAGCAAACCGCACGATGCGGTCCAGGCGGCGCCCCGTGGCCTGAGCTGCGACAGCTGAAATGATGAGTGCTACCACCAACGCCAGCAGCGTGCCCTTCCAGGCATGAAGAGGAAAATCGAAGATCAGCGCCACCGCGATCACCAGGACGAACGCGCCCACCAGTTTTAAAAAAATCCGTTTCCTCACTTCGGGGCCTCGAAGCGGTAACCGGCCCCCCTCACCGTCTTCAGGTAGCGGGGATTTTCGGGATCGGGCTCGATTTTTTCGCGAATGCGGCGCACGTACACATCCACCGAACGCGGGGTGACGTAGGCGGTGTCGCGCCACACCGAATCGAGCAACTGGTCGCGGGTAAAAACACGCCCGATGTGACGGGCAAAATAATCGAGCAACCGGAACTCGGTGGCCGTCGTGCTCACCACGCTCCCACTCACGATAAGGGTCATCGCACTGGGATCGATTTCGATCTCGCCAATTTTTACCGGCGCTTGTGACAGGGGGCGCTCGAACCGCCGCAGCACCGCCTTGACCCGCGCCACCAGTTCGCGCGGACTGAACGGCTTTGGGATGTAATCGTCGGCGCCCAGTTCCAGGCCGAGAATGCGGTCCGCCTCGCCGCTCTTTGCGGTCAGAAAAATCACCGGGGTCGCAGCCAGGGCGGGGATCTGCCGGATCTGGCGGCACAGCTCGAGACCGTCCTTGCCCGGGACCATGATGTCGAGAATGAACAGCGCCGGGCGCTGCCGTTCGGAATCGCCGATCACCGTGTTTCCGGTGGAGAACACTTTCACCGCGAAGCCATCTGCTTCCAAATGATGCCGCACCAGCCGGGAAATGTCCGGATCGTCTTCAACCACAAAGATGCTGGGTTTCATGGCAGGTATTGTAGCGGGCGGGCCTGTGGGAGACCTAGTCTTGCGGGATCGGCCGTTTCTCCCCAACCCCGGCATTATTCTGCGAGGCTTCAGTCTCGAAGACCCTGCCCCGAGCCAAGGCAAAGGGATCGGGCGTGCAGCGCTATCGGCCTTGAGATTTTGAGGACGCGCCAATTTCAATGATCAGATTTCCGGATCGCTCTCTACGGAACCTCATGCCGGGCGGAACCACGGTGGTCGCGCTGTACTCCGTGATTACAGCGGGGCCGGAGTATTTCCTGCCAGCCGGCAAGTTATCGCGGGAATAGATTGCAGCCGTGAACTTTTTGCCGGAGAAAAATACTGCGGCACTATTCGGGGAACCTCTGCCGGGCTTTGCCCGGCCAGGACGGGCGGGGGCGCCCGTCCCCACGTGGGCTCGGGTTTGATGGGATTTGATTGTGGCCCGCAAGCGCAGAGTCACCAGTTCGACTGCGCGTGCCGGATAGCTGTAGCCGTAGCGGCGCTGGTGCTCACGGCGAAAATCCCGGACCAGGAAACGGGTGAATGGGACATTCAATTCGTATCCCTGGCCCTGATAGCGGACATCCACGCGGAACTGGTATTTGATCGCACCCACCCATTTTTCGTCGCGGAAATCTTTTTCGGCACGACGGCCCAGTGCGGCGAACTCGCGTTCCAGCTTCTCGATTGGAAGCTTTTCCGCAACCCGCCAGAGCACAGTACGCGAATAATCCTTGACCACGTCGCTGACCAGGATTCCAAAAGCGGAGAGAACTCCGGGCAGTGCCGGAACAATCACTCGTGGAATGCTGAGCGCCTCTGCCAGTTCGCAGGCATGGAGCCCACCCGCGCCGCCGAAGGCGACCAGCGCGAACTCCCGCGGATCGTAGCCGCGCTCGATCGAGACCACGCGGATCGCCTTCTCCATGGTGGCATTGACCACCCGGATGATTCCGGCGGCGAATTGCTCCAGGGTAAACTTCGACCCATTTCGCCTGAGCCATTCCGCGATCAGGCGACGCGTGCGCTCGAGGTCGAGAGTGAAATCGCCGCCCAGAAAGCGCTGCGGCTGCAACCGGCCCAGCAGCAGGTTGGCATCCGTCACCGTGGGCTCGGTACCGCGGCCGTAGCAAATCGGACCGGGATCGGCTCCGGCAGATTCGGGTCCCACGCGAAGGGCTCCGCCGGCATCGAAGCGCGCGATGGAGCCTCCCCCAGCGCCTACAGTATGTATGTCGAGCATAGGCACGCCGATGGGGAAGCCTGCAATTTCGGCCTGGCTGCTGGCGCGGGCTTCGCCGTCAACCAACGCAACATCGGTGGACGTGCCTCCCATGTCGAAAGAGATGATTCTCTCGAAGCCGCTTCGGCGCGCCATGGCAGCGGCTCCTACAACGCCCCCTGCCGGTCCGGAGAGTACGGTGCGAACCGGTTCGCGCGCTGCGGAAGCGAGAGCCGTGATCCCTCCGCTCGATTGCATGACAAAGATGCGGGCGTTAGAGCGGCGATCCAGGTTTTCCAGATAGCGCTGCATCGCCGGTTGCAGGTAAGCGTTCATCACCACCGTGCTGGTGCGTTCGTATTCGCGGAACTCGGGAAGAATCTGGTGCGAGATCGAGAGTGGGACTCCAAGTTTTTTCAGGGCACTGGCGACGGCATTCTCCGTCTTCGGGTTGGCGAACGAAAACAGCAACGAGATGGCAATGGCTTCAGGCTTGCTCTTCTGAACATTTTCAGAGAGAGCGTTCAAGTCCAGTAGAGATAGGGCATGCAAAATCTCGCCGTCGCTGGCAGTGCGTTCGTCGATGCCAAAACGCAAATCGGCAGGAACCAGAGGTTCGACGCGATCAAAAAATAAATCATAAAGTTTGGGACGGGCCTGGCGGCCGATCTCGATGGCGTCTTCGAAGCCGGCGGTTGTGACCAGCGCCACGCGCGCGCCTTTCCGCTGCAACAATGTGTTCGTGCCTACGGTGGTGCCATGCAGGAGGACGGTCGAGCCAGGCTGACCGATTTTCCCCAGAGCCTCTGCAATCGCCTGCGACGGGTCGGTCGGCGTGGAAAAGACTTTGAGCATTCGCACCCGCCCGCGCTCCACCCATACGCAGTCAGTAAAGGTGCCGCCGGTGTCGATGGCGATGTGTAGGGGCTGAATTCGCGTACGAGATGGCATGGAAGTCAAAGCGGAAGGGTAACATTTCGGACTGGAGGAATGCGGGGATCTATGTGGAGGCCGGGCGTCCTCGCCCGGCTGGGCGGACGGGACGCCCGCCTCCATCCTTCCTTCTGGTAGCCTGATTTAATGGCAAAAGAAGACGCCAGCGAGGTGCTCTCGGTCGAGGGACGCGAAGTCGAGATAACGCATCCCGGCAAGCTGTACTTCTCGTCACAGGCGCGAATCTCGAAGCTCGACCTCGTACGCTACTACCTGTCGGTTGCGCCGGGCGCGCTCGCCGGAATACGGGATCGCCCGATTGTTCTCAAGCGTTTCGTCAACGGGGCCGAGGCTGAGGCGTTTTATCAGAAGCGAGCACCCGCCCAGCGGCCGCCCTGGCTGCGAACCGTCACACTGTCTTTCCCGTCGGGCCGAACCGCGGAGGAGATTGTCGTCGATGACGCGCCCGGCCTCGCCTGGATCGTCAATCTCGGTTGCATCGAACTGCACCCGCATCCGGTCCGCTCCGGCGATCTTGAGCATCCCGACGAATTGCGCATCGATCTCGACCCGGTCCCCGGCGTGAGTTGGGCGGATGTGCGCCTTGTCACTCTCGAAGTACAGGCCCTGCTCGCAGAAGTAGGCCTTCGCGGCTGGCCCAAAACCAGTGGTTCACGCGGCATGCATATCAACGTGCGTATCGAACCGCGCTGGACCTTTGCCGAAGTGCGCCGCGCAGCCGTCGCGTTGTCGCGCGCAGTGGAGCGGCGCGTACCCGCTCTGGCCAGTTCGAAATGGTGGAAAGAAGAGCGTCATGGCGTATTCCTGGATTACAACCAGAATGCCAAGGACCGGACCACGTGCTCAGCCTATTCTGTCCGCCCGCTTCCCGACGCCCGGGTCTCAACGCCGCTGCACTGGCACGAGGTCCCTGACTGCGAACCCGCTGACTTCACGGTCTTCACCATACCGGAGCGCTTCGCGAAAATCGGCGACCCTCATGCGGATATGGATGCCGAGCCCGGATCGCTTGAACAATTGCTTGAGCTCGCAAATAAAGACGAGGCCGCCGGTCTCGGCGACGCACCGTGGCCGCCACACTTTCGCAAGATGGAGACAGAAGGCCCGCGGGTGGCGCCGTCGCGCGCCAAATCAGCGGTGAAGAAGCCGCCGCGAGCAAAGATGCCGCTCATTGTTATTGCCAACTCCCCTGACAAAGCCGCTGCGCTGGCGGGTCTGGAAACATGGAAGAGCAAACATCCCCAGATAGCGGCTCTCCTGGCCGCCGACGATGTGTTGGTGGACTCCATGCGAGGCAGGTCTTCGACCTGGACCCGCATCCGGATCAATCTGCGTCACGTGCCCGAAGCACTGCGGCCGCCCCAGGAAACTCCCGACCCGGATGACGATCCGACGCGTGAATGGCGGCAATCGCGCAGGAAGAAAGCAGCAGAAAAGAAAAAAGAATAGGAGGCCGCACGCTTAACGACCGTGTGGAAAAATCTCTTCCAGTTCCTGAGGCGGAACCACTTCGAGTTGTGCATAGGTGCAGTCGGCTGGTTTTTTATCGCTTCGCCATCTTCGGAATTGTGCGGTATGACGAAAGCGGCTGCCTTGCATGTGGTCGTAAGCGACTTCCACTACGAGTTCGGGTCGCAGCGGCTCCCAGGATAGGTCCTTGCCTTGACTCCATCGGCTCTGGCCACCCGGCATGCGCTTGACACCTTCGTCGCCGGCATTTCCATGATCTGCCCACTCTTTCCATGGGTGACCGGCAAGCGCGTCTCTACGATAGGGTTTGAGGAATTCTGCAAGTTCCTCGCGCTTTTTGGTGCTGAAACTCGCACAGACCCCGACATGCTGCAATGCCCCGGCATCGTCAAAGAGGCCCAGCAGCAATGATCCGACGAGTGTGCGATCGCCTTTCTTGTGCCAACGGAACCCTGCGACCACGCAGTCGCAGTCACGCTCATGCTTGACCTTGAGCATGACGCGCTTGTTGGGCTCGTAAGTTCCTGAAGTCGGCTTGGCGATGACCCCGTCAAGACCCGCGCCCTCAAAGCGGCGAAACCAGTCTGCGGCCACGCTGCGATCGACGGTCGCCGGTGTCAGGTGAACAGGTGGTGGCGCCGATGAAATCATCGATTCCAGCTCGCGGCGGCGGGTTTCAAATGGCTCGCCTCGCAGGTCCCGGTCATCCCTGCAAAGCAGGTCGAAGAACACGACTGACGCTGGAATTTGTCCGGATAGAAGCTTCACCCGCGATGCAGCGGGATGAAGGCGCAGTTGAAGCGCATCGAAATCGAGTCCGTTGTCTTTCACGATTACAATCTCTCCGTCGAGGACACAGCGTGCAGGCAAGGTTGAGCGTAACGGCTCCAGCAGCTCGGGAAAGTAGCGGTTCAAGGGCTTTTCGTCGCGGCTCTGGATCAGGATCTCATCGCCATCGCGAAAGACGAGGGCGCGAAACCCGTCCCACTTGGGTTCGAAAATCCAATCCCCATCGGCTGGCAGTTCACCCACGCGCTTGGCCAGCATCGGCAGGAGCGGCGGGTTCACGGGAAGTTGCACACCTTATGGTATACCGCGCCCTCAGCATTTCCCGAGGGAGAAGCCTCCCCCTTGGCACAGGAGTCAACGAATGTGTCCTCAACATGGGTGCCCCACCCTCGTCTCTCCGTTTTTTGGAGAGACAGGGTGGGATGACAGCGTCCCTGAATGTCCCCGCCCTGTCGTTCCAAAGTGCGGAACGACGAGGACGGGGAACCCACTGTCAGCATCTCTCTAAGTCTTGTTGGGAAAGGCCAGCGTGAGCAGCGTCTTCTGCTCCACTTC
>Ga0207657_10000625_pt1 | contig 37604 bp, 41 predicted proteins | sample KBSC33metaG_FD_184316 | JGI IMG/M metagenome (GOLD analysis project Ga0207657, IMG submission 184316) | Corn rhizosphere microbial communities from Kellogg Biological Station, Michigan, USA - KBS C3-3 metaG (SPAdes) (version 2) | ecosystem: Host-associated > Plants > Roots > Rhizosphere > Soil ... | reverse complement strand
CGTGGCCGCCCCATTTCTGCGCCGACGGGATCTTGGCCGCGGCGAAGACGTCGGCCAGCTCCTGGCGGCGGAACAGGCCGCGCTGATTCACCCATGCGCCGAGGTTGGTCGAGACGGTGACGTCGGGCGAGGTGGTGACGATGCGGTCGGCGAGCGTGCCGCCGGCGCGGGAGAGGTCGAGAAGGATCCGCCCGAACGCCGCCTGGGTCGACTGCTCCTCGCCCGCCGGGACCGGCACCGCCGGCACCTCGGCCTGGTTCCACGGCCGCTCGCGCCTGGCCCGGGCGATGCGGCTGTTCTCCGCGATCGCGCGCACCGCCTCGGCGCTGTTGCCGCCGAGGCCCGCCCAGGGCGCCCACTCCTCCCCTTCCGCGATCCCCATCTTCTCGCGCAACGCCGCGATCTGGCCGGGGTTCATGAGCCCGGCATGGTTGTCCTTGTGACCCGCGAAGGGGAGGCCGAAGCCCTTGATCGTGTAGGCGATGAACAGGGTCGGCACGTCGTCCTGCGCGGCGTCGAACGCCTCGACGAGCGCGCCCATGTCGTGGCCGCCGAGATTGGTCATCAAGGCAGCGAGCGCCTCGTCGTCACGTGCGCCGAGCAGCGGCTGCGTCTCGGGCGCGTCCTTCAGCAGCCGCTCGCGCCAGGCGGCCCCGCCCAGATAGGTGAGCGCGGCGTAATCGGCGTTCGCGCAGTCGTCGATCCAGCGCTTCAGCGCGTCGCCGCCGGGCTCCGCGAACGCCGCCTCCAGCGCCTTGCCGTATTTCAGCGTCACCACTCGCCAGCCGCAGCTCGCGAAAATCTCGTCGAAGCGCCGGAACATGCGCTCGGCCGTCGTCGCATCCAGGGACTGGCGGTTATAGTCGACGATCCACCAGCAATTGCGGATGTCGTGCTTGTAGGCCTCGATCAGGCATTCGTAGATGTTGCCCTCGTCGAGCTCGGCGTCGCCCATCAGCGCGACCATCCGCCCCGCCTCCTCCGGCTGCATCATGCCGTGGGCGAGGAGATAGTCCTGGACCAGGCTCGCAAAGGCGGTGACGGCGACGCCGAGGCCGACCGAGCCGGTCGAGAAATCGACCGGAATCCTGTCCTTGGTCCGGCTGGGATAGCTCTGTGCGCCGCCGAAGGCGCGGAACGCCTCGAGCTGCTCGCGGCTCTGCGTGCCGAGCAGATAGTGGACCGCGTGGAGCACCGGCCCCGCGTGCGGCTTCACCGCGACCTTGTCGTTAGGCCCGAGCGCATGGAAGTAGAGCGCCGCCATGATCGCAGTCATCGAGGCGCAGCTCGCCTGGTGGCCCCCGACCTTGAGGCCGTCCGTCGAAGGCCGAAGATGGTTGGCGTTGTGGATCGTCCAGGCGGACAGCCAGCGCAGCCGCTCTTCCAGGAGGCGCAGCGCGTCGAGATCGGGCGAGGTCTTCTTCAGCATGGCGGGCGCCTTAGCCCCGCCGCACGAAAAGCGACAGTTTCAAGCGGAAGGTTCGGAAGGTTAGGCTTTCCATGGTTCGAAACATCCTGGCCTAACCTTTGTCGCTGTTGTCGCTCTTCCAGCGCCCGCGCAATACGCCGGCGCCGAGCGAAGGCAACCGCCTCGTCCCACGCGGCGGCGAAGCTCTCCGCTCCCGCACGACGCCGCAGCGCGTAGGCGTTTTGCCGGTTCTTGCCGAGCGCCCGCGCCGCCTCCCCGGGCCTGGCCCCGCCCGCCAGCGATCGCACGAAGGCGAGCTGCAATGCCGGCGACCAGCCGTCGGCGCGGACACGCAGCGGCACCGGGACGAAGGCGATGAAATCGGGGGTTTCCATGAGTCGGGCCATAGCAGCACAGCCGACATGTAGGAAAACAGAAAGTGAACACGCTCAGGGCCGATCGCGCCACGCCTTGAACACCGGCAGCGCCTCGTGGCTGCGAAGGTCGAACCAGGCGGCATTTTCCCAGTTCGAGCCCTCGCCCCAGCGGGTGCGGCAGCGGGTGGAGACCCAGGCGGGTTCCCACCAGACCACGCCCGAGCCGCCGGTCGCGGCGACGAGGCGGGTGAGGTCGGCGAGATAGCGGCGCTGGCCGTCGGGGGTGGCGGGGTACCCGGGGAGGAGGCTGTCGGCACCGAGCAGGTTGGGCGAGGAATCCTCACCTTCGAGGGTGAATGGGTAGGCGGTCTCGACGACCATCACGTCAACCTTGTACCGCGCATGCGCGCGGCGGATCGTCTCGCCGAGCTCGGCCGGCGTGCGGGTGGACCATTTCCGATAATAGCTGATGCCGATGAGGTCGTAGCCGGTAACGCCGGCGCGGGTGGCGGCGTCGAACCAGGGCTCGACATTTTCCGGCTGGGCGATGTGGAGCATGACCCGCACCGGCTTGCGCGCCGCGCGGGCGGCGTCGCGGACGGCGCGGATGCCGGCGTTGAGCAGGAGCGCGTTGCGGCGCCAGTTGACCGGCCTCCCCTTGGAGCCGCCCATCAGCTCCGGGTTGGTTTCGTTGCCCACCTGGACGAGCTCCGGCATCAGGCCCTGCGCGTTCAGCGCGGCGAGGGTGCGGCGGGTGTAGCGGTAAAGGGCCCGCCCCTGGGCGGCGGGGCCGAGCTTCGCCCAGGCCGCGGGCACCGGCTGCTTGTCGCCGTCCGCCCAATCGTCCGAATAATGGAAATCGAGCAGCACCTGGAGGTGCGCGCGCTTGGCCCGGCGGATCGTCTTCGCGACGTCGGCGAGGTTCGAATAATGGGTCCAGCTCGCGTCGTTCCAGATCCGCACCCGCACGAGATTGCCGCCCGCCCTGGCGAGCAGCGCGAACGGATCGGCCGCCCGGCCGTCCTTGCGGTAGACGGCGCCGCAATCCTCCATCTCGTTCACGTAGGAAAGGTCTGCGCCGCGGTAGAAGGGGTGGGCGGAGGCCAAGGCGGCGGCGAAGAGGAGCATGGCTGCCTTTTATGCGCCCGCTGCGGCTTTGTTGAGAGCCGGCGGTGCGGCGCCGTACCGTGCCAGCACGGTCCGGTCCGCAAGCGGCTGTTTACCAACATTTATTATACCCGCCCCGGAACGGAGCGGGAAGCGTGATCGACCGGGCGAGAACGTTGCAGAGGAAAGCCCGGCGGCGCCGGTTCGTTGGATTTTCAGCGATGGGCGCGCTGGGGCTGCTCTTCGCCGCGATCATGGCCAACGCGTTCGCAGCGGCGCAGCAGCAGCGCGTCGCCGGGCGCTGGCGGGTCCACACGCTGGAAGTGCTGCTGGCGATCAGCCGGACCGAGACGGCCGTGAACGGCGCGCTGCGCGGCGCGCGCGGTTACCTGCTCACCGGCGACGGCGGCTTCCTCATTCCCTACGAGCGCGGACGGGCGGAAAGCCAGGCGGAGCTCGGCCGCCTGCGGGCGCTGACTCGCGACAACGAGGTCCAGCAGCGTAACCTCGCCCAGGCGGGAGAACGGCTTCATTCCTATCTCGCCACCGTCGCGGACGAGGTCGCGCTCGAAGCGGAAGGCCGCCACGCACGGGCCGCCGGGCTGGTCGCCAGCGCCGACCGCGAGCGTGTCGAGGGCGTGCTGGCGGCGCTCTCGCGCGCCAAAGCGGAGGAGCTGCGCCTGCTCGCCGTGCGCAGCGCCGAGACGGAGGCCGCGGCGCGGCGCGGCGACGCGTTCAACTGGCTGATCGCGGCGGTGGGCGCGGCGATGATGGCGTTGCTCGGCGCGGCTCTGGTCGGGGCGGCGCGGGCGCACCGGCGCACCTTGGCGCTGACCGCTGCGCTGCAGCGGCGGGCGACCACGGATGCGCTCACCGGCCTTGCCAACCGTCGGCACCTGATGGCGGCGATCGACACCGAAGTGCGGCGGGCGCGGCGCACCGGCCGCGCGCTCAGCCTCGCCATCCTCGACATCGACCATTTCAAGCGGATCAACGACACGCACGGCCATCCCAGCGGCGATGCGGTGCTGCGCGAGATCGCGGCGCTGCTGCGCGAGACCACCCGGGACACCGACCTGCTCGGCCGCATCGGCGGCGAGGAGTTCGCGGTGCTGATGCCGGAGACCGACACCGCCCAGGCCGAACGCGCCTGCGAGCGGCTGCGCGCCGCAGTGGCGGGGCGCACCATCACGCTGGCGTCAGGACTGTCAACCCGCGTGACGATCAGCACCGGCGTGGCGCTCCTGAGCGCCGAGGAAGCCGGCGACCAGCTCCTCGCCCGCGCCGACGGAGCGCTGTATGCGGCGAAATCGGGGGGGAGGAACCAGGTGCGGATGGCGGCGTGAGGGGGGAAGGGCGGCGCCATCTTCCTGCTTCCGAGGGCGCTTCGCGCACCCACCCCTAGCCCCTCCCTTCCAGGGAGGGGGACTATTCGTAGCGAGGCCGCCTCTTCCTCCCCTCCCTGGAAGGGAGGGGCTGGGGGTGGGTTCCGCCGAGGCACTCGGCGGCCTTCTGCACGATCGCCTCGGCTACGCCGTCGGGGTTGGCATGCATGTCGCTGTTCCAGAAGCGGATGACGGTCCATCCTTCCTCCTCGAGGTAGGCAGTTCGGCGCGCGTCGTGCTCAGAGTCGGCATGCTGCGACCCGTCGAGTTCGACGACCAACTTCGCGTGGCGGCACGCGAAGTCCGCTTTGTACGGACCGATCGGGAGTTGCCGCGTGAACTTGGGGCGATAGCGGGAGATGAGGCGCCAAAGAGCGCGTTCTTCCGGCGTCGCGTCATTGCGTAGCGCCCTTGCCTGCTCGGTGTCGTGGAGCGGGACACGGCGGTACTTCATTGCTCGAAAGTAGCAGAAAGGCGGCGCTTCGCGCACCCACCCCTAGCCCCTCCCTTCCAGGGAGGGGGGTCAGGAAGACAGCAGTTTCAGCGGGTTTTCGATGAGCTTCTTGAGATCCTGCATGAAGTTGGCCGCGTCCCAGCCGTCGACGACGCGGTGGTCGCAGCTGAGAGAGAGGTTCATGCGCTTGCGGATCTCGAGCTCGCCGTCGATCACCACCGGCTTCTCCTCGACCTTGTTGACCGCGACGATGGCGACCTCCGGGCGGTTGATGACGGGAGTCGAGGTGACGCCGCCCATCGGCCCGAGGCTGGAGATGGTGAAGGTCGAGCCGGAGAGCTCGTCGCGGGCCGCCTTGCCGGTGCGGGCCGCTTCGGAGAGGCGGAGGACCTCGGCGGCCAGCTCCCAGAGCGAGCGGCGTTCGGCGTTGCGAATGACGGGAACCATGAGGCCGTTCGGCGTCTGCGTCGCCATGCCCATGTGGACTGCGCCGTGGCGGGTGATGACCTGCGCGTCGTCGTCATAGGTCGCGTTGATCTGGGGGTAGTCGGCCAGCGTGCGCGCCATGGCGGTGATCAGGAAGGGAAGCATGGTGAGCTTGGGGTTGCTCCCCCGATCGGCGTTCATCATCGCGCGGGTCTGCTCGAGCGCGGAAACGTCATATTCCTCGACGAGCGTGAAGTGCGGGATGCGGCGCTTGGCCTCCTGCATATTCTCCGCGATGCGGCGGCGCAGGCCGACAACCTTCACGGTCTCATCCTGGCGGCGGGCGGCGCCGGGGCGTGAGGCGCCGCCGACGGCTCCGCCGTTGTAGAGGAGGTAGGCGTCGAGGTCCGCGTGACGGATGCGGTCGCCGGCATATTTGACGGCGGCGAGGTCGATGCCGAGGCCGCGTGCGCGGGCGCGGACCGCGGGAGAGGCCTGGACCTTCGTCTCTTGAAGAGGGCGGTTCGGCCCCGGACCTGATCCGGGGTTGTCGAAGCCCTGCCCTTCCTTTGGCGCCGCATGAGAGGAGAAGGACGGCCCTTCGACAGGCTCAGGGCGAACGGCCGGTGCCTCGTCTCCCTCGGGCGATTCTCCGCTTCTCCGATCGCCCTGCCGACGGTCCGGGTCCTCGCGCGGCTCGGAGCGGCGCTCTTCGCCGGCGCGGCGGTCGCCGCCGCGGCGGTCTTCGGCGAGGCTGGGGACGGCTTGCTCCTGCGCGGCGGTCGGATCGACCAGGCCGTCGCCGAGCGCCGCGCTGTCGTGGCGTTCCTCGTCCCCGGCCGGGGCTTCGCCTTCCGTCTCGAACACGACGAGCACCGAGCCGATCGGGATCTGGTCGCCCACTTCGCCGGCCAGCGCGACCACCTTGCCGGCGACCGGGCTTTCCATCTCGACCGTCGCCTTGTCGGTCATCATGTCGGCGAGCTGCTGGTCCTCGGTGACGGCGTCGCCGACCTTGACGTGCCAGGCGACGATCTCGGCCTCGGCGATGCCTTCGCCGATGTCGGGCAGCTTGAATTCGTAGCGCGCCATGGCGGGATCAGTCCTCCAATGTCTTCTTGAGCGCGAGGCCCAGGCGGACGGGGCCGGGGAAATAGGCCCATTCGAGCGAATGCGGATAGGGCGTGTCCCAGCCGGTGACGCGGGCGACCGGGGCCTCGAGATGGTAGAAGCAGCGTTCCTGGACGAGCGCGGCCAATTCGGCCCCGAAGCCGGCGGTGCGCGTCGCCTCGTGGAGGACGACGCAGCGGCCGGTCTTCTTCACCGATGTCTCGATCGCCTCGATGTCGACAGGGACGATCGAGCGCAGGTCGATCACCTCGGCGTCAATGCCGTTCGCCTCGGCGGTGGCGATGGCGACGTGGACCATGGTGCCGTAGGCGAGGATGGTGACCTCCTCGCCTGCACGGGCGACGGCCGCCTTGCCGAGCGGCACGGTGTAATGGCCGTCGGGGACCTCTGCGGCCGGATGCTTTGCCCAGGGGGTGACCGGGCGCTCGTAATAGCCGTCGAACGGGCCGTTGTAGATGCGCTTCGGCTCGAAGAAGACGACCGGGTCCGGATCCTCGATCGCGGCGATCAGCAGGCCCTTGGCGTCGTAGGGGTTGGACGGGATCACCGTCTTGATGCCGGCGATGTGGGCGAAGAGCGCCTCGGGGCTCTGGCTGTGGGTCTGGCCGCCGAAGATGCCGCCGCCATAGGGCGAGCGGATGACCATCGGCAGCGTCCATTCGCCGGCCGAGCGGTAGCGCATGCGGGCGGCTTCCGAGACGATCTGGTCGAAGCCGGGATAGATGTAATCGGCGAACTGGATCTCGGCGATGGGCTTCAGGCCGTAGGCGGCCATGCCGATGGCGACGGCGACGATGCCGGTCTCGCTGATCGGCGCGTCGAAGGCGCGGCTCTTGCCGAACGCCTTCTGGAGCCCCTCGGTGACGCGGAAGACGCCGCCGAAATAGCCGACGTCCTCGCCGAGCACGACCGTCGTCGGATCGCGCTCCATCATCACCTTGTGGGCGGAGTTGAGCGCCTGGATCATGTTCATGACGCTCATTTGCGCTTCGCCTCCGCCTCGGCGAGCGCCTGGGCCTGCTGTTCCTTAAGGTGCCAGGGGAGCTCCTCGAACACCTCCTCGAACATGGTCGCGATGTCGTCGAACGGCCCGGACTGGAGGGTGCCGAGCTTCTCCGCCTCCTTCTGCGCGGCGCGGACTTCCTCGCCAAGCTGGTCGAGGAGGGCCTGGTGGCGTTCGTCGTCCCACTCGCCGAGCGTGACGAGGTGGCGGCGGAGGCGCTCGATCGGATCGCCGAGCGGCCAGGCGGCGCCGGCATTCTGGGGACGGTAGACGCTGGGGTCGTCGGAGGTCGAATGGCCCTCGACCCGGTAGGTGAAGAGCTCGATGAGGGTGGGCCCGAGGTTGGCGCGGGCGCGGTCGGCGGCCCAGCGGGTGGCGGCGTAGACGGCGAGCGCGTCGTTGCCGTCGACCCTGAGGCCGGCGATGCCGTAGCCGACGGCGCGGGCGGCGAAGGTGGTGAGCTCACCGCCGGCGATGCCGGAGAAGGTCGAGATCGCCCACTGGTTGTTGACGACGTTGAGGATGACGGGTGCGCGGTAGACGCCGGCGAAGGTGCAGGCGGCGTGGAAGTCGCCCTCGGCGGTCGAGCCGTCGCCTATGTAGGCGGAGGCGATGCGGCTGTCGCCGGCGATCGCCGACGCCATCGCCCAGCCCACCGCCTGCGGATATTGGGTGGCGAGGTTGCCGGAGATGGTAAAGAAGCCCGCCTCCCTGGTCGCGTACATGATAGGCAGCTGGCGGCCTTTGAGCGGATCGCCCCGGTTCGAATAGACCTGGCACATCATCTGGACGAGCGGATAGTCGCGCGCGATGAGGATGCCCTGCTGGCGATAGGTCGGGAAGGTCATGTCATCGCGGGCGAGGGCGTGCGTGGCGGCGACCGCCACCGCCTCCTCGCCGGTCGACTTCATGTAAAAGCTGGTCTTGCCCTGCCGCTGGGCGCGATACATGCGGTCGTCGTAGACGCGCACCAGCAGCATGTCGCGAAGGATGCGGCGCAGCGTCTCGGCGTCGAGCTTCGGGTCCCAGGGGCCGACCGCTTTCCCCTCCTCGTCGAGCACGCGCACCAGGCTGGTGACGAGGTCGTGCGTCTCGGACGCGGGAACGTGCGGATCGGGACGGCGCACGGCGCCGGCGGCCGGGATATCGAGATAGGAAAAGTCGATCTCGTCCCCCGGGCGGGCCGCCGGCTCGGGTACGTGGAGCGAGAGGGCCGGCCGGTTCGGGCGCTCGGGTGCGTCGGTCATCCTCACCTTCGTGTTCGCGTCGCGCGCAGGGTTGCGCCCGCCCGTAGAGGAGGACGCGGTGGAGGAAAAGGGGTTCCCGCCGCCCGCGCCGTCGGCTCGCGGCTCCGCCACGGCAGCGGCCAAGAAAAAACCATCGCGAACCTTTTCCGCCAAGTCGCGTTGCTGTACGAACCGACTCGCTTGGGGAAGCAACCGTGGTTTTGGCAAAATGGAACAAAGTGGTGACCTGCCCACCCTGAAATGGGAGGGTCCGTAATGGCCTACGTGATATTGTTCGGCGGCGGCGATGCCGGCGGCGTCATCTTGACGCAACATGGCATCAAGCCGATCCCGCCCTGGACCGCAGTGGGGCTGGGACAGTTGCGCGCGCTCAACGCGCTCGTCGCGGCCCGCGCCGCCGCGGGGCCGAGGCGCTCGGAAAAGTCGCTCGACGGCCTGATCGCCACACTGAGCCAGTCGGTGATGGAGGCCGCCAACGAGGATTTCGGCTCGCTCGGCAATGGCGGCATCCTTTACGCCGACGACGAGGAGGGGGTCTATTGCGGCACCGGCGGCCCGGTCCACGTTCCGATCCGCAAGGGGCCGCCGGAGCCCTCCCCCCGCTTCCGGGCGGCGGGCTAGCCGCCGAACGGGGCTTGCGATCACTGCCGTTCTGCGGGAGCTAGCGAGGCGAAGGGAATTTGCCATGACCTTGCTGCGCCGTCTCGCCTTGCCGTTCCTCGCGCTGGCTGCCTGCGCCGGCTTTGCCGCGCCGCCGCCCGCCGCGCCCGATGTCTACGTCATGCGCCACTTGCAGAGGGGAAATGGCGATGATCCGGGGCTGAGCGCGGAGGGGCAACGCAGCGCCGAACGGCTGGCCGCCTGGTTCGGCAAGGCGCCGCCGCGCGCCATCTACGTCAGCGCCACCCGCCGGGCGCGCGAGACCGCGGCGCCGCTGGCGGCGAAGCTCCACCTCGTGCCCAAGGAATATGCTCCCGTCGACGTCGCCGGCCTAGTCGCCCGCGTTCGCGAGGAGGCCGGGCCGGTGCTCGTCGTCGGTCATTCGAACACGGTGCCCGAGATCGTCGCGGCCCTCGGCGTCGCGAAGCCGGAGCCGATCCCCGACACGGCCTATGGCGATATCTGGCACGTCGCGCCCGGCGGGGCTGTGGAAAAGAAGAGCCTCGGCGGGGGCTGACCCGCCGAGGCTCTCCCCCCGCTCCATTCTCCCCTCCCTGGAAGGGAGGGGTGGGGGGTGGGTCCGCCGCAGGCGGGCCGGCCCGTAGCATGAACGCTCGCGACGCTCGCGACCCACCCCCAGCCCCTCCCTTGCTGGGAGGGGAGCTATGAGGGCGGCCGTTACAAATCGACGCAGGCGGCGATCGATTCGAGCTTGCGGATGCGCTCCTTGAGGTCGGCCATCTCGATGCGGTCCGCCATCGGTCCGCGCGTTTCGCCCGCCTGGCGGCCGGTCAGCTCCATCCGCTTGAGCTCGAGCCAGCCCTGCCAGCCCTTGAGCGTCGCCGCGGTCAGGATGCCGATCCCGCCGAGCGCGGAGCCGGCGACGGCCAGCATGGTCAGCTGTTCGGTCATGTCTATCCTCCCGTTCCTTGCTTTTCGCGTTGCGTGTCAGCGCAGCTGCTCGATCTCGTGGGCGAGCGGCGAGTTGGCGCTGGCGAGGCAGCTGTCGATTTCGGCGAGGCGGCGGTCGTAATCGCCCAAGGTGCGCTTCATGTCGTAGGTCGACATGCGAGCCCGCGGGGTCGGCGCCTCGTCGTTTGGACGGGTCGCGGCAGGCTCGCCCTTCGCGGCAACCAGACCGGCGACGAGATAGACGATGACCAGCGGGTGGACGATCAGCGCGGCGACCACCATCGCGACGCGGACGATCGTCACGTCCCACCCCGTCATCCGCGCAAAGCCCGCGCAGACCCCCAGCAGCTTGCCGTTCGCCTTGTCCAGCGTGAAGCGCTTCCTCATTTGATCCTCCTCAGCGTCTCGTTGTCCGTATCTTGGGTGATGCGCGGCGCGGTATCGTGGGCGATCTCGCGCCAGGTGGGATTGTCCTCGGCGACGATGCGCTCGACGGTGCGCAGCCGATCGTCCATGCGGCGGGCGATCTCGTACATCTCCTCGAGCATGCGCTCGTCGGCGTTGGTCAGCGTCGCGGCCGTCTTCCAGCGCGTGATGTAGTGGAAGATCAGCCAGGGCAGTCCGATCAGCGCCATGCCGACGATGCCGAGGACGATCAGGATCTTGTCGAGGTCCTCCATCGCTCAGCCGTCCTTCCGGTCGGCGAGCCGCGCCTTGAGCGCCTCGAGCTCGGCATCGACCTTGTCGGCGTTGCGGAGCTCGGCAATCTCCTCCTCGAGCGTCATCGGCGGCGCGCCGAGGGCGAGCGCCTCGGCCCGCGCCTCGGCCTCATCGACGCGCCGGTCGAGCACAGCGAAGCGAGAGAAGGCGTCCTCGACCTTCGGGCCGGAATGCATCTCGCGCAGCCGGGCCCGCTGGTTGGCGCTCTGCAGGCGGGCCTGGATCGCCGCCTGGCGGGCGCGCGCCTCGCGCAGCTTGCCCTGGAGGCGGGAAATGTCCGCCTCGGAGGCGCGCAGCTCCTCGTCACGCAGCTCGATCTCGGCCTTCAGGCCCTCCGCCATGTCGGCAGCCTTCTGCTTCTCGGCGAGCGCGCCCTTGGCGAGGTCCTCGCGGCCCTTGGCGAGCGCAAGCTCCGCCTTCTCCAGCCAGGAGGACTGGATCCGCTCGAGCCGGCCGATCTGGTAGCGCATCTCCTTCTGGTCGGCGATCGTGCGGGCGGTGCCGGCGCGGACCTCGACCAGGGTCTCCTCCATCTCCATGACGATCATGCGGATCATCTTGGCCGGGTCCTCGGCGCGGTCGAGCAGCTCGGCCATGTTGGCGGCGACGATGTCGCGGGTCCGCGAGAAGATGCTCATCGGGATCAGCTCCGAGATCGAGAATTGGGGACGCGGCGCGCGCGGCGCCCGCGGCGCCTCGGGCGCAGGGGGCGGCAGCGGCGAGAAGGACGGCCGCGGCGGCGCCATCGGCTTCAGCGAGTCGCGCGTCACGTGGATGGCTTCGCCCATCGTGCCTCTCCGCTTGCGGGTCACGCGACCAGCGAGGCGGCGGGAGCCGTCTCGACGGCGCGGGCCGGCCCGACGGCAGCGCCGACGGCGGTCGAGGTCAGGACGATCGCGGCCACCGCCGCCACCATCATTTCCCTGATGCTGTGCTTGAACATGGTCCCAACTCCTCAAATCCCCCCGCCATCGCGGCGGTTCGCAGGAGGAGTAACAAGGCCCGTGCCAAGTTGAGGAAATGGCGGAAAACTGCTGATTTCGGGCGAAGCGGGATCGCTGCGGTGGGAGGCAGGGCGGCGCGGCGTTGGGAAATGCCACCAACGGTTGGGAGAAATGCCGAGCCGGTGCAGGGCGGCCAGCCAGAGGGGACAATCTGCTCTCGAGCCCTGCAATCCCGTCATGCTGACTTGTTTCAGCATCCAGTCGTCAACCGGCAGGGCGGCCGACCGGCTGGACCCTGAACCAAGTTCAGGGTGACGGACGCGGCGGGGAAAGGCTCGGCATCCTTCCCTCGCCGGGGCAACGGGGGTTCAGGCCGTCCGCGCCCGCTGCAGCACCCGGCGCAGGCTGGCGCGGCGCACCGCCGGCGGGCGGGTGGCGTCGAGGATCTTGGCGCCGGCCATGAATACGGCGACGGTGCAGGCGGCGAAGAGGAGCCAGCCGGCAAAGCCCGGATAGGCCTCGCGATAGTGGAGGCCGCGGGTGCAGGCGCCGACGGCGAGGGCGTAGATCACCGCCCAGGCTTCGAGCCGCGACTTGATCAGGAAGAGCCTTGCCAGCTTCTTTAACATGGCCCGCACGCAGCAAGGACCGGGCCAGTGGCGGAAAACCGCCGTTCCAAGGATTTAGGCGGGGGCCGAGTGTAAATCCTACCGACGCTTTAACCCTCTTTCATAACGATCCACGTCGGCGCGTGATCGCTGGTCCCCTCCTTGGCGCGGACTTCGGTGTCGACGCCGGCGGACTTCAGCCGGGCGGCGGCCGGCGGGTTGAGCAGGAGGTGGTCGATGCGGATGCCGGCATTGCGGGCGAAGGCGTTGCGCCAATAGTCCCAGAAGGTGAAGATGCGCTCGTTCGGGTGAAGATGGCGGAGCGCATCGGTCCAGCCCTGGCCGAGGAGGCGGGCATATTGCGCCCGCGGCTCCGGCTGGAACAGGGCATCGTCGAGCCAGCGCTCCGGCTTGTAGACGTCAAGGTCGGTCGGCATGATGTTGTAGTCGCCCGCGAGCACCACCGGCTCCCCGAGGCCGTGCAGCATCTTCGCGTGCGCGAGGAAGCGTTCGTTCCAGGCGAGCTTGTAGGCGAATTTCGGCGTGCCGATCGGATTGCCGTTCGGCGCGTAGAGGCAGCCGACGAGGATGCCTGAGATCGCCGCCTCGATGTAGCGCGCCTGCTCGTCCGACGGATCGCCCGGGAGGCCGCGGTGGGTCTCGACCGGCTCGCAGCCGCGGGCGAGGATGGCGACGCCATTCCAGCGCGGCTGGCCCTGCCAGATCGCGCCGTAGCCGGCCTTCTCGATCGCAGCGGCAGGGAACTTGTCCTGCGGCGCCTTCAGCTCCTGCAGGCAGACGACGTCCGGGCGCGCCACCTCCAGCCACTCGAGCAGGATCGGGAGCCGGCCGTTGACGCCGTTAACATTGAAGGTGGCGATGCGCACGCGGGAGCGAACGCCGCCGGGGCGCTTCGGGTTGCGACGAGCCGTTGCGCCGCCCCTCGCGTCGCCGCCGCGAAGGCCTTAGCCTCGGATGCTCGGGAGCGGGGCGAGTCACGATGGCGACGGCAGTGCGGGCGGACGAACAGACCTACGAACCGGCCGACATCCTGCGCGGCCTCTACGGCGACGGGATCATCGCGCTGAAGGGCGCATTCCCGCGCGCCTGGGTCGAACGGATGCGGACCGACGTCTTGGCGCTTTTCGACACCGCGATGCGGGTGCCGGGCGGGGCGCTGCCGCGCGGGCCGGAGCGCTGGTATGTCGAGGTGCAGCCGGAGCGGATCTCGGGATTCGTCGACATCGCGACCCATCCGTGGTTCGTCGCCGTGTGCGAGGCGGTGCTGGGGCCTGACTATCGGATCGTCGAAATCGGCTTCGACATCCCCTTCCCCGGCGCGGCCGACCAGCCCTGGCACCGCGACTTCAAGGCGCCGGAGGCGACGATGAAGGGACGGCGCCTCAACTCGCTCGCCTTCAACCTGACCTGCGTCGACACGAAGCCGGAGCACGGCCCGTTCGAGATCGCGCCGGGGACGCAGTGGGACGATCTGTCCTACTGTCCAGGCGACATGTTCCCGCCGAAGGAGCGGTGGCCGCGCTACGCCGCGCGGGCGCAGCAGAAGCTGCCGCAGGCGGGCGACATTTCGGCGCGCTCGGCGCTCACCATCCACCGCGGCACGGCGAACCGCTCGAACGAGGCGCGGCCGGTGCTGGTGGTCGGCGTCGACGCGCCCGACGCGACCAATGCCGGGCATCACGATTTGCAGGTGACGCGCGCCTATCACGACGCGCTGCCGCCGCGGGTGCGCGACCACCTCACCTGCCGCATCGCGGACGAACTGGAGCCGGTGATCCAGCACCACGTCATCGAGGGACTGCTCAAGCCGGCTTATTGAAAACAGGGACAGCATACATTTTCCGGCGCGGGCAGGGCCCGCATCAGAGCGTGGAAAATGTATACTGTCCCTGTTTAGCGCGGCGTTCTGTTTAGCGCGGCGTCACGTCGACGCGCATCGACAGCGTCATGGTCGCGCCCGGGGCGAGGATGCGGAGGCCGAGGGCGTCCCATTCCTCCTCAGCGCGATTGAGCGCGGCGTTGGCGTGGGTGACCGGCTCGAGCGCGACGAAGCCGCCCGCCGCCGGGGCGTAGACGTGGAGGAAGCGGGCTTCGGCCGAGGTCAAGGTCACCGCAAATGGCCAGGCCGGACCGCCGAGACGCGCGGTGCCGGACCAGCCGCCGAAGCCGTTGTCGAGATCCGCGCCGCAGACATGGCGGGCGCGCAGGTCATAGCGTCCCGTAGCCGGGACCTCGTCCACCGGCAGCGTGTCGGCGTCGACCGTCCAGGCGGTGGCGACGTCCGTGTCGAGCTTCGTGTCGGCCGTGCATGGGAAGTAAGGATGAAGGCCGAGCCCGCAGGGCATCGGCGCGTCGCTCGCGTTCGTGCAGGTCAGCGTCACGGCGAGGCCGTTCGCGTCGAGCGCAAAATGCTGCGCAACATGAAAGTCCCACGGCCACTCCCCCGCGGCGTGGCGAAAACGCAACACACGCTCGAAATCGCTCGGCTTTTCCACATCCCACGGCGCAAGCCAGCCCGTGCCGTGGAGCGGATTTGGATCGCCTGGGAGGTTCGGCGCGAGGCGGATTTCGCGGCCACGAAAGCGGAAGGCGCCCCCCCGGATGCGGTTGACAAAGGGGACGAGCGGAAAGCAGGCTTGGTCCAGGATCGCGTCCGCTCCTGGCATAACGCTCCGAAATATCGGGATTTTCTCGCCGTCGCCGGCGTCGTAGTCGAAGCGGGTGACGCTGCCGCCGAGCTCCGGGCGGAGCACGAGCGACAGCTTGCCGCGCGCGATCAGGGGGTGCGCTTCATCCGTCATTGGTGAACCGGCTCCTAAAGCCTCGTTCAGGCTGCCGAAACTCATCTGTGGATAAATCACATAAATGGGCTTGCCCGGCGACTCGGGCTGGCTAGGTTCGCCCCGGGGAGTACCGGGAGGGGTTAGTGTAATGAGTAGGTTGGTCAAAGATTTTATCGAAGTGAAGGACTGCGGCTCGCTCGACGACCTGATCGCGCGGCTGCAGGAAGTGCGGGACGGCCTGCCCGCCCACGCCGCGCCCGAGGTGCGGATGCGGGGGGACGATATTTTCGGCCGCCACATCTGCGTCAGCTTCCTGCGCGAGCAGACCGAGGAAGAGGCCGCCGTCGATGCGCGCTACGCCGACGCCTACCGCCAGTCGCGCGAGCGCGAGCTGAGCCGGCTGCAGGACGAATTGGGCTTCTGCCCGGTGCCGCAGCAGCCGATGGCCCGCAGGCTGCGCATCGTCGCCTGAGCTGACCTGTTCCCGCTCCCGCGGGAGGACAGGCTCAACGGCACCCATGCTGGAGAGGCGACCGGACACGGCCGCCTTTCTGCGCATTTAGACAGGCTTCACTCGAAAATCGTGGCTACGTCCGCCCGGGGGCGGGCTCGCAGCGCCTTCCCCTGGCGATAGCCCAGCACTCCGACGACGAGCGCCGGCAACAGGAAGGCGACGAGCCCGACGAACGCGGACGAGCCGAGCGACTCCCCCGTGGCGTGGACGCCCCATGCCAGAAGCAGGCTGCACGAGAGCCAAGCCGCGACGACGGCGGCGAGCTTTCGGACGAGGGGATCGCCGCGCACCCTCGCGAAGACCAGCTTGTCCCAGAGCAGGGTCAGGACCAGCAGCAGGATCGTCCCGCCGATCAGGCCCAGGATGGTCAACACCGCTCTTCTCGCGCGCCGCTGCCCGGGCCCCGTCGCCTCACCACTCGGCGAAGCTGCCGTCGTGCTGGCGCCAGACGGGGTTGCGCCAGCGGTGGGCTTCCTTCGCCGACTCGCGGACCTTGTCCTCGTCGATCTCGATGCCGAGGCCGGGGCCGGTCGGGATCGGCAGGTAACCGTCGATGGCGGTGAGCGGGGTCTTGTCCTTCATGTAGGTGTAGAGGTCGGCGCCGACATTGTAGTGGATGCCGAGGCTCATCTCCTGGATCGCGACGTTGGGCGCGCAGGCGGCGAGCTGGACGCAGGCGGCGAGGGCGAGCGGGCCCAACGGGCAGTGCGGCGCGACGGCGACGTCATAGGCTTCGGCCATGGCGGCGATCTTGCGGCATTCGGTGAGGCCGCCGGCGTGGCTCAGGTCCGGCTGGACGATGTCGACGGCGCCGCTCTCGAAGAAAGGCTTGAAATCCCAGCGCGAGAAGAGCCGCTCGCCGAGCGCGATCGGAGTCGCGGTGAGGTGGGCGATCTGGGTGAGGCCCTCGTGATTCTCCGAAAGCAAAGGCTCCTCGATGAAGAGGAGGCCAAGCGGCTCCAGCACCTTGGCGAGCTGCTTCGCCATCGGGCGATGGACGCGGCCGTGGAAGTCGAGACCGACGTCCATCCCTTCCGCCTGGGCGGCCTGGACGCGCTGGATGACCTCGTCGAACAATTTGGGCGTGCCGATCCAGTCGAGCTCGGCGGTGGCGTTCATCTTGACCGCGCTGAAGCCCTGGCCCTTGCGGGCGCGGGCGGCCTCGCCGATCTCGTGCGGGCGGTCGCCGCCGATCCAGGCGTAGGCGCGGATGCGGTCGCGTACCCGGCCGCCGAGCATCTCGTAGGCGGGGAGGCCGAGCGCCTTGCCCTTCAGGTCCCACAAAGCCTGGTCGAGGCCGGCGATCGCCGACATCATCACCGGCCCGCCGCGATAGAAGCCGCCGCGATAACCGATCTGCCAGATGTCCTCGATGCGGAACGGGTCGTGGCCGAGGAAGCGGTCCTTCAGCGCCTCGAAGGCGCCATCGACCGCCTCGGCCCAGCCTTCGAGGCTCGCCTCGCCCCAGCCGACCGCACCCTCGTCGCTCTCGACCCGCACGAACAGCCAGCGCGGCGCGACGGTGAAGGTCTCGATCCGGGCGATCTTCATATCGTGCCCTCCGGCTGCGATTCCTCGGTGACGAAGTCCCTGAGACGGCGCGACGCGTCGGCCTGTTGCTCGTGCACGTAGAGCCGCTCGGCATGCTGGGGCGGGACGATCGGCACGGTGAGGCAGAGGCTCGACGCGGGCAGCACGTCCTTCCAGTCGGCGATCAGCTTCTTGTAGGCGCGGCCGACGTTCCTAATGTTGCGATCGAGGTCGAAGAGGCCGAGCGGATTGACGTTGCCGTTCTGCTCGCGAAGCGCGGTGTCCCAGTCGACCTGGTCGGTCAGCGAATACCAGGTGAAGCCGACGGTCGGGATGCCGACGTTTCGGATCCTGAGGACGTTGGCCCATTCCTTCCACAGCCACTGCACCGCTTCCTGGCCGGTATTGCCCTCCTTCATGTTCGTTTCGGTGTGCATCACCGGCAGGCGGTAGCGGTTGTAATATTGGCGGGTGATCTCGCTGTAGCCGAACACCTCGCCGGACGCCTCGGTATGCCCGTCGGCGAACACGCGGTGCTCGTTGGTCATGTAATAATCGTTGCCCAGGATGCAGTGCTGCTTGAGGCGATGCTCGAGGAAGAAATGGTATTCCTCCCGCGTCATCCCGTTGTCCATCAGATACTCGTACATCTCAGAGCCGATGCGGATGCCGTAATTGAGGTCGAGCGGCAGGAAGCGCATCGAGTTCAATATCTCGGCGCGCCCGATCGCCGCCGGGCTGTCGGCGTGGAAATATTCCGAGCTTTCCGACTGGATGAAGATGGCGTCCGGCCGCCGCTTCAGGATCTCGATCATGGCGAGCACGTTCGCCTTGACGATGTGCTTCAGCGCGGTGACGAACGATTTGTCGTCGGTCGCCTGCTCGTTCCACCAGCCGTATTTCGCGGAGAAGACGGCGCAGATGAACATCTCGTTCACGGGCGTGTAGAGCTGCACCCACGGATAGCGTTCGGCAAACGCGCCGGCATAGGTGGCGAAGAGCTGTGGGAAGTCCGGGTTCTGGAAATTCCCGATCCAGTCCGGCACGCCGAAATGGCAGAGGTCGACGATCGGGGTGATGTTGCGCCGCTTCATCTCCGGGAAGACGAGGTCGGAGAATTCCCAGTCATACTTGCGCGGGCCGAGCAAGGTGCGGTGCAGCGGCGGCCCGTAGCGCAGATACTGGATGCCGATCTCCTCGACGCAATCGAGGTCGGTCCGCCAGTGGCGGTAGTGGCCGCACACCTCCATCTCGTCGACCCGGGTGCGGCCGCCGTTGACCGTGGGGATCGAATTCTCGATCCCGGTCGCGAACATGAAATTGGCTATGGGGTCCTCCCCTCGCTTCTGCTGGCGAAATGGCTAGCGGCGGCGGCGCGGCTGCGCCAGCCTTCGCATTCCCCTGTGCGGCATTAAAGGCCGGCGGCGGCGGAAAGTTGCATCCCGCCGCGGGCGATGGGCTAAGAGGCCGGTACGAAGGAGGAGCGCGAAGGTGATGGAAGGCTCGTCGGGCGGCACCGCCCTCACTTTGGTGACGATGGCGCTGGCCCAACTCCATGCCCGCGGCGCGATCGACCTCGATCAGATCGGCCAGGCGCTGCGGATGCTGCTCGACCGCCCGATCACGCCCGAGCAGATGACCGACGCCGGCAACGCCCTCGCGGTGGTGCAGGGCCTGCTGGAAATGCCGCCGCTCTAGTTTGCCCTCCTCGTCAGGCCGGGCGCTTGTCGACCGGCCTGATGAGCATGTCATCGAGATCCCCGGGCAGGATCGACACGAATTCGTCGCGCGACATCAACGACCGCAGGACCCGCACCGGCGCTCGGATCCCAACAGAACGGGCAAGCTTCGAGACAGGGCCGAGGGCTACGGCTTGACTGTCCTCGGGAGCCACCTCAGCCACGGCGCGCCGAACTCGCTGGGCAACCTCATCGGCCGGAACATCCCCGGAAAGGAACAGGTGCGCGCTCGCCGCCGCGTCGGTGCCGCAGGCGCCCTCGAGACGGAGCAGCACCGCCTCGGGAGTCCAGTCTGTCTCGCCACCGTCCATCTCGTTCTCACGCTACGTCCTCGGGGCCCCTCTTCCCACCGCCGGCTCAGCCGCGCAAGGCGGCGAGCGCCCGCACCGCATCGGGGATGCCGCGATTGCCCCGCGACTCGTCCATCGCGGCGGGACGAACGCAGGAGCTAAGGATCGCGCGCTCGACATCGTCCGCAGAGGCTTCCGGCTCCGCCGAGAACAGGAGCGCGGCGAGACCGGCGACATGCGGTGTCGCCATCGACGTGCCGTCCATCCGGGCGAAGCCGGAGGGAACGCACGAAAGCACGTCCACCCCGGGAGCGACCAAGTCCGGCACCATCCGAGCGCCGAACTGCTGGCTGCTGGAGAAGGGCGCCACCGCGTCGGTGCGGTCGCAGGCGCCGACCGACAGGACATTTGCATAATTTCCCGGATACCGGCTCGTATTGAGTCCTTCGTTGCCCACGGCGATGACCGGAAGGACTCCCGCTGCCCGGATCCCGTCCATCGCCGCCTGGAAGGCGACACCTTGGCCCCGGATGCCTAGCGATGCGCTGAACACCCTGATTCCCTGGCCCAGAACCCATTCCATCCCCCCAAGGATGCGCCCCACGACGTCGCCGCCTTCGATCACCATCGCGCTGGCGAGGGTCGCCTCCGGCGCCATTCCGATGGCGTTTGTGTCCACGGCCCGGCCGAGGATCGTACCGGCCGTGTGGGTGCCATGATCGTCCGAGTCCCAAGCGGCAACGCCCTCCATCTGCCGACCTTGGAGATCGAACTGCGAGAAGTGGGCGACCGCGCCGGCCAGAGCGGGGTGGTTCGCCGCCACGCCGGTATCGATATGGCCGACGGTGACGCCGTGCCCTCTGATGCCCTGGGCCCAAAGCTCGGGCGCGCGCAGGCGCTCGACGCCCCAGGTGGGATTGACCGGGGGAGGCGAGGATTCGGCCCGCACCGGCCGGATGAGGCTCGGGAGCTCGGCGCGGAGAACCTTTGCCACGCCCGGCCGGCTGTGGAGGGCTTCGACACCTTCCCGCGTGGCGTACCCAAGAGCCATGCCGAGGCGCGGGAAAATGCGTACCGGCGGCGGCGAGGATGCCGCAAGGCTCGCCATGGCGAGATGTACCGGCGCCTGGTGCGCGAGTCCCGCGCTCTCCACCGACGCGAGGACGCCGCCGGTTGCGGGAGACCCGAGGACTGCGGCGTCGAGGAAGTGCTCCCGCAGATCCTCGACGCTCGGCGGAGCCCCGGCAGCCGCGCCGGTTTCGAAAACGAGGACCACCTGCGCGTAGCCATATTGGTCGAGCGTCTCTCGCAGTCCGTCCGTCATGACATCGGTCCCTTCGTTTCAACCCGGATCAGCCGATCGCCTGCTGCAGCGTCCGGCGGATCGCGGACGAGTCGATCGAGGCGGCGGCGCCCGGCGGATCGAGCTGCTCCAGCGCCTGGCGCAAGGCGACATCCTTGCGGGTGACGTCGGCAGCCTTGGCCTCTTCGGCGCGTTTCGCGGCGTCGACGTGCCCCTGCTGGATCTGGACACCCAGCAGGACGCCGGCCGCGGCTGTAGCGACCGCGCCGATCGCGTTGAAAATGGTGAGGACGTGATCCCAGTCGACGCCCTGCCGCGGCTGATAGAGTTCGTAGAGAAGCACGCCGGCAACGATGAAATAGATCGCGACGATCACCCCCGCCGCGATCAGCTTCGAATTGCCTTCCATGATGCTTCTCCTCCCGTGTCCGGCGACTGGCGAGGCAGAGGCCGAGTCGCACCCGCCTTGTCGTTCCGGGTCGTCCCCGCTGCGCGTGACGGGCGTCACGCGGGGGCGTGACGCCTGCGCGTCCCCCCTCTAACGGGCTAGGGCAGGCGGCGCGTTCGCGCCGGTGCGCGGAGACTCACATGGGCTGGTCGCAAGGTTTCATCGCGGTCGATTGGGGAACGACCAACCGCCGCGCCTACCGGATCGGGGCGGGCGGGAACGTCGGGGACAGGCTCGAGGACGACAAGGGCATTCTCGCCGTCCCCGCCGGCGGCTTCCCGGCCGCCGTCGAGGAGATCCGCGCAAGGCTCGGCGAGGCTCCGATGCTGCTCGCCGGCATGGTCGGCTCCAACCGCGGCTGGGCCGAGGCGCCCTACGTCCCCTGCCCCGCCGGCCTGCCGGAGCTCGCCGCCAGCCTCAAGTGGGTCGAGCCGGAGCGGGTGGCGATCGTGCCCGGCGTCTGCTTCTCGCAAGGCGAGGCCGCGGACGTGATGCGCGGCGAGGAGGTGCAGCTGCTGGGCGCCTTCGCCGAAGGGCTGGTGCCGGCGAGCGCGACGGTCTGCCATCCCGGGACGCACAACAAATGGGTGCGGATCGCGGATGGGCGAATCGCCGCATTCCGGACGGTGATGACCGGGGAGATGTTCAGCCTGCTGAGCAAGCACAGCATCCTCTCCGACATGCTCGGCGGGGAGGTAACGCCCGGTACCGCCTTCGAAGCCGGGGTAAAGGCGGGGCTCGCCGGCCGGCCGCTGACGGGGGAGTTGTTCTCGGTGCGCGCGCGCGTGCTGCTCGGCAAGGCGCGGCGCGAGGACGCCGCTTCCTACACGAGCGGATTGCTTATCGGCACCGACGTCCGCTCCGGCCTCGCCGACGCGGCCGGGGACGGCCCCGTCTACGTGATGGGCCGGCCGGACCTCACCCGCCTCTACGCCGCGGCGCTTGCGGCGGCGGGGCGGGAAGCTAAGGAGCTGGAGGGCGACGCGGCCTTTCTGTGCGGCGCGCGTCACCTGGCGGAGCTTCTCACATGACCCCAACCGAGGAACTCAAGGCGCGGCTGGCCGAATGCCCGCTGGTCGCGATCATCCGCGGCGTCACGCCCGACGAGGTCGAGGCGATCGGCGAGGCGATCTGGAACGCCGGCATCCGCATCATCGAGGTGCCGTTGAATTCGCCCGATCCCTTCGAGAGCATCCGCCGCCTCGCCGCGCGAATGGGAGACCGCGCCCTGGTCGGGGCCGGCACGGTGCTGGAGCCGGCGCATGTCGCCGCGGTGAAGGACGTCGGCGGCCGCATCATCGTCTCGCCGAGCACCGATCCCGAGGTGATCGCCGCCACGGCCGCGGCAGGCATGGTTTCGACCCCCGGCTATTTCACGCCGTCCGAAGCCTTTGCGGCGATCAAGGCGGGGGCGACGGGGCTCAAGCTGTTTCCGGCCGAGGCCGCGACGCCGACGGTGCTCAAGGCGCAGCGGGCGGTGATCCCCAGGGACGTGCCGATCCTCGTCGTCGGCGGCGTGAAGCCCGACGGAATGCGGGCATGGATCGAAGCGGGCGCCGACGGGTTCGGGCTCGGGTCGGGCGTCTACAAGCCCGGCCGCTCGCCCGAGGAGACCGGGATGCGGGCGCGGGCGTACGTCACGGAGCTGAAGAATGGCGACTAGGGTCGGGCCCACCAAAGTCGGGATCGTCGGCTACGGCAAGATCGCGCAGGACCAGCACGTCCCCTCGATCGAGGGGAATCCGCATTTCGAGCTCGCCGCGACTGTCAGCCGGAGCGGCAACGGCCACCCGGGCGTCCCCTGCTTCGCCAGCCACACCGACATGCTGCGGGAGGTGAAGGACCTCGGCGCGATCTCGATCTGCACGCCGCCCTCCGTCCGCTACGCCATCGCCCGCGACTGCCTCGAAGCGGGCCTCCCCTGCCTCCTCGAAAAGCCGCCCGGCGTGACGCTCGGCGAAGTGGAGGAGCTCGCGAAACTGGCGGAGGCGAAGGGCCTCACCCTCTTCACCACCTGGCACGCCCAGCACAATCCGGCGGTGACCGCCGCCGCGGAGGCGCTGAAGGGCAAGAGCGTCGCGGCGATGCGCATCACCTGGCGCGAGGACGTGCGCAAATGGCATCCGGGCCAGGCGTGGATCTGGGAGCCGGGCGGCTTCGGCGTGTTCGACCCCGGCATCAACGCCTTCTCGATCGCCACCCGCATCTTCCCCGGCACCTTGTGGCTGAAGGAAGCGGAGCTCCTCTATCCCGGTAACAAGCAGTCGCCGATCGCCGCCCGCCTCGCTTTGTCCGGCAGCGCCGCGACCGGCGACATCGCGGCGGAGTTCGACTGGCGCCATTCGGGCGGCGAGGCCTGGGACATCGAGGTCCGCACCAGCGACGGCGGCACGATCCTTCTTTCCGAGGGCGGCTCCAAGCTGAGCGTCGACGGCAAGCCGGTCGCGTCTCAAGGCTTGGGCGAATATCCAGATATCTACCGCGAGTTCGCCGAGCTGCTCGACGGCAAAAAGAGCCATGTCGACGTCGCGCCGCTCAGGCTCTGCGCCGAGGCTTTTTTGCTGGGACGGCGGACGATGGTGGAGCCGTTCGAGGACTGAACTGCGCCTGCCGCACCCCGTCATGCCGGAGTTGATCCGGCGTCCACCTTCTGAAGCGGCCACTGAAAAGAGAAGGTGGACCCCGGATCAAGTCCGGGGTGACGCCTGTGGTTCCGGACGAGGAGTGAGCCTATTCCGCCGCCAGATGCCATTGCGGCTCTTCGTCGAGGGCGCGGAGGCGGCGTTCCTCTTCGAACATGTAGTCGCGGGTCATTGGGATGGCGTCGCGGCGGCGGACATATTGGATCTGCCAGTTGACCATCGCGCCATAGCGGAAGGCGGCCTCGGCGCCGACCAGGTAGAATTGCCACATGCGGAAGAAACGCTCGTCGTAGAGGGCGACGATCTCGTCCCTGGCGGCATTGGTGCGGCGGTACCATTCCTCGAGCGTGTGCGAATAATGGAAGCGCAGCGCCTCGACGTCCATCACCGCAAGCCGGTGCTTCTCCGCCTCGGCGACGAGTTCCGACAAAGCGGGGATGTAGCCGCCCGGGAAGATGTACTTGCGCGTCCATTTGTCGGTGGTGCCGGGAGGGCCCATGCGGCCGCAGCAATGCGAGAACATGACGCCGTCCGGCTTCAGCAGCCGGTGCATGTGCGCGAAGAAGCCCGGATAATGGGGCGTGCCGAGATGCTCGATCAGGCCGACGCTGGTGATGCGGTCGAACTGGCCGGTGACGTCGCGATAGTCCATCAGCTCGAACTTGACGCGGTCGGCGACGCCCTCGGCCTCGGCGCGCTCCTTGCAGAAGGCGATCTGGTCGGGCGCGAGCGCGACGCCCAATACGTCGACGTCGTAATGGCGGTGGAGGTAAAGCGCCCATCCGCCCCAGCCACAACCGATGTCGAGCACCTTCATGCCGGGCTTGAGGTTGAGCTTGGCGGCGATGTGCGCCTTCTTGTCGAGCTGGGCGCGCTCGAGGCTGTTCGACGTGTCCGTGTAATAGGCGCAGGTGTACTGACGATCCTCGTCGAGGAACAGCTCGTACAGCCGGCGGGTGAGGTTGTAGGTATATTCGGCGTTGCGGCGCGAGCGGCTCTTCCAGTTGATCTGGTCGAGCTTGCCGACGAGGTGGGCGATGCCCTTGCGGATCGGCCCCTTGGGCGAAAGCGCCCCCTGCTTCTCCCACGGCGCATTCTCGCGGATGAGGAGGACGAGATCGCGTATGTCGCCCTGCTCGACGATCAGGCGGCCGTCCATATAGGCCTCGCCGGCGCCGACCCGCGGATCCTTGGCGATGTGAAAGGCGGCGCCCTTGTCGGTCAGCCGCGCCTTGACCGGCGGGCGGCCGGGGCTGGGGTTGCCGTAGCGATATTCCTTCCCGTCATGGTCGACGACGATCAGCTCGCCCGTCTTGATCAGCTTGCAAAGCATCTTGTCGAGCAGCCACATGCGGTCCGGTTCCTCCTTGTGAAGGCGCGGGTATCGGCAAGCCGCGCGCGGCGGTCAAGCCGGCACGGACGCCTTCAGGCGACGGGCTCCGGCGGCAGCATCGCCTCGGCGCGGGCATGGGCGGCGGCGTCGTCGACGTCGATCCACCAGCCTTGTCCGATCGGCGCGGCGAAGGCGCGGCCCCGGTCGGCGAGGCGCTGAACGCCTTCGGAGAGCGAGCCCGCGCCGCCCGCCGCGACCGTCTCGGCGATGGCGTCGAAGAGGGCCGGGGTGGCGACGAAGATGCCCGTGTCGACGGCGTCGTAGCGCTCGAGGCTCTTGCCGATCGCCGCGATGCGGCCGCCCTCGCCGAACACGACCTTGGTCGCGTCGTCGACGTCGAGGGTCGGGCTGGCGACATCCTCGTCGACGCCGAGGGTGAGCGCCGCTTCGGGCCGGTGCGCCTCGATGAGGCGAGCGAGGATGGCGGGGTCGAACAGATGGTCCGACATGAGCAGCGCGAAGGGGCCGTCGAGCTTGGGTGCGGCGGCGAGCACCGAGAGGCCGTTGGGGCGCTCCCACTCCAGGTTGCGCACCGTCTCGATCGAAACGCCGAGGCGCGGCCCAATCTCCGCGAGCAGGCCTTCCACGGCCTCGGCCTGGTAGCCGGTGACGACGACGAATTCGCCGAGGCCGGCGCCGCGCGCGGCGCGGACGACATGCTCGATGAGGGGCGTGCCGTTCACCTCGGCGAGGGGCTTGGAAACCGCGAGGGCGCGCAGGCGGGAGCCGAGGCCGGCGGCGATGATCAGGCACTTCACCGCAGGGGCAGGCCCTGGTCGACCGCCGGCCGCTGGCCGTCGCGCATCATCTGCGGGAGCGCGACGAGGATCAGCAGCACCCACAAGCTGGCGAAGAGGGCGAGGCCGAGGGTGACGACCTTCGGGTGGCCGGTGACGATGAGCAGGGCCGATCCGAAGGCGAAGAAGTCGCGGCTGGTGATGGTGACGATCGCATCGACGACGCGGCGCGGGAAACCGGCGGGGAAGCGCTCGCGGTAGAAGCGCTTCAGCAGGTCGAAATTGCCGGGCTCGCCGAGCTGGCGGGCGAGCCAGCCGAGGATCACGATGCCGGTGAGGCCGGCCGCCACCGCCCAGCCGCCCATCATGGCCTGGCCCGGCCCGTAGAGGCGGGTGAGGCTCACGGTAAGGCCGACGTAGAAGAGGAAATTGGTCATCATGTCGACGATCGTGTCGAGCAGGGCGCCGCGCGCGCTGCTGCGATAGGTGGCGCGCGCCACCTCGCCGTCGACGCCGTCGAAGACCGAGGCGGCGTGGAAGAGGATGCCGCCCCAGACGAGGCCATGGCGGCCGCCGAAGAGGAGCGCGTAGCCCATGGCAAGGGCGATCAGCGCCGTGCCGATCGTCGCATGGACCGGCCGGAAGCCGGGCACCTGCAGCAGCAGCGCCGAGATGGCGCGCGACACCGGGCGGTTGAGATATTTGGAGACGACGCCGTCGCTCTCCTTGGCGGTTTGGCGCAGCACCGCGCGGGTCGCGGCGACGTCGCTGCCGGGCGGCACCATCTCCTCGCCGCGTATGGCCGGCACGCCCTCGCCGCCGCCGTAGCGAAAGCCGGTGTCGGGGCAGGCGCGCCGCAGGTCGGCGATCGTCGCTTCGCTGAGCTGCCCGCCTTGCTCGAGCGCGATCCAGATCTCGCGCGCGCCCTCCTCGACCAGCATCGTCGCCGCCCGCGCCGCCGCCGCGAGCCCGGCAATCGGCCGTCCCGCCGACGCCGCGTCGCGGAAGAGGAGCAGGGGCCGGCCATGGCCGAACGCGGGCTTTTCACATTGCATGGAGGGCCATTAGCGTCGCAGAGGGAGGGAAGACGAGAGGATATTCGCGGTGAATTCGGGCGAAATGGCGGCAGGCGGGTCGAAGCGCAAGGGGCAGTCGCCGCCGCCGAAGCGGTCGGGACGGCCGCCCGAGATGGACGACTGGCTGAACGCGCGCATCTTTCATCCGCTCGCCCAACGCCTTGCCCGGCTTCTCGTGCCGACGCCGCTGACCCCGAACATGGTATCCGTCGCGGGCGGGCTGGCGATCGTCGCGGCGGCCCTGCTCTACACGCGGCTCGACTGGCCGGTGTCGGTCGCGCTCGGCTTCGTCGCCCACGCCGCCTGGCACGTGCTCGACGGCGCGGACGGGGACCTCGCCCGGATGACCGGGCGGACCTCGCCGATCGGCGAGATGGTCGACGGCCTGTGCGACTATTTCGGCCACATCTTCCTTTACGTGCTGCTCGCCGCCTTCGGCGACCGGCTCGGCTGGGGCGGCTGGTCGTGGACGCTGGCGAGCTTCGCCGGCGCCTCGCGCGTCTTCCAGTCCAACCATGCCGAGGGCGAGCGGCGGACCTATTTGTGGCGCGGCTACGGCGTGCCCTGGCTGCGCCAGGTCTATGCGGCGCGGGACGCGAGCCTGAAGGGCGGGCTGGTATCGCGCGCGTTCGAGCCGCTCGCCCGCCTCTACGTCGCGGTCGCAAGCGCGGGCGCGGCGGCGGACGAGCGGATCGACGCGCTTGTCGCCAGGGCCTCGCGGACGCCGGGCGGCGAAGCGCGGGCGCGGCGGGTGTGCCGCGAGGCGTCGCGGCTGCCGCTCAGGCTGCAGACCCTGCTCGGGCCCAATCTGCGCACCGTGGCGCTGGGGGTGAGCATGGCGGCGGGGGACCCCATCTGGTTCTTCCTGTGGGAGATCGCGCCGCTCAACCTGCTCTTCGCCGTATCGGTCGCCGCGCAGCGCCGCGCCGACCGGGCGATCGTCGCCGGGCTGGAGGCGAACCGCTCTATCCTCGGCAGCTGAGCCGCGCCTCGAGGAAGCCGAGGATACGGCGCGCGCGCGCGTCCCAGCTCAGCGATTCGGCGAGGGCGGCGGCGTTGGCGCCGAGACGCGCGGCGAGAGCGGAATCGGCGAGGAGGCGGTCGAGCGCCGCGGCGGCGGCGGCCTCGTCCTCGGGCGGCACGAGAAGGGCATTGTCCTCGTCGCGCAGCAGCTCGGCGGTGTCGGGGGCGACGGGGGCGAGGATGGGGCGGCCGGCGGCGAGATAGGCGAAGGTCTTCATCGGCAGCACGGTCTGGCCGAACCGCTCGAGCGGCGCGCGCGAGGGCGGGATGAGGAGGATGTCGGCGGCGTAGAGCCAGGGCGCGAGTCCCGCCGGGTCCTGCCAGGGTATCGTGCGCACGTTCGGGAAGCGGGCGGCGGCGCGCTCGACGGGCCCCTCCCCTTCCGAGCCGACCAGCAGGAAGAGGAAGTCCGGGCGGGACCCGGCGAGAAGGAGGATCCGGTCGAGTCCCTTCCGGGCGTTGATCCGGCCGGCATAGAGGGCGACCGGCCGGTCCGGCGGCAGGCCGAGCCTTTCGCGGGCTTCGTGCTTCGCGAGGCGCGGGAGCATGCGGGACGGCTCGGCGCCGTTATGCGCGACGAGGAGCTTGTCCTCGGCGACGCCGGCGCGGGCGAAGCTGTCGGCGGCGTAACGCGAGTGGAGGATGAAGCCGAGGCAATGCGGCGCCCGCGCGGTGCCGCGGATCAGCGGGCGGAGCGGCGGGATGCTGTCGGGCCAGGGACGGTAATGCTCGACGGCGAAGGGGATCGGCGCGACGCCGCCGAAGGCGAAGGCGACCGGCATCCGCGAGTAGAAGATTTCGTGGCGGCGGGTGGCGGGGTCCCGGGCGAGCTGGCGGAGCCAGAGCGTGCTCGGCAGCGCCTGCTCGCCGCCCCAGCGGGTGCGGCGCTGCTCGACCTGGAAATCGCCCGTGACCGAGAAGAAGGCGCGCAGTTCGTCGGCACTGACGACGGGATCGCCGGCGCCGCGGGGAAGGACGAGGGTCACCTCGGCGCCGGCGCGGGCCATGGCGCCGGCGGTGTTGACGACCTGCTCCCGGTCCGCCTGCCGGCCGGGCCGCGACCACAAAAGGGGGTAGATCAGGCGCATCCGGTCACCCGGTCGTAGAGCCGTTCCAGCGCCGCAGCCTGCTTCGCGGCGTCGAACTTCTCCTCGGCGAGGGACCGGGCCGCGGCGGCCATGCGGCTTCGCACCTCCGGGAAGGCCAGCATGTCGGTCAGCGCCCGGGCGAGCGCGTCGGAATCGCCCTCGGGCACGATGAAGCCGGTCTCGCCCTCGACGACCGCTTCGGGCAGGCCGCTATGGTCGGAGACGACAACGGGCAGCGACGCCGCCGCGGCTTCGGCGACGACCGTCGGCAGGCCTTCGCTGTCGCCGTCGCGGGCGGTGACGCTCGGGACGGCGAGCAAAGCGGCGCGGGCCATCCACTCGGCCACCTCTGCCGGGCTGAGGTTGCCGAGGAAGCGGACGCGATCGCCGAGGCCGGCGGCCCGCCGCTCGAGCGAGGCGCGCAGCGGTCCGTCGCCGATCACGACCAGCCGCCCTTCGACCGAGGCCATGGCTTCGAGCAGCAAGGCCGTCCCCTTCTTCTCGACGAGGCGGCCGACGTGGAGGACCAGGTCCGGCTCCGGCGCCGGCGGGCGGGCGAAGCGAGCGAGGTCGACGCCGTTGCGGTGGGTGACGATCCGCTCGGGCGGGAAGCCCGCGGCGAGGGCCTTGGCGCGGATCGCGTCCGAGACGGCGAGGAACAGCGCGCCGCGCCGCCGCAGCCGGGCGCCGGCGAGCGCGTAGCGGATCCACGAGAGGCGGCCCGAGGCGAGGAGGGCGCCGCGGCTGCGGCTGACGTCGAAGCCGTGGAGGGTGGTGACGAGCGGCACGCCGAGCGCTTCGGCGAGCGGCAAAGCGACGAGGCCGTCGGTCGCGAAATGGGCGTGGACGAGGCGCGGCCGCTCCGCCGCGACCCGGCGCGCGAGCGGAGCGGCGATGCCGAGCAGGCGGAGGGCGGCCGCCTCGGCGGCCCTCGCGACGAGCAGCCGGTCGGCGAGCTCGGGCCACACGCCCCCTTTCGCCTCCAGGCCGACGACGAGCGGGCGGTAGCGGCGCAGCGAGGCGGCGTGCGTCTGGACGAACGTCTCCGACGCATTGAACAAAGGCGACCGGAAGATCGCCGCGACAGGCCTTGGGTCCCGCTCCACGGCGCTCCCGTCCCTCGCGCCGCTGGCGGAGACAAGCGAAATGTTGCACGGCCGCGCGCGATGGCGAGCGAGACCGGCAAGACGGCGGACGCGGGTCGGATGATCCTGAAGGGAGCGCAGGCGACCGCGGCCGGCTTCGGGGGGCGGCTCGCCGCGCGGCTCCTCTTCCTGTTCGTCGCGGGACGGCTGTTCGGGCCGGGGCCTTTCGGCGCCTACGTGCTGGCGGTCGCCGCGGTGGAGCTCGCCGTCAGCGTCGGCAGCCTCGGCATGAAGAAGGTGCTGTTCCAGCGCCTCGACGCCGAGGCGGGCGGAGCGCAGGCGGCGGCGCACGTGCTGCTCGACGCGGCGTTGCTGGTGACGCTCGCCAGCCTCGCCATCGCGGCGGGAATGATGGCGGCGGCTTCGCTGCTGCCGAGGACGTGGCTGCCTGGCGGGGCGGCGGCGGCGTTGTTCGCGCTGGCGCCGATGGTGGCGGGCCAGTCGCTGCTCGACCTGTTCCTCGCCGCGACGCGCTGGCGCCACGCGATCCGCTTCGAGGTGCTCGCCCGCTCGATCGTCGAGCCCTACGCCCTGCTGCTCGGCGCCGCGGCGGCCTGGGCGGCGGGGATCGAGGCGCAGGGCCTGCTCGTCGGCTATTGGTGCGGCACCCTTGCCGCCCTCGCTTACGCGGTGCTCGGGGCGCGGCGGACGTTCGGCGGATTTGCGCTGGAGGCGTGGCGGCCCGAGCGGCGGGCGCTGTGGGAGACGCTGCGCGCCTCGTCGTCGAACACGGCGACGGACCTCCTGAACGCCCTCTACACGCGCGTCGACCTGTGGCTGGTCGGGCTGCTGCTCGGGGTCCAGGACGCCGGCGTCTATGGGATGGCCAAGCAGATCGCGGTGCCGATCCGGCAGGTGCGCCAGAGCTTCGACGGGCTGCTCATCCCTCTCGTCTCGCGAACGCTGGCGGCACGCGGGTCGAAAGGATCGGGCGAGGCGCTTGCGTCGGCGACGCGGCTGATCCTCGTCATCCAGCTACCGCTGCTCGTCGCGCTCTACGCCGCCGGCGGGGCGCTGCTCGGCTTCCTCGGGCGAGGCTTCGCGGCAGGCTATTGGCCGGTCTTGGCGCTCGCCGCCGCGGAGACGGTGCAGGCGGCTTTCTCGATCGGCGACCTGGTGTTCGTTTACCTCAAGCCGCGGCTCGGCCTGTGGCTGACGCTGGGCAGCATCGCGGTCGGGGTCGCGGCGGCGCTGCTGCTCATCCCGCGCTGGGGGGTGACGGGGGCGGCGCTGTCGGTGCTCGCCGCCTACGGCGTCCGCGCCGTCTGGCGCAGCGTCGTGCTGCGCGGGCGATTCCAGTTCGACGTACCGCACAGCCATCATGCCGGCCCCTTCGTCGCGGCCGGCGCGGGAGTCGCGGCGGCGGCGGCGGCGCGGCCGCTGGCGGCGGGACTTGCAAGCGATGGCCTCGCGCTTGCCGCGGGGCTCGCCGCCTATGGCGCGATCCTCTTCCTCTGGCTCAGGATCCGGCGGGAGAGCCTTTCGTTGACCGGCTTCACCGCCGACGGCCCCGCCGCCCTTTTCCCCCGCGCACCCGCCCGCTAAAGCCTTGGCCCAGCTTCGAGAGGATGATGTGGACCTGAGCCTCGACACCCGCCCCGCCGCCAGCGAAGCCGCCCCCGCCGCGGCGGCGACCGAGATCGTCGCGGTCGACATCGGCGGCACCCACGCCCGCTTCGCGCTGGCCGAGATCGCCGGCGCGCGCGTCGTGGCGCTCGGCGACGTGTGCACGTTGAAGACCGCGGAGCATGCCAGCCTGCAGACCGCCTGGGAGGAATTCGGCGCGCGCACCGGCCGCCCCCTGCCCCGCGCCGCCGCCATCGCCATCGCCGCGCCCCCGACCGGCGAGGTCTTGAAGCTCACAAACAATCCCTGGGTGATCCGCCCCGCCTCGATCCCGGCGACTCTGGGCGCCGAGCGCTTCACCCTCGTCAACGATTTCGGCGCGGTGGCGCATGCCGTCTCCCAGCTTCCCGCCTCCTGCTTCGCCCATCTGTGCGGACCGCAGCGCGACCTGCCCGAAGAGGGGATCGTCAGCATCGTCGGGCCGGGCACGGGCCTTGGCGTCGCGCAATTGCTGCGCCGCGGCGGCCACGACCATGTCATCGAGACCGAGGGCGGCCACATCGACTTCGCGCCGGTCGATTCGCTGGAGGACCGGATCCTCCAGCACCTGCGCGGCAGCTTCCGCCGCGTGTCGGTGGAGCGGGTCGCGTCGGGCCAGGGGCTGAGGAACCTCTACGAAGCGCTGGCGCGAATCGAGAACAAGCCCGTCAAGTATCGCGACGAGAAGATGCTGTGGCAGGCGGCGATGTCGGGCGAGGACAGCCTCGCCGCCGCCGCCTTCGACCGCTTCTGCCTCGCCCTCGGCGCGGTGGCGGGCGACATCGCGCTGGCGCAGGGCGCCGAGGCGGTGGTGATCGGCGGCGGGCTGGGCCTGCGCCTCAGGGACCATTTGCCCCAATCCGGCTTCCGCGACCGCTTCATCGCCAAGGGCCGATTCGAGCGGCGGATGGACGAGATGCCGGTCAAGCTCATCACCCACCCCGAACCCGGCCTGTTCGGCGCCGCCGCCGCCTTCGCTGCGCGATTCGGCGGCTAGAATTTTTTTGCGGCGCGAATTTTATCGCGGCCGATTTCCTATTTTCCGCGGTTCTCCGGGGAAAATAGGAATCGCCTACTTGGATAAAAACGCTTGACAGCGTCACGCTCACCGGGTACAAGCAAGTCATCGTCGAGAAATGCGCGCGGCGCGCTTCGCCAATTGCCCAGAACCTGCCGAAGCGCACCTTTCCCCTGGAAATACCGTTCAGGCCGAGCCTGTCGAAGCCCTCCCTTTTCCGCGGCGAGCAAGGAAGGACAGGGCTTCGACAAGCTCAGCCCGAACGGTTCCGGTCGACCTGATCGAGTCCCGATCTAATGGATCGTGGCGGGCGGCGCGACGTCCACGGCGCTTAGCCGCGCCTTGCGGGCCGACAGGGCGAACACGACGATGACGGCATAGGCCGCCGCGGGGACCGCGTAGGCGGTGCTGCGGCCGGCGAGGTCGGCGATGTGGCCGTAAAGCTGGGGGAGGAAGGCGCCGCCGACGATGGCGACGCACAGCAGGCCCGAGGTGGAGGCGTGGCTGGCGGTCGAGCGCTCCAGCGTCAGGGTGAAGATGGTCGGGAACATGATCGAGTTGAACAGGCCGACGGCGATGGCGGCATAGCCGGCGATCGGGCCGGCGGTGCCGAGTGCGACGAGGCAGAGGGCGACGGCGGTGGCGGCCGCGACGGCGAGGAGGTTGGCGGCCTTGAGGCGGGTGAGCAGCGCGCTGCCGGCGAAGCGGCCGATCATCGCGCCGAGCCAGTAGAGCGAGACCAGCTCCGCCGCCTTTTCGAGCGGCATGGCGAAGACGGAGGGTTCGGCGAGGAAGAGCGCGAGCAGGCTGCCGATCGACACCTCGGCACCGACGTAGAGAAAGATGGCGAGGGCGCCGAACAGAGCCCAGGAGGAGCGGAGCGCGCCCCAGGGGGAGGCGGAGACGGTCGTCTCGGGCGAGGCCGCCTCGATCCGCCGGCGCTGCGTCCAGATGAAGAGGATGAGGAGGCCCATGAGGATTGCGACCACCAGGAAGGCGGTGTGAATGTGGCCGAGCGCCTCCGTGCGCGCCGCCGCGTCGACGACGCCGCCCCGGTGCGCGGCGCCCTGCAGCATGATGCGGGCGCCGAGATAGGGGCCGATGACGGTGCCGAGCGAGTTGAAGGCCTGGCTCAGCACGAGGCGGAAGTGGCTCCTGGCGGGGTCTCCGAGCGAGGCGGAGAGCGGGTTGGCGGCGACCTGCAGCGCGGTAATCCCGCTCCCCAGCACGAACAGGCCGAAGAGGACCAAAGTGTAGGTCTCCTCGAAGGTGGCGAGGAGGATGATGAGGCAGGCGGCCAGCATCGCGGCGAGCGAAAGGAGGATGGTGCGGACGTGGCCGGCGCGGGTGAGGAGGGCCGCGGCGGGCAGGGAGACGATGCCGTAGCTGATGAAGAAGGCGAATTGGGTGAGCAGCGCCTCGCGGTTGTTGAGGCTGTAAATGCCCTTCACCGCGGCGATCAGGGGATCGATAATCGAAGTGATGAACCCCCAGGCGAAGAACAGGCTGGTGACCGTGATGAACGCGGCCGTCGCGCCGCCTGCCTTCGCCCGATCCATCGCGCGCCCCTTTTCGCTTGTCCCGGGCGGACTTAGGGGACAGGAGGCGGGCCGGGCAAGGGTGCGATGAAGCTGGAAGCGCGTCAGGTCGAGAAGCCGTGGGGCGGCGAAACGCTGCCGCCGCCGTTCGGCGACACCGGCGGGCGGCGGGTCGGCGAGATCTGGTTCGAGGGCGCGGCCGACCTGCCGCTGCTCGCCAAGTACATCTTCACGAGCGAGAAATTGTCGGTGCAGGTCCACCCCGACGATGCGGCGGCGCGGGCGCGGGGGCTTAAGCGCGGCAAGAGCGAGTGCTGGTACATATTGGACGCGGAGCCGGGCGCGGTGCTGGGGCTCGGGCTCAGGCGGGAGGTGTCGAGGGAGACGCTGCGGGCGGCGGCGGCGGACGGGAGCATCGAGGGGCTGATGGACTGGGTGCCGGCGAGGCGCGGCGATTTCTTCTTCGTGCCGGCGGGGACCGTGCACGCGATCGGCGCGGGGATCGCTTTACTGGAATTCCAGCAGGCGAGCGACGTCACCTACCGGCTCTACGATTACGGGCGGCCGCGGGAATTGCACCTGGACGAGGCGGTGGCGGTGGCGCGGCCGGGGCCCTATGCGCCGCGCCCCGCTCCGCCGGCGCCTTTGCTGGTCGAGGGGCCGCCGTTCAGCCTGCTGCGCGCGACGGCGGAGGCGGTCCCCTTCGAGGACCGCCGGCGCTGGGTGCTGCCGGTGTCCGGGACGGTTCGTGCCGGCGCGGAGACGGCGGAGGCGGGCGAATGCCTTGTCGTCGACCCCGGGGTGCCGCTGGGGCTGGGATCAGGCGCCGTCGTCTTCGTCGGCGCCGAGTAGGCCGAGCGCCATCGCGACGGGGCCGAGCGGGCCCGCCTGCGGTCCAAGCGCCGGAGCGCAGACGTAGTTTCCGGGGTCCGGGATCGGCATGTAGCCGGCGATGCTCTCGACGAGCGACGCGCCGATGCGCGGCAGGAGGTGCGGCTGGCGCTCGACGACGCCGCCGCCGATCGCGATCCGCCGCGGCGCCGCCGCGCAGACGATGACGTGGCAGAGCTGGGCCAATGCGTGGACGACGCCGTCCCAGACCGGGTCGTCGGCGGTCAGCGCGTCGACGCTCCTCGCGCCGAGGCGGGCGCCGAGGGCGGTGCCGGAGGCGAGGCCTTCGACGCAGGCGCCGTGAAAGGGGCAGGCGCCGGGCCAGTCGTCGCCGGGGAGGCGCGGCACGCGGACATGGCCGAGTTCGCCGTGGAGGAAGCCGCGGGTCGGGCGGCCGTTCACGACCAGGCCGACGCCGACTCCGGTGCCGACCGTCACATAAGCGAAGTCGGCAAGGCCCCTCCCCGCGCCCCAGCGCATCTCGGCGAGGGCGGCGCCGGCGACGTCCGTGTCGAAGGCGGCGGGGACGGCGAGGCCGCGGGTGAGCGGCCCCAGCACGTCCGCGTCGCGCCAGCCGGGCTTGGTCGTCGAGGTGATGAAGCCGTGGGTGGGCGAGGCGGGATCGAGGTCGACCGGGCCGAAGCTGGCGACGCCGAGCGCCTCGATGCCGTCCCAGCGCCCCAGGGCCGCCGAGAGGGCGGCGAGGGTCTCGGCGGGGCTCGTGGTGGCGATTCGGGCCTGGTCGAGCACCCGCCGCCCCTCGGCGAGGGTCGCGACGCACTTGGTGCCGCCGAGCTCGACGCCGGCGACCCTGTGCTGTTCCTCACGCGTCGGTGCGATGGCGGCCTCCCTCGCCGCGCTTCATGCGGCGGCGGGCGCGGGAGATCAAATGCAGGAAGCCGCCGGGGTCCACTCCCGGCGGCTTCCGCCAAAGCTTCGAAACGAAGAGAGCGAACTTAGCCGAGCGTCGTCGAGACGTTCGAGAAGGTCTTGTTGAGGCTGGAACCGACGCCCTGCATCGCCGCGATGGCGGCCACGGCGATCAACGCCGCGATGAGGCCGTATTCGATGGCGGTGGCGCCCTTGTCGTTCCTGATGAGCTTGCGGATCGCGTTCATGTGGAAAAATCCTTCCCGTTCTGGTCGTCGAACCGGCCCTCAATATGACGGGGCCGGTTAACTTTCGGTAACGGCGCGGCCGGTGCGAATCCGGTACGGCTGACCGGCTTGTCATTTGCCTCGCGCGGGGGCTTCGGGCAGGGCGGCGGGCGCCGCGCCACGCCCGGAGCTGGAGACCCGCTTGACCGCCCCCTGGAACGCCAATCTCGTCGAGCCGCGCGAGACGTTCGTCACCCACCTCGAATGCGCGATGACCGGGGAGCGGCTGGAGGCGGACCGGCTGCACAACCTGTCGCCCGCCGGATTTCCGCTGCTGGTGCGCTACGACCTCGAAGGCGCCGCCCGCCGCCTCACCCGCGACGCGCTGGCGGAGCGGCCGCAGGACATCTGGCGCTACCGCGAGATCCTGCCGGTGCGGCGGAGCGAGGACATCGTCAGCCTCGGCGAGGCGCGGACCCCGCTGGTGGCGCTGCGCGAGGCGCCGCACCTGCTGGTCAAGGACGAGGCGCGGCTGCCGACCGGATCGTTCAAGGCGCGCGGCATCGCCTTGGCCGTGTCGATGGCGAAGGCGCTCGGCGTCACCCGGATCGCGATGCCGACCAACGGCAATGCCGGCGCCGCCCTCGCCGCCTATGCCGCCCGCGCCGGCATCGAGGCGATCGCGCTGTGCCCGGCCGACACGCCCGAGGCCAATATCCGCGAGATGTCGGCGCAGGGGGCGCGGGTTTGGCGGGTGAACGGGCTCATCGACGATTGCGGGCGGATCGTCGGCCAGGGCGCGGCGGAGGGGCGCTGGTTCGACCTTTCGACGCTCAAGGAGCCGTACCGGATCGAGGGCAAGAAGACGATGGGCCTCGAGCTTGCCGAGCAGCTCGGCTGGGAATTGCCGGACGTCATCTTCTACCCCACCGGCGGCGGCACCGGCCTCATCGGCATGTGGAAGGCGTTCGGCGAGCTTGAGGCGATGGGGCTGATCGCGAGCAAGCGGCCGCGCATGGTGGCGGTGCAGGCGGCGGGCTGCGCGCCGATCGTTAAGGCGTTCGAGGAAGGCTCCGAGCATGCGGCGCGGTGGGAGGATGCGGCGACGGGAGCGGCGGGCATCCGCGTGCCCAAGGCGATCGGCGACTTCCTGATCCTGCGCGCGGTGCGCGAGAGCGGCGGGTTTGCGATGGCGGTCGGCGAAGAGGCCCTGATGGAGGAAACCGCCCGCTCGGCGCGCGAGGAGGGCCTGCTGCTCTGCCCCGAGGGCGGCGCGACGCTCGCGGCGTGGCGCGAAGCGGTGGCGCGGGGGCTGGTCGGCCGCGACGAGCGGGCGGTGCT
>Ga0207657_10000624_pt1 | contig 37620 bp, 32 predicted proteins | sample KBSC33metaG_FD_184316 | JGI IMG/M metagenome (GOLD analysis project Ga0207657, IMG submission 184316) | Corn rhizosphere microbial communities from Kellogg Biological Station, Michigan, USA - KBS C3-3 metaG (SPAdes) (version 2) | ecosystem: Host-associated > Plants > Roots > Rhizosphere > Soil ... | reverse complement strand
ACTCTTTGCGACCGCGGCCCGCTTCCCGCCTGCAGCGCCAATCGCTCGATCGTCGCCGGCGACTTGATCGCACCCATGGCCGCCAGGTCTAACTCAATCCCCGCGGCCCGCACCCGAAGGTCATTGGAGTTGAGCGCCGTGGTGATCAGCGCATTGAACTGAGGGGTGAATTTCAGCTTTCCCCACCAGCCTTCCACCCGCGCGGCAATCTGCTCGTTGGCGCCTGCATAGTGGTTGACGGCCCGCTCCAGCAGGGCTTCTGCCTGCTGCTGCGGACTTTTGCGATCCAGACTTTCGAGCTCGTGATCGGAAAGCACGGCGGGAGAAGCAGGTTCGGGCTTGCCCTGCAGGGTAAGGAACCTGGTGATTTGATCAAACGCAGCTCGCGCATTGCCTGTGGCAAAGAACGCGGCCAGCAGAATTCCCACCGCCACCGCGAACAGAACGCGCCAGCTTCCGGACTGGGGATCGATGGACTGATCCAGTTTCAGGCCTGAGCCCGGCTGCAGGGTGCCGTACTCCGGCACCGGCTCGGGACGCGGATCTCCTTCCCAGGAATGCATGCCAGCAGTCTAGGAGGGTTCCGAAATAGGGTAAAGTTACGGTCGAGTACTATGCTATTACCTTTAAATCGAGGCTGATGCAAATGAAGCGCTTGAAGCAATTCTGCTCGGCAACGGTCTGCGGCACACTGGTCACCTTGTCGCTGGTTACGTCCGGTTTGGCCGCCGGTCCCGGATACCACCTGGTCAAGACCTACAAGCTTGGCGGCGCTGGAGGATGGGACTATCTGACTCTCGACCGCAACTCAAGCCGTCTGTTCATCTCCCGTTCCACTCACGTCGTCGTGATCAATCCTTATTCCGGCGAGACCGTGGGCGATATTCCGGATACGCCTGGAGTTCATGGCATTGCTCTGGCCCCGGAATTTGGCCGCGGATTTGTCAGCAACGGCCGCGAGGGCACGGTCAGTGTTTTCGAACTGGCCACTCTGAAAGTGCTTAACAAGATCAAGGTGGGCGAAAACCCGGACGCGATTCTTTACGATCCCGCGAGCAAGCGGGTCTTTACCTTCAACGGCAGGAGCCATGATGCCACCGCCATCGACGCCGCCAAGGGCACGGTGGTGGGCACGATCAAGTTGGATGGGAAGCCTGAGTTCGCGGTCAGTGACGAAAAAGGCGAAATCTTCGTGAACATTGAAGACAAGAGCGAATTGCTGGCTCTGGATCCGGCCAAGTTGGAGATAAAGTCACGCTGGCCGCTGGCTCCATGTGAGGAGCCAACGGGATTGGCCATCGATCGCAAGCATCGGCGGCTGTTTTCCGGTTGCGGCAACAAGCTGATGGCCATCGTGGACGCGGACAGCGGCAAGCTTATCTCCACGCTTCCAATCGGCGACGGTGTGGACGCGACGGCGTTCGATCCCGAAACCGGGCTGGCGTTCGCTTCCTGTGGCGAGGGCGTGCTCACGGTCGTGCATGAAGATTCGCCGGACAAATTCAGCGTCGCCGAAAATGTTCCGACCCAGCGCGGGGCGCGCACCATGACGCTCGATGCCGCGAAACACCAGATATTTCTGGTGACGGCGAAGTTCGGGCCGCCTCCCGCACCGACGGCGGAGCAGCCTCATCCGTGGCCCTCGATTTTGCCTGACAGTTTTGTGGTGCTGGTGGTGGGCAAGTAGAAATATTCACCTACATCACCGCCGGCACGCTGATTCCCATGACCGCCAGTATCCGCGTCAATTCGCGGCGGACCACGGCCACGGTGGCCAGCAGAAATTTCTTGCGGCCCTCGTCCGCTTCACTCAGGATCGGATGCCGGTGGTAGAAAGCATTGAAGAGTTGCGCAAGCTGGAAGGCGTGCTTGGCCAGATACGCGGGCTCGGTGGTCGAAATTGATTGATCGATGATGTAAGAAGTCTTGGCAGCCGCCAGCCACAATTCCCAGATTTCGTTTCCCGCTTCGCCGCTCAAATGCTGGGCCAGGTCAGCGGCCGAAGAACGGTCTGCCGCATTTCTGCCGAATTCCTCGGGATCGAAACCGCCCTTGCGGAAGATGTTGGCGGCGCGCACCGCGGCATACTGCGCGTAAGGTCCGGTCTCGCCCTCAAAGCTCAAAGCTTCTTTGAAGTCGAATGCGATCACCGAGGACTTGGTGAACTTCAGCATGAAATAACGCAAGGCGCCCACCGCGATCTGGCTGGCAATCGTCGTGCGCTCGGCCTCCGTCAGTTGAGGATGGCGGCCGTCCACCTCATTCTTCGCCGAGGCGATCAACCGGTCGAGCAGGTCGTCCGCCTTAACCCCGAATCCCTTGCGGCCAGAAACTTCAATGTACGGGCGACTCTTGTCGTCATCGGAAAGCTGGTAGCCCAGTTCGGCGGCACAACGCGGCGTGAGCGCGACCATCTCGTAGGAAAAGTGGGTGTAGTGGTCGGCCTGTTCGTTGTACCCCAGGCCACGCAGCGCTTCGATGACAGTGTTCTGCGCCTCCGCCTGGCGGGCGTCAATCACGTTGTAGATCTCCGCCACGCTGCCGAAGTGGGGATGGTCCAGCGCGCCCACCGCGGTCGAAATCCAGCAGTCGTGCCCGTTGGGATAATGATAGAACTTGCGATAGCCAAAATCGCGGCCCAGCACTCCAAACTTCCACATGTGGTATGCAATGTCTTTGCCCACATACCCAACCGTCCCGTTGGAACGCACGATGACTTTCTGGTCTTCTTCTGCGACCTTCCTAGCTCGAAGTTCACGAAGTTCGGACCGCAAGAGGACCATTGCTTTCTCGCGATTTCCATTCTGTGATTTTTCACTGTCGCAGCTCACCGCAATTCCTGTCGGCACATGGGTGACACGCACTGCGTCTTGCTTAGGCGAAACGTAGGTGTCCACCCGTATATCTTCGGGTTTGATCTCGACATCTTCTTCTTCGTTCTTTGTACCCTCAGAAATTTGCGGTGTTGCCGTCCCCGCCCGCCGCATCACCCAGCAACCTTTATTCTTTCCTTCCGCCTCAAAGGAAAGTACGCCGCCGTCTTTCAGTTTGGTAAACGCAGCATCCCAGAAATGCAGGTGGAGAATCTCGCTCTCGCGCGGCAGGAAGTCGTATTCGATGTCCAGCCGGTCCATGGTCTCGAGATGCCGCCGCAGAACAGCGACGGAAATCACGTCGGCGACGGCGGCGCTTTCATTGTTGCCCTCTTCGATCGCGTGCAGCGCCTGCTGCCGGACCTGCAGGTTCTGCTTGTCTTCGGCATACCAGTGCGAAACTCGGGCATAGAGGTCCCAGCAGTAGTAGTCAAACCTCGGCTGGCGCGCCAGTTGCTCGATCTCCGCCCGCGACTTCTTTTCAATGTTTAGAAATCCCACCACCACGTCGGCAACCTGCACGCCGGTGTTGTCAATGTAATTCTGGACGTCCACTTCCCTGCCGGCAAATTTCAGCAGCCGGACAAAAGTGTCGCCTAAAATGGCGTTGCGCAGGTGGCCAACGTGGGCCGCCTTATTGGGATTGATGCTGGAGTGCTCAACCAGAATCTTGCCGGGAGGGGCGTCAGCCCGCGGCCGTTCGTCGGCAATAAGGGTTGCGGCCAGCTCTTCGCGCCTGAGCCGCGCGTTGATGTAGCCCGCGCCCGCTAATTCCAGCTTCTCAAACCCTGGAATGGGGCCGATCCCGCTGACGATTTCTTCCGCAATCTTACGCGGGGCCTTGCGCAGCTTTTTGGCCAGTTCGAAAGCCAGCGGCAACGCGTACTCGCCGAACTCCACTTTGGGCGGCTGTTCGATGACGATTTTCGGCGGATCCAGATCGTAAGTGCGCCGCAGAAATTCGCGCACCTGTTGGGCGAGCCGCTGTTCGAGATGGCGATACAAGAATTCCCCTAAGCTGTTGAAGAAAAGAGTGATTGTAGCAAACCGCACGAGCATGCGAGGTTTGACGGCAAATGCTGGCTTCCCTATGATGAAAACTGGTTGTTTGCCATTGGTTGTTGGTCGTTGGCCAGAAGCCTCTGGGCTCAGTCTGCTGCCAGATCTGATCGAAAGAGCCAACGACCAAGGGCCAACGACCAACGACCGGTCTTCACCCATGCGCATAGCCTACCTTGACTGCTTCTCCGGCATGAGCGGCGACATGTTTCTGGGCGCCCTGGTGGACGCCGGAGTGCCGGCAAAGCTCTTCGAAGATACGGTCGCGGCCCTGAACATCGGAGCGCGCCTGGAAATTTCACGGGTCACGCGCAGTGGCATCAGCGCGACCAAGGTGGATGTGTTCATAAACGGCGAAAAGGAATTACCGCGCGAGGTTTTCCTCGAGCAGCAGAATCGTGCACAGAAACAGGAGCACGGGCATGATCACAGTCACAGGCATGCACCCGAACATGTTGAGCTTCGCGAGCATAACTACAGTCAGCCCGGACATGACGGCACGCGGGCGGGGGCGCCCGCGCCACACCGGCATGAGTCACACCAGCATGAGCCAGGTCAGCATGGACATGGGCGCGGTCTGAGCGAGATACGCGAGATCATCCGCAAGGCAGAGATCAACAAAAGCGCGAAGCGCACTGCGATTGCCACCTTCGAGGCGCTGGGCGCGGCGGAGGCAAAGATCCACAACAGCGACATTGAAAAAGTACACTTCCACGAAGTCGGCGCCGTGGACGCGATGGTGGATATCGTCTGTGCCGCGGTGGGAGCCGAGGCTTTGGCGGTCGATGAAATTGTCTGCTCCCCGCTGAATGTCGGAGGGGGCACGGTAAAGTGCGCGCACGGAGTCCTTCCGGTGCCGGTTCCGGCGACGGTAGAGCTGCTGCAGGGCGCTCCGGTGTATTCCTCAGGCATTCAGGTGGAACTGGTTACGCCGACGGGAGCAGCCATTGTTAAAACCCTGGCCAAACGATTCGCGCCTTTTCCGGCGATGACGATCGAGAAATCCGGATATGGCGCCGGCACCCGCGACTTTCCCGGCCACGCCAACGTGGTGCGCTTGACCATCGGCGAAGCGCAGGCGGGATTGGCCGAAAACAGTTCGCAGGAAACCATCTGCGTGCTTGAAGCCAATCTGGACGACCTGAATCCGCAGGTCTTCGGTTACGTGATCGAGCGGCTGCTCGAAGCCGGGGCACTCGATACCTTTGCCGCGCCGGTGCAGATGAAGAAGAACCGTCCGGGAATATTGCTGACTGTGTTGTCAAAACCGGAGGACGCTTCCCGGTTGACCCAGATAATTTTCACGGAGACCAGTACGCTGGGAGTGCGGCGTCGCGAGGAGCAACGCCAGACGCTGGCGCGAAAATGGATTAACGTCGTGACGCGCTGGGGAGACATAAGATTAAAGATTGCCAGCATGAATGGCACGGTCACCAACTACGCCCCTGAGTATGAAGATTGCAAGAAGATTGCGGCCGAGCACCACGTACCCCTGAAGCGTGTCATGAACGAGGCCATGGAAGCCTATTCGAAGGCCCTGAAGAGCTGAGGCCCGCGTTGCCAGGATCAGACACATAACTCAATGAGCCAAAAGTTTTACATCACGACCCCGATCTACTACGTGAATGCGCGTCCGCACATCGGGCACGCCTACACCACCATTGCCTGCGACACCATCGCCCGGCGGCAGCGCCTGATGGGCTTTGACACCTACTTCCTCACCGGCACCGACGAGCACGGACAGAAGATCGAGCGCGCCGCGCAGGCCGCGGGAAAGACTCCGCAGCAGCTCACCAATGAAGTCTCCGCCGAGTTCCGTTCGCTTTGGGACCGGATGGGATTGACCTATGACGACTTCATCCGCACTACCTCCGACAGGCATAAGCAGGGTGTGCAGGCGCTGTGGAAGCGGATCCGCGACAACGGCTACATCTACAAAGGCAGCTATACCGGCCAGTATTGCGTCTTCGACGAACTGTACGTGGATGTGGTCGGGCCCGGCGCGCCCTGCCCTGAGTGCGGACGGCCCACAGAGACTGTCAAGGAAGAAAACTATTTCTTCAAGCTGTCCGCCTTCCAGGACAAACTGCTGGAACTCTATGCCAGCCAGCCGGATTTTATCCGTCCCGAAACACGACGTAACGAAGTGATATCGTTCGTGCGCTCCGGCCTGCGCGATCTTTCGGTCAGCCGCAGCACGTTTTCCTGGGGCATTCCGGTCCCTGACGATCCCGGGCACGTCATCTACGTCTGGCTGGATGCGCTGGCGAATTACATTACCGCGCTGGGGTATGGCTCGGACGACGCGGCAAAGTTCGACAAGTATTGGCCCGCCGACGTGCAGATGATCGGCAAGGAGATTGTCCGCTTCCACTGCGTTTACTGGCCGGCGTTTCTGATGGCCGCAGGATTGCCCTTGCCGCAGCGAATCATGGCGCACGGCTGGCTGCTGTTCGAAGAAAGCAAGATGTCGAAGTCGCGCGGGAATATCGTGCGCACGGAGACCATTCTCGATGTGCTTGGCTGCGACGCCTTGCGCTATTTTCTGCTGCGCGAAATCGTCTTCGGGCAGGACGGATCGTTTTCTTTCGACGCCCTGGTGCAACGTTACAACGCCGATCTGGCGAACGGACTGGGCAATCTGACCAGCCGCACGCTGACCATGATCACGCGCTACTTCAAGGGCGAAGTACCTTATCCGTCTCGGGCCGCAACTCTTACAGGGCAAGAGCATGCCATCGCTGACACGGCACGGCAGACGATAGCTGAGTTCAACCGCCTGTTCGATCAGTACCAGTTTTCGCGGGCCCTCGAAGTAGCGTGGAGCCTGGTAGGGGCGGTGGACAAATATATTGTCGAGACCCAGCCCTGGGCGCTGGGCGAGAGGCAGGACGATGAAAGCCGTTCGCGCCTCGCCACTATTCTCTACACCAGCGCCGAGGCTTTGCGCATCGTGACCGCGCTCGCCCATCCCGTAATTCCGGACGCCACCGCGAAAATCTGGGGACAGCTGGGCCTCGGAGATATACGGAAGTTTCCTCTGTCGGAACTGCAATGGGGACAGCTCAAGTTGGGGACCCGGCTCGGCGAGGTCCAGTCCGTCTTTCCGCGCGCCGACAAGAGCACAATTGAAAGGATGCAGAAAATGGAAGAGCAGGGACGCAGCGCTACGACGGCCGTCGAAGAAAAGCCGGCCGAAGAAACAAGAGTGAAGACCCTTGACACGCCCGCGGCACCGGCGAATGTAACCGCGCCCAAACCCACCGCCACCGTGCCCGATGGCAAGATCAGCATCGAGGATTTCGCGAAGGTCGAACTGCGCGTGGGCCAGGTGAAAGTCGCCGAAAAGGTAAAAGGCGCCGACAAACTGCTGCGCCTGGAAGTCGATCTCGGGACTGAAGTGCGGCAGGTGGTGGCGGGAATCGCCGAGGCTTACGCGCCGGAGACCCTGGTTGGGCGCAAGGTCGTAATCGTCGTGAACCTGGCACCGCGGAAATTGCGCGGACTGGAATCGAACGGAATGATCGTGGCGGCCTCCCCTGAAGGCGGGAAGCCTGTGCTGGCGGCCTTTTTGGAGGATGTGCCGGTGGGAACGAGGCTGAAGTAACCCGGCGTCGGGCGTCAGACTTCAGGCGTCGGACTTCAGCCGTCGGGCGTTAGACCTCGGACTTCAGACTGCAGGCTCTCAGAATCTGAATCTTCACGATCTACGGTGAGAGGTCCGACTTCAAGGGCCGAAGTGCGAGGTCTGAAGTCCAAAGTCTGACGTCCGAAGCCCGAAGTCCGCAGTCCGAGGTCCGCAGTCCGAGGTCCGACGCCCGAGGTCCGACGCCCGTGTTCATAGACTCCCACGCTCATCTCGAAATGGAGCAGTTCGACGCCGACCGCGAGATCATGATCGCCCGCGCGCGCGATGGCGGCATTGAGAAGATTGTCGCCATTGGCAGTGGCACCGGTCCCGGCTCTTTGGACTGCGGCATTCAGTTGGCTGAACGGCACGAATTCATACTGGCCACTATCGGAATTCATCCCCATGAAGCCAAACTGGCTACCGATGCCGACTTTCAGGAGCTTGAACAACTGGCGAGGCGGCCCAAGGTCATCGCCTGGGGCGAAATTGGTCTGGATTATTTTTACGATCACTCACCGCGCGAATTGCAGCAGCAAGTTTTCCTGAGACAGATGGAGTTGGCGCGCGCGGCCAAGCTGCCGATCGTGATCCACTGCCGGCCTTCCGCCGGGAGCGATAACGCCTGGGATGACTGTCTCCGTCTTCTGGAACAGCATTGGAAGGCCGGCGGTCTGGGAGGAATTCTGCACTGCTTCACCGGCACCTGGCCTTACGCTAAACGGGCACTCGATCTGGGCTTCATGATTTCCTTCGCTGGCAACGTTACCTTTCCCAAGGCTCAGCCCATCCGCGATGCGGCCAAAGAAGTCCCGCTGGAACGCCTGCTGATCGAAACTGACTCCCCCTTTCTGGCACCGGTGCCGTATCGCGGCAAGCGCAATGAACCAGTGTTTGTCAAAGAAGTAGCCAGGCAACTGGGTGAACTACGCGGGCTCTCGACGGAAAAGGTGGGCAGGCAAACCGCCAAAAACTTCTATAGCTTTTTCAAACTGACTGAATCCCCAGCCCCAGGAAACTAAGATAGTGTCCCAATTTCAGGATTCGTGGAGTCCTTTGCGGCTCTTTGCGTCTTTTGCGGTTTAGGATTTGAATGATATCGGCGAGGTCAAATTCCTTTACCGCAAAGGACGCTAAGGAAGCCGCAAAGGACGCAAAGCAAACAACCCAGTTGACCAACACGCCGCCGACTGCAAAGAACTGCGGCGTTGAAGCCGCTTCTTCTGGTACCCTCAGAGGTTACATTTTCATAGATCTCAGAAGGCGCTGCGAACATGCCCGAAAACACCTTTGACATTGTGAGCAAGATCGATCTGGAAGAGGTTTCAAACGCCATACAGCAGGCGTCGAAAGAAGTTCACACCCGCTTCGATTTGAAGGACTCCAAGTCCAAAATCGAGCTTGAGGGGAAAGACGCGATCGTGCTGCATTCCATCGACGAATACAAGTTGAAGTCGGTAAGCGACATCCTGCAGCAAAAGCTGGCAAAGCGCGGCGTGCCGTTGAAGGGTCTCACTCACGGCGTCATTGAATCGGCCCTGGGAGGAACGGCCAAGCAAAAGATCACTTTGCAGCAGGGCATCCCGATGGAGAAGGCCAAAGAGATTGTGCAGCTGATCAAGGGTTCGAAAAACAAGGTGCAGGCATCGATTCAGGGAGACCTCATTCGGGTGAGTGGCAAGGACCGCGACACACTGCAGGCGGTAATCGCACTGCTGAAACAGAAGGATTTCGGGATCGACATGCAGTTTACGAATTACCGGACAAACTAGTGAGCATGCCCGCCGCCATCAACGGAAAAGAGTTCTTCGAACTCCTGCGCGAGGACCTGGCCGCCATTGAACGCGAGTTCGGGCGGGACACGGTTTCGGGCGTCGAAGCCATCACCGAGATTGGCGAATACCTGCGCAATGGCGGAGGCAAACGCATCCGTCCCGCGCTGTTGCTGCTGGCCGCTAAATTATTCAACTACCAGGGACGCGGCGCCATCCGCCTGGGCGCGGTGGTCGAGATCATTCACACTGCCACCCTGGTGCACGACGATATTATCGACGAAGCCCAGACCCGGCGCGGCCGGCCCGCGGCCAACACGCAATGGGGCAACTCCAAGTGTGTGCTGGCCGGCGATTGGCTCTACATGCAGGCCTTCAAGGTCGCGGTCCAGGAGCGCAACTTCCGTATTCTCGACACGCTCATCGAATTGACCCAGCAGATGGTGGAGGGCGAACTCCTGCAGATGGAAAAGCTGGGCAAGCTTATCTCGCTCGACGAGCATTTTGATCTGATCTTCCGCAAGACTGCCTGTCTTTTCTCGGTATGCATGCGGATGGGCGCAATTCTGGGCGGGGCCACGCCCGAACAGGAAGAGAGCCTGGGACAGTACGGACGCGATCTGGGAATGGCATTTCAGATCGTGGACGACGTGCTTGACCTGACCGCATCGGAGAGAGTCCTGGGTAAGCCGGTGGCTAGCGACCTGCGGGAAGGCAAGGTCACGATGGCGGTCATCCACGCGCTGGAACGGTGCACGCCACGCGAACGCGAGATGATTGAGACCGTGGTGCAGGAGCGCGCCTTCGAGGGAGTCACGCATCGCGAAATCATTGGAATTCTGGAGCACTACGGGTCGCTCGAAGCGGCCAACGCGCGCGCCCTCCAGTACGCTACCCTGGCGCGCAATGCGATCTGCAGTTTCCCGGACAGCGAGTTCAAGCGCGCCCTGCTGTGGGCGCCGGATTTTGTAGTAGCCAGGGAAAAGTAACGCCTGCATGCGATTGAACGGGGCGACGTAGTCCATCACTTTAAGTTCTGAATAGCTCAACTCTTACTGGCAGGCGATTCAAATAACCTTTGACAATCCGGGGAAAACCCGTTTCTCCCCCTGATGCCGTACATCTCGCGGGCATCCGATGAACATCCAAAGCCCGATCTCAGGAGGAGATTGAACTATGAAGAAACTATTGATACTCGCACTGGCTGTCTGCGTCATGTTTACCGTGGCCAGCTTCGCACAGGACATGTCACAAGACAGTGGAACAGCCAAAGCGGCACCGGCCCCGCTGAAGAACATCAAGGGCACCGTGAAGGCTGACGGCGACAAGTTGACTTTCGTTTCCGACAAGGACAAGAAGTCGTGGGACGTGGTCAATCCTGAAACCCTGAAGGGACACGAAGGCCATCACGTGGAAGTCAGCGCTCACGTGTACGCCGACAAGGACCAGATTCATGTCATGAGCGTCAAGATGCTCAAGGCCGAGAAGATGGACAAGATGGACAACATGTCGAAGTAGCGGTTGCTGAACTGGAACACCAGAGGGCGGCAAGAGCCGCCCTTTTTCTTTATACTAACGCAGCCGGCACCCGGCCCATGAATGCAACCATTACTTTCACTGATCGGGCACCACGGATACATTCTGGTGTTCGTTATCGTCCTTGCCGAAGCTTTAGGATTACCCGTTCCCGCCGCAGTGGCCCTGGTGGCGGGCGGTGCGGCAGCTGCCGCCGGAGTGCTGGGCGTGTACCGGCTGCTATTGCTGGCTGTGCTCGCCATGCTGCTGGGCGACTGCCTGCTGTTCGTGGCCGGACGATACATGGGATGGGGCCTGCTCGGCTTTCTTTGCAAACTGTCGGTCAACCCCGAAACCTGTATCCTGCGCTCGGCCGAGTCGTTCTATAAGCGCGGCAAGGCCACTCTGCTGTTCGCCAAATTCATTCCCGGAATCAACACCATGGCGCCACCGCTGGCGGGAAGCATGAAAATGCCGCTCGACACTTTTCTCCGGCTTGACCTGGCGGGAGCGACCCTGTACGCCACGGTTTACGTGGCCGTCGGATTCCTGTTCCGCGATTTTCTGGTTTCCGTGATGCGCGGCTTTCAAACCGCCGGCCGCGCGGTCGAGGGGGTAACGGTTCTCGCGCTCATCGGGTACGCCCTGTACCGGGTCTGGCTTTATCGTAAACACGGCGTATATAGAGTGGTGCCCCGCATCCAGGTGGATGAAGTGACGCGCCGGCTGGCGTCGGAAGATAAGGAAAAAATCCTGCTCATCGACGTCCGCAGCCATGGCTACTATGACGCAGAGACCGCGCGTATTAAGGGATCAATCCGGCTGGAACCCAACAAGCTGAAAGAAGAACTGCAGAACATCCCCAAGGACAAAGACATTTATGTCTACTGTACTTGAGCACGCGAAGCGACCAGCGCCCGGGTGGCGCATATGCTGCGGGAAGAAGGCTTCAACGCGTTCGTAATCGTGGGCGGACTGGCCGCCTGGCGCAAGGCAGGCAATCCGCTGGAACCGGTCCCGCGCGACGATCTGGTAAAGCTGCCAACGTTCTCGTGAGGCACAAACCACGTAGGGACAGATGTCCTCATCTGTCCAGTCGAGCGCAGTTCGACAGGGTTTTGCGAGGCATAACAAACTAGCGGAGCGTTGCTCCGCCGGGCAGATGAGGACATCTGCCCCTGCGTGGTTTGTGCCGGGGTCCGACCCCTCAATCATGTCGAAAGAAATCGAGATCAAGTTTCGCGTGGATGATTTTCGCGCGCTGGTGCGGCGGCTGCGAAGCGCCGGCTTCCGTCAGGTGACCCGGCGCACCCACGAAAGCAACACCCTGTACGATCTGCCCGGCCAGAAGCTGCGAAAACGCGGCGAACTGCTGCGCCTTCGCAAATACGGTTCCAGTTGGCTGCTGACCCACAAGGCAAAAGGCAAAGTGGCCCGGCACAAGACCCGGGTCGAAACCGAAACCGGAATCGAAGACGGCGAGCAACTCCAAAAGATTTTGCTGGCACTGGGTTACATGCCTTCTTTCCGCTACGAAAAATTCCGCGCGGAGTGGAGCGACAGCAAGGGCCACGTGGTGCTCGACGAAACCCCCATCGGCTGCTTCGGCGAGATTGAAGGCCCGGCGCGCTGGATTGACCAGACTGCCGGACACCTGGGTATCGGCCGCGACTCGTACATCACCGACACCTACGCCGGACTTTTCTATGCCTGGAAGCGGCGCACCCGAAGCCGCGCCAACGAGATGACATTCCGCGCCATTCGGAAGGCGAAAGCGCCGGACTAACCGTTCACAACAATTTACGTCCTGAACAAGAGGGCACTCGTGACTTTGAGAGCCCGCCTGCGTCTAAAAACAACATTGTCCGATCAAGTTCAAGGGAGGCGGCCGTGGATTGGGTAGGCGAGAGTATGCGCTGCGCGGCAGCAGCCGTGATCGTGATGTGCCTGCCCAGCGTCCTCCTGGCGGCCCCGCCACCTACTTTCGGGAAGGTCACCATTCCCCGAGTCAGCAGTCCGCCTCGCCTGGAAGATTTCCTGGAGATGAAACCGAGTCCGGCATGGCAGGACAAGATGGCCAGGATCGACCAGTTTGTGCAACGTACTCCCAGTGACGGAGAGCCGGTCACGCAACGCACCGAGGCCTACCTGGGCTATGACGACAAGAACCTGTATGTCATTTTCATTTGCTTCGACAATGAGCCGCACAAGGTTCGCGCTTATCTCTCGCGGCGGGAAGAAGTGTTTGATGATGACAATGTCGAGCTGATGCTGGACACGTTCCACGACCACCGCCGGGCCTATGCTTTTTTTTCCAATCCCCTGGGAATCCAGGCCGACGCTCTCTGGACCGAAGGCCAGGAATTCGATTTCTCCTTTGACACCGTCTTCAACACCGAGGGCAAGGTCACGAAAGAGGGCTTCGTGGTCAGGATGGCTATCCCGTTTCGCAGCCTGCGGTTTGCCTCCAACGATCCGCAAACCTGGGGAATCCTGTTGAACCGCTACATCCAGCGCGACAATGAGGGCGCTTTCTGGCCGCGGGTCTCCAGCCGCATCGAAGGCCGCCTGAATCAGGAAGGCGAGGCCACGGGCCTGGAGAATATTTCTCCCGGACGCAATTTCCAGCTCATTCCGTATGGCCTTTTTCGCTCCTACCGCGACCTTGACCTGCGCGATGTGGACCATCCCAAGTTCACCCAGCGCGATGCCTATGGGCAGATCGGGCTGGATGCAAAAGCTGTTGTGAAGGACAAGTTCGTGCTGGATGCGACGGCGAATCCTGATTTCAGCCAGGTGGAGTCAGACGAGCCGCAGGTCACGGTCAACCAGCGCTTCGAAGTGCAATTTCCGGAGAAGCGTCCGTTCTTCCTGGAGAACTCAAATTATTTCCAGACTCCGATTCCCCTGCTCTTCACCCGTCGCATCGTCGATCCCCAATGGGGTGTTCGTCTGACCGGCAAAGACGGACCGTGGGCGGTGGGCATGCTGGTGGCCGATGATGCCTCTCCCGGCGCCGAGGTGGCTCCCGATAACTCTCTGTTCGGGAAACATGCCTACTTTGCGGTAGGCCGCGCCAGTCGCGACATTGGAAGCCAGTCCTCGCTGGGCGTGATGTTCACCGATCGCGAAGAGGGGCCGTACTTCAACCGGGTGGGCGGAATCGACGGCCGCTTCAAACTCAATTCCAACTGGGTGGCCGCTTTTCAGGGAGTGGTGAGCTCCACCCTGTGCAGCGACCCTCAGAACAGCGCCTGTACCCTGGGGACCTATCTCGCCGGCCCCGCGGCAGAGGTGACGCTGCAGCGCGATGGCCGGAAACTGAACTACTTCATGGACTACACCGACCGCAGCGACGGGTTTCGCACCTTCACCGGCTTCGATCCGCAGCCGGACATTCACAATCTCTATCACCGGGTGCAATACAGTTTTCGTCCCGAAGGCAAACACCTGATTTCCTGGGGTCCGCAGATGGAGGTTTACCATACCTTCGATCACGAAGGGAATTACCTGAACTCGGGCTACATCCCTGCCCTGAAAGCGGAGTTCGTGGGACAAACTTTCGTCAATGTGTTTTATGCGAAAGAGATGGAGCTGTTGCGTCCGAAGGATTTCAGCATTCTGACGAGCAATCAAAAATTTATTCGCCATACGACGGAGGTTGAATTCGAGACCAGCCAGTACCGGCCGGTCTCATTTCAACTGGATTATCGCTTTGGCAGCCGCATCAACTATGACTCGCCCGATAACGTGGCCCCGTTTTTGGCCGGGCGGACCTCGGTCAGGACGACCCTGACCGTGCGGCCCAGCCAGGGGCTGCGCATTGATAACACCTACCTGCTCTTGCGCCTGCACAATCGCCTGGGACCAAGCGGCAGCATGAACAATCACATCATCCGTTCCAAGTGGAACTACCAATACAACCGGCGGCTGTCATTCCGCTTCATCGGACAGTACGACTCCGTTCTGGCCAACCCTGCTTTTACCTTTCTCGAAACTACAAAGAATTTCAATGCTGATTTTCTGATCACGTACCTGCTGCATCCCGGCACCGCGCTGTACGTCGGCTACAACAGCAACCTGGAGAATGTGCAACTGCCTCTGGGAAATGACGTGGACGGGAACCTGCTGCATAGCGGCCGGCTGAAGAATGACGGGCGGGGCCTGTTCGTTAAAGCGTCGTACCTCTTCCGCTTCTAGATCCGATCCACGTAGGCCCAGATGTCCTCATCTGGGCAGGCGAGCAAAGCTCGCCAGATTTTGAAGGTGTGGGGCGGGCGCCCCCGCCCGCCGCTTTTGAAGTTGATGGATCTTTGGAAATTTGCGAAAACAAGTCAAAGGCGGCGGGCGAGGCGCCCGCCCCACACATGCCAGCTAACCGACGGGAGCCGGTTTGGCGCAGAACTTGTCGAATGCTTTCTTCAGCTCGGCGGCAATATCCACGGCCTCGCGATGCTCGATGTCGCTGCGCTGCATCATGTGGACAACCTTTCCGTCGCGCAGCAGGGCAATCGAGGGCGACGATGGTGGGTATCCTGCAAAATAAGAGCGGGCCCGATCGGTAGCTTCCTTATCCTGACCGGCAAAAACACTGAACAACTTCTCCGGCCGGCTGGAGTGCTGCAGCGCAGCTCGGACCGCAGGACGCATACGGCCGGCGGCGCATCCGCAAATCGAGTTCACCACTACCATGGTCGTGCCCGGTTGATTGGGCACGGCGCGATCAACATCAGCCGCGGTGCGGAGTTCTTCGATGCCGAGCCGGGTCAACTCTTCGCGCATCGGAATCACCATGATCTCTGGATACATTTTTTCTCCTCGGGGTCATTCTAAGTACGGCGGACATCTCAAAGTTGAGCGGCGCAAGTCACAGCAGGATGTGTCCTGAAGTACCGCGCGGAGGCTGCAACCAGCGCCTCTACCCGTCGTATATAGTGAAGCCATCATACCATCATGACAGTTCTGGAAAATGTGCCGCTGGCGCCGCTTACAACCCTCAAAGTGGGAGGCCCGGCGCGCTATTTCACGGAACCAAAATCCGTCGCTGAGGTGGCGGACGCTGTCAATTTCGCCCGCTCCCGGGAGCTTCCCTTATTTGTGCTGGGCGGCGGCAGCAACCTGGTTATCTCGGACGCGGGCTGGGCCGGCCTGGTGCTGAAACTGGCGATCTCGGGGATCGACCAGCGTGAGGAAAATGGCAAAGCGCTGTTCGACGTGGGAGCCGGTGAAGAGTGGGATAAATTCGTGGCCCGCGCCGTCACCAGAAATTGCGCAGGCGTCGAATGCATGAGCGGCATTCCGGGTAGCGTGGGCGGAACCCCGGTGCAGAATGTGGGCGCCTATGGCCAGGAGGTCTCCGAAACCATCCAGTCCGTGCTGGTGTTCGATCTCAAGGACGGACAGGTCCGTGAACTCTGCGCCGAGGCCTGCGCATTTCAATACCGCACCAGCATCTTCAACACCAGCGAACGCGGACGGTTCATCATCCTGCGCGTGACTTATGCCCTCACGCCCGCCGGCCAGCCTCGCATCGAGTACGCCGACCTGAAAAAGCATTTCGCGGGCTTTCAGAATGCGCCCTCACTGGCCGGGACCCGTGAAGCCGTGCGCCGGATACGCGCCACCAAAGCCATGCTTCTCACCCCTGGAGATGAGGACTGTCGCAGCGCTGGATCATTCTTTAAGAACCCCGTGCTCACGCCGCACCAATATGCCGAGTTGTCGTTGCGCGCCAAGGTCAAGGGATTGCAGGTCCCCAGTTATCCTGCGCTCGATGTCCTGCGCAAAGTTTCCGCAGCCTGGCTGGTGGAGCACTCCGGTTTCAGCAAGGGCTATAACACTGGCCGCGCCGGCATTTCGCGCAAGCATGCCCTGGCCATCGTAAATCGCGGCGAAGCCACCGCCGCCGACATCCTTGGATTGAAAGATCACATTCAACAGCGCGTGGAAGAACTGTGGGGCATTCAGCTTGAACCTGAACCTGTATTTGTGGGCTTCTAAGTTCCAACTTACTTCTTGGGGATTTTGCGAAACGGGTGTTCGAAACTGAGATAAAGGAGGATGGCCCTTTCACCCGCGCTCGGCCCAACTCCAAGCGGGACACCGATTCCTGGAACGATCTGCAGCCCATTTTTGAAGTTGTAAGCCCAGCGGATGCCGGGGCTGAGGAAGAGCGAGCTTGTCCATTCCGTGTGGTCACTGCTTACCACTGTCTGAGAGCGGGCGAAGACGGTTTCCAGCATGACATTAAAGCGAGCGTTCGTCAGCCAGATGAAGCTCTGGCCGAAATTGTAGCCGGCTGTAGCAGCGCGATCACCGGAGGCATCCTGGGCGTGGGGGAAGAATGTGGCGCCGGCGTTCCAGTGACTGACCAGTTTCCTGCCCAGCACAACGCTCAACGGGAGGTTGGTTTGCAGACCGAAACTGCCCGAGCCTCGGCCCACGGTGGAATCGCCCGTAGGAAATATCAGGCTTAGGCGGGGGGAGAAGGCAACCCGAGTCTCTCCACTTCCCACCAACTGGTAACGGTAATTCAGGAAAACATCTCCGATGCCGACGCCAGAGCCGGGAAACGCTCCGGCGTGCAATGCGACTAGCGTGTAACTGAGTTGATGGCGCTCGTCGCCGGGGGCCGGCCATTCCTGGGTGAAGGTGTAGTTCCAGTCCTTGCTGTCGAAGAAGCGAGTGAAGCTGGAAATGTGCTGCACCACGCCGAAGTTCTGGTTGTAAGCTTCCTCCACCAGAAAACTGTTGTCCTGGATACCGGGAGCGGCGGTGGGCGGAGGTGGCTGCTGACCCAGGGAGGAGAGGCTCAGCAGGATAATTGCCGTCAGGACCAGGGCAGAACAACCAACCTCGCGGATTTCTTTGGCCGAATCAACCATGATTGAGTAAATCACATGATCATCAGTTAGCTGCTTTGGCAGACTCTCTGCTTGCCGGCCAAGCGTCGAGCTTCCTTGAAAATCGCGGCAAACATCGGGCGCGTCAGTTTGCCGGTCTGGGTATTCTGGTTCGAGGGATGATAGGAAGCCAGCAATGTTTTCCCGTCAGGCATCTCGTAACAGGCCCCGTGGCGAAACGGATACGGATTCTTGCTGGATATCTGGCCGCGGCGCTTGAGGTAGTTGAGGTAAGCCTCGAATCCAATTTTGCCGAGTGCGACGATCACTCTGACATTCTTCAGTCCCTCCAATTCGCGGTCAAGAAAAGGGGCGCAGTTGGCCAACTCCTGAGGCAAAGGCTTGTTATCGGGAGGAGCGCAGCGGACCGCCGCGGTGATGTAGAGGTCTCGGAGTTCAAGTCCATCATCGCGTTTGGCGGCATCAGGCTGATTGGAAAATCCGGCCTCATAAAGAATGGGATACATGAATTTGCCGGAGGCATCGCCGGTAAAGGGACGTCCGGTGCGATTCGAGCCGTGGGCTCCGGGGGCAAGTCCAAGCACCAGGACACGAGCGTTGGGATCGCCAAAGCCGGGGACTGGCCTTCCCCAGTATTCCCAATCGACATAAGCGCGGCGCTTCTCGCGCGCAATTTTCTCGCGATATTCCACCAGCCGCGGACAACGTCTACAGGCAATCACTTCGCGGTTCAGTTGAGTAAGCCAGGCCGGCATTCGAAGCATTGTAAGCGGAACTGGTTGTGTGTGAACCTTCGCCCCTAAGTTACGATTGTTACCCTGTTTTTTCCTCCGGTCGTTTGACGCTTCTCTCCCTCAGTCTTTACACTCAGATTTACAGCCCGTGCCGTTCGACGCCTAGCCTGGTTCCGAAATGGAACGGTTCGAGCGGCCCAAGCCTGAAAGGCAAATGTGAGCCCCACTGAGACCAGCAGCAGCACCCGGCGGGAGATCGCGGTGGAAATCCCGGTCGAGGAAGTCACCCGCGAGACCAATGCCCTGATCCAGAAATATCAGAAGCTGGCGCGCATTCCCGGCTTCCGCCGCGGGCATGTGCCCGCCTCGGTTATCCGCCAGCGCTTTTCTGAGGACCTGAAGAGCGATGTAGTCGAGGCCCTCGTCCCCCGCTACTTCCGCAAAGAGGCCGACAGGCAGGGGCTGATCCCGGTGTCGCAGCCGCAAGTCACCGACCTCCACTTGAAAGACAACGAGCCGCTTCGCTTTAAAGCCAGCTTTGAAGTGATGCCGGAAATCAAGGTGGATGGCTACAAAGAGTTGCGCGCCGAAAAGCCTGAAATCACCGTGACCGATGAAGAGGTCGAGCAGTCGCTGAACGGCGTGCGCGAGCAGCACGCCACCTTTACGGCAGTGGAAGGCCGGCCCCTGGCCGACGGAGATTACGCCCAGGTATCACTCGACGGCAAACCCAAGGACGGCCCCACCGACGGCCAGGATAAACCCGTCCACATGGACGAAGTGCTGGTCGAAATCGCCGGCAAGAACACCATGCCGGAGTTCACCGAAAATCTGCGTGGAGCTTCCGCCGGAGACGAGCGCGTTTTCGAAGTCACCTACGCCCAGGACGCTCAGGAACAGCGCCTGGCCGGAAAGACTTTTACCTACACCGTGAAGGTGCAATCCATCAAGCAGAAGAGCCTGCCCGAACTGGACGACCAGTTCGCCACGCAGTTGGGAGAGTTCAAGACCCTGGACGAAGTGCGCCAGCGCATCCGTGAAAGTATGGAAGCCGAGCGCAAGCATACCGCCGAGCATGAAGCCAAAGACAAGCTGGTGGCGGAACTGGTGAAGCGCAGCGAATTCGAAGTGCCGGAAGCGCTGGTGGACCGCCAGATTGATGTGCGCCTCGAACGCGGCCTGCGCGCCCTGGCGGCGCAAGGCATGAAAGCCGAGGACATCAAGAAGATGGATTTGAACCGCCTGCGCGTGGGACAGAGAGAGCAGGCGCTGCAGGAAGTAAAGGCGTCACTGGTGCTGGACAAGATTGCGGAGGAGGAAAAAATCGAGGTCAGCGATGCGGAAATCGATCGGGAGATCGAGGCGCTCGCCACCCAGTCAAAACAGACGCCGGAAGCGATCCGCGCCCGTTTGACACGTGATGGTGCGCTCGATAGAATCCGAAATAGAATCCGCAGCGAAAAGACCCTCGATTTTCTATATCGCCAGTCCGCTTAGCGCGGACCTTTCGATCCTCCCAGATAGAGCAAGTGGTCAGGAACAGGAGTGTGGACGGTGAATGTGAACGATCCCAAAATGATGCTGGTCCCCATGGTCATCGAGCAGACTGGCCGGGGCGAGCGCGCTTACGACATTTATTCCCGGCTGCTGCGGGACAACATCATTTTCATCGGCACCCCGATTGACGACAACATCGCCAACCTGGTGATTGCCCAGATGCTCTTTCTGGCGCAGGAAGACCCCGAAAAAGACATTCAGCTCTATGTGAACTCGCCGGGCGGATCGATTACCGCCGGCATGGCGATTTACGACACCATGCAATACGTGAAGAACGATGTCACCACCATTTGTATCGGTCAGGCGGCCAGCATGGCGGCCCTGTTGCTCGCCGCCGGCGAGCCCAAAAAGCGGCTGGCGCTGCCCAACTCCCGCATCCTGATCCATCAGCCTTCCATGGGCGGGCTGTCCGGCCAGGCCACCGATATCGACATTCACGCCCGGGAAATTCTTCGTATGCGAGAGATTACTAACCAGTTAATGGCAAAACATACCGGTCAGAAGCTGGAAAAAGTCGAAAAAGACGTGGAGCGCGACTTCATTATGAACTCGCAGCAGGCTAAGGAATACGGAATCATAGACGATATCATCTATAAGACGAGATAAAGGTATGATCGGGGTTCGCCCGATCAGTTTCCGATCAGTCTCGGCGCGAAAACGATCTGTCCCGCCGGCCCGGCAAGGGATGCATGGAGCGGGAGAGAGAGGGTTAACGAAGGAGTAAAGCCGAGTGAAAAACAGGACTGGTACCGAGGAGATGTTGCGCTGTTCGTTCTGCCATAAATCGCAGGACGCAGTCGCCAAACTTATTTCATCCCCCAGCGATTATCCCAGGGCCTACATTTGCGACGAGTGCGTGGCCGTCTGCAATTCCATCCTGGAAGACGACCGCACCGCGACGCCTCCCACCACCACCCCCAATCAACTGCCCAAGCCGCAGGAAGTGAAAAGCTTCCTCGACGAGTATGTGATCGGCCAGGAGCAGACCAAGAAAAAGCTGGCGGTGGCGGTTTACAACCACTACAAGCGCATCTATATGAATCGCCAGCGGGCTGGTGACGGCGTCGAACTGGCCAAGTCGAACATCATGCTGATCGGCCCCACTGGAACCGGCAAAACCCTGCTGGCCCAGACCCTGGCCCGCATGCTCGATGTTCCCTTCGCCATCGTGGACGCCACCACCCTGACCGAGGCCGGTTATGTCGGCGAGGACGTTGAGAACATCATCCTCAAACTCCTGCAGGCAGCCGACGGTGACGTAGGACGGGCCCAGACCGGCATCATCTATATCGATGAAGTGGACAAGATCGGACGGAAAGATGAGAACCCCTCCATCACGCGCGATGTTTCGGGTGAGGGAGTGCAGCAGGCCCTGTTGAAAATACTGGAAGGCACGATTGCCAATGTGCCTCCCCAGGGCGGCCGCAAGCACCCCCACCAGGAATTCACTCCCGTGGATACCACCAACATCCTGTTCATCTGCGGCGGGGCCTTCGTCGGCCTGGAAAAAATTATCGGTCGCCGGGTGGGCAAAAAGTCTCTGGGCTTCAAGGCGGGAGCGGAAGAGGCCGAGGCGGAAGAAACTCCAGCCGTCAGCCGCAAGCGGAATTTCGAACTGTTGAGCGACATCCAGCCCGAAGACCTGATCAAGTTTGGCCTGATTCCCGAGTTTGTCGGCCGGCTGCCCGTGGTCGGCGTGCTCGAAGATCTGGACGAGTTCGCGCTGATCGAAATCCTTACCCGGCCCAAAAACGCGATCATCAAGCAGTACCAGCGCCTGTTCGAATTCGAGAATGTGCGCCTCAAATTCAGCGATGAAGCCTTGAAAGCGATCTCGCGCCAGGCCATGGCACGCAAGGTCGGAGCACGCGGATTACGCATGATTCTAGAGGAGTTAATGCTGGACCTGATGTACCACCTGCCCAGCCAGAAAAAGGTCAAAGAGTTTGAAGTGAGCCGGGAAATGGTGGAGAAACGCAGCGTAACCCTCGCCATGATGGAAAAGGCGGGGTAAACTAAGGTTCGACTGAGGTTTAACCAAAGCTCTAAGCCAGGAGCCAGAATCTAGCATCCAAAAGCCACAAACAACGAACGCAACTCGGGTGTTCGGGAGAATAAGTGAGCATAGTCAAGGAAAAATTCGAGACCAAAAAATTACCCATGATGCCCATCCGCGACGTGGTCATCTTCCCTTACATGATGACTCCGTTTGTCGTGGGACGGGAATCCAGCGTTCGCGCCCTGGAAGAAGCCCTGGCTTCCGACAAGAAGATATTCCTCGCCACCCAGCACGACGCCAGCATCGATGAACCCAAGCCCAATGAGATTTACCAGGTGGGCACGATCGTCAACATTGTGCAGAGCCTGAAACTGCCCGACGGCAACATCAAGGTCCTGGTCGAAGGCATCGAACGCGGCAAAGTTCTTCAAATCAGCGAGAGCGAAGGCTTCATGCAGGTTTCACTGCGCGTGGCCCGCTACGCCACCGAAACCACCCCGCAGATCGAAACCGGCATGCAGCGGGTGACGGCCCTGTTCGAGCAGTATGTAAAGCTGTGCCAGTCGCTGAATTACGAAACCATGATCGCGGCCGTGCGCATGGAAGATCCGGCCAAGCTGACCGACACCATCGCCGCCAATCTGCAGCTTTCCATCGAAGAAAAACAGGAGCTGCTGGAAATCTTCGATCCCGGCGAGCGCCTGACTCGCATCGGCGACGTGCTCGACATCGAAATCGAAAAGCTGAACATGGATCGCACCATCCAGTCGCGGGTCAAGCGCCAGATGGAACGCGCCCAAAAAGAGTATTACCTCAACGAAAAGATCAAGGCCATCCAGAAAGAACTGGGCCGGGGCGAAAAGAGCGAATTCGACGAATTGAAGAAGAAGATCGAAGCCGCTGGCATGCCCAAGGAAGTCCGCGACAAAGCGGTGCAGGAGTTGAAGAAACTCGAAGCCATGCCGCCCATGTCGGCCGAGTCAACGGTTTCGCGAAATTATCTCGACTGGCTGCTGGCGGTTCCATGGAAGAAGCGTTCCAAGGAAATACGTAACATCAGCCGCGCCGAAAAGGTCCTGAACGAAGACCATTACGGGCTGGAAAAGATCAAAGACCGCATCCTGGAATTCCTGGCGGTGCGGCAGTTGGTGAAGAATCCCAAGGGCTCGATCCTGTGTTTCGTCGGACCTCCGGGAGTGGGCAAGACTTCGCTGGGCATGTCGATCGCCAAGGCCACCGGGCGCAAGTTCGTCCGCATGTCGCTGGGCGGCGTGCGCGACGAAGCCGAAATTCGCGGCCACCGCCGCACCTACATCGGCGCCCTGCCCGGACAGATCATCCAGATGATGAAGAAAGCCGGCACCAAAAACCCGGTCTTCATGCTGGACGAAGTGGACAAGATGTCCATGGATTTCCGCGGTGACCCGTCGGCGGCGCTGCTCGAAGTGCTCGATCCCGAACAGAATTTCATGTTCGTGGACCACTACCTCGACGTCGAATACGACCTTTCTCAGGTCTTCTTCATCGCCACCGCCAACGTCATGCACACCATCCCGCCTGCGCTGCAGGACCGGATGGAGGTGCTGCGCCTGCACGGCTACACCGAGCAGGAGAAAGTCGAAATCGCCAAGCAGTTCCTGGTCAAAAAGCAGCTGCTGCAGGCGGGCCTGACCGACAAGAACATCAAGTTCACCGACGACTCGATCACTGCTCTGATTCGTTCCTACACGCGGGAAGCGGGAGTCCGCAATCTGGAGCGTGAAATCGGCAACGTCTGCCGCAAGGTGGCGCGCAAGGTGGTAAAGGAAGGCGAAACCTACAACGTGGCTATCGGTCAGGACAACGTCAACGACTTCCTGGGCGTGATCAAATTCCGCGACACCCTGGCCCATGAGAAAAGCGAAATCGGACTGGTCACCGGCCTCGCCTGGACTGAGGTCGGCGGCTCGATATTGAGCACGGAAGCCACTGTAGTTGACGGCAAAGGCAAACTTACGCTCACGGGCAAACTGGGCGACGTGATGCAGGAATCCGCGCAGGCGGCCATGTCATACATCCGCTCGCGTGCCCATCGCCTGGGCCTATCGCGCGACTTTTACCGCTCCCTCGATATCCACGTGCACGTGCCCGAAGGCGCGATTCCCAAGGACGGTCCGTCGGCCGGAATCACCATCGCCACCGCGATTGCCAGCGCTCTCAGCAAGATTCCCGTCCGCCGCGACATCGCGATGACGGGCGAGATAACGCTGCGCGGCAAGGTATTGCCCATCGGCGGGCTGAAGGAAAAGCTGCTGGCCGCACACCGCGCCGGACTGTTCGAAGTGATCCTGCCCCAGGACAACGAAAAAGACGTGGCCGAAGTCCCGGAGAACCTGCGCACCGCAATGAAGATGCACTTCGTCGAAACCATGGACCAGGTGCTGACGGTCGCGCTGGAGCGGCCCTTGCCTGCAATCACTGAAGAGGCAACGGCACAACCCATTGCGCCCATCCCGCCGCCCGCGGAAAGCCCATCGGCCCACCAGTAATTTTCTGCATCAGTCTCACGCAAGGCCCGCGCAAGCGGGCCTTTTGCTATTATCCCGGATCTTCTTCTCTTGGCGTCCTTTGCGTTTCCTTTGCGGCCTTTGCGGTCAAAGGCTTTTCACCGCAAAAGAGAACAGATCGCGGAAAACGCTCCCAAGCGGCCTCTTCGGATAAAATAGCGAGGTTCATGGCTGTGGACCGGAATCCTGAGCCCGGACCGAGACGAAGCTATCTGCGAGGCGGAGTCAGCCTGCTTATCGCAGCGGCGCTGGTGTTTACCCTGCTGATCTGGCTGCCTGCCTACCGCTGGTTCTTTCTCGGCAGCCTGGGTATTGGCATCGTGGTGGCTGCCATCCTGTACCTTTGGAACAAGTACAAACCGGTCAAGCCCGAAGACGTCGAAAATAAACGCCCCCTCGGACTAGAGTGATACGGACGGCTTTTCGGCGAAGACGCGGTCTTCCGGAAAATCTGCAAGCTCTCATCTCTATTTTTACGGCGGCATCGCTTGCAACTTCCGCAACGAAACTGCAAACTGGTTCATGCGTGTTTTAGCCCGCTTCATGATGTCGGTGAGCGATGCCAGCCAGTTCCCTGCTCCGGCGCTGCCCGAGGTCGCGTTCCTGGGGCGGTCGAATGTAGGCAAGTCGAGCGTGATCAACTCGCTTCTCGGCAGCAAAATAGCCAAGACCAGTTCGACTCCAGGCCGCACCCGCTCGATTAACTTCTTCGAAATCCGCTGGCCGGGAAAGCCGGAACCGGAACTGGTCTTCACCGATCTGCCCGGCTATGGCTATGCCAAAATTTCGCGGGAAATCTCGCAACAGTGGCCGGGTTTCATCGATCCATATCTCAAGGAACGCTCCTGCCTGGCGTTGTGCGTGGCTTTGATCGACGTGAACGTACCGCCCCAGCCCGCCGACCGGCAGTTGCTGGATTTTCTCTCCGGCATCGAGCGTCCCACGCTGATTGTCGCCACCAAGAGCGACCGCTTGTCGGGCAACCAGTTGCGCAATGCCCTTCAGGCACTGGCCGAAGAGTACCCCCAGTCTCCTATCCTGCCTTTTTCCGCGAGAACAGGCGCCGGGCGACAGGAACTCTGGCAGGAAATCCGGAAGCAGACTTCGGACGTCGGACTTCAGACCTCAGGCCTCGGCCCTCAGACTTCAGCCCTGTAAGGGGTGTACACTTCTGCCGAAGTCAACCGGCAGGCGAAACATGAAACTCTCCCGCTCCTTCCTGCTTGTAATCTGCATGATCGTGGCCCTCACTGGCTGCGATGGCGTCTTCTTCGTCGGCGGCGCCTTCAACCCGGGTACCTCGAGCATCAGTGGCGTGGTAAGTATTGTGCAGATCAGTGCCGTCGTCGGTGACAGTGGGACGACGGTGCAAGTCACATTTGTCACTTTTCAGCGGGACGGAGTTTCGTCCACGATGGGATTTTGCGGCGACCAGCGCGACCGCTTCCCCATGCAGCAAGCCGTCCGCGCCAACTTTACCACGGGACAAACCTGCGCCAGCATTGTCACGATTGTGATCACTTAAGACGGCGTCGGGCGTCAGGCGTCGGACCTCGGCCCTAAACTGCGAGGCAGTCCCGGTGGTGCCACTGGGCCTAAAGGCCCACGCGTGACGCCTGGAGAAACGCGGCCCTAAAAAGGGCCGCTCTTCCACAACACCGGCGATCACCCGCGACTCAGGAGATCCGGAGTCCCTGCGTTCGAGATCGATGTCTGAGATCCGAAGTCCGACGCCGGAGGTCCGACGTCTGACGCCCGAGGTCCGATGCCCGACGCCCGAAGCCCGCTTCATTACCTTGGTTATCTAGGGAGTCATTACGCGCCCGGCTACAGTTGCGGAATGACACTCTCATCGCTGGTGGTCTCGCGCGATTTTCAGGAAATCAGCGTGCTGGAATGCATTCTCGGCGGATTGCACATCGGAGTCGATGTCGAGTCGGAGCCGGAACGCGCCCGCACCAAGTTGTCCAAGTCAAAGATCGATGCGCTCATCATCGACTGCGACCTTTGCGGCGCCGCCAGTTTCCTGGAGGGATTGCAGGACGGCACCATTCGAAATGCGGTACCGCTCATCATCGTCAGCGGCTCCGGCAGCCGGAAACACCTTGAGTCCAAAGGCGGGTCGTTTGTTTTTGAAAAACCGATCTCGGTGGACCAGGCGGTCCACACTCTGTCGGCAGCGCGAAACATGATCCTGGATGAGAGGCTGCGCTATCATCGCGCGACTCTGGATGTTCCGGTATCGCTGACCAGCCCCGCCAGGAAACGTCAGCGCGCGCATCTCCTGAACCTGAGCCAGGGCGGCATCGGCGTTCGCCTGCAGAAACCTCAACTAGCCACAGGAAGAGTGCATGTGAATTTCACCCTGCCCGGTACGAAACTTGCAATGAAGTTCCTGGGCCAACTGGCGTGGCAGGACAAACAAGGCAACGCCGGCATCCGCTTCGTGGACGCAGCCCCGCGCATGAAACGCGAACTGCAACTCTGGCTGGAACGCCAGTACTTCACGAGCTAAAGCGGGGGTCGGACGTCGGACGTCGGACTTCGGGCCTCGGCTCAGACTTCGAGGGGATTCAGATCTCAGATTTCAGATTTCAGACTCTAAGGCGTGGACTTCTTAGCGGCGCAATCAGAATTGGATTTGCCGAAGTCTGACGTCGGACGTCTGACGTCTGAGTCCGAAGTCCGATGCCCGAAGTCCGGCGCCCGGCTTATCGAAATCTGGGGCGGTCGTCGGCTGGCATCTCATTTCTCTCAAACCCATTGCCATTAATCCCGGCCAGCCAATCTCCGAGCGTGCCGCCCATCCAGAACAAAAACAGAAACCGATAAAGAGCTGCGAAGACAATAGTTATCCCCAATCCCATCACCAGCGCAACCGGCCAGGCGGGAACGATCCCCACTATGGCGATGCAGATCAGCGCGAAAAGCAGCACTGCCGAAAGCAAGATGAGTCCATCGACCAGACGCGAAAGCACGGGCGCCGAAATGGCGAACGGAAACCAGGGATGCAAGGTGCCGGGCTGACTGCTGACGCTCCCACTCCGTCGCACGCCCGCTGCTTCTGGTTCCAGGCGGATTGCGGGCCGCGCCGCCGAGGAGAACACCAACTCCGTGGCTTGCTGGCCGCTGTGGTTATGGAAGAAAGCCGCATCTCCGGCCGAGTTTTGCGCCGCAGCCAGGAGCTGAATCAGAATCCATTCTTTCAGCAAGCGCCGGGAACGCGGGGAAAGAAGCACAAACTCGACTCCGGCCTGCCCCACTGGATCGGACCAGGCCACGCGACCCGTGGCTTCAATGCGGGCGCGCGGGTTGGCCAGGTCGAAGCGCAGAAAAACCTGCTGGTTTACGTACAGAGGAGCCACGGCCTGAATGGCCAGCCCCGTGTCACCCAGATTGCGGATGACGCCACCGTTGGCCTGATCCAGATTGACATAAGCCAGGCTCTGAATCTGGTGGCGGTAGTGACCTCGCCGGCCCAGAGGCGTGAGCGATACTGCTTCCCTGGATGACGGCGCCACGCGGAGATCCATGGCGAAATTCTAGCCAAGCGAGCGACCGCTTCTCAGTACCGACACTGGTTCAAGCGGCCGGGTTTCAGCTTTGCATGGTCAGGAGGCGGGACGTTCTTCCTGAGGATAAATCTCGCCCTGGTGGGCACGATCCCATGCGATCAAACCGTTGAGATCGTAGCGGTAGGGCCCGTAGGCGCAAAATGCCTTTTCGTCGAAAAGGCGTTTGATCCCACAACCCGTGCAGACCTGGTAAGAATACCCGTGGGAGCGGACCGGCCAGCTCATCTTGCTATGCCAGCAACCCCGTAAAAGCACAACCGCAGCGCCGGTCAGCCCCGTAGCGGTTACGCCCAAGGGCCACAGCCAACGCGACCTTTTCTTCTTCGATTCATCTGCCACAGCCTGTAAACTCCTATGTTTCAGAAGGATACCTTTAAGTCGGTGCGCGGTGCAAGAGCTTGCAGTCCAACACCGGGCCTGGCCGGTTACGGGACTTGCTTATCCCATCCCATTGGCCCAGACCTTTAGGGGCACGGTCAATATTGCGATCAAAGCAATTCCACTGTAACTTAAGGACTGTCCGTACGGCGATCCCCCAATGGCCGTACCGGATCTGTGGATCTGTGATGTTTGATACGCAGGATTTCCCTCCGGCGCCGTGCCGGCTTGAGGAAAAATAATCCACAGGAATTTCCACTGCACAAATGAGTGCTCATCCGCAAAACGCGAGCCCCGGATTGTCTGACGACGGGTCAACCGGTAACCGGTTACCTGACAGCGGGCTGACGGACGGCGGCTCGATCATGGAAGGCGCTGCGATCTCTTCACCCTCCGACTCCCAGAGCGCGACGTCATCTGTCATCCACGCGCCGGGGCACGAAGCTCTGCAGGCCCTGCTGGCGTTTTCCAGCCTGCATGAGCAGATACGCCAGCGGCGCGCCCTCGAGCGGAGCGGCGAACCGTTGAGCGCCGATGTCTGGGAGTTGGAACAGTTCGTCTTGGACGAAGTGTTGCAACTGGTGGCGGAGCGCGCCCTTACCCTTACCGGAGCCGATGGCGTCGCGGTTGCCATGGCTGAAGGCGATGCCATCGTTTGCCGGGCTGCGGCAGGAACTGTCGTGCCTGAGCCCGGAGCCCGCCTGGACCCGAAATCAGGTTTTTCCGGAGCTTGCCTGCGCAGTGGCGGAATCGTGCGCTGCGATGACACTGAGAACGATCCGCGGGTGAATGTACAGGTCTGCCGCCGCCTGGGTACCCGGTCCATCGTGGCCGTGCCTATCGCATCCACGCATGGCACGCTGGGAATGCTGGAAGCCTTCTCCGCCCAGCCCTTCGGCTTTAATGATAGCGATGTTCGCAGTCTCAAACTGCTCGCCGAACTGATTCTGGCCGCCATGAAGCCGGAGGAAGAAAACCGGCTTGCCGAAATTTCGCAGCGATTGGTGGCGGAGCCGGCAGTCGAAACCCCAGCGGGGAGGGTTCAGGATGAAGACGTTGCTGCCACCGAGGAGCCCTCGCGTACAAGTACACCGGCTGAACTTGAAGAGCTACACATCACTCCGGAGACTCTCCAGGGGTTCGGGAAGAAACAGAAATTTACATTGAGCGTCGCAATCGGGCTTTTGGCGCTGGTGCTGGCCCTGGCAATCGTGGCAGGAGCGTGGTGGAAGTCGCGGCACTCGGCTGCTCTGAAAGCGCAGACGCCGCCACCCGCGGTGACGGTCCAAACACAGCCTGAACCCGCCCCGCCTGTCCCAGAAGACGAACCGCCTTCAGGCACTGACGAAAAGCATTCTACGCGGACCCTTGTGACTGGCATCTTCCACGCTTCGTCGGCCGACTCGAGCTCGGTCATTATTGACATGCAGGGTGAAGTGCAATACGAGGCGCACCGCCTGGGCTCTCCGGAGCGTATCTACATCGACCTGCACGATACTTCGCTGGCACCCGGCATGTTCGGCAAGACCATTGAAGTTGGCGACGCCCGCCTGGAGCGGGTTCGCATCGCCCAGCCGAGAAAAGGCATAAGCCGGGTGGTGCTCGAGACCACGGGTGAGTCCGATTTCTCCGTCAGCCTGCAGTCCAACCCTTACCGGCTGGTTGTGGAAATCCGGAAAAGAGGCGCCCTGGATCGCGGCGTCCCGGATCTGCCAAAAACCGAGATCAAGCCCCAAACCGTGCTCCTGCCGGCGGCTCCCGCGCGGGTACAGAACAAGCTGGAGGGGCAATTGCGGACACGGGTGCCGAAGTTCCGTCTGGTGCTCGATGCCGGCCACGGCGGCTGGGACCTGGGAACAGTGGGACGCAAGGGCCTGATGGAAAAGGACGTGGTACTGGATATCGTGCGCCGCCTGGGCAAACTGGTCGAGGGCCGTCTGGGCGCGGAAGTTATTTACACCCGCCAGGACGACACTTATCTTCCCCTGGAAAAGCGCACTGAAATCGCCAACCTGGCGCAGGCTGATCTGTTCGTCTCCGTGCACGCCAACTCCAGCGACGATTCTTCGGCGCGCGGTTCGGAGACTTACTACACCAACACCTACTCATCGCTGAGAGCGCGCACTTCCGACGCCGATGCCGAAGGCGCCGCCGCCGAAAACGTTAACTGGAACAATGTCGATATTCGCGACAAGGTGCAGAAGTCGCGCCGCTTTGCGCTTGCAGTGCAGCATGCCCTTTATCACGCACTGGCAACCCAGATTCCGGATATGCGCAACCGCGGCGTGAAGAAAGCCTCTTATGTCGTGCTCACCGGGACTTCAATGCCCGCGATTCTGGCCGAAGTGTCCTTCGTCAGCAGCCCTGCGGACGAAGCCAGGCTGAAGAACTCAACTTATCGCCAACAAATTGCGGAAGGACTGTACAAAGGCATCGCGCAATACGCTGCCACATCGCACGGCGTGAATGTCGCCAGCGCCGCCAGCAAGCCTTCAGGACTGTAAGAATCAAAAGTAGCGCCGGCATCTTGCCGGCTGTCCCGAGGGCATCCTGCCCTCGGGTGTGAGGGCGAGACGCCCTCACGACAGCCGCCGGGACGGCGGCGCTACCCTGCGGCTGTTGCGAGTGTCGCCAGCGCTGCGAGCAAGCCTTCAGGACTGTAAATCAAAAAAGTAGCGCCGGCATCTTGCCGGCTGTCCGAGGGCATCCTCCCCTCGGGGGTGAGGGCGAGACGCCCTCACGACAGCCGCCGCGACGGCGGCGCTACCCTCCGGCTATTGCGAGTGTCGCCAGCGCTGCGAGCAAGCCTTCAGGACTGTAAATCAAAAGTAGCGCCGGCATCTTGCCGGCTGTCCCGAGGGCATCCTGCCCTCGGGGGTGAGGGCGAGACCCTCACGACAGTCGCCGGGACGGCGGCGCTACCCTGCAGCTATTGCGCCGGCTCCGAATTCTTCAAGGCATCGTTGAGGCCCTGGCTGCTTCTCAGCGGTCCGCCTTCGATTACGCGCCAGCCATCATCATAGCGAGCGAAGCCCACCGTTGAATTGTATTCGGTGCCGTTAGCGTAAAGGGCAGCGCCCACTTCATTCACCGGCGCCCAGCGCCACTGGAAATCTACATCGGCGAAATTCCCGTTTTTGCGGATGCCGCTCAACCCCAGCAGTTCCCGCTGCGCCACCGGCACGCTGATGTACTGCGAAGTGGCGGCAGTCGCGGCAACCCAGTCGCGCAGGGCGTCCACACCCAGAGGCGAGATCACGATGTCCCAACATGGCGCCGGTCCAAGATCAGCGCTGCAGGCGGCGCCCGTGGCGGTAATCCAGCCATGCCGGCGCAGCACCAGATATTCCGGCGAATTGTAATCCTTGTTGGAGATGACCCCGGTGCGCAGCCAGAACAACTGCGTGGTTTTGAAAGTTTCAGAGCCCGCGATCAGGTCCGTCGCCAGCCGCCGCGTAAGGAAGTCGCGGGGCGAACAGGCAACGGTAAGACACAACACCGCGAAGATGAAGGCCGCTTGCCGTCGTCGCATCCTAGCTCGGGATTGTAACCAAACGCGAGCTTCCCCGCGGCAAGAAAGGACGGCCGGCGACCTGCCCTTCAAACCTGGGCGCCCACCGCCCCGGAATCACCGCCTGGCAGGAGGGGCACTTGCCGTCCGGAGTTACGCGGTAATCCTGCACAAAATAACCGCTCCGTCTGATCAACGTATCGCCGCAGTGATGGCAGCGCGTGTCTTCAAGATCGCCGACTTGGCCGGGCAGATTTCCCGCGTAAACGTAGCGCAGACCGGCTTTCCGGCCGATCTCGGCGGCGCGCACCAGATCGCTCGGACGAGTGTCGGCCGGGTCATCCATTTTGTAGTCTTTGTGGAAAGCAGTTACATGCCAGGGAATGTAGGGCGAGACGCCGGCCAGAAAATCGGCGAGGCCTTTCAGTTCGGCGTCGGAATCATTGAAACCCGGAATCAGCAGAGTAACGATCTCCAGCCACACTCCCATGTCATACAGGGCCCGAATAGTTTCGAGAATGGGCCCGATCCTTCCTCCCAGTTCGTGGTAGTGGCGATCGTCGAAGCTCTTGAGATCCACCTTGTAGAGATCCACCCAAGGCCGGATGTATTCCAGCACCTGCGGGGTGCCGTTTCCGTTCGATACAAAGCCGGTGATGAGTCCGGCAGCCCGGGCCTGCTTGAATATCTCGACCGCCCACTCGGCCGTAATCAGCGGCTCGTTGTAGGTGCTGACCAGAACCCTTGCTCCCTGTCGCAGGGCATCCTGCACCAGCGCCTCGGGCGAGGCCAGCAGCGGCGCGGACACCGCGTCCGGATCGCGCAGCGCCTGAGAAGTTACCCAGTTCTGACAGTATGTACAATGCAGATCGCAGCCCAGCATTCCGAAACTGTAGGCCAGCGCGCCCGGGTAGGCGTGGAAGAATGGTTTCTTTTCGATAGGATCGCACTGCACTCCGCCCACGTAGCCCCATGGGACATAGAGCACGCCGCCCTGGTTGTAGCGCACTTTGCAAACGCCGGGTTGACCGTCAGCAATGGGACAGCAGTGACCGCAGGCGTAGCAGCGCACCCGGTTGCGATCAAGTTTCTCGTACAGATCGCCCTCACGGACATTCTGGTTGACGATGTCGCGAAGGGTCGGCACAGAATAGAACCTCTGCCTCTATTCTAGACCTTGAGAGCCTACCGGGAAGAAGCAGGAGTGCGGCCGGCGAAGTTACTGAGCCAGTCGTTGGCCTGCTGTTGCGCCGCCAGCACCTGGCTCCGGCTCATGCGGGAGGCGAGCACAGCCACTCGATACTTGCTGGCCTGGTCTCCGCCGGCTTGCGCCAGCACCGACCAGTAATAGGCCTTGTTCAGGTCCTGCGGTACGCCACGTCCCGCCCAGTAGTATGCGCCCAAAGTCGCCTGGGCCAGGATGTGTCCTTGCTCAGCCGCCAGAGTGAACCACTTCACCGCCTCGGCGTAATCCTGCTTGACCTCTTCCCCGGTAGCATACCGCGCGCCCAAGGCAAACTGCGCTGCCGGATCTCCTCGTTCGGCCACCTTGCGCAAACTGGCCAGATCGTTGGCGGGGCTGGGCAGGTGGGGAGATTTCGAAGGAACTTGCACCTGAGGCTGAGCCGCGGACCCGCTGGACGAGCGTATCTGGCTTGAAATCCAGGGCGCAACCAGCCACAACACCGCGAAAGTAAAAGTGGCGATCGCGGACACGAGCAGAATCTTGTGCCAGGGTAGCTGGCCCGAAACCTTCACCGCCGTGACCGGTCGGGTTGGGCTGACAGTGCGAGTCTCGGCCGGACGGGGCCCGATTGGCGCTGGCGATGTCCGCGGTGAAGCGGCTCTTTGTACCGGCGCCGCAGAGCTGTGCCCGGCCGGGGTGGGAATCAGGGCAGGAAGAATGCTTCCCGTCAGTTGCTGGAGGGCGCTGATGTCATTGGCGTTGAAGGCGTAGGGCTGCGGTGAAAATACTTCCAGCAGCCCGGCGACCTTGTTTCCCGGCCGAATCGGCACTGCGATCATGGAGCGGATGCCAAGGGCCTTGCAACCCTCGCGGTCCACACGATCATCGGTTTCGGAATCATCGCAGCGCAGCGAGCGCCCGGTGCGCACGCATTCACCCGAAAATCCCGAACCCACATGCAAACGGGTGCCGAAAGGAGGCGCGTCGGAGCCCGCGCTGGCCAGGCAAACCATCTCGCTGTCGCTGCCCTGGGCGAGCGCGATGGCCGCCCCGGTGGCCCGGGTGAGGGCCAGCGCCCGCTCCGCGGTCAACTGGAGCGTGATCTCGCGATCGAACCCGTTCGACTCCACTTCCTCTTCTCTTTCTCTCTCGCTGGCTCTCTCGCCGGGCACGGCTCCGAGCGCTGCACGACGCCGGACATTACTGGAAATCGCCGCCGCTCCCGATTTCACTTCATCTTGCGCCATACTATGCGAAGCCAGCAGGTTGTTGGAAGCATTGTTCCACCGATCGGCCGCGGGCGAAGTTGCACCGGCATGATCAAAAGCGGTCAGCACGTTCACAAAAAGCCATTCATTGAGCTGGTCCAGGGACTGCCGCGGTAACTGGGCAAAACGAATTCCGGCACGTCCCGAAGTGTCTGACCAGACCACTTGCCCCCTGGTACAGATTCGCGTCTTGGTTTCCGAAAGGTCCAGACAGAGATTCAGATCGGGTTCGGCCGGCAACGGAGACGACGTCTGGATGGACATACCGGCTTCGCTGATGTCGAGGATTTCACTGAGCTCCGGCGAGTCTCCCGGAGATTCATTTACCCTGGCGTAGGCGGGACTGTGCGTTCTGTGCCGCAGAACGCGACGCCGCTCAGTTACCAACTTGGATTGCCGGGAAATACCGGCAAGGTTGATCCCGGTGGGTTCCATACGAAGTTCCTAACATATTAACTCAGACCGCGATGACTGGCGCGGCAGTTTGCGAAAAGCCAGCGGGAGTTTGCAAAACCACTCCCCGGCTACGCGGTCTGGCGACGCGGTGAGAGGCGGGAGAGAGCGGCCACCATGACGCTCGAGAGCAACTGCATGGTAGCGACGTCGCGGTCCGCAAAGGCATGCGGTACGCTGGAGAAAACTTCGAACACTCCGAGTGTCCTGCGGAAATGGCGCAGCGGGGCCGCCAGGATCGACCGCACTCCCAGGCGCTGGCAGGCCGCCATATCCACGTGGGGATCGTATTGCGCATCATGGCAAAGCACGACCTGGCCGGTGCGAACGCAATCGGCGGAAATCCCGGAATCGGACTGGAGACGGACGCCCAGGTCAGGCGCATTGCGCCCGGCTCGTGCCCGGCACACCATTTCGTCGCCCTTGCGCAGCGCGATGGCGGCGCCGCTCGCGCCCGTCAGGGTTTGCGCCCGCTCGGCGATCAGGCTGATGGCCGGCTCCAGATCAACTTCCGCAGGATATGAAAGGGTTGCAGAATCAATCGGCACCACGGCAGGTTCCTGCGCTGTACGCCTGACATGACTGCGCCCAGGGGCCAGCGAAGCGAACGACACTGGCAGACGGTTGTCCGGGGCTGGAGATGACGACAGTGGCACCGTGCGAAGCAGTTCGTGCACCAGGCGATCGAGTTCAGCGTCTGCAATCAGGTGCGCTGTCTGCTGGCGGCGCAGCGATCCCCCCAGCACCCGCGACAGGCTGATCACCGCCTGGCTTCCGCAAGCCAGACAGCGCGGAGTGTTGTTTTCGCTGATCAATTCGCAAGCCACGCAAAACACCGCGGTTTGCAAACCGAGAAAGTGAGCATCACGGAACTTGTACGAGTCCATCTTGCCGAGTTCTCCCGCCTGGAGCGAAGTAAGAAACTTAAACTCGCCCGCGATCAGCAAGAAGTGACGCAATTGGTTCAACCTGTGGATAATCCTCCTCCGAAAGGCCTGGCCGAACTCATATCCTCAAGATCAGCTGCGAATTTCCCTACGGGTCCAATTGCCTGAACGACTCGAAACCAATGACTCCGGGGGCCGGCTAGCTTTCCCCGGAAGGCGCTCTTTCACGTCGGGTGTGTCCTCCGGTGCAAAGAGGCTAGTTCTAGGCCGGGCTGCAGATCTGGTGGTCCTGGCTGATCGCTCAACAAGAAACTCACCACTCTCGGCATGCTGCTGCGAGAACTGGTCGAACAATACAATATAAAGGGGCGCCGGCCTGCCGGGCCCGTACTCTTCCGGGATTGGTTTGTAGCCCATTGCCAAGAGCCAGCCCTCACATACATCTCCGCGCCGGAAGCGCAAGAGGGACTCGATTCGATGGTTCAAGACTTCGTCGAAATCAAAATCGAGTCCGGGGCTGAATCGATAAGGAGGTCGACCCTCGGGGTAGCAGGGAAAGACGCCCTGGTCCCAACATGTCTCGACCTCGAATCCTTGCACAGTTCCGCTACGTTCCGCCAATAGCCTCACCCGAAAAGCGTACAGAACCTTCGAAGGAGAGAGCTGGGTTATCAAGCTTTCCGGGGAGCCGGCAATCGTGATGTGCAGGAAGCGTTCGTTCTCCCGCCATTCATTGGGAATATCGACCCTCGTCCCTGCGGCCTCTAACTCCCGTGCGATCGAAAGATATTTTCCCTGTTCCCTCGGAGTGAGCTCCGGCTTATAAGTGGGCATGTGAAACCTCCTTGAATCCTACAGGACCTACACTTCCTACATAGACTCCTGAGCCACAATCGTATTCGGCCCGGCGCAATCGGCACAGCCTGGCACCTCCGGTAAATCGAGTCCAAATCTTCGTACGAGCCGGTGCACCAGCCGGGTATTATCGCCAGAAAAACGCAACACCTTGCCGCTCCCGTTGCGGCGGCGGTCGAACCCATGGCCTTTTAGGATCCAGCCCACTTCTTCTGCGGAGTACTCGTAGGGGCCTCCGCGGATCCGCACCTTGAGGTTCAGGTACTCAGTGATTTTCTGGACGCTGAGCTCAGGTAACTGATGCGCCGGTTCCCAGAGCACCTCGAGAACGACGAGGTTGGGATCGAGGTCTCGGCGCACCTTTACGTCTTCAACCAGGCCAGAAAGAACGGGAGTCACGATCTCGATCAAACCCGGTTCGTGCCGCACGCAAGCGAAGAGGCTTTGAGCAAGTTCGCTCTCCGCGAATGACAGCCCGCCGTCCGAGATACCACCTTCCCGTGTCTTGTACAACCAGTCCAGGCGAAAAGCCAAGAACTTCGCCTGGAGATCCTGTGCGAGTCGGGCCAGGGCCAGTTGGTCGAGCGGAAGATGAGTTTCTGCAGACGGCAACGAAATCCAGAGGGCTTCACCGTCCCACGCGCCCGGGCTCGGCGCCATTCCGGTAAAAATCGCCTTCGAAACGACCCAGTCCCGAACCGTGCCGCTTTTCCCAGGGACATTCACGCCGCGATGATTACACGCACGCAGCAGCCGGGACATCCCCTGGGGCAAGTCGGGCTGGTTGATCAGCAAGGACGGACGGAGATCCATGGGCAAACCAACAAGAGCGGCGCGGTTGATTCCGGTTAGGCTTAAAGCCCGGCGAGACCCGCATCCGACCACTTGAAACAGGTCGACGGCGCGGCCCATGTGTGGTCCTGAAATCAGGAGAACCGGAGGGCTCGGCACCACGTCAGCC